>Ga0272446_1000382_pt1 | contig 70210 bp, 53 predicted proteins | sample YNPCB0061_FD_194587 | JGI IMG/M metagenome (GOLD analysis project Ga0272446, IMG submission 194587) | Hot spring microbial mat communities from Yellowstone National Park, WY, United States - YNP-CB-006-1 | ecosystem: Environmental > Aquatic > Thermal springs > Hot (42-90C) > Sediment | place...
GCCGCATTCAATGTCTCCCTTTGAAGATCTCAACGGGTTTCGTTACCACGATAACTGGTTACGCAACTTCCTGATTGCTTCGTCCCTTAATGCTCGTGGGACTGGACACAAACTCCGTCAGAACTAGGGATTTGAAACTATTCCCCTTCCCGTTTCCCAAAAGAACCACCAACCGCTGCTTCTGCGACAAGTGACGCTTCCAGTTTGGCAAGAGGGCGTTTTAATTGGCTATCTGCAAATTGCAGTGCCCCTGACGCCTTTGCAGCAAACCCTGACTCAGTTGCGACTGCTGCTAACGTTGGGAGTTCCTGCCGCTTTGGGGCTAATTGCGCTGACGGGTTGGTGGCTAGGCGGGGTGGCTATGCAGCCGCTGCAACAGTCATATAAGCGGTTACAGCACTTTACCACTAATGCGTCTCATGAACTCCGCACCCCGATCGCCAAAGTATTAGGACAGGCGCAGCTTATGCTGATGCCGAACTATGAGGAGGAGTCAATTTCCCGGCAGCGAGTCGAAAAGATTGTCAAAATTACGAAGGGGATGAGTCGTTTAGTGGGTGATTTGTTGTTTCTGGCTCGTCATGAAGGCCCCCTCAATCCAGAGAATCTAGAACGAATTGATCTGACTAGACTCCTCCAAGAATTAACCTGGGATGCAGCGGCCCTGGCGCAAGACAAAGCCATTATGGTGAGCTGCGATCTGCCAGACCAAGCGGTGATGGTTGCTGCAGAAACCGATTTGCTGTGTCAGGCGATCGCGAACCTGACTAACAATGCAATTAAATATTCACCACCAGGTAGCTGGGTAATGTTACGGCTCATAACTCAAGGTCGCTCAGTATTGATTCAGGTAGAAGATAACGGGCCGGGCATCCCGGCTGAGGCGTTACCTTACATTTTTGATCGCTTCTACCGAGTCAACACAACGCGATCACACTCAGAAGGCTTTGGGCTAGGGCTGGCGATCGTGCAGCAAATCGCTCAAGCTCATGGTGGAACTGTCGCTGTCTATAGCAAGATTGGCAAAGGCTCCTGTTTTGAATTGGTACTACCCCGTCAAGTACTATAACCAACTGCTAATGCCGATCACTTTCAGAGGGCGTTTGAAAAGGGTTCGGCGGTTAAAACCGCAACGACGCCAACCAAGTCCGCCGACGCGGACTCAAGCCAATGAGGGATTTCTATCACCTGCATCGGCAGGTTTTGTCTGTATAGCCGCGACTTTAGTCGCCAAGGCGACGGGGGATAGGCTTTTAAAACATACTTTCAAATAGACTGTTATTTTTTGGTTATATTTGCCTGCGACACTCTCTAAGTGATCACTAGCAGAGGTTTGGCGGTAGAGAGTTGATGAACTGAAGCGAATAACTTAAATTCATTGCACACTTTCTCAAGTTTGATAATTGTTGTCAGACTTAGTTAATTTTTGCTGATTTTTAAGAGTACGAGAACACTGTTAACCCAGATTTATTTCCGATGAGGAGATAGGACAGTGAGCATAAGGACATTGCTTTCGATATTGAGTTTAACTAGTTGTTTGGTTGGAGCTTTATCCAGCGCCAGTTACGCAGAAACGATTGAACTCTCATCTTTCACAACAGATCCCACTCGATCATCATCCAAGACAGTAAAGGAGTGGATGGCACAGATAGAAGCATCTGACCCTAAACAACCTCAAACAGAGATTGTTTCGATTACCAATATTCGACTCGATCGCACCGATGCAGGGCTACAAGTGATTCTGGAAACACCGGAAGGGACAACGTTACAGTCCTCCACTCGTGAGGTGGATAATTCTCTAATTATCGAGATTCCCAACGCGGTATTGTCGCTCTCATTGGGTAAGGAGTTTCGGACTGAAAAGCCGCTAGACGGAATTGCGAGTATTGTAGTGACTCAGTTAGAGACTAACCGAGTACAGATTACGATCGCAGGTATAGAAGCGGTGCCACTAGCGCAAGTTATTCCCAGCCAGACCGGGTTGCAACTGAGCTTGACTCCGAATAATGACGCACCGGAAGAAGAGATCACCGTTATAGGAGCAGGCGATCGACAAAATCCGCTGCCTCAAACGGGAATTGCCCGTGAAGAGTTCTCCCGCCGGAACAACTTGCAACTGGGAGACATTCTGCAACGATTACCAGGAGTTGTGGGGGGTGGTCCTCCAGGTCAGAACCGGGAAGTGCGCCTGCGTGGGTTGGACAAGGAATTTACCCGAGTTCAGGTTGATGGAGTCACGCTGCCCGATGGTGGTGAAAAACGCGAGTTTCAAGTAAATCGCTTACCCTCGTTTTTAGTAGATGAAGTCAAGATTATCCGCAATCCAACGGCGGAATATGAAAGTGATGGGATTGCTGGACGGGTGAGCGTCAAAAAAACGACGATTCCCCAAGACTTTGTATGGCAAGGGCGGGCAGCACTTGGTGGCTATGATCGGCTTGGTAGCAATATTCAAAACTATCAAATTGGGATTGGCGATCGCCCGTCTCCCAATTTTGGTTATCTGGGAGCCTTCAGCTATCTCAAAAACCCAATTGAAATTGACAAATTCAAGCTGTTTTCTACCGGTAAATCAGAACTGGAAGGCGAAACCACGCGACTAGAGTACTACGACACCCTGCTGGATATTGCCGCATTTTATGACCGGGGTGAAATTCATCTGAAGCCCCTATTGCTGATTTTCAATATCGACAAGGACAAATTCAAACTGTTTCAGGAACCCCGGAGGCCAGCAACCCGCGAAGAGGAGCGAGAAATCGAACGCCGCTATACCTATGGTGCGGGATTAACCCATCAACACCGCTTTAACGGTGGCATTCGACTTGATAGCAATTTGGGCTATTACGTTGCCACAGAAGATAAAGACAAAACCAGATTGGCTTTTGAGCAAGACCGGAGAGGCATCTTTCGGTTTAAAAGAAGTTCGCCTGAAGTGGAACAGAAGCAAGATGGGGTGTTTAACCTGGCAACTACGCTAACTATTCCCGTGCAAGCAGGGCTGCGCCATGAAATTAAGCTGGGTGGGGCAATGCGACTGCGCGATCGCAACCGCGATAAGGAAAGATTTCAAATTGACGATAGAGGTCGCAGAACGCGAACCACCGAAGCCAAAGATAACTACGAACTGAAGGAAAACTACTTTGCTGGATTCATTCAAGACCAAATTTGGCTCAGCGATCGCTTTAGCGTTTTACCCGGCGTGCGGATTGAAACCGTCAGCCTGACCAGTCGTGATGGCACCAGCCGCGAAGCTGAAAAAACGGTGACGGATGTCAATCCATCACTGCATTTACTGTATCGGGCAACGGATACGATTAGCTTCCGTGCGGCCATTTCGCGGGGGTTGAATCGTCCTAAGTTTGATGAATTGTCTCCCTTTGAACAGGAAAAAGGCGATCGCATCACCATTGGTAGCCCTGATCTTGACCCAGCGCGATCGCTCAATCTGGATGTTGGCGCTGAGTATGCCGACCAGCACTTCTTGGTCGGTGTAAATTTCTTTTACCGCGATATCAAAGGAGTGATTGAAGAAGTAGATACGGGTCTGGTTCGCAATCGCAAACGCATTTTTCAGGTACAAAATGTCGGCAACGGTTGGACCAGTGGCTTTGAACTGGAACAACGGCTGAATCTGGGCTTTACCGGTGTCGAGGGTTTGAAAGGCTTGACTTTGTGGGCAAACCAAACCTTTTTAGATTCTGAACTGACCGATGCTTCAGGACGAGAGCGGCGGTTCAAAGATCAACCCAGGTTTGTAGCAAATTTGGGTTTGGATTATACCTATGAACCCTCGGGAACAACCTTTACTATTGCCTATGGCTACATATCCAGCCGAGACGAATTCCAAGCTGATGGTAGCACCAAAACCATTGAACCTGCTTCTACCCTTAACCTGGCAGTGCGCCAGCGGATTGGGGCAAATGTCTCGCTCTTTTTTGAAGCAACCGATCTCCTAGGAGGGAATAAAAAAGTCGAGCGAGAAGTCTTTAGAGATGGTTCCACCAGCCTCAAAGAGGAAAGCGTGGGGACGCGCTATTTAATCGGTGTAAGCTGGAATTTCTAGAGGCAGGGCCATGCTTACATGGATCATCGCTTGACTTCATATTGAATGCGGGATTGCACCTGAGTGCGGGACACCCCCAATTCATGGGCGATCGCCGCTTCTACCTGACCAAACTCCAGCAGTGGAAACTCATATTCCAGCTTTTTGAGGGCTGGGTTCGTGGTTTTCACCACCACCTTAGAAAATCCTCTTTTTCGATGAATTTCTGCCTCGATTGCCACAATCGATACCGGAATCTGAGTCTGCAACTGCTGACTCGCTTGCAATCCAATATCCGTTGTTTGAGGTCGCCCCATTGCCCACTCTGCGACTGAATGGCTACCAACCCAAAACATCAATCCCAGAATTGGCAACGGTAGCCAAAATTCTAGACCTAAACTTGCCAATCCTTTGAACCAGGGAGAAAACCGCATTATCTTAGTTCTATTGTCCCGTTCTTTTTATAGCATTTTGGGTTTTGGGTTGCCGATTTTGGATTGAGAACCGATGAGAATTTTGTTGGTAGAAGACGATCGCGATTTGCTAGAGCCGTTACAAGAAGCACTCGATGCCAGTGGGCATGGAGTTGACGCCGTCGGTAATGGCGCGATCGCCCAATGGTTAATTACCCAAAAAGATTACGATCTGCTGATTCTGGACTGGATGCTACCGGAAGTTGATGGTCTTCGTCTCTGCCAGTACTATCGCCAATCTGGTAAAGGTTCACCCGTGTTGATGTTGACTTCAAAAGATACCACGTTGGATAAAATCACTGGTTTGGATGCGGGAGCCGATGATTACCTGGTCAAACCCGTAGACATGCTAGAGTTTCTGGCACGGGTGCGGGCACTGGGGCGGCGCTCTCCCCTCTGGCGTGGAGATATTCTCACCCTGGCTGATCTGACCCTGAACTTGAATCACCTGACTGTAGAGCGGGCAAACAAAACAGTCGAACTATCTGGGCGGGAATTTCAACTGATGGAATATTTCATGCGCCATCCTCAACAAGTCCTCACTCGCATCCAGATTGAGGAAACTATTTGGACCTGGGGAGAAGAACCCGAAAGCAATGCGATTACGACCTTGGTGCGGCGGCTGCGTCAACGCCTGCGAGGGTTGAATGCAGATAGCTGGATTGAAACGGTCTATGGCATTGGCTATCGACTGCGTCCGCCTACTGGTTCTGATACTCCAGCAATCTTGGAGTCTAACCCCAATGGTCAACCCCCTATTTAGCCATAGTCGTCGCAACCTGGCACGCTGGTTTACGGGATCGATGGGAAGCATCCTGGTGGTGTTTGCTGCCACCTTATTTTTTCTGGAAACACAAGAACAGATGCGAGCATTCGATCAGGAATTATTGAACAAGAGCCGCACAATGGCAGCAGCAGTCAAATATCGTTTGCATGAGGGTCGGTGGCGGGTGGAACTGAGTGATGTGCCGGTGTTGGGCAGCAATTCGATTCCCTATGACAATGAGGTGCAATATGTCCGCTGGTATGACCGTCAGGGACAACTGGTTCGGTTTGTGGGGGCCTTACCGCCCGAACAACTGGCGATCGCCCCTGGCTTTGTCACCCTATCCACACCCCAATTGCTCCGCCAGATTACTCTGCCGGTATTTCAGCATCAGGACGCGATCGGCTACCTGCAAGTAGCGGTTCCCCTGACTCCGGTGCGAACCAATCTCCGACAAATACGGTTATTTCTGTCGGTAGGAGTGCCTCTGTCGCTGGCTGTCATTGGTGTTGCAGGCTGGTTATTAGGCGGCTTTGCGATGCAACCGATTCAAGCTGCTTACGAACGGTTACAACGCTTTACTGCCGATGCCTCCCACGAATTAAGGGCACCCTTGGCTGCCCTCCTAAGCAACATTCAGATTGGTATTGTCAAACCGGCTGCCAATTTAGAAACCCAGGAACGACGACTGCAAAAACTGGTAGAGATTACCAAATCCATGACGGTGCTGGTCAACAACCTGTTGCTGCTGGCACGTTATGAAGGATCGCTGCCAGCCAGCACCTTGAAAGTGGTTGACCTGGTGCCATTGCTCAAAGATATGGCTGGAACATTTGAAACTGAAGCCACCCAGCATCACTTACGCTTTGGCTGTACCCTGCCCGACCATCCCCTAACTGTAATGGCAGATGCAGATTTGCTACAGCGGGCGATCGCCAATCTCCTCAACAACGCGCTGAAATATACACCGCCTGGAGGCACCGTCGAACTGCGACTAACCGCAACGAATCAGCAAGCACTCATTCAAGTAAAAGATACCGGGATTGGCATTCCAGAAGCTTCTTTGCAATTCATTTTTGAGCGATTTTACCGGGTTGATCAAGTGCGCACCCCCGATCACCAGCGCCCTAAAAAATCCGGTGGATTTGGCTTGGGCTTGGCGATCGCCCAGCAAATTATCCAGGCTCACGGCGGCAAAATTCACGTTACCAGTACAGAAGGTAGCGGCTCCTGTTTCACCATTGAGCTACCCCTCATCAACCATCGCTTTCGTCTCCTGCCCTCCTCTTGACATATTCGTGTCACTTTTAATTCAGATACTGATCTCGCAGCAAGAAAAGAGCAATTGCAATGATGAAACAATCCATTCTGCTGGGGTTGTCACTGGCAACGGTTGTCCCCCTGATACAGCCATCTGACCTGGCTCACGCCCAAATAAAAATCCGGGATTTGCAACAAATTGCACCGGGTATTTCAGTTTCTGGCAGAGTGACCAGTGTGGTCGGGAATAGTTTTGTGCTGGACGATGGCAGCGGGCAGATCATTGTAGATGCGGGACCGCGCTGGTGGCAACCCATTGATCTGACGGTGGGTGAGCAACTAACGGTCACAGGCAAGGTGGGGCGATCGGGCGAGCTAGATGCCTTTTCCATCACCCGCTCAAATGGCTCCGTGATTAATATCCGTCCGGCTGCCGGTTCACCCCCTTGGGCTGGTGGACCGAATCGGAGAGGTTCTCGTTCGAGGTGATGCTGCTGTTGTTCGTTACTCTATTAAATCAGGAATTGAATCATGTCTATTCAACCAATCAAATCTATTCAACCAATCAAACAGGTAAAAGTATCGGCATTGTTGCTTGCTATTGCCTCGGTAGCCGCTCCAATGCTGATGTTTCACCAATCTTCTAAAGCCACTCCACTGGCTCCTCCCCTGCACTTGACGCAAACTCCGCCCCGTCCACTTTCCCCTGGCGTAGCACCGTCGTTAGATGCTCACTATAGCCACAAAGCGACGCGAGACATCCAACGAGCGCGGGAGAAAGCTTTTTCCGTCCAATATCTCCTCAGTCAGACCAGTTCTCAGCCTGCTGCTGAGTTCGCCAGCCTGGCACAACAAACCCTCGGTCAGGCAGAAAATAGCTATGCCGCTGGGCGCTTTTTTACAGCCGAAAAGCAGGCAAAAGCTGCTAATGCGCTCTATGAAGCCGCCAAAACACTTTGTGAAGGCAAATTAGGCTATGTTGCGGGTTCACGTGGGCCAAAAGCACCGGGCAAAAGCTGGTATGAAGCGCCTTACCGGGCACAAGAACGGATTGCTCGCACAGAAGCTGCCATGAACTATTACCAGGTGAATAACCCAACTGCAACGAATCTGTTGCAACGTGCCAGACAACTGGCAGGAGCGACCGCGCCAACAAATGTAGTACAAACTCCAACCGCTTACAATTTGGCAACGCTGGCAAACTACCGAGCCTCCGAACACCTGGCAAATGCCGCCCTGCATTTGGTGGAAGCTCAAAGAGGTTTTTAATGGCAATCTCCTTGGAGCACCCTAACCCTATGCAGAACTTCCGAAAATCAATCCTGTGGGACATGTTTCAGGTGCTGTTGACCTATCCTGGCTGGTTTGCGGCTTCTGTTCTTTCAACAGTTGTGGTGGTAAGTTTGGAACCCAGTCTTGCCTGGTTAAGCAAAACAGTCATCGATGACCTGAAAAAGGGAAAGGGCGATTTAGACACTTCCCTGCTGCACTATGGCATGGTTTTTGGTGGATTGCTGCTGGGGTTAGGCATCCTCAAATTCGGCGACAAGCTGATCGACAAAATCTATGAGCTAAAGTTGGTGATTTGCCTGCAACGCCTCTATTTGCAACGACGGCCTGAAGATCGAGGGGTTGAAGATATTTCCCGCGTTATTTTTGACTGTGAAAAGTCGAAAGCTGGGTTGGATATTATCCATAAAGATGCCGGAAGGATTATTTTTCAGACCATCGCCGTCATTGTCTGGCAGTTTTCTCTGGCACCCCAATGGTTGCCTGCTCTATTGATTGCGGTCGTCCCCCCATTTTTGTGGGATTTATGTTTGGACCACTTATTCAACGCGCCAGCCTCAACCGACTAAGAGCCCAGCAGGCGATCGCCTCCTCCACAGGTACCCATCAGCAAGCCAATCTGTTTAGTAGTCAGGAGATATTTTTCCGCCAAACCCTGCGCCTAGAAATCTTTAAATCTAGCACTGAAATTCTCATGGGTTTAGTCACCTGGTTTGGGCTTTTGATGCTGGTTTTAGTTAGTTCTGTTTTTCATCTGGGTTTGTTGCCAAAACAAATTGAAGCCGGAGATTTAGCATTGTTTGCTGTCAATCTCAATCTCCTCTCCAAACCATTGGGCGAAATTGTCAAAGTTTACAACAAAGGACGCGAAGCTTACCCGGCGCTGCTGCGAGTGTTGCGCCCAGAAACCCAGAGTTATGACTTTTTCAAAAAGTCAGAAATCTAAGCATACCTGTTATCGCACCAACTTACAAATACAGGAGATCCAATGAACCGAAGATTCTTCTTAGAACAGGCAACCCAGGCGATCGCGCTCTTGATGACATCTACAGTGCTGCCTGCTCAATCGACCTCAACGGAACTACTCCCTGGCAGTTCTACATCTACCAGTAACTTTGGTACATCCAAACCTGAAACTAGTTCCGCTTCTAAAGTCAGTGAGTTACCAGAAGATAAAAATGCGCTAAAAACTCACAAAAATCATCGAAAAAACCAAAAGAAAAAACAGGAAGAGATGAAATTGAAACACAAGCAAGGCAAGGCTAAAGTTGCTAAACATAAACAAAAAACTGATCCAGTAGATAGCTAAAAACATTACTTGTAATTCAGGAACTGAACTGATGGATTGGAGTCCAGCAATTCCAACTTTTTTAATTACCCTGCGTGAAGGGGTTGAGGCAGCACTTGTTGTTGGCATTGTGCTGGCGTGTTTGCGTCAGGCACAGCGCCCTCAGTTAATTCCCGCTGTCTATTTCGGCATCGCTGCTGGGTTGGTTGCCAGTATCGGGGTGGGAGGGTTGCTCCTGCAAGGATTGCATCAGGTAGAAAATGTCAAATCTCCTGATGTGGTCGTGATGCGACAGCTTTTGGAAACAGGCCTGGGAGTGTTGGCGATCGCCATGTTGAGTTGGATGCTGATCTGGATGACGCGGCAAGCGCGATCGCTCAAGGCAGCGATTGAAGGCTCGGTGCAAGTAGCGGTTGCGGGTAATGGGGCTGCTGCCTGGGGCATTTTTAGCTTAATCGCGACTGCCGTGTTGCGCGAAGGATTTGAAACGGTGTTGTTTCTAGCGGTACAGTTTCAGACGGGCTGGACTCCTGTAGTGGGAGCGATCGCAGGCATTATGGCAGCCGTGATCATCGGTGTTTTGTTGTTCAAGTGGGGCATCAAAATTAACCTCAAACAGTTCTTTCAGATAATGGGCACGCTGCTGTTATTGATTGTGTCTGGGTTAGTGATTTCGGCTCTACGACATCTAGATGCAGCGGCGATCGCCTTTATTCAACTGCATCCCCAGGCCGCCCCATTGTGCTGGTCAGCCGCTCCCACCTGTCTGCTCGGTCCCCTAGTGTGGGATGCCCATGCCATCCTGCCCGATCAAGAATTTCCTGGCATTCTTCTCAAAACCCTGTTTGGGTATCGGGAGAGGCTTTATCTGGTACAAGCAATCGGGTATTTCCTATTTCTTGGTCTAGTCGGCAGGCTCTATTTCCGCAGTTTTAATCCTCCGAAAGCAACTTCGCCAACGCCCGATCTCGCCTTGAAATAAAGATTCCAAAATCCAAAATTTAAAATGGCATGACGCTTTATGCACGCTGAGATGATCCGCAAGATTGCCAAAAGCGATCCTACCCAATTCGAAACAGAAACGCCGATTTTACAACTCTACGGACGCTTGTTAGCCTATGTCTGGCAGTATAAATGGGCAATGGCAGGCGGCATCGCCAGTATTTTTGCCCTGTCATTTCTACAAATTCTGATTCCCCAAATCACACGTTTCGTCATTGATGTAATCATTCCGGCGCGGCGATTTGATTGGCTGCCCTGGGTGGGAATTTGCATTATTGGAATTGCATTGTTGTTAGGATTACTCAACTTTGTGCGAAATTACTTGATGGCAGTTGTGGGACAGCGCACAGTATTTACCCTGCGGCGCGATTTGTATGAGCATTTGCAAGCGCTGTCATTGGGCTACTTTGAAAACCAGCGCACCGGTGCTTTAATGGGTCGCCTGACGCAAGATGTGGATTCATTACAGGGGCTCATTACCTCGGAGTTAGCCGAACTGGGTGCAGAAATTGTGACGTTCTTCGTCATCGTTACCTACCTGTTCTACGCTGATTGGAAATTGACACTACTGATTCTCGCGACGCTGCCCGTGATGGTGCTGTTGACTCATTTATTTGGAACTCGAATGCGCCCTGCCTATCGGGAGGTGCGGGAACAGGGAGCCGAGTTAAACAATCACCTGCAAGATACGATCGCCAATATCAAAATTATCAAAGCCTGTGCGAATGAAGCATTTGAGAGCGGGCGGTTTGCAGAACGCAATCAGCAAAATATGACAGTGAATATTCGGGTCATTCAACTCTGGTCAGCGTTTTCGCCCGTGATTGATTTTATGAATCATCTGGGGCACGTGATTGTGCTGGTGTATGGTTCCTGGGAAGTGATGCAGGATGCTTTGACGGTGGGTGAACTAGCGGCATTCCTCGCCTACTTAAATCAAGTCAATCAACCCGCCAAAAAATTTAGCCGCATTATCCATACCATTCAAAAGGCTGGAGCTGCCTGTGAGCGTATCTTTGAAACGTTGGATGAGCAACCCGATGTGCAAGAAAAGCCGGATGCGATCGCTCTGCCTCCCATCCAGGGATATCTACAATTCGACATGGTTGATTTTGCCTATCAAGCCGATCGCCCCGTGTTGCAGCAATTTTCGCTGGATATTCAACCGGGAATGACAGTTGCCTTGGTGGGGCCATCAGGGGCTGGCAAAAGCACGATCGCCAATTTAGCCGTTCGCTTTTATGATCCCCAAGCAGGCTGTATTCGACTGGATGGTCAGGATTTACGCGATGTCACGTTTCAATCGCTCCGCAGCCAGATTGGGATTGTCTCCCAAGAAACCTTGCTACTGTACGGTACAGTGCGCGATAACATTACCTACGGCAAACCCGATGCCGATGAGTCTGCCCTAATTGCCGCTGCCCAAGCTGCCTATGCCCATGATTTTATTCTGGAGTTGCCCCAGGGATACGACACGGTCATTGGTGAACGCGGCGTTAAACTGTCTGGCGGACAGCGCCAACGACTGGCGATCGCTCGTGCCCTGATCAAAGATCCCAAACTACTGTTGCTGGATGAAGCGACCTCCTCGCTAGACACAGAATCAGAACATTTAATTCAACAAGCACTCGCGGATCTGATGCGCGATCGCACCTGCCTCGTTATTGCCCATCGCCTGTCCACAATTCAAACCGCTGATTTGATTGTCGTGATTAACAATGGCAGCATCATTGAAAGGGGAACTCACACCGATCTTCTGGCACGCGGACAGTTTTACGCTCACCTCTATCAGTTACAGTTTCCTAAAAATCTACCCACTGACTTTGATCCGGCTATGGTGTGGCTCTCAAAGGTCGGTTCAGCTATGCCTTCTCAGACAACCCTCACTAATAATTGAGGCAATCAATCAATGCGCTACAAAGAAATTCGCCAGTTTAACTTTCCCCTGCATCGCTACCTGGGTCTAGCTGTAGGAATTATTTTGGCGATCGTTGGTTTAACTGGCAGTGCATTAGTCTTTCAATCTGAACTGGATCATGCGGCTGTCACATTACAGTACGATCGGATTGTGCCTGAAGCACATCGACTTTCACCAGAAGTGATACTGAATAAAGTCAAAACTATTGATGCAAATAAAGAATCAATTACTATCGCTTCAATTGATTTAGCAACTGCCTCAGATCTTCCTGATAAAGTTAAGATCAAGCTAAACAATAATGAATCTGTTGAGATATTTGTCAATCCTTATACAGGGAATATTTTGGGCGATCGGCCAGATTCTAATCTCTTTAAATGGATTCGGCAGCTTCATGATCATCTCCTGATTGGCAAGATTGGCAACCTTGAAATTGGCAAAATCATCGTTGGGATTATCGCCTTCCTATTTCTTATGCTCAATCTGACAGGAGTCATCTTGTGGGATGGCTGGCGTAAACTCCCACAGGGCTTCACCATTCAGTGGCAAGCGAAGCCCCTGCGCGTCAATTACGACATTCATAAAGTAGTCGGTATTTTTGCCGTTATTTTTCTAACGTTGACAGCCTTTACCGGGTTTCTCTGGAACTTCAAACTGGATAAACCCGTTGCCCGTCTCATCACTCAATCCTCAACTCCATTGCAACCCACTACACTAGAGTCAAAGCCTACTAAAGATTGTTCTATTCTCAGCTTGACAGCAATCTTACAAATATCCGATGCAGCTTTACCAAATGCTGTGACAACCAAAATAAAATTCCCAGAAACACCAAATGAAGTCTTTAAAGTACATAAAAAATTTCTGCAAGAACATGGACAAATGGGGCGTAGTCGAGTAGCGATCGATCCATATAGTGGAGAGATTCTTGAACTCAAAAATGGGCTAAATTTACCCCTCTATCAACAAGTCCTGAATAGTTTTGAGGAAATTCACTATGGCACTTTTTCAGGGTTACCCACTCGAATTCTGTATGTGTTGGTTGGCATAACTCCGCTGATTTTACTGATCACAGGCTTAGTCATGTACATTCACCGACGTCCTAAAGTAAAAAAAGTTGATAAACGCCCAAACTTGTCATCCTTAGCTCAGACTGCTAAAAAGCTAACAATCTTAAAGTTCAAGCCAAGCATAGATGAGTTCTAATTCAGTCATTACTGGGCATGTGCTTGCTGTAATTAGCACTATTCTAAAGTCACGTCTTGTAGTAGCAAGCAAAATAGTAGCAAGCAAAAATTGTTATCTAAACGAGGAGTCTAAACTCAAGCTGATTGATGAGTAATCCAAGTATCATGTTGTGCATCACGACCAACTTGAAAAATCAGATCATTTGGAAGCTAATCATTTAATTCATGTTCGTAGTGTTAAATACCTACACTCAATCTTCTGAGTATGATGGTTACCAATACTATAGGACACAGGTTTAATATGACGTTTGTAAGCTCCCCGCCCATCACGGTAGAAATGCATAGTTCTCAACGGTTCTAACAGCGCTTGCGATTGGATAAGTGCCTCATCGGATCAGGTCTGGAGTGGCTAAAACTTTTGCCCAAAGCCAAACTGTAAACGCGTGTCACCCTGATTGCTGATGCCGAAATCAGCCCGAATAATCCCAATGGGTGTATTAACCCGCAGGCCAGTGCCAATACCCAACCCAGCACCTGGTTTGCCGCGCTTAATGCCAGGTTCGCCCAAGACATTATCAGCGCTACCCAGATCGGAGCCAAAGTCTGTAAATAGCACACCACCAATAAACCGATAAATTGGGAAACGGTATTCTGCTGAAATTTGTAGGTAGCTCCGGCCAGTGGCCAAATCGTTGTTGCCGTAGCCACGCACCGAGTTAGCCCCGCCCAAAGTGAAAGCATCGTAGGGAGGGAGATCGCCAATGACCGTGCCGCCTTGAATGTTAAAAGCAAAGATTTCTGGGAAAAAGCTTTCTCCTTCAGGGTTCTTGAACCAATCGATGGGGATGTATTGGCTGTGATTGGCTGTGAGGCGATTGCCAAACACACTGCCTCGGCCAATGGGGATGTATTGCTCGCTGGTAAAAAAGGTGAACGACCCAGTTCCTGGATTGGCGGGGTTGTCTCTCTGATCACGGGTAGCGGAAAAGGCCAAACTGTAGAGGTCATCAATGCCAGTGCCGCTGAGGGTGAGGGGATTACCCTGCTGATCGGCGGCGAAAATTTTGCCATCGCGATCGCGGGTGCTGACATTGACATAATTTAAGCCCAGTCGGCCCATCCAACCAGTTGCAACCGGGTAGTCAAGATTAAACCCTGCCCCCAAGCGGCGCTCTCTCACCCGACTGCCATTTGGAAGCGGAATCTCGTCATCGAAGACCCGAGAAATTCCCTGCCGTCGGTAAAGATTGCCTCCATATCCTGGCATGCCCGGCTCCGTGTCACGGTAGGGGCTGAGGAAGCGGGTGTCGAACTGTACATCGCGGGTACCAACCTGTGCGCTAGCGTTGAATCGTTGTGCCAACCCACCGAAGTTATTGTCTTGAAAGGTGACGGTGGCAAACAAGCCCAAATCATCATTAAAGCCGCCGCCGAAGTTTAGACCCCGCGATCGCCCTTCAACCAAGTTATAGACCACATCCGTGCGCAGGGGGTCACCCTCAAAAGTAATATTCGCCCCATCAAAAATTCCTAGAGCCGCCAACCGTCGCAAATCTTCGCGGGCAGTCTCCTCACGGAAAGGTTGACCGGGTTGCAGTTTAATCTGACGCCGGATAAACCCTTCTTGAGTACGAAAGCGGAGGGGGTTGCCATTTTCATCAACGGTGCGACCGTTAGTGTCTTGCAGGCGAATTTTGATGTCTCCGATCAGGCCCTCTGCCACATTCACAATCAGCAGACCTTCGCGGGATGGCTCCACTGAAAGTACGCGGGCCAGAGTGTATCCCTGCTGGCGATACCATTGGTTGACGCGCTCTGCCGCCTGTTGTAGACCGGTGAGACTGATCGGGTTGCCCAACAGCGGCCTAAACAACTCATTCGCAATCTCTGGAGTTAGCACCTGTGCCCCATTTAACCGCAGCGATCGCACCACTATCGGCTCCACTTGAAAAGTCACACTCAACCCCTGGGGGTTTGGCTGACTGGTGACCCTTGCCGTAGCAAACAGGCCCGTCTGCAAAATTCTCTGAACATCCTGCTGTAACTGGTTTTCACTTGTTTCACCCCCCACTTGAGTTTGAATTGTGCGCCGAATCAAATCTTGCAACTCGTCCTCAGCACCCAGAATTTCCACATCCGTTGCAATCACGACCAAATCCGATGAATTGACCTGGCGCTGAGCTGGCGCCGGACTCATTGGAGCGGGGGGAGGGGCCGTTGGCAGGTTGGGCACAGTAACGGTTGCAGGGGGCACCTCTGGCGGCGTTGCCATCTGGGTAGGGGTGACCCAAATCGGGTTTGTCAGGGAGGTCACCTGCCCTGAACTTGCCGTAGCAGGTAAATCTAGCGAAGTGGGTTGGCTGGCGGCTGGGGCGTTTGGCAAGGGTACGGCCTGGTATTGGTCATAAAATTTGGGAGATACCCTAAGATCGGCGCGCCCCTCTTGAGCCATGAGGTGTGCGGGCGCAATCATGAGTGTTGCACTTGCAGCCATACAACCTGAAATAGCCTGCCAATATCTGACTTGCCAAGGGTGAATGAAACCAGTCATCAGAGTCGCAAAACCCGTCTCCAGAGGACGCTACCCATTCTGCATACTTTCGGCTAAACGGCACTTTATTTTTGTAGGTTTTGAGGAATTGATCCTTGATTTTGATGTTGAGAAGTAACCAGTGATTCGACAGACCATGCGATCGCCCATCTGGTCAGGAAAGCCTGGGCTATACTGGCGAACGATGACAGCAACCAGTAATTCTGCAGGTGGCACCGTCTTAAGGAGAAGACTGGCTTAAATTTCAGACTTCTGGGCGGTGGGGTGAAGGCATTGTATATCGGAGCTAGGAATAGGATTATGGCCACCCTTTTTTACACTGCCACCAGCCTGGATGGTTTCATCGCTGACCAAAATCACTGCCTCGATTGGCTGTTTCAGTTCGGGGAGCCAGAGCCGAATAGCTTCGAGACATTTCTGGAAGGGGTAGGGGCGATCGCCATGGGTTCCAGCACCTACCAGTGGATTTATGACCATGACTTTGGCCCTGAGGCCGAGAACCGCCAGCCCTGGCCCTATCAGATGCCAGCCTGGGTCTTTACTACCCGCCAACTGCCAAGGATTGCCGAAGCGGATATCCGATTTGTTCGGGGTGATGTGCGCCCCATTCACAGGGAAATGGCAATCGCAGCAGGTACCAAAAACCTCTGGATTGTCGGCGGCGGCGACCTAGCCGGACAGTTCTACGACGCTGGGTTACTGGATGAAATGATTGTGCAGATTGCCGCTGTCACCCTGGGTGCGGGCGCGCCTCTATTTCCCCGTAGAATCGACCCACCGTTGCAACTGCTGTCAGCCAAACCCTATGGGCAAAACTTTGCCGAGTTGCGCTACGCCGTGCTTTATACGGCACCAGACGAGTGTTCAGGAGCACCATGATGCGCCCTTGACCACTCTCATAGCCTGTCGTAGCAATATCGCCGTTGCCGTGACAAGCCTGGCGACGGTGAGTCAGAAAGCCTGCCCAGCATGGGTGGTTGAGTACTTGGTGTGGGCCTCAGCTTTCTAACCACGGCGATCGCTGGATTGCCTATCGGCCATCTACCAGCCAACCGAGTCGCCTGTTACAGACAGAGCCGCAGGTGATTGCGTCTGCTGTTATCAAGATTCATTTTGCCTGGTCACAGAATAGTTTAGATGTACTATTGTTTGGGTGGGCATGTGGTATCAGGAGTTTCTCCAGCGTGGAGTGACAGTGACGGAGCCACCCCATCACGATTTAGGGTTTGCCCAAATGACCATTACTGACCCTGATGGCAATCAGTTGCGATTTACGGAGCCGTCCCAAAACACTCCTGCAGCCTGACTTAGAACTCAAAGTTCCAGATGTCTAGATTTAAAATCACAGATTCACTGAAGGAGACCCTAATGGAAGTTACTCCCTATCTCTTTTTTGATGGTCAATGCGAAGCAGCCTTCAAGTTTTACCACCAGGTTCTGGGGGGCGAACTGGGCGATATACTTACCTTTGCTGGTTCCCCTGCGGAAGAAGAAGTGCCTGCCGAATGGGGTAATAAAGTCATGCACACTCATCTTGCTCTAGGTAACTGGGCCATTATGGGGTCTGACTGTCCCCCCGGGCAATACGATCCCCCTAAGGGGTTTTCGGTATCCCTGCAGATTTCTGACATGGCTGAAGCCGAGCGCATTTTTTATGCTTTGGCTGCCGGAGGAACGATTCAGATGCCCCTGGCAGAAACCTTCTGGGCTAAGCGCTTTGGTGTGGCGATCGATCAGTTTGGGATTCCCTGGATGATCAATTGTGATTAGACTCTCTATAAATCGGCATGTTTCTGATGGAGACGGCGATTCAGAAAGCCTACCCAGTATGGATGGTTGAGCACTGCGTGTTGGCCTCCGCTTTCTGACCAAAGCGATACTAAGAAAAGTGGTGCAGAGTCCATCGGGGCTGGCTGCACCACTTTCAGCAGGCTTACTTGATTGATCTAAGGCTTACAGGCTAAGCTTTTTCAGCGCTGGCGATCGCCTTGCGCTTGCGCAGGGTAGCAGCTCCAATCCCCACTAGGCCAGGTAAGAGAGCCGGGGATGGCACAGCCACGGCGGCACCACCACCGAAGGATGCGATCGCGCTGCCAGAACCACCAAAGAAACTACCATTAACTCGCTCAAAGCTGGTATTGGTGTCGATCAAAGCAACATTTCCCAATACACCTGTTAACGGGCTGGTGAAATTGAGTACCAGGTCAAAGGTGAGCGGGCCAAAGATAGTTTTTGTTAAGCTGAGCTGGCTGGCCGTTGAGCCAGGAGCTGAGCTAGCCAGGTAGCCGCCTGAAAAGGAACTGTTAATCGCAATATCAGAGTAGGTGCTGGTTGCGCCATCAAAGAAAAATGAACCCGTTAAGCTACCGGTTTGAGGGATTCCATTCTCAATGTAGGAGAGGGAAACTCCTTGCAGATTGTACTTAACCCCTGCGGCTCCAGCAGGAGCCGTTAAAGTCGTCATTGCCAGGGCTGCCGTGCTTGCAGCCAGGGCAAACCATTTTGCTTGTTTGAATTGCATCATTAGTGAAAACATCTCCTAGGTTCTGTCTCGATTAGTAGCGATACCTTTGATCAATCCACTTCAGGCGGGTTAAACCGCCTGCACCCCCATCACCTGGGAGAGCAGATTGACAACCGTTGTGCTATTTCAGCTAGCCACGGTTATATCTCAATCAAGGCAGATGCACAGATTGCTGCCGTAGCCTGTCAAAAGGACTAATGAGGACAGCAATATTGAAGCGATTTGCTGATGTTTCAGGAGCCATTCTGGGCAGAGTTGATGGAACCATCAATCAGCGATCGCAAAACTTGGTTCATTCAAGGTTCGGTAAACTCAAACTAGCTCACTAAGAGACGGATCAAATATCTGCACCTCTTATTTCTTAGACTCTTTACTTTTCTTAGACTCTTTACTGAGTTAAATTTGCATACTAGGGCCAACGGAGATGTTGAAGTTTCTTAACAAATATTATACTTCCAGACTGGGAAAAACAAACCTCTGATGCCGTTACTTTGTCTCTCTCATTACATAGCGAGATTTCTCAGTTGCCTGGATGAACTGTGCCACTAGCCCAGGCGAACACAATCAAAGACCGAGTAAAACCGAGCGCACCTGGGCTGCAATGATCGCCCAATCAAATCGTTGGCAGGCATAGGCCCGACAGGCTGAGCGCGAGGGTAGGGGAACAGTTCCGGCGAGCAGGGCAATGAGTTGGGTCGCGATCGCCCCAGCTTCTGGGGTTTCTGTCACTAAATTCGGGTTAAGGGCTGCCACTACTTCCGGCATTCCTCCAATTGGGGTGCAGAGGGCAGGAGTCCCAGCTGCAAGGGATTCCAGCAAAATGAGTCCAAACCCCTCCAGACTTTGACTCGGTACGACAGTCAGATCAGCCGCCTGATAAGCAACAGGTAACTGCTCATCGGGCAAATAGCCTAGAAAATGTACTGCATTCTGCAGGCCTAAAGCCTCAACCTGTTGCGCTAAATCGTCTCTGAGAGGCCCTTTGCCTGCGATCGCGAGCCATACCTCTGGAACCCGTTGCCGGACTGTGACAAGTGCTGTGAGCAACTGATGAATCCCCATTCGATGTACCAGTCGCCGGGGCGTAAACAAAATGGGGCGATCGCGATGCCAACCCAGTTGCTCGCGTGCGGCCTGCCGTGAGAGATTCGGTTGAAAGTGAGTTGTATTTACCCCCCCTGGAATGATCCAGATTTGCTCCCAGGGAACCTTGTAGGCTTGATGGAGGATTTCGCCAAAAGCCTTGCTGAGTACAATGAAGCGATCGCAGCGGCGAAACACCGATTGCTCCAGCCAATATTTCAAGCGCACCGCATAGGAAGCCCCCCCTTCTTGACGACTCTCCAGTGCCCACGGCCCATGGAAATTAAAAGTAATCGGGACATGAGCTGGAAACTGGCTCAACAGCGGAAAACTGTAAAGCGCAAAATGCAGATTGATGGCATCAGGTGTCACTAACCGCCGCTGTCGAAAGTGCCTATGACAATTCCACAATCGTTGGGGCAATGGCTGTTGCGTTGCTGCCAGATTGGTTAATAACAGGGCCGGGCTAACATCCTGCGAAGGTAGGTCCGTTGCACACAGCTCAACGCGATCGCCCTGTGCAATCCATTGATGAGCCAACTCATAGACGTAGCGTTCAGCACCCCCTGGAGATTTGGGAAACCAAGTGTTTCCGACACAGAGAATGGATGCAGACGAGTCGGCTGTTTTAAGCATGGGTGGCAAGGCAATGCTCCTGCCATTTGTTTCAGTGCTGGATGCACCCCATCCGGAGTATTGCTCAAGACTTCATCCCACGGCTTGCTGAGTTTTATCGCGTTGGTCAGAAAGACCCATCAGAACGAAAGGACTTTCATGGTCAAGGAACCGCTACCGACAAGCGCATTCACAGGATAGGCAAACCCCTCATCTTGGGCAGGGTAGTCGCTCATTCAAGTTTTTGCAAAACATATCGCTATTCAGCAACGCCAGATCATTGATGGTTAACAGGTATGGCGATCGCAGCGGGCATTGCGACTTTGGCTTTAAATTCTTGCCGTGCCCCTTTATTAGGCCGGGTAATGTGCTCCGGTTGTTTGTAAGGTGGCAAATTCTTAAAATCATAGCCAAAAAGCCATAGCCAAAGATGGGCTGCGCCAGTTCAGAAGGGGTGATGACCACGGTGGTTAATTTAAATGAAGCGATTCACCCTGCGTGTCCCTCGATTCAGAAGATCGCCTGAGCTTAGTAGCGGAGACAGACTCAATCTGCGCTTCAGGGTTCTCTCCGGTTGAGTCGCTGTAACAGGGACTTTGCAAGAAGTGACTTGATCGGCTGTGCTGGTAAATGAGCGGGGGTGCGGAGATTGGATTCTCGATCGCCCAACAACCTGGTAAGATTTTGAGGCTAAAGTCATTGAGGCAGTCATGGCAGATTCTTCTTCAGCGTCTCTTGGGGCTGACGCGGTTGATGTAGCGATCGCTAAAGGTATTGATTTTGACGGTTCTCCGATTCCTCCAGAGAAATTAGCTCTTTATAACGAAGTCATGGAGTTAGAGGCTGGGCGGCAGCGGAGTGGGGTCAGTAACACCATGCGATCGCGGATTGTGCGGATTGGTGCTAAGCACATTCCCCAAGCAGAACTAGATCAAAAACTAATTGCCGCAGGCTTTGCCCCTCTCAAGGAAAAGGAAATCGCCTTCTATTACGGTAAGTAGCGCTGATTCCTTGGTTGATGGGTCGTTTGGATAGCTTTTCTATGGCTACTCTCCAGTGGTGCTCTGGTGAGAAATGCGAGTAAGATGCTTCTAAGTTTTCAGGTTTAGGTAATGTCGATCACAGTCACGTTAGAAGAGTTAGAGCAATTTCGGACAATTTTGGCAGACTACCCCGATGCTCTGGCAGCGCTGACAGTGATTGAAGACTGTGAAGGAGACCTGGAAGATGCTGCACTTTCGCTCGCTATTCACGCTGGGCAAGAACCCAATACGGGCGATCGCTGGTTAGATGGGTTGGCTAAAAGCTGGCGGCATGTGCTTTGTCGCCCTGATATCAAGGCTAACCTGCAAACCAACCTCACTCCGGGTGTTTTCTTGGCAGTAACCGAGCACACAACGCTGCCCCTAAAGCTGGCCACACCAGTGGTTATCTATGTGTTCAAAGCGGGGATACAGGATTTTTGCTATCTGTTTGAGTCAAAGCTTCAGTAAACAAACAAAGACGAACGGGCTTCTCCAATCAGGGTGAAAGCCGCCCAGTCACGCGGAGCAGGGTACTGTTGCCGGGTGGTGAGCATGGCCTGGCGCAGAGCTTGGGCCTTGTCAGGAGTTTGTTGCAAATTCCGATAAAACTCGGTCATCAAGGCAGCTGTTGGCGCATCGGGAACGGCCCACAGAGAAACCACCACACTGGGCACCCCAGCACCAATAAAGGCGCGGGCTAGCCCCACGGCTCCATCGCCAGTAATTCTGCCCCGACCAGTATCGCAGGCGCTCAACACAGCCAGTTGGGCGCGTAGGGTCATGGTGAGAATTTCTTTAGCGCTGAGAAACCCGTTATCGCCTGCGGTGGGTGCCAGTGCTAGGGTGCCAGGAATCTCAATTCGATTGACCCCTTCACGGGCCGCAGAAACCGAAGCCGGTACCCCGCCAATTGTCACATTGGGGCCAAGAATCACCCCTGGGCCGATAAATACTCCACTGGCACGGGCCGTTGTTGTCGGTTGAATCGTGAGCTCGCCAAACTCGTTGAGATTGGCATCCAAATCTAGCAGGCCGTGGGTCGCTAAATGAATCAAGCTGGCTTGGGGCAAGCGCTGGACAACGGCTTGTTTGGTGGCCTGCTGACCCAAAAGCGGTTGAGTTTTGAGCAAGCTGGCGATCGCCCGTGCTTCCCGCTCTGCCTCCGGTAGGGAATCGAGCGGCTGGGGGGGCTGATTTGTCTGGGTGGGTAAACTGGGCATCACCGGATTACCCACAATTAAGGCAGTTTCTGGGGCAAAGACTAAACGACTCTGATCCCGCCGTTGCTGCTGCTGTCGCGTTAGTTCTAGCAGTTGAATCGAAGGCGAAACGCGCAGAGTATGGCGTTCAATCAGATAGTGCCCCGCCTCGTTAGGTAAGGCGGCAAAAGGCACCAGCAACAGAGAGCTTTCAGGAATCAACGTGAGATGGGCCGTTACATCCTTGGGGAGTAAATCGGCAATTGGAGCGATTAAAAGCTGATGTAATTTCTGGAGCGAGGCATGATGGCGAGCGGGATTTGTTCCCCGAGCCGGATCACGGCTGTTGTCTGTAGCGACTACCCCTAGGCCGCGCCCTCGTACCCCAATCCCCTGCTCCCGCGTAGCCAGAACCAACTCTCTGAGAGATTGAATACCGGCTTTTTGCAGACTCACCGGGCGAAAGGTAATCGCCCCCCCTGGCGTAATCACCCAAATGTAAATATCCGTTTCATCCCGTGGCTCAATGTTGAGCACCCGCATCTCGCGCCCCACGATGGAATACATCACCAGGGTTGAGTTCTGACTGCGGGCAATCTGGCGGAGTTGCTCCAGGGTTGGAAGAGGCGTTGGTTGCTGCTGTCGTTGAGAAAGAATCGCAACCAGGGCACGGGCACGGGTGAGTTCAGCCACTTCCAGGGCTGCATCGGTCTTGCTCTGTGCGACCAGAGATTTTTGTAACAGGCGATAGATATAACCCAGTTGATCGGCCAAAGTGATCCGACTTTGGTCGTCGCTATCTCCCTGGCTGCGCAAGGTTTCCCAATGATTGACCAATTGGCGGGAGAGTTGCTCTGCCCTGGCGTAGTTGCCGACTTCGTAATAGGTTAAGGCCAGCAAGCCAATAAAGCGCACAGTCACCTCATCCGCCCGCTGGCGCTCCATCAGCAGCGGCTCTAGCAGACTCAGAGCTGTTTGACTTTCTCCCTTGAGCAGGTAGGCTTTGGCAATTCCTTCACGGCAATCGCGCACCTGCTCGTTAAAAACCTCGGATGGTAACTGCTGAAATAGTTGCTGCGCTTGCTGAAACAGAGCGATCGCCGGATCGTAGCGTCCTTGCTCTAGGGCCTGCTCAGCCTGCACCATGGTCTTAGCCGCCTGCTCCGCCAGCCGCTGAATTTGAGCGGGTTCTAACTCCTGCCCTGGCGTCCGGCTGATCTGCCTGCTAAGTCGCTCACTATCCCCACGGGTTCCCATCATCGGGAAGGTCATCCCCCGAATTGGCGCTTGGAGTGTCAGTAACAGGGTAAATAGCGCGATCGAGCCAAACTTTTTTGCTGCCATCATTTCAACTCACCGGGTTAGCCCTTCCTCAGCATAGCCACTCCCCAAGGGACTGCCCAGCCCTCTATCCGAATCGCTCATGCGGCGCGCCGAACTTTGCGCGCAAAACTCCCCTCCCGACTTTGCTACACTCAGATGCAGTTGATTGAAACCTTACCTGACTCAGCCATGCCAACCACTCGCCGTATCCTCGACCTGCTACGCCACGGACAACCCAACGAAACCGTTACCGTCAAGGGCTGGGTACGCACCAAACGTGAACAAAAGGAATTTAGCTTTGTTGAGGTTAACGATGGATCCTCCTTAGCTGGGCTACAGGTGGTGATCCCTCAGGATGTCGCTGGCTATGCTGATACGATGAAGCGTGTCAGCACAGGTGCCTCAATTGAAGTCAATGGCACCCTTGTAGAATCCCCCGCGAAGGGTCAACGGATTGAGCTCAAGGCTGAGGCCTTTCAGGTATTTGGTGAAGCCGATCCCGAAACCTACCCCCTGCAAAAAAAACGGCACTCCTTTGAGTTTTTACGTGATATTGCCCATCTGCGTGCCCGCACCAATACGCTGGGAGCGGTGTTTCGAGTGCGCAACGCTGCCTCTGCGGCAATTCACCAATTCTTTCAAGAGCGCGGCTTTTTGTGGGTGCACACCCCTATCATTAGTGCCAGCGATTGCGAGGGGGCAGGGGAAATGTTTACCGTAACGGGCTTTGATTTGAATCAGCCTGCGCTCACAGAGGACAAAAAAGCGGTTGACTTTAGCCAGGATTTTTTTGGTAAACAGGCCTTTCTCAGTGTCAGCGGCCAACTCGAAGCAGAGATTATGGCTATGGCCTTTAGCAATGTCTACACTTTTGGGCCAACCTTTCGCGCCGAGAACTCCAACACCTCCCGCCATTTAGCCGAGTTTTGGATGGTAGAGCCGGAGATGGCGTTTTGTGATCTGCAGGGGGATATGGAACTGGCTGAAATGTTTCTCAAGCATATCTTTCGCTCTGTGTTGGAAACCTGCCCCGAAGATATGGAGTTTTTTAACCAGCGCATCGATTCTTCTGTACTGGCGACGGCCAGCAACATTATTGATAACGAGTTTGCCCGTGTCACTTATACAGAGGCGATCGCCCTGTTAGAAAAGGCCGACAAAACTTTTGAATTCCCGGTAAAGTGGGGCCTGGATTTGCAATCAGAGCACGAGCGCTACCTGGCGGAAGACCTGTTCAAAAAGCCAACAATTGTAATGGACTATCCAGCTCAGATTAAAGCCTTTTACATGCGATTAAATGACGATGAGAAAACCGTCGCCGCCATGGATGTGCTGGCCCCCAAGATTGGCGAAATTATTGGCGGTTCCCAGCGGGAAGAACGGTTGGATGTGCTGGAAAACCGCATTCAACAGGTTGGCCTAGACCCCGCATCCTACTGGTGGTATCTTGACCTGAGACGCTATGGCACAGTGCCCCACGCTGGCTTTGGCCTTGGCTTTGAGCGGTTGGTGCAGTTTATGACGGGAATGGGAAATATTCGCGATGTCATTCCCTTTCCCCGTGCGCCCCAGGAAATTGAATTTTAGTCATTCTTTTGATACTTAGTCATTCTTTTGATACAAAGTGATCCTTGGCGCACGTTGCATGGGCCGCTGCGGAGCCTCTTGCGATCGCAGGTCGGTATAAAGCAGCAGCAAAATAAAGAGAATCCCTACAGCTACGACAGCAGCGGTAATGGCATCCACCGAGCGAAAGGAATATTCTTTGCCGCACTTAACGCAAACATAGCGCTGGGGGTCGTAAGGGTCGGTGACAAAGGGGCAGCGATCGCAGTCCTTATCACAATTGAGTTGATTCATGGATTGATCTCCGGGTGAAGTGAGAGTGATTTGCAAACATCGCTCTGAGCAAAGAGCGATAGAAAAAATCAGCCAGTATGAGGCCATCGCTGGCCAAAAACCAAACAAGACCGAGGAATCCTTTGTTGACTCCCCAGTCTGTGGGAATTTAACCCATCAAAACCGGCTTTAGGGTTTGCGTTTTGTGCGGATCTCGCTGCCCAGTTGCGAAATAAATGCGGTTTCAGATAAAACACTTGTATTGTTTTTCTGGTCAGCAAAGCTGTTGCGCTCTGGATTGGAATTATGGGCGCGCTCATCAAACCAACAGGTGGCCCAGAAAACCCTTCATCCAGAAAACTGGGTATGGCTGATTTGGAGTGTGAATTGAGCATTGGATGAATGGAAGCGTTTGGCTGAGCGCTCATATCGAAGCCCTCGCTCCAATTCATACTGCTAGTAGCCGTTGCCATGAGAAACATGGCAACGACGAGAGCTTGAAGCTATTGTTTGGAGTCTCGTAGTAGTTGAATCAGCTCAGAACTGATCACGTATTTGTAATGAGTGGAGCCGCGTAGAATGACACGCACGTGGCCATGTTGAATGCGATGACTCTCAATGGTGATCTGACCATAACCTGTCTCACACCATGCGGAGTAGAGCAACCTCTCAATGTGAGAAATGATCTCACTAATAGAGGCCATCTCGATTGCTTCTGGGGGAGTTGCCATAGGATTTCCTCTCAGGCATGTAAGGGTAGCAAATCGAAGCCAAGTGAGAAATACCTACTGATATAAACCCAAAAAACACTGCGACTCGCAGAAAGTTGTATAATTATCTCACTTAAGCTCACATAGAATATATGTCTTTACCAAAAATCTGTCAACCATGTTTTTTTCATGACGTGCGCTACTTTTTGAAGTGATCTCGATCTCCTGTGTTATAACCTGACAGCAGGGCTTTGCCTCTAGAAATCGAATCCTGACTTGATTTTAGTAGCGTTGATTACGCATTTTTGGATTCCAGTCTCTTAGGATACATAGCTTCCGAGACGATGCAGATTCATCCTTTTCATTCGTTCATGTGTGACAAATCTCACCTGATATAACAATCTACTTTTTTGTGAGAGAGAAATGTATGGCTGCCCTTAAGCCTCCCGATGACCTGTTGCGACGTTTAGCGGATGAGAAAGGAGTCTCTGATGCGGAGTGGCAGGTGGTAACATTTGCACTTCAGGGAAAGCCGATCGCGGATATTGCCCGCCATCTTGGTATCAGTGAGGTGGCCGTGCGGAAGCGATTGGGCGAAGTCTATAAAAAGTTCAACATTGAGGGGAGAGGCCCTGGCAAGCTGGCCACCCTTAAACAACGCCTGACGGTACAGACCTCAGCCCCGGTCAGCCAACAAGATTGGGGTAGTGCCTTTGATAATGCGGCTGATTTCTACGGACGGACGGAGGAACTGATTACCCTTGAGGACTGGATTGTGGCACAGAAATGTCGGTTGGTGCTGCTGTTGGGTATGGGGGGCATTGGCAAGACAGCGCTGGCGTTGAAGCTGGCCTATCGAATTCAGCACAAGTTTGATCGGGTGATCTGGCGATCGCTCCGAAGCGGTCAGCCGTTGATCGATCTGTTAGCAGACATTATCTCCTTTCTCTCCGACGGTAAAGAGAATCCTGAAACGCTATCCGGCAACGTTGAGGATTTGCTAGATTGGCTGATCGATTTAATGCAACAACAGCGTTGTCTGATCGTGCTGGATAACTTTGAGTCGGTGTTAAAACCTGCGGCCCTTACGGGGCAATACCAGAGCGACTACGCCGACTATGGCAAGCTGTTACAGTGGGTGGGGCTGGGGCGTATGGGGCAGGCACTGCACCACAGTTGCCTACTCATCACCAGCCGCGAAAAGCCGCGAGAAATTGCTGACCAGGCAGGAGAAAATCTTCCCGTTCGGGCTTTACAGCTCCAGGGGTTGAAAACAGAATCCTACGAAATTCTAGCGGCCAGGGGACTGGATGGCAGCGAGGAAGAAAAACGGCAGTTGGTCAACCGCTATATCGGCAATCCTCTGGCATTGAAGTTAGTTTCCACAACGATTCATGAATTATTTGGTGATAAAATTGCCGATTTTCTGAAGCAAAGCTCCTTTATTTTCAGTGGTATTCGTAACCTGTTGGATCAACAATTTAATCGACTCACCCCGTTTGAAAAAACGGTGATGTATTGGTTAGCCATTAATCGTGAAGAACAGGTGTCTCTGCAAGAGTTACAACAGGATATTTTGCCGCCTGAAGCGCAACCTTTTCCACAGATTGAGTTACTTGAAACCCTAGAGTCTTTGAATCAGCGATCGCTGATTCAAAAAAATGGGGGGCGATTCTCGCTCCACTCTGTTGTGATGGAGTATGTCACCCAAAAACTGATTGAAGAAGTCGGTCGAGAGCTTGTTGACGAGAGTCTGACGTTACTGGATGGGAAACCAGATTCACTCTCTCACCCTTTACCGGCTAACTTGTTTGACCCTCTGCCCGCTCCTTTATTTCGCAGCCACGCTTTGATTAAAGCTCAGGCAAAGGATTACATTCGGCAGAGACAAATTGAGGAAATTCTCAAGCCCCTGCTGCAACAGTTAATCCACATTCTGGGAAGCGCAGAGGCGGTAGGCCAGACCCTCAAGCAATTGCTTAACCACATCCGGGCAAAGCCTGTGATGAAAATGGGCTATGCCGGCGGCAATGCCTTGAACCTGCTGCGAGAACTACATCTCAACTTAAGCGGGAGTGATTACGATTTTTCTAATCTTACGATCTGGCAGGCTTACCTGCAGGGCATGGAACTGCACAATTTGGATTTTTCCCGCTCTAACCTGTCAAAGTCTGTTTTTAACGAAACCTTCAGCAGCATCCTGACAGTTGCCTTTAACACCAAAGGCGATCAGCTAGCAATGGGGGATACCAAGGGCGAGATTCGCGTCTGGAATATGGCTGATAATGAACCCTTACTCACTCTGCATGGCCATTCTGAATGGGTGCGGGCGATCGCCTTTAGCCCCGATGGTCAGACCCTGGCCAGTGGCAGTGATGACCACACGATTCGCCTGTGGGATCTTGAGCGTAAACAATGCCGACTTACCCTCAAGCACCATAAAGACGGTGTGAGGGCAATTAGCTTTAGTCCTGACGGTAAGACGTTGGCCAGCGGCAGTATGGATCGCACAATTTGCCTTTGGGATGTGGAAACTGGCACCTGTCATGAGCTAGGCAAAGCCCATAGCAGTGGGGTGCGATCGCTGGCATTTCACCGCAATGGGCGACTGCTGGCCAGTGGCAGTCAGGATCGCACCATCAAGCTCTGGGATCCAGCGAATGGTAAGTGTATTCGTGCCCTATCTGGGCATACTCGTGGGGTGCGTTCTGTTGCTTTTAGCCCCAAAAATGACAACCTTTTAGCCAGTTCTAGTAGCGACCGCACCGTGCGGTTATGGGATATCGAATCTGGAGAGTGCCTGCATATCTTAAAAGAACACAGCGATCGCGTCTGGACTGTTGCCTTTAGCGCTGATGGCAAGCTCCTCGCCAGCGGGGGGGATGATCAGACCGTTTGCCTTTGGGACGTTGCGTCAGGCGAACGATTACATACCCTCAAAGAACATACCAGCCGTGTCTGGTCAGTAGCCTTCACCTCTCTATTTGATGAAGCCCAGGGAAAAATAGTGCAGACTCTCGTGAGTAGTAGTGATGACCAAACCATTCGCCTTTGGGATGTCAGTGAAGTTGATCACATCTCTCCGATTCAAACCCTGCAGGGTTACAGTCGCAGCATTCGCTCAGTAGCCTTTGCCCCAGAGCAACTGTCAGGGCGATTATTGCTCGCTAGTGGTAGCGATGACCAGACTGTACGAATCTGGGATGGCGTCACAGGAGAATGCATTCAATCTCTGGTGGGGCACAATAGCCGGGTTTGGGCTGTCGCCTTTAGCCCCGATAGTAAAACTCTGGCTAGCGGCAGCGATGACCAGACCGTGCGGCTCTGGGATGTAGAAACTGGGCGTTGCCTGGATGTGTTACCTGCCCATCAAAATTGGGTGCGCACGGTGGCCTTTAGCCCCGATGGCCAGTGGCTGGCCAGTGGTAGCGATGACACAACTATCTATCTGTGCCGCCTTGCTGATCGAGCGTGTTGGCATCTCAAGGAGCATGAGGATTGGGTTTGGGCCGTCGCCTTTAGCCCCGATAGTACGATACTGGCTAGTGGGAGCGGGGATGGCACCGTGCGGCTCTGGCATGTTAAAGACCAAAGCCAACTGCGGTGTTTAACAGGGCACCAAAATTGGGTGCGATCAGTGGTGTTTAGTCCTGATGGGCGATGGCTAGCCAGTAGTAGCGGCGATCTCACCGTGCGATTGTGGGATCTGCAAACCTACCAGAACACTCAAACTCTTTCTGACTATTCGGTCAGAGTGCGATCGCTGGCCTTTAGTCCCGATGGTCAAACCCTGGCCTGTGGCGGTGAAGATAACTCGGTTACCCTTTGGGATATTAAGACTAACAAAGAAATTCGGAGATTTTCAGGGCATACGGGTTGGGTGCGATCGGTCGCCTTTAGTGAAGATGGCACGCTTCTGGCTAGCGGCAGCAAAGACGAAACGATTCGCCTCTGGCGGGTAGATACCGGCGAATGCCAGCAAGTGTTACGGGCAAAACGGCCCTACGAGGGCATGAACATTTCGGGAGTTACGGGCTTAACCGATGCCCAAAAAGCAACCCTGAAAAATTTAGGAGCCATTGAAGTGTCGTAGCGTTTGCGAACGCCCCCGAAGGAACTTGTCGGAAAATGTAGCCGTGGTCAGAAAGCGGAGAGAACGTTTGAACAGTATCCGGCGGTTAAAACTGCGACGACACTCCCCCAGTCTGCCGCGCAGACCCAATCAAATCAAGGTTTTCAGTCAACTGCGTCGGCAGGTTTTCGGCCTATAGCTGCGACTTCAGTCGCCAGGGTAACAAAGAGACCTTAAAGAGTGACAACATACCTGGATCTCACATTCCGTACTTTCAACTGGCACATCAGATATTAATGACGAAGCAATCATGCTTACAGCGATCGCAGCCTGCTCAAGTCGCAGCTAAATAAGCTTATTGAGAACAATAAACAGTGAGTTCAAACGAACTAAATATTTTGAAACTGTTGCTGCGAGAAAGTTCTAGCTTTAATGATTTAGTGTGACAGTTAAAGTGCGGAAAGCAGGCTGTAGTAAACATAACAACAGTTACAGGGTCAAATACTGCTGGTCGCTGAGGTGGACTTGGAGGGGGGAGAGGGCAGGAAACATATTTGGTTGGGGAAGTCTTGAGAAGACTCCCTATTTTTTTGCCCTTGCTATTCTCTCAAAGCTTTGTCCAGCTTGATTTTGAACTCGCTTGTTACCCGCTCAGGGTGAATTCACTCCACGGCTCTCACAGCGATTTTGTTTGATGCAAACCCTGATGACACGATCCAGGTGAGTTCACCGCTTCCAACAGCACCGAATAAGTAGCCTTTGCCCAGACATCCCAGTTCAAGCGGTTTTCATATTCCTGCCGAGCCTGGATAATTAACTTCTGATAGCGGGTCTTATCTGCAAAAATCTCAGCGATCGCCCGGGCATAATCTTCTCCCGTAGCGGCCAGTGGAAACAGGAACCCATTAACCCCCTCCCGCACAATCGACGGGATACCGCCTACCGCACTGGCAAGAACCGGTAAACCAAAGGCACTTGCCTCACACAAAGAAATCGGTGAACAGTCGGCCCGGCTGGGAAATAAGAGAAAATGGGAATACAGATAAAGCTGTGCAATTTTCTTGCGATCACGGGCCTTGTTTTTATCAAGGAAAGGAATGATGTTCACCTTTGGATGCTTGGCATCATCAAGCGGAACACAGCCAAAAATCGTGAGTTCAGCATCCATTCCCATCCTTAAAAGAGCCATCAAACAATCAAAGGCAATGCTGCCTCCCTTTCGCTCCCAAGAACGCCCTGCAAATAACAGACGACACGCTGGAGAATCTGGGCGCGTCATAACAACTTCTGGTTGAGGAACCTGATCAAGGTTTGCCCCAAAGTTAATGACACGGATTTTATCGGGGGCAATGTGATAGTCATTGATTGCTGAATCAGCCGCCCATTGCGAAGAGTAAATGACCCGCTGGGCGATCGCCAGAGCATGAATCTCTGCCTCTGCCGCCGCTTTCCTCTGAGCCTCTGTCAAATGCAAGGGATAAAACTGCTGATAAAGCTTAAAAGTGGCGTCAGATAGATAAACCGCTGGCACTCGAACCGTGGTCGAAAAGAGTTCTAAAGCGCCAACCGGCGCAAAAATAACATCATAGGCATCCTCCTGAAGTTGCTGATTCGCCAACCTGCCAAACTTTTGACAATCTTCAAAATAGCTTTCATTCTGAGCATCTAAAGGTGAAAACCCGTTCGGCTGAAAGTACCGTGTAATGCATTGCAGCTTACTCGGTGGATAGGCTTTCCCCAAGGGCACTAAATCAATTTTCTGGCGTGAAAGCGCCCGGTACATGTAATAAAGCGTTCCTGAAAAGGCATTTCTGTCGAAATAGTTGTGTGACGATAAAAATCCAACCCGCAAAGTCTTCACCATTCCTAGCCCTATTTCCATCTGTCGTTCTCAACAAAACCTAGCTCAACTGGTTTAAGGGGGCATACGCAATCTGCCAGGTCAACGGCTACTGCAACGAAGCCCTGCTACTCGCTAACTCCTACCAGTTTGGTTAAGAGACTGTTTGTCAACGATTTGGAAGTCGCTGCAATTCTCCCTTAACCCTTCCTCACGCTCCTGCAGAGATGCGCTAAAGGCCTAACCTGGATTACTCATCAACCGCTGAAACCTTGATGGCAGAAACACCTCAAAATACAAACTGTTTTTTAGGCAAATCGCTAGATTGGCTTCTTGGTAAGTCTTCCAGCAATTTTCCGAAATCGTCATGAATATACAGGCTAAAAGCAGTGGAGCACCGAGCCAAAAGACTGGATGCCCCTGTTGTAGATGCAGGCGGATTCCTGAAGGCCCGGAGGATTTAAGCTTCTACCTCAGCTTAGCCGAAGGCAGATTGAAACAAGGATTGATAGCTTTGGTCAGAAAGCTCATGCTGGGTGGGCTTTCTTTCTCATGGCGACGGTTATACAAACCCTATTGAAGCTGACAAACTAAGCTGACAAAACAACTGCGATTATCAAGCAGAAAAACCCAACCGAATCATTAGCAAGACTATTCTAATACCTGAACAGCAACCTCCAGAGGGATTGCCCTTCAGAGGGGGGCGCGAACCACCGACCTTACCTACACTCCTCAACTAACCACAACTGCTGGCTTTTGTAGGGGCAAGATGCAACCTTCCAAGTGTTCTGCGATCGGTGCACCCATCATCGACAAGATGGTCGGGGCCAAGTCAAGGGCGTGACCATCTGCCAACATCCCCCCATTGGGAATATCCTGACCCACCGCCAGAATAAAGCCTTCTGGGCGATGGCTACCAGCTCGTAAATGAGAGGCTGGCCCAATTCGCCCAACATCAGGACTTTCAACCGTATCGGTGGCGTATTCATCCTGCCAAACAACGACTAAATCCGCATCCGGCAGTTTGAGATTGCTATTATCGGCAGACTTTCGGGGTTGGATGACCTGTTTGACCATCGCCACCCCCGATCGCGCATCACGCAGGTTATGAAGCTTTTGAGTCAGGTCGGCACAGAAGGCATCATAGTCATCAGGAGGCGCAACGCCCTGCGGTTCACGCCCTTGTAAATTAATCCGAATGTACCCTTCGGCAAAACTCGGCAACGCAAAAGCGGGCATCTGGGGCCAAAGGGGCGCATACCAGGTAGCTGGTTGAAAGGGAACTACATCCGTTTGTTGCACCAATCTGAGCGGCGGAATCAGATCCGTTTTCCCAAAGCCTTCAATCAAGGGTTGCAAAAGCCGGTAAAGCCGCGTTGGGGTTCTTTGGCGGAAGAATTTCCGCAGCCAACTTTTATCCGTTTTGGTGTTCCAAATGTGCCGCTCCCAATAATTCCACTGCATCCTGGTAGCTGGTGCTGGCAGCACCCCTTGGGGGTGTTGGTGCAGCAATGCTTGCTGACCCGGAAAAGCGAAACGATAGAGAAACTCGGGTAAAAAAGTGGTACTGGGTAAATCCATCGTATTTGCTCCCATCCCATGGGTGGAGAAAACGATGATCTGAGAGTTTTCGGGTGCTTTTGCGAGAATTTGCCCAATGGCAGTGTCTATCGCCTTAAAGGTTTCTAGCAGAGGATCGTTGGCAATAAAAGGTTGGAAATCTTGGTAAAGGGGATGATCTGGCTGACTTAGATGCCAGAAGTTATGACCGGCGGCATGGGTCTCACCAAAGACAGTGAGAAATAAATCCCATGGTTCTCTCTGCAGCAAATCTTGACAAATGGCTGACCGTCGGGCGATGCCAGTCTTCAAGACTTCCTGGAGCTTGAGTGTGCCAGGCAAATCTAAACAACAGGCATAGTCGCGATGTAAACCAGGATGGTCACCATAGGCGTTCACCAGCTCCTGAAACAGTTCGGGCGGCAGAGATGTGCTGGGTACCTGCGGCGAGTGTGCCCCCCAGGCACTCACCTGCAGACCATTGACTCTGGAGGAGGGCAAAATCTGTGGCACATCAAAAATGGCAACGCGATAGGGATCACCTAGCGCATAAAAGGGCGGGTATGCCTCAAAGTCGTAGGCCGCAATGGATTCAACCGTATAAGTACCTTGCTGAAAGCGGAGGGGAGACCAGTAACCAGTTGTTGTAGGGGCACAGCCGGTTAGAAAAGTAGTCCAGGGTGTTTCAGCACTAAAAGCTGCGAAGTTTTTTAAGCGTCCGTAGACTCCCTGTTTGCGCAAGCGATTAAGGGTTTTCAGATGGCCCTCGGCCATCCAGCGCTCAATAACAGATGGCTCTGCAGCATCCAGCCCAATTGCAATAACAGGTTTACCCATGATTCTCTCCCATCGGTGAATGACCGTCAGTGAACGATTAAATAACCGACCCATACCGAATCATGCTGGTTTACTGATGATAAATAGCACAGGTCTGGTTGGGGATTTTTCTAAGCTTAGCTCGGTTAATTACAGGTGAATTTTTATTAGCAGAAAAGTTAAATTAGCTTAGCCAGGTAAAGCGCGTTGATAATATAAACTGGCTTGCGATCGCCCGATATTCCATCTCCCATTGAGGCTCCTATGGAACGTGGTTTACTTTGGTTACCCCTGCTTGGTCTGTTTAGCTGGCTGGCCTGGGCTGGGTGGAATGAGTATCAAAAGTTAGAAGCTTATCGCCAATGGGCTACCCACTTTGAGCGGGCAAAGTACGATATCTATGCGGTTTTAGGTCAACAGGGTGAGTGGCTCACCTGGGGCATCCCCACTCGGCGGGGGCCAATCAATTTAAAGCGCCTTTCACTCCACCAGGTGCGATCACTGCAACTGCTCGTTAATGGTCAGCCGAGATCGTTAGATGAACTGCCCCAGAAGGGGCGAACCGTTTTGGAATTTGTCCTCCGCGATCGCGAGCATCCAATTCAAATTCCTTTTACAGAACCATTACTGGCTGCTAAGTGGTGTCAGGTTTTGCAAGGGCTTTTGACGGCAACCGAGCAGGAGTAACATCATGCTGGATTGCGGATTTTAGATTTGGGATTGCGGGCTGATTTGCTGAATCAAATAGTCGGCAATGCGCTTAGCGGCTCCGGGCTTGCCCATACGGCGGTGACCATTCTCAGCAATTAAATGGAGCCGATCAGGGTCTTGCAACAGGTTTTGTAAAGTGGCAGGCACTTGCTGGGGAGTCATGACCCGATTCACTGAGGGGCCAAGCAGTCGGGTTTGGGCTTCAGCAAATTGGGGCGTAAATTGGGGCCCCTCCCCTGGGATTGTAATCACCGGTTTACCCAAACCAACAAATTGCTCGGTGGCGGTGCCTGCCATCGCGATCGCCACTTCGGCCTGGTGTAGATACTCAGCAAAGCGGTGTTTGGCCAACACCAGGGTAGCCTGTTGATTGCCCGTCCCAACCCGAAATTGATCGGATCCAATCGCCTGCCAGCGGTAATTCATCAGCATTTTTTGCAAAGTGTCTAGCTCTAAGGAAGGTGCGATCGCGGCTAAAAATTTCAGAGGAACTGCCATGCGGTTAATCAGCGCATTCACAGCTTGCAGCAAGATGTCCCAATTGTTGTAGGCTTCCGGAGGACGAGAACCGGGCAAGAGCAGAAGGGTCAGTGGCGCCTCTGTGACCGAACTGCTTGACTCAACGATCGATTGGTTCGGTGCGATTAACCCATCCATCATTGGGTTGCCTAAATCAACGGCTGGAATTCCCCGCTGTTGCAAAAATTGAGCCGTGATCCGATCACGGGGAAAAACAGCCCGACAGTGCGGTCGTCGCATCAGCCAACGCTCCCAGGGCAAATAGATGCAGTTAGTCCAGCGTTCGAGGCGATCGTTCCACCAAGGGCGATCGAGCACCCCCTGCTCATCTCGCAGATAGTACTCAGACTTTGCTGTTCCAACAAAGGCAAAGGGCAAGCCGCTGAACCAGGCAAATAGCAGCGGTACAATATCCCCCACAGCCAGAACCAGCGACGCCTCATCCCCCGCCGCCGATTTTGCCGCCCAATGCCGCACCGTACCAACCTGAGTCAGCGTCAGTTTGAGTAACCCCCCTTTAATATCCCGTGCTAGTTGCCGTCCATCCATGTAGATGAACCCTCCAGAGGGCATTGTTTTCACCGTGCCGATCAGGGGAATGGCTGCCTTTTGGTAAGCATGCCCCTCGCCCACAATTGGCAACGCCTCAATCTCAATCCCTGTCGCCTGCTGACGCAATTCACGGAGAATTCGCACCGCAATCTCATCTTCTCCATGGCCATTGCTCAGGCATAATACCCGCATACATCCTCTCGCCTCATTGTCAACCATCTAGACACAGCCCAGAATCGAGTGCCGTTCTGCAGGGTAAAGAGCTTTCTAATCTGGGATGTGCTGTAACTAACGATAGAGTGCCGGGGGGATCTTTGCCAAATTATGGCTTTGGTCAGAAAATTTAGGACAAAACCAAGGGATCAATTGCCAACGCTGGGTCGGTTTTCTGACTTGCTGTTGCCATGAGGATCACGGCAACGGCTATATAGCTTTGGTCAGAAAGCTGAGGACAAAGCCAAGATCTTAACCATCCATGCTGGGTCGGCTTTCTGACTCGCCGTCACAATGAGGAACATGGCGACGGCCATACCAGAAGTGGCCATTTGGGAATTGCGGGGCTGATGAGTGGGATGTTGCTTAAAGAGGCGTTGTTTCTTTCCCGAGTTCAGCAAGGCCAGGAATCAATCAGCCTCGCCTGGACGAGGAGGCAAGCATAAACAGCTTGACGTGGGTAGCCTATTCTGGTCAATTGGGCGATGGCCGTTAACCGCCCTGAACCAGCGGCGAATTGCCCGCCAGGTTTAGCCTTCAAGCAATGCTGCCACGTTTTCGTGCCTCTTTGTAGGAAATAGCAACATTGTGCAACCCGGCACGAATCATTTGCTGCTCTAGCAGTGCAAAAAAGCGAGTGCGATCGCCTCCCCGCACAACCGCCTGATTATGGGCCTCTGCCAAACTGATAGGATAGCCATACCCTTTTTGTACCTGCGCTAAGGTTAAACTGAGTGCTTGATTCAGCAACGTTGCATCCGTAGCCACCCAAGCTGGAAACTCCAGTCGGGCGATTTCGGTACCGACGTGCAAATAGCAAAAGTAAACCCCATGGTCGCCATAATCCCCTAATATCCTGGCCGCACTCCGCCAGAGAGGACTGCGCTGCCCCGGCTTTAGCTCCGTGGCCCACAGGGTTGTATCTTTCAGCGGTTCCAGGATGCGACAAGGAACTGTCGCCATTAGGGGAGAATCAGGGCCAGACTTTGAGCTAGGGCAATAGGTCGGGCAGTCGGGCTGGTCAAAGCGACAGGCGGCTAACCGTAAAAAATTAAGCGTTTCTCCGCTGCGGGAAGCGCTGACATAACCCACTAGGGGAATCCTGTACTGACGCAAACGTTCCCAAGCTTGCAAAATCGGGATCAAGATTAAGTTTTGCGCCTCCCGTGGCAAGGCCTCTAGAAACCAGTAGATCAGGGAACCATCGACCATGGCTAGGGTCGGAGCAGGGGGGGAAAGCGGTACCAATGGCGGGTCATCGGTCAAGGCGGTGCCTGCCGCCTTTTGCCCATGCAGGGCTGCCTCCCTCGCGACGATCTCAGCGCCTAACTCTGCCAGCGCCATCGCCTCTGAAAGGGTGCGTCGATAGCCCATCCATTCCTCTGTGCGAATGCCCCACTGACGAGAGATATACAGATCCTCGGGGCGATAAAACACCTCTGGGACGCTATCTAGCCGGGGCAACCGATTCTGCCCGTAGGGCAAAATAATTCGGCCAATGTTAATCAGATAGCAATAGGCAATTTCATGGTGACTAGGGGCGATTTGGGAACCATCGGTCGCGATCACAGTGTGACACGGGGGAGCAGCCGGTAAGGCAACCCGCCAATGCAGCGGCTCAACCGGCTGTGCTGCCGTAAAACAAAGGCGATCGCTCCACATTTGCTGCTGTGCCACGTAGGTAGCTTGAGCCTGGGTCACCTGTTGTAATAGATGCTGTGCCTGTCCCAGCTTTTGCTGAGTGGCAGCCCCTTCCTTAAACAAATACTGGCTAAGGCCTTGCATTTGCTGAGTCAGCTTAGTCAGGTCAAGCATCGGCATAGCCTCGAAACCGCGATCGCTGAAATCAGTGAGCACAGGCAAGAACAGATAGACTCTATCCCTGAACCCAAACCATTCGATTTCTATCCCAATAATATAGCTTTGGTCAGAAAGCTGATGACCAAACCAAGTGCTCAACCACCCATACTGTCATCGCTAAATACTAAGGGCATGCCTGCCATAACCGAAATTTGAGATTGATACAGATTAAACCTGAAATGCTTTGAAACTCAAAATCACTCCACCATGGTCAATCAGCCTTACCAACCAACTAGTCCTCTGAGTGCTGAACAGCGACAGGGGGGAAGGGTGCGATCAGCTCCTGAGATCGCTCACGGGGCATAAAATAGCGATGGTAGGCAACGTAGCGGGTTGATTGATCAACCTTAGAGCCATTGGCAATTAATCCTAAAACAGCTCCTGGCATAGTTTTCAGCTCATCCAAAGCCTTCACAAATTCTGATTGCTTGGTTTTTCCAAGACCAACTACCATGGCAATACCATCAGTATGAGCCGCTATTAGCTTTGTATCCGCTAACCCAATCAACGGGGGAGAATCGTAAATAACCAAGTCATATTTTGCCCGAAAACGCTCCATCAAACTTTGCATCTTTTTCGAGGAGAGCAATTTGGTGGGGTCAGGAGGCACTGGGCCAGCAGTCAATACATGCAAATTAACGTCTAGCATCGACTCCTGCACTACCCGATCCAGGCTCAGGTCTTCTAGCGCAATCAGGTTACTTAGACCGTAGTGATTGGCCAACTCCAAACGGTTATGGATCTGGGGTAGCCGTAAATCAGTATCAACCAGCAAAACCCGCTGCCCCAGAGCGGCTGCGGCCTGCGCTAGATAGATAGAAATAGTGGACTTGCCCTCTCCAGGAATCGATGAGCTAATCACCAAAGCCCGCACCTGAGTATCTGAACTCAGCAGCGAAATGTTGGTATATAGAGAACGAAAAGCTTCTAAAAAGGGAGAAGACGCATAATGAGGTTCCGCACTTTGCTCAAAGCCAAAGCGTTGGCGCACCTGCTTCAGCAAATCCGCCACATCTTTAATCACAATTAACTTCTCAGTTTCACTCAGCTCTGAATTAAATGGAATCGTCCCTAATATTGGAAACTTACCGACATTTCTGGCATCCTCCGGGGTATGCAACACATTACTGATCCGATCGACGATCAGGGCAGCCCCCACCCCCAGCAGTAAGCCCAAAATCACACCTAATATCGTCGATCGCTTTACATTGGCAGCCGATGGCGCAGGGTCTGCCGGCGGTCTCAGCAACTGCCAGGGAGTCTTTTTCTGCCCCGCATCAATCCGCAGTGCTTCTCGCTTCGCCAAAAACTGGTTCAAATTGTCATTGGCAATTTTCAGTTCCTGTTGAATATCAGAATATTGCCGAGAAACAACCGATAGCTGTTTCACCTGCTGATTCAATGCCGCTTCTGCCTGAGACAGAATTTGGTTGCGATCTTCTAACTCACGAATCTGACTGGCAAGGCCTGCGGTCACACGCTGCCCCTCCCGTTCAAGCAGGGGCAGCAAATTACTTTTCTGATCTTGCAAAACCCGAATTTGGGCACTCTCGTCTCGAAACAGACTACCTTCCTTTGCAATCTGGCTTTCGACATCCAATAGTTGATTCAGGATTGCTTGATAGCGAGCATTGCCACTGAGCGCCGGAGAAGCCGCAGACTCCCCTGATTGTTGCGAAATTTGCTGTTGCAAATCAGCATAGAGAGCACGCGCCTCATTCAACTTAACCTGAGTTTCTAGCCGCTGTCGGGCAATTGCAGAAGTCTGTTCAGAGAGTTGCCGACTGGCGGCATCAGGATCGATTAGATTGTACTGCTGCCGAAAGGCCTGTAGCCTATCCTGAATCAACTCCACTCGCTTTTGCAGTTCAGGTAACTGCGCATCAACAAACTCAATCCCCTGACGGACATCCGCTAATCGCTCTTCCAGGCTGTATCTCAGGTAAGCTTCTGAAACCCGCTCCAAAATCATTTTCACTTTCTCAGGATTATCATCCTGATAAGTAACACTTAAAATCTCACTAGAAGGGATGGGGGTCACGACCAGCTTAGCTGCGAGCTCGTCGTAGGTTATGCCTGGATATTTAGCCTTCAGGTCTTTAACGATTGGGCTAAGCAAGCTAGGGCTTTTCAGCAGCATCAGTTTGGTCTGGTTAACCCCTTTTTCAGTGGCCCCTTGCTGTTCTCGATTACTCAGGGTTTGGGGAACCGAGGAGATCACCTGGGCTTCAACGGTAATCGGACTGGTTAAAATTTCAAAACCAGACTTATAAGTTGGGGTACTGGTCATTGCCTTTAACAGAGAGGCTGCAGCAACAACCGTGGTCACCCCTGCAATCACAGGCAAGTTACGGCGTAAAGCACCTACCATTTGCCCTAAATTAAGCCCACCTTCAGCTGCGTCATCTGGGGCAATGGCATTGTTTGCAGAAAACCATTGAAAACGTTTAGAAACGCTTTCTAGCGACAATGCGGGGGGATGTTGTTCACTCTCCATATCTGCTGTCTCACTCCGATTTACTACGCAACCAACTGCCCTAGATTGGTCGAGCTATGATCCAGTCTGAATAACGCACGCTTGCCCCTATGCTAAGCGAAGATGCGCAAGGATAGGGGAGATGTTAACTTACCTCAAAAGTCTAAACAAGCCAAAGATTGAGAGGAAACTATTGACAGGGGTCACTATTGTGCTCAAGCTATCGGAAAATGTGGTGAGACCTGAAGGCCTTACTACGACAATGTCTTCGTTGCGCAGGGCAGGGTTGGTCTCTTCATTGATTCCCTGAGTGAAGTCAACCCGAATTTCACGTCGGGTGACCGTGCCATCGGGGTTTAGCCGAATCAGCTCAACGGAACGCTTGCGAGCACGGGTGTTGAATCCCCCCGTTGCTAGCAATGCTTGATTGAGTGGGGTGTTGGGAGGCACTCGTACAATCCCAGGCTGCTTAACTTCGCCTGCCACATTGACCCGAATGCTATCGGGAGAGAAACTGGCAACAGCAATTTGAGTGGATTCAGCTGTATCAATCTTTTCAGCTACGGGAATGACGACGGTGTCTCGGTCTTGCAGGATCAGGTCTTGGCTCAAATCTCCATCTTTGAGTAACTTCCACAAGTCAATATCAATCACCTGCTCTAACCCTGCTCGGGTTTGGCGGCGCACCTGAATCCGCCGAATATCGGCCTGGGGTTTAATCCCCCCGGCAACCTGAATCGCCCGCGTGATCGTTGGAGGTCTTTCGGTTCCGCCGACTCCCCCGGCTTGTCCCGTTTCTCCGGCAGCTCCGGTGCTAGCAGAAGCGGTGACGGTGTAGGGGCCAGGCCGGTAGACCTCACCCACAATGGCGATATTAAGGGGTTGACTGCGATCAGCCGAGAAACTTGCCGCAGCGAGCTGTACGGATTCATTCAAGTCGGTTTGAGCAGCGGTTGGAATAAAGATTGTGTCGCCGCTGCGCAGGGTGATATCTTGCTTTAAGTCACCGGTTTGAAGAAAGGCCCAAAGGTCTATCTTGATCACTTGTTCGGCCCCTGACCGGCGCATACGACGCACTTGAATGGTTCTTAGATTTGCCATTTGAGTAACACCGCCAGCCAGTTGGAGTGCCCGTGTTACCGTTGGTAGTTGAGAAGCACCTTCCGCTGTTGGAACCGTATAGGAACCAGGGCGGTGGACTTCGCCCGCGATCGCCACGCGAATCGGTCGGGGATTCAACAAACTCACAGTAATGATGGGGTATCGCAGTAAGCTCGAATAGCGATTGGCGATCGCCTCACCCGCCTCTTTTAGCGTCAGCCCATCAACCGAGACATTTCCTACCTCTGGTAAATTCAAAGAACCATCAACCAGAACCTGGTTGTCTCCGCTGTACTGAGGAACCTTAAACACCTCAACCCGAATCCGATCGCCCGCACCTAAGGTGTAGGGTTCATCTTGACGGGGAGCACTAATAGCCGCTACGTTACCGCCTGTTGAACTGGGTGTCTGAGCAACGGCTACCGTAGGGGCGATCGTCGCTAGTAGCAGACACCCCAGAGTTGACCAGGCTGTAGCACGCCAGTAATTGCTTTGCCATTGTGGTTGCACAACTCTGTTTCTTTTCACAGACCAACCTTAAGATTTTATATAGGATTGCTGTACCTGTAGCTCCATATTTGTAGCTCCATCCAGAAGAGATTAGTAATTTTCCGGAGTCTTTACTACTTCTTTATAGATTAGGGAGTTTTCTTAACTCCAGATGTACCAGATACAAACCTGGTGTTTCTCTGAATAAGAACCTCTGGCCAGTTAGGCATCGCCGAGGGGTTCATGGAAATCATTCCTGGAAAAAGAAGTGACTCAACCGATTTTGGCCCACTGCCTGTATCTCCTCCTTTCCCCCGGCCAAAACGCTTACACAGAGTCTAACCAAGCCGTTTCCGGCTGGGGAGGGTTCTCGCGTGAAACGGCAACTCAGCATTGATGCTCGCGTCCTAGCAGTGCTGTCTGGAGCCAATTGAAACCCGATGGCAAGGTAAAACAAGCCTGGTTAGAGACGTTTCTGGCATGCCCAACGGTATATAGCTGTCGCCAGGTTGCTTAGGACATTGGGTTTAAGAGGGTATGGGGGCGAAGCCCCCAGCCAGGGGTTCTACCCCTGCACCCCGTCCTAAGTCTAGTGACTATGGCTATACCGTCTATCGATGGCTAAACGGCTTGAGGGGCTTACGACCAAAAGCCTTGCATAACGCCTGACACACCATGAGTGCTAGGGCGTCAGGCGAATGAGAATACGGCCATTCCAGCGTTGTTGAACCAATCAGATATTCAAGGAGTGCATCCCACTTTTGTAGCCCTCACCCTAAATCCCTCTCCCAATTTTGGGAGAGAGACTTTGATCTCGCTCCCCTTCTCCCAATTTTGGAGAAGGGGCTGGGGGATGAGGGCTGATTTGCAAAACTCGGATGCACTCATATTCAAGGGGCTTTGAATCTCTTTGGATTCATTCCCCGCCTTTGGGAGAAATACCTACCGGGGCTTGCCCGGAGTTCATACCATTGATTCTTAACTGCGGATAGATGAATTCGATTACCAATGATTAGGCGGCCAATCCTTAAACCACAGAACGCTTCAGGTTAATCATCGGCCATGGGCTGAGGGTTACCCTGATCTGTACTTGCTCATAGAGCGAGCCTATGGCTGTCATTAAGTGCTTAAGTAGAGGTTTTATTTTCACCCAATCCCTAAATTGTAAGTGACCTATTTTAATGACGTGATTATTGCTACAAAATCACTTAACTTGTTCTATCAATCACCATAGAAACACTTTAGGCCAGGAAAAACAAAGCTGAAATAAAAAGTCAATTCATTCTGCCAATAAAAATGCCCTGTTGACAAAGTCTACAAACAAAAAGGGAGCCAAGCTACATCAACGGATGTTCCTTAGCCCCTGTATTCGCTGGATGAAACTTATCTGTAGGCTTTTGCCGCTGACTAGTATCTAGAGCAACCCTCAAAAATTGAAAAGGTTCGATTTCAAACCTTTATGAATTTTCTGGATTGGCTATTGCTAGCATCGACTCAACCTGTAAAGCATAGTAAATTAGAAAAATAAGAAACTTCTAAGAAAACTCCGCCCCATTACCCGCTTTTTAATTTACGGTGAAATATCTTTGCTTAAAACAATCCCGTTATGAAAGTCTTGGTGATTGAAGACGATCAACTGACTCAATCTCATCTCCTTCATCTACTAAAAGCTTGTCGTTATACCGTCGATGTAGCGGCTGAAGGCAAATTAGGCTTAGGGCTGGCGCTGGAGTGGGATTACGACTTGATTGTGATGGATGTGATGCTGCCCGGAATGGATGGAGTTAGCCTTTGTCGCCAGCTCAGATCGCAGGGTTGCCAGGCTCCAATCTTGCTTTTGACGTCAAAAAAAGACGTGGCTGACGTCGTTGCAGGGCTAGACGCAGGAGCAGATGATTATGTGGTGAAGCCCTACGAGTTAGCAACCCTGATGGCTCGGGTTCGCGCCTTGCTGCGACGGCGGGAGCGGGTCATGTCTGCTCCAATTTTGCGCTGGCATGACCTATGTATTAACCCTGCCACTGCCGAGGTTTTTTACCAGGGAACCCTGGTAACCGTTTCCCCTAAGGAATATGGCTTGCTTGAGCTGTTTTTGCGTTTTCCTAATCGCATTTTTAACCGCGCCGCCATTATCGATGCCCTTTGGAGTAGTCGCGATGCTCCCACCGAAAGTGCTGTCACAAATTTGATTAAAGACGTGCGTCGTAAGCTGCGGGCGATGGATCCAGCGGCGGATCCCTTTGAAACAGTCTATGGCTTGGGTTATCGACTGCGAGAAGTTTCTGAAGCAGTTCTGGTGGGCGATCGCCCACCCTCTGGTGCCGGTTCTCCACTGCAGTCAACGGCGCCACACATCCCCCAATCACTCCAGGAAGTCTTACGCTACTACCAAAAATCCTTTGAATCGCAGGTGCACATCCTTGAGCAAGCCGTGCAGGCGATGCAAGCTCATCAGCTAGGGCAAGAGTTACAACAACGGGCACGCCAAGAAGCCCATAAATTGATTGGAGGAGCTGGCACCTTTGGCTACACAACTGCATCCGAGTTAGCTCGCCAACTTGAGCAGGGCTTTGCTCAGCCTGAAGGGGTTGCCGCGACTCAACTCGCTCAATGGCTCCTCGATTTGAAACGAGCACTTGCCAGCCCTCCTCAACCCCTGGTTGCGCCCCTGTCATCCAGGTCAGCATTCACGTTAGTCAGTAATGAGTCAGCCCTAATTGCTGCGCTTCAGGCAGAAGCAGCGCACCAGAAAATTGAGCTTTGCCTGCTGGCCCCGGCTCAAATAAACCAGCTTAATGGTCAACACCCAGAGCATTTTGTAGTACTTTTGGATTTAGCCAGCCTGGTGCCCTCCGATTTCTTCGAGGCCTCTGCAGCCTTATTGCAATCGCTCAAGCAAACACTGCCAGACATCATGCTGATTGCCCTTACCAGTCAAACAAGTCTGGAAGAACGGGTCGTTGCTGCCCGTTTAGGTGTTCAAAGGGTACTATCTAAGCCCCTCACGGCCAGTGAGATTCTGGCTGAGATTCGCCCCAGTTTGCTTGCCAGCAATGACTGCGCCATAGCAAACAACAAGACAATCATTGATGAGCCTAGGGCCGCTGCCCCACCAGCAAAGCTGCTCGTCGTCGATGACGACCCCATCGCTCTAGCCGGTATGATTGCGCTTTTACAGGCTCAACGCTTCCAGGTTATTGGTCTGGCGCAGCCTCAAGATTTCTGGCAAGTTTTTACGACAAGTCAACCAGACTTACTCCTGCTTGATTTGGAAATGCCCACCTTTAATGGAACCGATCTTTGTCGAGTCGTGCGACAAGACCCTCATTGGTGCAAGTTACCGATTCTGGTAGTCACTGCTCACACGGATGAGTACTCAATTGAGCAGGCCTTTGCCGCGGGGGCTGATGACTTTATTCGTAAGCCCATTGTCGAAACGGAGTTAATTATGCGCATTCACAGCTGGTTAGAACGCCAACAGGCTACTTGAGTTAGAACTTATGGCTGATGATAAATGTAACTCTTTGAATGTATCTCTTCTATAAAGTTAGAAAGTATGTTTTTTGATCAACGGTTCTAATCAGCCTACCACCCTTCATTCTCTCAAGCCTCAATGCCGTCCAGCGCTCATTCCCACCGAAACCGGTCAGCCCTGCGCAAAATCCCTCTGTTTTACCTATGGGTGGTTCCCTTCGGGCTACAAACGCTGGCGGCAATTGGTATTGCAGGATATTTGTCCTATCGCAATTATCAAAAAGATATTGAGACGGTGGCTCACCAAGTTTTAGTGGATACGGGTGATTTGGTTGATCAGAACTTAAAAATTTATCTTGCTTTAACGCAAGCACTCAGCAATGAAATGGCTCCAACCAGCCACAAAACCATTAGCCCTGAAACTGGGATTTTTATCTTCAATCAATTTCTGAAAAGTCTAAACGTTGGAGAAACGGGGCAAGTCTATCTTCTGAACCGGCAGGGATATTTAGTTGCCGCCTCCACAAATGAGATCGAGTTTAATGCCGGTGGGAAAGGTCAATTAGTTGAGCCATGGCAGCCGAGTGTGGCGGATCTCTTGGTTCAAAATAGCCAGAATTCTCTGACGAGAGGCTCTGCCACTGCTCTTTTGCAGCAGGTGCACTCGCTGCAGAGGATTCAGCAACCGAGCAATTTCAAGCTCCAGTTTGGTCAAGATCGCTATTTCATGAGAGTGCAGCCCCTGAGTTTAGGCGATCGCCCGCAGTCAGTTTCCCACCGGTTTGATTGGTTAATTGTAGTTGTATTACCCGAATCGGATTTGCATCGTCAGCCCGCCTCGCATCTTTCCACACTTTTGCTGGTTTGCGGTGGCATGCTCACCCTGGCGGCTCTTAAAACACTATGGACCGCCCACTGGGTAACCCAGGCGGTGAATCAGTTGAATCGAGCAGCTGCGCAAATTTCTCAGGGTGATTTTAGTGCAGCCCAGGTTGACAGCCCAGTCCGGGAGCTAGCTGCGCTTGGGCAGGCTTTTCAGACCATGGAACAACGACTGCAAAGCTCCTTTCAGGCTACTTCTGAGAATGAACATCGGCTGCAACAGAGTTTAGACGCTCTGCCTGTGGGAGTGATTATTTATCAGCCGGATGGCCAGGCCGTTTATGTCAATCCGGTTGGGCGATCGCTCTTTGGGGCTGAGGATCTGGCGCAACTGGCTCCCACAGCACTCATTCGGACCGGACAAATCCGCTCCTATACAACTGGTTTGCCTTACCCGATTGCAGATTTTCCGATTGTTCGTGCTTTGAACGGAGAATCGGCCACCAGTGAAGATCTTGTTCTACACTGCTCTGAGCCGCTTCAATATCTAGAAATGCGGGCCGTCCCGATTTGCAATCGTGAGTCTACACTGACTTCTGTTTTGGTCGTTGTTCAAGACATCACAACCCGATGTCAAACCGAACGGTTGATGCAAGATTACAACCGTGAATTAACCACCCAAGTGGCTGAGCAAACAACCGCCCTGAAACGCAGCGAGGCCCGCCTCCGGGCAATGTTAGAGGCCATTCCTGATTTGATAGTGTTGATCGGGAAAGATGACACCTTTTTAGAAAAAATCAAATCGATTGAATTGCAGGATGGGTTTTCTATCGATCAGCCAGCTATCGGGCAACCTATCACTGAAATTATGCCAGCTTCAGTGGCCGCGCTAGAGTTAGCGGCGATTCAGCAGGTGCAGGCGACTGGCCAGGTTTATGTCTATAAGCAGCAACTGCAAATCGGCGATCGCCAACACTATGAAGAAGTCAGAGCTGTGCCTTACCAGGATGATGCGGTTCTGTTTATGGTGCGCAACATTACCGCTCGCAAGCTAGCGGAGCTTGAACTGAAGCAGACCTTGCAGAAGCTGACCTCCCATATCGAAAACTCCCCCCTGGCTACAATTCTCTGGGATCACAAGATGCGTGTGCAGTATTGGTCAGAGCAAGCCGAGCGGATGTTTGGCTGGCCAGCGTCAGAGGTTGTTGGCCAAACGGTTGAAGAACTGGGCCTGGTTTACGAAGCAGATAAAGCCGTTGTAGAGCAGGCCATCCAAAAGCTCTTGATGGGGGTGCCTCGCCTGATCTGTGCCAATCGTAACTATCGCAAAGACGGCTCTGTCATCGACTGTGAATGGTTTAATTCTGTTCTCGTGGATGAACAGGGTTGCCTGGCTTCCATCATGTCTCAAGTACAGGATGTTAGCGATCGCAAACGCACTGAGACGCAACTACGGTTAAGCCAGGAGCGGCTGGCCGAGGCCCAGCGCGTCGCCCAGATTGGTAGCTGGGAAGTCAACATGATCACCCACTCGGTGAACTGGTCAGAAGAGATGTATCGCATTTTTGGCTATGATTCATCCTTGCCGCCGCCGCCGCTTATGGCTTTTTTGGAGCAACTGCCGCCCAGCGATCGCCATGCCTTTCAACAAGCCTTTGATGAGGCCGCCCAAACCCTACAACCCACCCGCGTCGAGTATCGCTTTAAACACCGCGACCAGAGCAACCGTTATGTTGAAACCTGGATTACCGCTGAAGGAGATGCCCAGCGACGCACTCGCTTCTTGGGCACGGCTTTAGATATCACCGCCCGCAAACAAGCCGAAGCCGCTCTGCAACGCAGTGAAGCTCGCCTGCAAAACCTGGCGGCGAATATGCCCAGCAGTGTGATTTATCGCTATGTGCAACGACAAGATGGGAGCGATGCCTTTACCTATGTCAGCCCCAGTTGCCGAGAACTGTGGGAACTAGCCCCGGAGGCTGTGATGCAGGATACCGCTCCCCTCTGGGCCTTGTTACATCCAGAGGATAGGAAACCGCTGAAAGCCGCCATTGAACAATCGCAGCAAAACTTGACGACCTGGCGCTCTGAACATCGGCTGATTATGCCTTCCGGAAAAATCAAGTGGTGCCAGGGAATTGCCCGTCCAGAGCGTTTGCCCAATGGCGATACCGCTTGGGATGGGGTATTGCTTGATATTAGCGATCGCAAGCAAGCAGAAGCCAAACTGCGCCAGCAAGAACAGCAACTCCGGTTACTCACCAATGCCCTGCCGGTTTTCATTTCCTATGCGGATACAGAGCAGCGCTACCGCTTTGTCAACCGCACCTATGAAACCCACTTTGGGCAACCAGCCGATTGGTTTATCGGTAAACATCTGCGCGAAGTCATTGGTGAGCAGGGGTATGAACAGGTGAAGGGATATGTACAGCGCGTGCTGCAGGGAGAACAGGTGCAATACGAACTGTTGATGCCTAGTGAGCGCCAACCCGAACGCTACCTATCCGTTGTTTTGGTGCCAGACATGAGTGAACCTGGTCTAGTGCGGGGTTACTACAGCTTAATCACGGATATTACCCAGCAAAAGCTCACTGAAAATGCCCTGCGGCAAAATAAGATACGGCTTGAAAATCTGGCAAGAGCGATTCCTGGCCACCTTTACACCCTAGTGCTGACCCCCCAAGGAGATCTCAGCTTTGAGTACTCGAATATGGCGGCTGAAGATATTCTGGAGGTACCACTTCAGGAACTGCTTGATAACCCGCAACTCACCATCGATCTCATCCATCCAGAGGATCGCGCTGATTACCTGGTGGCCGCAGAACAAAGCGCCCTCACCCTCTCTCAGTTCTGCCATGAGTGGCGCATCATTACACCCACTGGCAAAGTGAAATGGGTTCAGGCAAGCTCTCAACCAGAGCAACGGGAAAATGGCTCGATTTGTTGGCACGGAATTTTGCAAGATGTGAGCGATCGCAAAGCGATCGAGCGCATAAAGTCCGAGTTCATCTCCATTGTCAGCCACGAACTCCGAACGCCACTAACAGGAATTCGCGGTGCTTTGGGGCTGGCGGCCTCAGGGGTTTATGACAGCAAACCCGACCGCACCCAACGGATGATCCGCATTGCCCTTGAAGACACAGATCGCCTCGTTCGCCTGGTGAATAACATGCTTGACCTGGAGCGCCTCGAAGCTGGCAAAGCCCATCTCAAGTTAGAGGTGTGCGCCGTTGATGGGCTGATGCAGCGAGCCATTGATGTCATGCAGTCTGCGGCTGACGCAGCAGACATTCAGATTGTCTTACAGCCCAGCCATATGATTGCCCTGGCCGCCCCGGATGCCATTGTTCAGACACTTACAAACCTGGTGAGCAACGCCATCAAATTTTCACCAGCCAAAAGTCAAATCTATCTTGGGGCCGACCGCATTCCCGGGGCTGTGATTCCAACACCAGCTTTGCAAGAAGGCTGTAACTTTAGCTGCTGTCGTGAAACGGTTATTCGTATTGCCATACGTGACCAGGGCCGGGGTATCCCGGTTGAGCAATTAGAAACCATTTTTGAACGATTTCAACAGGTAGATGTTTCTGATTCTCGTAAAAAGGGCGGTACGGGTTTAGGTTTAGCAATTTGCCGCAACATTATCCGGCAGCATGGCGGTAAAATCTGGGTTGAAAGCCAGCTAGGTTTAGGTAGCGTATTTTACTTCACCTTGCCAGCAATGACTGAGGATCTATGAGCAAGCGTTTACTGGTTGTTGACGATGAAGAGCGCATTCGAGAAGTTGTGAGGGCTTGCTTAGAAGATTTGGGCGGTTGGTCAGTACTGACAGCCGATTCCGGGCAGACAGGTTTGCAAGTTGCTCTCGACACCCCCGTGGATGCGGTATTACTCGATATTTCGATGCCGGATATGGACGGGTTTGAGTTTGTTAAGCAGTTTCGTCAATATCAGCAACTCGCCAACATTCCCATCATCCTATTGACTGCAAAGGTAATTGCGGTCGAACAAGAGCGCTTTGCCCAAATGCCAGTGAATGGCACCATCCCTAAACCCTTTAACCCCTTAACGCTTTGTGGGGATATTGCAGCTCTGTTGGGCTGGGAACTCTAAAGGCTGATTGCTCCGGCAACTCGGAACTCTAAAGGCTGATCGCTCTGGCTACTCAACGAGTTATGGCAAAGTTTGCATCAAGCATAAACTCTGGGCGATTTTTTAATGCTCTTAAGGAGGTTTCTAACATAAGTAGCTGGGTGCAATTCAATTAAAGATAGTTTTGGGGGTGGAGGGGGTGAAACCCCCTGCCTGGGGGCAATGCCCCCACTCCCCTTTCTTCCAATTAACTATGTCTACCTACTTAGTAGTCGATGAGATTGTTAAGACGATCGCACGTCTTGCCAGCCTTGATTGAGCTATGGCCTTGGGCAGAGAGCTTAGCCTGCATTATTCATGAACCCTTCTGAAAAATGCCTCAAACCCTTGTTTGAAAAGGCTTCCAGCGATTTCCTGTTTTTGCCAGTGTATTTTTATACACAAAGTCCAAGATGAAATGCGTACGAGGGTTTCAGAATTCGCCAAAACTCGGGTGAATCATCCAGACTAAAAAACTATTTGTATTTTTCTGTATTTTGCGGTGTTTCTGCCATCCAGGTTTCAGCGGTTGGTGAGTCATCCAGGTTAGGCCAAAAGCAAACACTCAACCACTCATGCTGGCTAGGCTTGCTGGCTTTACCCACTCGATGCCTAAAAAGGGGTAGACGCCCGTACAGTGATCCATGTTTGCGTGTGAGGATGGGCAAAAGCGATTTCTCGCCCGTGGAGATATAAACGCTTTGCGTTCATGGTACACCCATAGAGGCGATCGCCCAAAATCGCACAGTTTAACCCTTCAGATGCAGCAGCATGCACGCGCAGTTGATGGGTGCGGCCAGTCTGGGGAATCAACTCTAATCGCGTCTGGGAGCCTTCAATCGCAAGGGTACGAAAGGTTGTGATGCTGGCTTTGCCCCGCTGCCAATCAACCGTCTGGCGAGGCCGCTCTACTGGGTTTCCCCACAGGGGCAGCTCAATGCTTCCGGCACTCTGTCTAGGATGCCCCGATAACAGGGCTTCATAGACTTTATGCACCTGCCGTTGCTGAAACTGCTGACAAAGCTGGCGCTGGGTGAGGCGATCTTTTGCAAAGAGCAGCGCCCCAGACGTTGCCTGATCCAGCCGATGAACGGGTAAAAGAGTGGGAAATTGCTGCCGTAAGCGCAGGAGGGCACTGTCCTGGCGATCGCCATACCGCCCTGGCACTGATAACAACCCTGGGGGTTTGTCGATAACCACCAGCCATTCATCCTCATAGATTAGAGGCAATGGCCCGGTATTGGGTACCTGGGATGCCTGCACCTGGGCACTTAAGCCAGATAATAGAAAACCCATGAGGGGCTGGCAGCGATCGCGACAGGCCGGATAAAACTGGCCAGGTTGGCGATCCGCCGTTGCGGCTCCCCACCAAAACTCTGCCATAGCCAGGGGTTGCCATCCCTGAGTTGCCGCGTAGTGGAGTAACTTAGGGGCGCAACATTCCCCGCTGCCTGTCGGGAGTCCGCCCTGGCTTGCAATCTCAGACAGCGGCAGAGCTTCGCCAGCAAAGTTGCTCAGGCGGTAAGCCGCATGCATCTGCTGTTGCAGTGCCCGCGAAATCATACAACGTTCTTGTTTGAGCGCCTGCATTCGCTGATCGGCCTGGCTCACTATAGCAGCCAAGGGGTTGAGCTGGCGATCGCGATCTTGCTTAAACTGCCGTCGCGCTCTTCCCTCCTGCTGACTTTGATGTTCCAGATATTTCAGGGCTGTGGCTAGGGCCTCTCCCTCCAGGGTGGCATACAGTTTCTGCCGTTGTTGGTGTCGGGTTTGCTTGTGCTGCTGATGCATGGCAGTCAATTGTTGCCAGCGATCGCAGAAGCCCTGGCGAAGCTGCTCATAGATCCCTCGTTCAGGCAAGTGTTGCAACGTTTCCAATTCGGCTTGAATCGCCGCCAATCTCTGCAAGGTTTGCCGTTCTGCCAAGGCAACCTGCTCTCGCCCTGGAATGGCAGGCACCCAACCTGGAACCGTACTCGCCCCTTGCAGCAAGCCGGAGAATGCCTTCAGCACTCCCCGCTCACCGCTAGGCGTTTGCACCAGCAAAACCCCGTACATTTTGCCCTCAGCCCCTAGATCCAGGTTGGCCAGTTGTTGCATTAACCCCTGGGCGATCGCCTCAATCCAACCGGTGCGCGGCAGGCGTAACCAGGCTCCACTGCGGGGACAACGGCCCTCGTACCAATCGGTTGGAAGGCGCTCAACCCCGGCACATTCTGATAAGAAATGCGAAATGGGCCAGAGCATTGGATGTTCAAGAACCATCGGGTAATCAAGCAATTTGAACAACAGATTTTGCTGATTCAAGTCACTCCACGTTGGCAAAGCCAATCGAAAGATTGACAAAACACAAAATTAACAATTGCCCATGCCGCCATCTGCCTCCTATAGATTTAGGGCCAATTGTAACTGAGCTTTAGAGCGGGTTTCGGGAATGGGATCCGGTTGAACCGACACTGCCGGGCAATAGCGGGAAAAGGCACAGCGATCGCAATGCCCTCCCGGCGTGGGTTCCCACCCCCGGTCATAGCGTAGCCGCACCGCTAACGCGCCAATCGTTGCTTCGACCTGCAACCGATGAGCGGGCGTTGCTTCAAACTGCACCTTTTCACCCGTGCGTAAAAACAGCAAACTCAAAAATCGGAGGCTCTGGCGGTAGGTTTGCTCCAGGGCCAGATAATAGAGACCAATTTGGATATCGATTTCAGACGTGTCTGGTAAACGCACTTCTCGACTCGATTTATAGTCGATTAGCTCCAACCCATCGGGTAAAAAATCGATCCGGTCGTACCGGCCCACAATCAAAAACTCAAGATTTTCAACTTGTAAAAAGCCTTGAATTTTACCCTCAACGGCCAGTGGCTGATTCAGCGCCACCTCCGGTGCAATGAAGTTGTAATAGTAGTTCTCCAGAATTTCAAGCCCTTCCGTTACCTGATGTGTTGTTAGCCCCTGTGAATTTTGCTCCCAGCAATGATGCACCCAGCGCAAGTCGGGAGTTGGGCTGCCATAATCCCAATCACGATGACACTGAGCTAACGCCTGATGCAGTGCAGCCCCTAAAACAGGAGAACCAAAAAACCCACTAGCTGCCAAGCCCCGTTCATAGCGAAGGTAATAGGCATAGGGACAGCGATAGTAGGTTTGCAATTTTGTGGCAGAAATCTGATAAGTCATAGGGAGAAAACACCTGAGCCGCAAACAACCAACGGGTTAGGAGAACGATAACTGGCCACTGTAAAATTGACCGTTTTTTTCAGGTGCCTTGCCCGACTGGATGCTTAAACAAAGTATCCAGATAAATGCGAGATGCTTGCCTTTGCAGGCCGCTTTCCAGAGCAGAGTCGCCGCTACGATTTTGCAAGAGAAACAGGGAAAGGGAAGCGGTAAACACCCGATCCTGATCCCAATCAGGGCGGACTTCTAAATAGCTTCTCAGGGCTTCATGGAGTAGTTCAGGAATCTCAACTTGAAGACTGATAGATGGGTTCATAGGAATTTCCGGATAGATAGCTGTGAACGGGAGGCAGGGAAACGAGCACCCCAAACGAGCGCAACCACCTCCCATGGCACTTGAACTAAGACTGTTGAAAATGTCTGTAGTTCTTACATACTAGGGATTTGGGCGCTGTTTCATTGGTCGCTACATTGTGCAGTCGATGAGGCTGGCTTGTCAATGCTGCGAAATATTACAAAACCTCTGCAATAAAATCTAGAGTCACGAAAGAATCGGCATTTGAAGCCTGTTTTTGTTACATATCTTTATGAAGCCGGAGGGTTTTCACCGTGCTGTTACTTCTTTTAAGAAAAGCCAGAAACGCCCATTTCTTCGTGCAACCTGTGGATAACTTCACTAAAGCTGTGGATAACCTGTGGACAGGTTGGGGATAAAAAGGAGATCCTTGGGGAAAGGGTGTGGAATCTGTGGGGAAAATCAGTGCCTTAGCAACGAATTGTAAATTTTGAGAATTTTTATATCCGCCAAAATTTAATGCTGATTCAAGGGTGAAATCATTGACATTCTGAGTTTTTCCGGTTCAAGTATAGACGTCGCCACGTTTCTCATGGTGACAGCGAGTCAGAAAGCCTACCCAGCATTGGGTGGTTGAGCACGTGGTTTGGGCCTTCGCTTTCTGACCAAAGCTATAACTACCATAGGACGATGATGCGTTTCCCTGATTGAGAGGAGGGTTCCTTTGAGTAATCTGGTCGAGACTCTGAAGCAACGCCGCCAGCGCTTAGCCCAACACTTTTCTGCGCCGGTTCTGCTCTGGTCAGGGCGCAGCCCTGCTCGCAACTTTCCGGCCAATACCTATCCCTTTCGGGCTAGTAGCCATTTTCTTTACTTTGCTGGGTTGCCTCTGGAGGGTGGGGTCATTTACCTGGATGCTGGTAGACTGCACCTGTTTATGGATGCTCCTGGGCCTGCCAGTGCTCTCTGGCATGGGGAATCGCCCAGCCCTGGCGCGATCGCCCAGCAGATTGGAGCGGATGGGGTACATCCCTTGGCAGAGTTACGTGCCTGGGCCACCGATGCAGCGACCATTCCAGCAGTGGATCCAACAGTACGGCAGACTCAGGCCGAGTGTTTGGGACGAGAACTGCCCCCTCCCTCCTCTCTGAAGGGCCGCGATCGCGCCCTGGCGGAGGCAATCATTGCCCTGCGGTTGACCCATGATCCGATGGCTGTGGCAGAAATACGGCAGGCCATTGCAGTGACCATCGAGGCTCACCTTGCTGGGATGAGGGCCACGGCTACGGCCAAAACGGAGGCTCAGGTGCGGGGGGCGATCGAAGGGGTGATGATTGCGCACCAACTGACACCTGCCTACACCAGTATTGTCACCACCCAGGGGGAAGTCTTGCACAATGGGCGATCGCCCCATCTGCTCCATGGGGGTGATCTGCTGCTGGTCGATGCCGGAGCCGAAACTGAGATGGGTTGGGCGGCTGATGTGACGCGCACATTTCCGGTGTCGGGGCGGTTTTTACCAAGCCAGCGGGCCATTTATGATGTTGTGTTGGCGGCCCACGATGCTTGTATTACGGCAATTTGCCCTGGTGTAGAATACCGGGATATTCATCTGCTGGGGGCAAAAGTGCTGACAGAAGGGCTGGTCGATCTCGGGATTTTGCGAGGCAATCCCAGCGATTTAGTGGAGCAGGATGTCCACGCGCTCTTCTTTCCCCATGGAATTGGCCACCTGCTAGGGTTAGATGTGCATGATATGGAGGATCTGGGAGATCTGGCCGGGTATGCCCCCCATCGTCAGCGCAGCGATCGCTTTGGCCTTCGGTATTTACGGCTGGATCGACCGCTGCAAGCGGGGATGGTGGTGACGATTGAGCCAGGGTTTTACCAGGTACCCGCCCTGTTGGGCGATTACCAGCAGCGCGATCGCTATCGAGCGCAAGTAAATTGGGAGCGGCTAGCAGAGTTTGTCGATGTCCGTGGCATTCGGATTGAAGACGATGTGTTGGTCACAGCCACAGGAGCCGAGGTGCTCTCTGCGGCCTTACCGACCCAAGCGAGTGCGATTGAGCAACTTCTACAGGCTGGCGCAAGTTCCCTCTGAGCGCTCTGCAGCGGCCAATGTTGCAAAACAGAGGGCAAAATCCAGAATGCCAACTTCTGGGGCGCAACTTGCTTCATCTGCATCCTTTCACCGACCTAGACCATCAACCCAGCCCCTTAGAATAGAAGGTGTTGTGCCGATGCAGGGGGTTGGCCATGTCTGTAGAGACCCTCAAGCTCATTGCTGAGCTGCAAGCAGCGATCTCAGAACTGACTTGGATGAGTGAATCGGACTATCCCTGGCGGGTGCTGGTCGCAGCTGATGCGCTGGCTCTGTTGGATGATAAAACACAGGTATCACTGACCGAGCAGCCCCTCAAACCTTACCTTCAGGGGGTATCTGTTGAACCGACCTTGGCCGTTGCCCCAGAGCCGTCTACTCTGGCAACCCAGGCCACTGTCGTAGATGTTGATGCTTTTTTTGCCCCAGCTACCCAGATACAAGCCGGAGACGGCCCAGAAGAACGGGCGATCGCTCAGCGCTACCAACAACTGGTGCAATGGCTCAAGACCCACCTCACTAACCTGACGGTCTATCGCCAGGGCGATCGCGAGATTGACATCTACATCCTAGGGCAAACCCCTGAGGGCCAGGTCATGGGTCTGCAAACCAGGGCGATTGAAACCTGACCCAACCTTAATGAACTGCAACATCCGATAGCTTCCACCCTTTCAGGAACTACAGTATGGTGATGAAGGATTATCCCTCCCGATCGCTTTAGGGAGCGACCCATACCCAGTCCAGCCTGAAACCGTTGGGTTTCCTTAGCAAAACAACCAGGCTGAGCCCGGTTCAGGTTGCCCTCCTTTGTAGTCACTTTCTGGAACGCCCAATGTCACAACCGACGATTGAATCGATTCTGCATGAAGACCGCCTGTTTCAGCCACCGGCGGAGTTTTCCCAGGCTGCGCACATCCAGAGCTGGGAACAGTACCAGCAGCTTTACGATAGGGCAAAGGCAAACCCGGAGGCATTTTGGGCGGAGTGGGCCGAAAAAGAACTGAGCTGGTTTCAAAAGTGGGATACCGTTTTAGATTGGCAGCCCCCCTTTGCCAAGTGGTTTGTCGGTGGCAAAATTAACATCTCCTATAACTGTCTGGATCGGCACCTGACGACCTGGCGCAAGAATAAAGCTGCTCTGATTTGGGAAGGCGAACCGGGCGATTCGCGCACGTTGACCTATGCCCAACTGCACCGGGAGGTTTGCCAGTTTGCCAATGCATTGAAATCCCTGGGGGTGCAAAAGGGCGATCGCGTTGGCATTTATATGCCCATGATTCCAGAGGCGGCAATTGCCATGCTGGCCTGCGCTCGCATTGGAGCGGCCCATTCAGTTGTCTTCGGTGGCTTTAGTGCAGAAGCTCTGCGCGATCGCCTGGTGGATGCAGCCGCGAAGGTCGTTGTGACAGCCGATGGTGGCTGGCGCAAGGATGCGATCGTGCCCTTGAAGGTGCAGGTAGATAAGGCCCTGGCAGATGATGCCGCCCCCACGGTACAGCATGTGCTGGTGGTAAAGCGCACTGGTCAAGAACTGCCCATGCAGCCAGAGCGAGATGTGTGGTGGCATGAGCTACAACCGCGAATGTCCGCTGATTGTCCCGCAGAGCCAATGGACAGTGAAGACCTCCTGTTTATTCTCTATACCTCTGGTAGCACTGGCAAACCAAAGGGAGTGGTACACACCACAGCGGGCTACAACCTCTACACCCACATGACCACCCAGTGGATCTTTGACCTGAAGGATACGGATGTCTACTGGTGTACCGCCGATGTTGGCTGGATTACGGGCCACAGCTACATCGTCTATGGCCCCCTCTCCAATGGAGCGACAACGTTGATGTACGAAGGGGCACCCCGTGCTTCCAACCTGGGATGTTTCTGGGATGTGATTGAGAAGTATGGGGTCACGATTTTCTACACAGCTCCCACCGCGATTCGGGCCTTCATCAAAATGGGGGATGAACACCCCAACGCCCGCAATTTATCTTCGCTGCGGCTGTTAGGCACAGTCGGGGAACCGATTAACCCGGAAGCCTGGATGTGGTATCACCAGGTGATCGGTGGAGGCCGCTGCCCAATTGTCGATACCTGGTGGCAGACGGAAACAGGGGGCATTATGATTACGGCCCTGCCAGGGGCAATCCCCACCAAGCCTGGGTCAGCCACCCTCCCCTTCCCTGGCATTCTGGCCGATGTGGTGGATTTAGAGGGAAATCCGGTGGCTCCAAATGAGGGCGGGTATCTAGTAGTGCGCTATCCCTGGCCCAGCATGATGCGTACGGTCTATGGTGATCCTGAGCGGTTTCGACGCACTTATTGGGAGCATATCCAGCCAGTGGAGGGGCAATACCTTTACTTTGCAGGAGATGGTGCCCGCCGCGATGCCGATGGCTACTTCTGGGTGATGGGCCGGGTAGATGATGTGATTAATGTGGCTGGCCATCGCCTTGGCACAATGGAAATTGAGTCGGCCCTGGTTTCCCATCCTGCTGTGGCCGAGGCCGCTGTTGTAGGCAAACCCGATGAGGTTAAGGGGCAGGAGATTGTCGCCTTTGTCACCCTTGACAGCACCCATAGCCCCAGTGAAGAACTGACAAAGGAACTGAAACAACATGTGGTCACGGAAATTGGGGCGATCGCCCGCCCAGGTGAAATCCGCTTTGCTGATGCCCTACCCAAAACGCGATCGGGCAAAATTATGCGCCGCTTGTTGCGCTCCCTTGCCGCTGGAGAAGAGGTCTCCGGCGACACCTCCACCCTGGAAGATCGGGGCGTGCTAGAAAAGCTGCGCTCTGGGGCCTAAGCTGAGCGCGACGGTCTATTAATCACTGGGCCAATCTTGCCAGCTATACCCTTGGGCGACCAGATAGAAGATTGCGTTGAGCGCTGCCCAGACCAACCGTCTGGGGTCGCCCTACCGGCTTCGCCTGCGGCAGCAAGGGCGCATCAACTCAAACTGGTCATGGGGCAAATTGCGGGTGCAGGCTTTACTGATTGCTCTCATAGGGCTATCGGCTTAGTCCTCTCAGCTTCAACCGTGTGAGCTTTTTTACGACTCAGCCCACTTTTCAAACCTCCTCTAGAGGGTTGAAAGAAACCAGGCTTTCCCAAACAAAGCGAATGCCGGAAATCACCATCTCATGATTTCAGCAGCGCTAGCCTTATAGCAGGCTAGTCATAAAAGTGGGTTTCATTCCCACTGGACACAAAATGTTGAAAACCGTTCTAGTGGTCTGTCAAAGCTAAAAATTAGGATGAATGATGCGCAAAAGCTAGCCGAGCCAAGTGCCTGCAGAAACGCTAATCCTAAAATTAAGTCTTGACGCTGCACCAGTCATACCGCATCTAGATATTGAACCTGAAAAGTGCTACTTCATCGTCGGATTCGGAGATTAAATGCTGAAAACCGACAGATCAATGCTGAGTGAATAGCAATTAAGTGAATAGCAATTATTAGTTTGAAAGCGGGCGGGGGGAATCGAACCCCCATCATTAGCTTGGAAGGCTAAGGTTTTACCACTAAACTACGCCCGCAAGCAGGTCAGCATTATGGAGACCCCAGTGACAACAGCCACAAGTAGAAGACTCAGTGCTTACCACTTTAACATTTGTCTAGGCTATTCAGGATAACACAACCAGTTCTGAAGATCTAATCGCCTCCACTCAAGACAGCGATTTTCAGTATGGAAATTTGTCGCTTTGGTCAGAAAGCTAGGGACAAAACTAAGCGCTTGAACATCGATGCTGGGTAGGCTTCCTGACTCGCGATCGCGATGTTTCTTAGGGCGATCGCCATAACTGGTATCCGGCGGGATGCCTGGCTCTAGTGCCTATAGCCGCAGGTATTTCTTCCTGTAGTTTTGATAGTAATTCGTCTGGTTCAGCCCAGATTGGGGTGAATAAGGAAATGTTGCGGCTGTTAGTAAAAACCTCACCCAATGGGCGGCTCCTCCTTATCTAAAAGCCTGATCAGCCGACAGGTGAAGCGATTCATTAAGATCGAGTGAAGGTTGTTACTCGGTTAAGGTTGTCTTCTTGTTGCTGTCGCTATGCTGGGAATTGCCTGGGTTGCCCTGATTTGTTGATCTGCCTCCAGGTTATGGTTTGTCAAGGCCGCCTCCTGCTCTTCCCCCTAACTGGATGTCATGTTTCGATCAAAATTGCGTCAAACGCTGCTTGCGAACGCTCCACTGATAATTCACCACTCAGTTGCTCGCTCTTGCCTATTAGGAATGGCAACCAGCTTGCTGATTACCCTGCCCACTGCTGCGGCTGAAAAGATTTATGTTGCCTACAGCGTGCTGGAGCGATCCATCTCGGTTGCGGCTCTAGAAGCCTATGCTCGCCACGGCACGATTGAGGATGAAGATCTGAAAGCCTATGCCCGCCATGCGAATCCGCAATTGTTGGAGCAGTTGCGAGCGGCCCTTTTATCTAAGGCCGACCTCAGCCCAGTGGCAGTTTCTCAGTTTCTCTATAGTCCTCAGGGAGAGGTCTTGCTGAAGCGATTAGGGCAGGTCATTCAGTCAGAGTCGCGGGTACCTGGGTTTAAGGGGCTAAGGGCGGCGTTGATTTTAGCCTCAGCCGATCCGGAGGGGCTGACTTTACTCAACGTGTTGCGTTATTTTCCCACCCGGGGCTTACGGATCGACATTGACCGGGCCTTGGATATTGCAGAAGAATTGCAACGGCTGGTGGCTCAAACCAATCAGATGACGGCAATTGTGCAGGAACGAGCGATCGCAGAGAGCGCTGCTGATACCGATCCTTTTCGTTTTTTTGATGGCATTAACCCCCGGGCGCGGGGGCCGTATACCTGGGAAAAACAGACCCTTTCTTTGGTTGATTTATCCCGTCAGCCCATTGCTCCGCCAGCCGGTAGCCCTCCCTTGCCCGAAGATATTGCGGCCGTGGCACGGCAGGGGCGCTTCTTTCAAGTCGATCTTTACCTGCCCGATGATTTACGCTCTGTGACCCAAGCCCCAATTGTCATCATTTCCCATGGCCTGGGGAGTGATCGCTCAACCTTTGTCTACCTGGCTCATCATCTGGTTTCCCATGGGTTTGCGGTGCTGGTGCCAGAACACCCTGGCAGTAACGCTAAACAAATGGAGGCGCTGATTCGCGGCAGTGCCCAGGAAGTCGCCGAACCCAGCGAATTTCGCGATCGCCCCCTCGACATCACCTATCTACTAGACCAACTCGAACGTCAAGCAGCCGCCAACCCGGCCCTAGCCGGGCGTATTAACCTACAACAGGTGGGGGTGATTGGGCAATCCTTCGGGGGCTACACGGCCCTGGCCCTGGCCGGTGCGCCGATTAATCCAACCGCGTTGAGTCAAAACTGCACCAACTTAGAAGACACCTTTAACATCTCTCTGCTCCTCCAATGTCGGGCGACTGAACTGGGACAAAATGGGCAAAGCTTGCGCGACCCGCGAGTCAAAGCCGTGGTGGCTCTCAATCCAATTGTGAGTGGAGTATTTGGTCGAGAGAGTTTGAGTCAGATTGAAACCCCAACGCTGATTCTGGCTGGCAATGCGGATACAATCGCACCGGCTCTGGTGGAGCAGGTCGAGCCCTTTACCTGGTTGCCTGATCGCAGCAAATACCTGGCATTAATTGATCAGGGTACCCATTTTTCCGTACTTAATAATGTTGAGCAGGGAGGTGGAGCCCTGGCGATTCCAGCCGAAGTGATTGGGCCAGACCCGGCCACTGCACGGCGCTATGTGAATGCCCTGGCACTCGTCTTCTTCAAAACCTATGTGGCCGAAGACAAAAGCTACCAGCCCTTCCTTTCTGCCAGCTACGCTCGCCTGATCAGCGAAAACCCACTGCGGTTGAGTCTCATTCAACAGTTGAGTAGCGAGCAGCTCAAGGCCGGGCAGTAGAAGGGCTTTGGTTTTGGGGCGATCGCGGTTCTGGCTGGAGCCGTTGCTGACTGACCTGGGGCTTGCCCATTCCATCCGTATAAGCATAACTGCGACTAAGTAGCCAAAACCACACGCTAGGAAATCGCGGCTCTAACCAGGGCTGTATTTGACGTAGCCAATTAGGGAACCAGGCAATCAAAAGAGCGCTAATCAAAGCGGAAAGAGTGAAATCCCAATAGCTGCCAAGCCAGCGGAGCAAATCCCTGGAGCCTGCCAGATCCCAAATCCAACGCAATAGAGCCGGATTTTGCCAGGCTGCTTTGATAGCCATACGGTTAAAGGCCAGCCAGCTTACCCGATCTTTGATAAAGGCCTCGGCGACCTCGGCTGGCTCGGAAGCCAAAACGCCAAAAAACGTGTTGAGCATCGCATTGACTCGTTCTGGGGCAAGATTGCGCCCAGTCGGTACCATCATCCCCTTGGAAAACAACCAGGTGACTGAGACATTGCTCTGATAAGAGCGAATCTGATTCAAATGGGGCGCGGTTAGCAGGTCATGCTTTAGCGCGGTGTCGAGCAAATGGGTAAGGCGACTCAGGTTGCGCACAAGAGAACCAAAGCCGGTAAAAATGAGCGGTGATTGGAGAGATGCCGCATCACCAATCGCTATCAGCCGATCAACGGCTACCTGGCGATCGCGGCTATTTGTACTGAAGTGCCCTGGAATATAACCAAAGGTCGGCTTTTTCCAAACCAACGCATCGAGATCGCAACGCCGATACTCCGACAGAATGGTGAAGAAATCCTCATACATCTCCAACAAAGAGCCAGGATTTTCAGGATGCACCTGGTGGTAATGAAATAGGTAGAAGGTCAAATCCTCACCAGCGGCAGGAAACAACTCCCAAATCAACTGCCTTCCTCGCGAAATGTCGCCGTGGCTATTCAGTACATCTCCATAGCGGGCATCCCAGACCCCTGGCTCAAATCCGCTGGCAATCACGGCTCCGACCGTAGGGCAAACACTATCAAAGGCTCTGCCCCCATTTAACTGCCAGGCAATGGGTGAGGCTGTTCCCATCGCATCTACCAACAAGCGCCCAGTAGCTTTCTTGGGGCCTTGACTGGGCAGATGGGTGAGAGAAACGGTCACTCCATTAGCAGCAACCTCTGCCCATAAAAATTCACTTTCATCCCAGATTTCTCCGCCAGCAGCCCGCAATTTTTCCCCACAAAGTCGCAAGAGCTTTTCGGCATCTAACCCGACGTTTAGAACCGTTGGGGTGTGGAGAATGGGCGCTTTGGCCTGGGGGGGATTGTTGGCATCAAAAAACTTATGAAAACCATCTACATATTCACGCGCAATCAGCCCCTCAAACTCCTCTGGTGTAAATAACCCCAGGTCGATCAAGCTTTGAAACTCGCTCCGCGAAATGTTCCATTCCCGATTCATTTTGCCAAAAGGCAGACGCTCAACCAAAAGCACCCGATACCCCAGCCTTGCCATCACTGCTGCGTGAATCACCCCCAGGGCACCACCGATATAAATCAGGTCGTAGGTCGGCGGCGACTGGGGGGCAAGGGGCGATCGCTCCACCTGGCGAATCACTGGTTCACGCCTCTGGGGAGCCTGTACACCTTGTCGCCAACGCTGCTCCCACCAATAAACTCGGGTCAAATCAGATTCGCCATTGGGCATTTTACGAAAATATTTGACCGTCAGAGGATAAGTATCCACCAGCGCCTCAAAAATAGTGTGCTGGGTCAAATCAATTAGAGGTGGCGCCGGATAGTGATTGGGGAAGCGATCGCGGAGCAGCCGCTCAAGCTTTTGGAGCAGTAAAGCTTCTTGGGGCAACGGGTGCTCAGCCCAGCGAACAACCTTGAGATAGGTCGTGCGTTGGAGCGACCAGACAAACACGGCCAGAGCCTTCTCATAATTTTTTAGAGACTTCTCAGAATTCAGCAGGGGATTCTCAGAAATCTCTGCTAAATGTGGTGTGTCCTTAGATAAGTCAATCCAAACCCCGGTACGGGCGGCATATTTCGTTCCCCAGGGCGGCGTAAAATCATCGCAAAGCCAGCGCAGTACCGCTTCCGTATCGGGGGTAGGAATTTCTAAGTAAAGGATTTCCTGCATGGGGTTGAGCAAACAACAAAGGGAATATGAGTCATCAGACTGAGCTTAACAATGACAAAATTACGCTACACTCTTAAACATATTATCCAAAAAACTTTACAAACCTCTCATAAACCAGATGGGTGTGAAACGGATCGTTATCCTACCGACAAAACTCCCGTTTTGGACTAGTACAAGGTCTAACTTAATGCGTGTGTGTTAGTTCTGCCATGAATTATCCTATCCCAGCGAACTCTAAAGACATTGTTGATTTGCGGCAGCAATCAGTCAGTCCAGACCTGGTAGCTGCGGCCATTGTCGGAACCATTCAAGTGGCGCGGGCAGAGGGGCGCTCCCTGGAGGACTTAATTAATGAAGTCCTCATCGATGATGCCCTGCTGGATTCGGCTCAGCGGCGCTGGCTGAGCGATGTTGTGGCGGTTGCCTGGCGGAACCTATCCCAGGAATAAACGCGCTCAGCAACCACTGGGGCTAGATCCGCATTTCTTAGTATTCCAACAGCGGCGGTTTCAGTAGATCTCCGTAGACTAGGTAGCAATCATCCGCTATTCCAGGAGATTTCAGACATGGGCAGCAGCGGTTCTAAGGTTTCTCTCCATCCTACACGGATTGATATCCCTGCGGAGACGCGGGTTGAAGAGATTGCTGTGTTAAATCAGGCGCTTGCTTATGCTCTGGATTGCAAAACCCAGGTGAAGCAGGCTCACTGGAACGTGAAAGGCTTTGATTTCTATCAGCTACATGAACTATTTGATGAGATGGCAGGTGAGTTAGAAGCATTCATTGACACCATCGCCGAGCGCGTGATGGCCTTAGGCGGGGTCGCTCTGGGCACTGCCTAGATTGCCGCCAGGGTATGTGGTTTGCCAGAGTAGCCTTTGGATGCGATTGAGGGCCAGGAGCACATCACCGCCCTTGCGGATCGGTATGCTCCCTATGCCAAGTTGATCCGTGCTGGGATTGAACAAACCGATAAGCTGGGCGATGCCGACACGGCTGACTTGTTTACAGAGGTGTCGCGTGGGGTAGATATGCGTTTGTGGTTTTTAGAAGCCCATTTGCAGGCAGGGGCAATCGCAACTGAGGCAACCCCTGACTCGACCAATGGATCGGGAACGAAAGCGATCGCGACTGCCGCCAAGGCCACTCGAACCAGTTCTGCCGGTTCAGCAGCGCAAGCGACAAAAGCAACAACGGCTAAAACCACCCCGAAAACAACCGCCAAGAAAACCAAAGCAAAGTCTAAGTAATCGACCATTGTGGCGATCGCCTGTTAGCGTTGAGAGGCAGGGTATCTTCCCTACCTTTTTAGTGAAAGAGGCTGACACACCATGGGTTCCTCCATTTCCGTTAATGCAACAAACTTTACGGCTGAAGTCCTGGAAAAATCCCATGAGAAGCCAGTTCTGCTAGACTTTTTTGCCCAGTGGTGTGGTCCCTGCCAAATGTTGAAGCCAGTTTTAGAGCGGCTCACTGAAGAGTATGACTTTGTCCTGGCTAAGGTCGATATCGATGCCAATCCTGACTTAGCTGGAACCTACGGCGTTGAAGGTGTGCCCGATGTCAAACTGGTGCAGCAGGGTACGGTTACGAATGCTTTTGTCGGAGTGTTGCCTGAATCTCACCTACGGGAGTTGATGGCCCAACTCAACCTCAAATCGATAATTGAAACCGCCCTGGAGGATATTTACACCACAGCAGAGGCAGGCCAGTTAGAGCGCATGCAAACTCAACTCAATGAGTTGCTTCAACGGTTTCCTAAACATCCCAAGTTAGTCTTAGATGCGGCGAATATTTATATTCAAGCGGGGTTGCTGGATGAAGCAGAACAAATTCTGAGCCGAATTTCTGAGTCTGATCGCGAGTTTTATGCGTATGCCAAACGGTTTAAAGCCACCCTGCTGTTTCAACGGGCTGTGCGTCAACCGGTCAATCATCCCCTTGACCAAACCTACCAGTCGGCGGCAGAGGCTGCCCTTGGTCAAGATTTTGAAACAGCCCTGATGCTCTTTCTTGAGGTGGTAACCCGCGATCGCGCCTACCAAAACGATGGTGGCAGAAAGGCAATGCTGGCGATTTTTGAAATCCTGGGAGATGATCATCCCCTGACGCGCCACTATCGCAAAGCCCTGACAAACGCGATGTATTAAGAAAAGCGCATTGGCCAGAGAAAAGTTGCTCCACTATCGGCGGTAGCCGAGGCTGTCGGATAGCGTTCTAAGAGCGACCCCTGTCTAGGTGTTATTAGCCGCCAGATAAACGCCTAGCCGTCGAGACATGAGGGTGTTTTTTCTTTTGCCGATCGCCTTTGAAAAAGCGTTTGAGCTTGACCTTGGCGGCTAAGTCCTGAAGAAACCCGACTAACTCAGCGATCGGCATACTGGCAAAGCCTTGCCTAGCATCGGTATGCCTCCGGCTAACAACCAGGACATCTCAACCCTAACGCTTATATCTTTCTATCTCACAGATTTAACACCTAGACAAGAGTCGGTGGATGGCCCTGAACTACTGACCGGGGTCTAGACGGGCCAGGGTTGGGACGCGCTGGCAGTACAACGACCAAGCTCACCCACCGCAGATGACCTTTAACTCTAACCAATAACCTTTCGATGGTCGGGTGTATTGGGGTTGTTATGCGGCGATCATATTTACCAACCCACTGTTTGCACATTGCCTATCTCTTGAAAATGGGCATCTCGTGTTACCAAAACCAGATCATGCTGTAGCGCAAGGGCTGCAATCCAAACATCATTTTCAGGCAATGGGCGACCTTTAAGCCTCAAATTATTCTTAACTTCGCCATATTGCCGAGCTGTTTCAGCGTCACATACCAAAATCGTGCTGCCAGCGACAATTCATCAATTCTTGCTAAATTCGCCCCAACACGACCTGATTTTCTGGCTCCACAACACAACTCACCAATCACAATACTTGGAATGAAAACTTCGCTGGTTTGAGCAAGGTTGTTTTTGACGATCGCCTCATCTGCAAAAAGCGCAATAACGATGTTGGTATCGAGCAAAAACCTACCACTCATCGATATCTACCCGTTCACAATCTTGCTCAATTGCCTCACGCATTAACTGAAGATCATCAGAAGGAATTGAACCAGCAAAGCGCAACAATTGCTGCCCTAGTGTACCTCGAATATCCGATTTTACCAGCGATCGAACGAATTCAAGCACCTGCCTTTGCAAGGGCTGAGGCATTACCTTCAACTTTTCAACAACCTCGTCGATGATAGGAATACTCATATTGCCCTCCTTGTTACTATCCTACACCGCTTGCTTAGAGAGCGGTAAAAGAGCAACCTTTAATGCTGACCGACGGTTACAAGGACTGTCCTCACCAGAGACTCTAGCCGCATAACATTCCCAACCAGCGGCGGCGCGTAGCGCCATCCGATGAATGCTATTGTTAGCTGGTGCGACACTGTGTCTACGCATTGCGCACTGGATAGCGCAGATGTGTTACGCCGACGCCAGCAATGACCGTCGGATTGCCCAGGACGACTGGTGTGCCAGCAAGGTGGTCGAAGAGTCGAACTCCCGAACCGAGCAGGAGTGCCACGATATCCACATGGATCTCGTCGAGCAGGCCAGCGTTCAACAACTGTTGAATAGTGCCAGCGCCGTGGACTCCCACGGACTTCCCAGCGGCAGCGGCTTTGGCTTGCTTCACAGCACTCTCGATGCCATCGGTCACGAAGTGGACAGTCGAGTTCGGTCTCGGCCATCCTGTGGGAACGCGGTGGGTCAACACGAATGCCGGACCCCAGGCGTGATTTCCGCCCCAGCCATCGGCAGTCTCAAATGTGCGCCGGCCGGTGAGTACGGCACCAAGTTTTGACGTGAGATCGCGGTATTGCCTGGCGCTCGCTTCAGACATCTTGAGCGTCATGGGGTCTGACCCACCGGTCTGAACTTTAGTATCCCCCGACGTCATGTACCAGCCCATCACTTCTGCCACGCCACCGTTGCTGTCGGCAACGTAGCCGTCGAGCGACATGGACATGATTGCGATTACCTTCGACATCGAGATGCTCCTTTGGCTTTAGTGTCAGCTAACGGCTCAAATCAGCGGCGGCAGTTAACTTTGAACTAAGCACTAGCGACTTGTAACCATCCGCTGTATTTGAATGGTTAGGTTGCCGGTTGTGCAATTTTGGGGCAAAAGTGGCACCCGTGATTCTTGTAGCATCCGCTCCAGTGAATGGCTAGGCTCTCAAGTGCTTGTGGTTTTCTTATCCTCACCCCACCCTACGAAGTAGATGAAGATCTTTCTTTCTTAAGCAGTAAGCAGGCTACGACAATGCCCATAATTGCTAACAATGCCATAGGGTAAAACACATAGGTGTACGTCCCAAATAAATCTCGAATGCGACCCGTCACCAACGTTCCAATCAAAGCGCCAACTCCATAAGCTGTAAAGATAATGCCGTAGTTTTGAGCATACTGGTCAGGATTAAAAAAGCCCAACGTTATGGTTGGAGCCATGGCCAACCAGCCCCCAAGACAGAACCAAAACAGACAGAAGGCAATGAGGTAGTTACCGACTTGTCCAGTCTCAGCATTCACCATTAACACACAGGCGATTAAGATCAGCACATAGGATAAAATGGCAATATAGTGAGGCTTAAACCGATCTGCCAACCAGCCGAATAATGGACGACTCACCCCATTAAACAGAGCAAATAAGGCAACACTACGAGCAGCCATAGCCGGATTGATATTAATGATTTCCTCCCCTACTGCACTAGAAATACCAATCGCACTCAAACCTACTAAAGTTCCGATCGCATAGCAAATCCACAGCCCATAAAACGATCGACTCTTCAGTAAGTTCTGAGGATAAGATGAGTCCAAAATCGATGCCGAAGCTGCAATATTCTGCCGAGGATGCCAGCCCTGAGGCGGCAACTTCATCACCAGGGAAATGGCTAAAATAATGGCTGTAAAGGCGATGCCGAGAATGCGCAAGGTGGGTCGAACGGTGTAGACACTGATTAGGTAGTTCGCCAAAGGAGCAGTGACCAAGGGCGAAAGTCCAAATCCAATAATCGTCAACCCCACAGCCAATCCTTTCCTATCGGGAAACCAGCGGGATACTACAACCATGGGAACACCATAGGTAATACCAACCCCAGTTCCAGCAATCACCCCATAGGTGAAGACTAGCATTCCGATATGGGTAGCAAAGCTCGAAAGAATATAGCCCGAACCTACAATAATTCCTCCGACTGCCGTTATGACACGGGTGCCAATACGAGGAATGTAAAAACCCGCGATCGGCATTAGTACAGCATAGAAAACCAATGCGAATGTATATGGCAACAGGCTTGCACTCGCACTAATTCCTAGTTCATTTTCCAAGGGAGTTCTAAAAATACTCCAGGAATATACACTTCCCAAGCAGAGTAGAATACTCATCCCTAAAGGGATCAAAAGCCATCTGCCCCGATCTGCTGGTCTTCCTAGAATCGTTATTTTTGTCTTATGACTAGTCGCTATGCCCATAAGCTTTGACTTCTTGAAGGATTGAGATTTAAGCGAGTATGTAAGGCAAATGAGCTGCAAAGCCGCCTCTCCAGCTCATGCACTTTACTTAAATCTTATTTGTCAGATTGTATGAGAGATTACCAGAGTTGATATGTTGATATGTTGATATGTTGATGTGGAAAGGACGATCGCTGTTATGAGGCAGTTCAATATCTAAATAGACAAACACCTGACTGCCTGACAAATCTTTTCTAATTTACGGCAGGATCAGGTTTACAAACAATGGAACGAACTCGATGAAACCAAATGTGGTCATCGTAGTCACGCTTTGCTTTGAGAGAGGCGAAACAAGCTTCAGGATCGTTGGGTAACAACGGAACGCAATGCAGCAAGAT
>Ga0272446_1000383_pt1 | contig 70141 bp, 46 predicted proteins | sample YNPCB0061_FD_194587 | JGI IMG/M metagenome (GOLD analysis project Ga0272446, IMG submission 194587) | Hot spring microbial mat communities from Yellowstone National Park, WY, United States - YNP-CB-006-1 | ecosystem: Environmental > Aquatic > Thermal springs > Hot (42-90C) > Sediment | place...
ACCAGTCTTGAACGTCATCGGTGTTGTGTGCGAACAGCTTGTCGCACACGATGTTTCCCCCGTCCGTGCGGCGAACAGGTTGCCACGACGTCGAGCAGCTCCACTCTTCCCTTTGCGCACGGTGCGCTCGTTGACCCCGACAAGCATCGCGATGTCCGATGTCCCCACGGCGGCAGCCATCAGCAAGACGGCTTGCCCTGTCTTGGCGACACGGTGCTCGGAAGCCGCACGATCGCTTCGATCGTTTCCAGAACTTCCGCCGGCAACGCGAGGGCCTCCGCCCTGGGACCACGATGAACACGGTCTGCCCAAGGCGTTGCATCGATCATGCGATCCGCGCCACATCACCCGAGTCATCCGGGCCACATTTTTGACGGACGGAGCTAGCTCGAAACCGGCAGATCGATCACGAACCTGGCGCCGACGTCCGGATGCTCGACATGGATGGTCCCGCCGGCTGCCTCGACCAATCCGCGGCAGACGGCGAGCCCCAAACCGGTTCCGGTCCCGACATCCTTGGTCGTGACGAAGGGCTCGAAGAGGCGGTCCCGGATATCATCGCGGATGCCCGGGCCGTCGTCCTGCACCTCGATCCGCACGACATCGGCGCGCTGGACCGCGCGAACGAGAACGCGACCGCGTCCGCCCGACGCATCGCCCGCGTTCATGAGCAGGTTGAGCAGCACCTGCACGAGCTGCTCGCGTGACATCGCGACCAGGGGCAGCCCCGGCTCGACCTCGGTGTCGAGCTGCACATCGCGGAATGTCTTCTGCGGGCGAACGAGCGCGCAAGCGTCATGCACGGCGTCGGCGACGCATCCGGCCTGGGCAGCGTCGGCGTCGTTTGGCCTGGACCCCGGCCGCGCGAAGTCCAGAAGCTGCCTGAGCACGCGGTGGATCCGCTCCGTTTCGCGCTTCATGCGCTCGAGAAAGTCACGCTGCTCGCCTGGATCGAGGTCGCCTGCCAGCAGCAGATCTTGCAGCCCCATCATCGCGGAGATCGGATTGCCTATCTCGTGAGCCAGCCCTGCGGCGAGGCGGCCCACCGAGGCGAGCCGCTCGGATCGCACGAGCGTGCCCTGTGCTCGCCTGAGCTCGTCGGTGGCACGCTCGAGCGCGTCGACCTTGCGCCGCAGCTCTTCCTCTTCGGCGCGAAGGCGTGCGGTCATCTCGCTGAGGCTCGACCCGAGCTCGGCGAGCTCGCGAGCGCCTGCGCGCGGCACCTCGAGGTCGCGCGCCCCTTCGGACACCCTCCGTGCCGCCTGCGACAGCGCATCGAGCGGCCGCACGATCAGCCGGGTGAGCACGATGTACGCGAACACGAGCAGCGCCACGGCGAAGCAACCCATGTACAGCGCGAACAGGCGCACCAGCGGACCGACGCGCGCCGCCTCGTCGTCCGTGCGAAGCAGCGCCACCACGGGACCGTCGGCACCGGGCACCAGCACCTCCAGGGCGCGACCGTGCGGCGTGAAGACCGTGCGCGTGCGCTCCACATCGAGCGGCACGGTGCCGGGCATGGCATCCGCTTCTTCCGCAGGTCCAGCCCGCGCGACCTGACGGCCATCCGGCGCGTACACGGCGATGGCAGCGAGGCCGCCGACCCCGATCTCCGCCTGGAGGAGCGCGTCGAGTCGCTCCGCATCCCGGGTGCGCCGAGCGTCGGACACATGGCCCGCGATCGCACGCCCCAGCGATCGCGCGCTGCTATCGCGGGTGGCTTGCAACGTGGACCGCGTGAGACTCGCCACGGCAAAGAACAGCGGCACGAACGCGAGCACCAGCAGCCCCGCCAGCGCGAGCAGGATCTGCACGCGAACGCCGGGGCTCATCGGTGAGGGCCCCGCGCTCGCACCGACACGCCGGCCACCGCCGCACGAACCCGCGCTGCCACCTCGCCGGGGTTGGTGACAAACCAGAAAGTCAGCGGACCGTCCATGAGCTGCACCCCAGCGTCCACCTCCTCCACGCCAGCCCAGGTCACCAGACCGATGCTGCCGACCGTCATGCGATGCCCGGTCGGGATGGCAGGCTGCAGACCCTCCAGATCGCCGCGCTGGTGGATGACAACGTGTCCGATGCCCAGCCGCCTGGACACCGGCACGACTTCCACACGTTCAACCTCTGATAGCGCCAGCTCTCGCGATCCGAACGGTGTGACGACCCGCAACGACCCCGCTGTCAGCTCGAAGCGAACGCCCGGCGACAAGTGCGGCGGATCGAGCGTGGCTTGGATCCATCCAGCGGCCAGCTTCAAGGCGGGCGGGCCGAGTACGGCGAACAGGAGGAACCAGGGCCAGAGAACGCGCGTTACCCGATACGCAATCGTCAGCAGCAGGAAACCCAGGACCACCAGCACCAATACGAATACCGGACGGAGTCGCTTGCCCGGGACGGTCTGGCGCAGCCACCGCAGCGCAGTGGCATGCTCGTAGGGGCTCCAGCTTTCGATGGGGGGATCGTCGGGCATCGATCGGGAGGGCCCAGGCCCGCGATCAGCGGCGAGCCTTCTTGCCAGGCTTCTTTGCGGGCTTCTTCGCAGCCTTCCTCACAGCCTTCTTGACAGGCGTCTTCGCAGCCTTCTTCGCGGGCTTCTTCGCGGGCTTCTTCGCGGGCTTCTTCGCGGGCTTCTTCGCCGCCTTCTTCGCAGCCTTCTTGACAGGCGTCTTCGCAGCCTTCTTCGCAGCCTTCTTCGCGGGCTTCTTCGCAGCCTTCTTCGCGGGCTTCTTCGCAGCCTTCTTCGCAGCCTTCTTCGCGGGCTTCTTCGCAGCCTTCTTCGCGGGCTTCTTCGCAGCCTTCTTCGCGGGCTTCTTTGCGGCCTTCTTTGCGGGCTTCTTCGCAGCCTTCTTCGCGGGCACCTCGCTGCTCTCGGCCGCAGGCGCCTCCGGCGCGTCGTCTTCAATGGCGATCGCCGCGACGGGCGCCGGACGTGGCAAAGGCGCAACCGCAGCGTCGTGCTTGGGCGGCGGACGCAGGGTGAGCGCCATCGAGAACTCGTCTTCCTCTTCGTCGTCGGCCTTGCCCTGGCCGAGCTTCGCAAGCTCGTCGACGCCGGCGAGCCCCGCCTCCGTGACGGTCGGCGACGCCACCGCACGAGCACCGGGCAGGTCGAGCGTGGGCGGCTCGATGTCGTCGCCCTGTGCCGCCGCGGCTGGCTCCTGCCGCGCATCAACCTCCGCATGCACCGTTCCGTCTTCCTGCTCGTCGTCGAGCACGTCCGCCGACGACGGCGACGGTTCGGTTTCGATGGGCGTGTGCCCGCGCGCCGTCAACACCTTGGCGATCTTTTCGTCGAGGTCGCGGAATTCGAACGGCTTGTCGACGTACGCGTCGGCGCCATACAGCGGGGAGGTCAGCTCGTTGAGGCTCTGTCCGATCCCAGTGAGCATGATGACGCCCGTGTGAGCGAGACCGACGTTTTCGCGTATTCGCCGGCATACTTCCCACCCGCTCATGCCCGGCATCATGACGTCGAGAACGACGAGGTCGGGCAGCACCCGCATCGCTTCCTGCCAGGCCAATTCGCCGTCGGACGCCTCCAGCACCTCGTAGCCCAACGTCTTGATGTGCCGTGCGACGAGGGCGAGCATGCTGGGTTCGTCATCGGCGACCAGGACGACTGGGGTTGTCCGGGTAGTCATCTCCACTTCGCTATCTCCTTGCAAGGCGGTGTGTCCGTGGCCCGCGGGATGCGTGCGTGGCGATGGGCACGACAAGCCAGCCCGTGCGGCCACGGAACCAGCCGATTGGAGTACGTAAAGGTTGTCCGGGTCAAGAGAAGTCGTGCGGGGCGGCTTTCGAGGGCCGGGAGCGCACGGCCCGACCTCGCCCTCCGAGCGCGGGCAAACCTGCTGTCGCGGCGCAACCCGATCGCGTGGACAGCCCGGGGTCAGCGAGCGCGGCCCTGCAGGATCGCGTCGATCACATGCTCGAAGGCGCTTGGGGGCTGAGCGCCGCTCACGAAGAAGCCGTTGATGACGAAGCCCGGCGTTCCGATGATGCCCGCCGCCTCGGCAATGTCGGCGTCGGCCTGAACCGCTGTCGCGTGCGTGTGGTTGTCGAGCGCGTTGCGGAAGCGAACCATGTCGAGGCCCAGCTCGGAGGCATACGTTTCGAGGGCAGGACGCTCCAGCCCGCCCGGGTCGCTCTGGTGCTCGAAGAGCTTGTCGTGGTAGCGCCAGAAGCCGTCGTTGCCCTTCTGCTTGAACGCCTCGTAGGCCGCCTCGGCGGCGAGCTGCGCGTTGGCGTGGAACGGCAGCGGAAGGTTGCGCCACACGATCTTGATGCGTCCTGCGTATTTCTTCTGAAGCTCGGCGATCGTCGGCTCGACCCTGGCGCAGAATGGGCACTGGAAGTCCGAGAACTGCTGGACCACAATCCTTGCGCCGGGTGCACCACGCCACGGCTGGGCCGCGGTAGGTGCGGGCACCGTCTTGCGATCCATCGCAGGCTCGGGCTCCGGGGCGGGCATGCGGGCATCACGCATGATGCGGTCGTAAACCTGCGCCGCGGGTACGCCGCGCGCCACCATCGCCCTCGCCTTGGCGATCTCTTCGTCGACGATCCGCGTGAACCGCTCGATCGGCTGGGCGCCCACGAGCCGCCTGCCATTGATGAAGAAGGTCGGCGTGCCCGACGCCTTCAGCTTGTCGGACAACGCGATGTCGTCGTCGATCTGATGTGCGAAAGCGTTGGCCTTGATCGAATTGCGGAGCCGCTGGACGTTCAGGCCCAGATCCCTGGCGTACTGGTCGAGGTCGCTGTCTTCGAAGTTGCGGTTGCTTGCGAGGAGCTTGTCGTAGGCGTTCCAGAACATCGCATCGCCGCGCTGGGCACGCGCCTCGCGGGCAAAGATCGCGGCGGCTCTCGCGCGGGCATGGAAGGTGAGCGGGTGATCCTTCCACACGAGGCGGACGTCGCCCGGATAGCGCGCCAGAAGCTCGGCCACGGTCGCGGAGGCACGCGCCGTGAACGGGCACTGGAAGTCGCCGAACATCACGACGGTCACCAGCGCACTGCGCGGTCCGCGTACGGGCGCGATGCCGACCGGAACCTTGTGGACCGTGGTGTCGTCGGGGGCCGGAGCAGGCGCGGCGGGTGCCTCATCCTGGCTGGGTGGCTGGTACTGCTGCCGGCTCAGCTCGGGGTACACCCGGTCGGCAGGGGTTCCCGACCGAAGGAGATCCTGCGCTCGCCGCAGGTGATCGTCGATGGTCTCGGAAAACCTTTCGATCGGTTGCGCCCCGCCGATCGACACGCCGTCGATGAAGGTGTGCGGGGTTCCCCTGGCGCCGAGGCGCTGTGCGAGCGCCATGTCCTGCTCGACACGGGTTGCGTGGATGGGGTTCTGCAGCTCCGCGTGGAAGCGAGCGAGGTCGATGCCCGCGGCGCGCGCCCAGTCGTCCACCGCGTTGGTGCCCAGCATCTGCTGGTTGGCGAAGGCCAGGTCCGTGAAGACGCGAAACGCACGGCTGCCGCCGAGGGCCCGCACGGCGTCGGCTGCGATGGCGGTGTCTTTCGCGTATTGGTGGAAGGGCAGCGGGTTGTGCTTGAACACGATGCGCAGCTTGTCTTCGCCATACCGGTCCCGCAGCGCTCGCAGCGTGGCTTGCAGGCGGGAGCAGAACGGGCACTGCAGGTCGCTGAAGACCACCAGCGTGACAGGAGCGAGCGGATCGCCGAGGATGGCGTCGTCAGGGCTGACGGGCACGGGAGCGGTGCTGTGGTCCCACGCGCTGTCGTGAAGCAGCACGGCGGGAGGGCTCACGACGGCTTGCGGCGTGGGACCGGAGGGTGGCACCGCGACGACGGCAACCTGTGCGGGCGTGGTGGCAGGAGACGCGGCCGTGGGCTGGCCGCTCGCAGGGCCCGCGCAACCCAGCGCAAGCGACACGGAACCGGCCGCGAGGATCCGGAGGGACCGACCAGCACGCGATCGAAAAGCAGCAACGACAGGACGCATGACAAGGCTGTAGTACGAGATCAGGCGTGGAGCCATGCCAAGCCTCGCTGCCGCGTGCACGGCCTGCCGCGGCGAGCGATCGTCGGGCGGGTGGGCACGATGGCGCCAGAAGCGTCGACACAACCGGCGGGGAACATTGCTGGCGGGTGTGAGGTCCAGGTCGGGCGAGGCGTTGCCCGTAACGTGACCCCGGTGACGAACGAAGATTGGACGAAGCAGGCAGGATGCACCGCGGCAAGGCGGGAATGGCGGCCCGGGTCTGAGCGTAATGCTCGGCAGCCCGATGCGGGTTGGGCAAACCGGCCCCAGACACGCTACGCTTGCTCCGGCTCCCAACCGGAGCGGCGTCCGAAATGTCTCAGCCAGCACCGAGGCCGGTACGCCACCCCCCGGAGATCGCAACCCCTTGGATAACAGCGAACGCTCCCCCCAACTCCGCAGGATAGCCCGGGCAGCCAGGTGGACAGGCGTCCGTCTTCGGCTCTCCGAGGCGCTGCGCAACCTCGTGGCGGCCCTGTCCATCCCGCTGGTAACCGCCATCGTCTGCCTGGCTGTGGTCAAGCTGCGCCGCCTCGACTGGCACGGCAGCCGTCCCTATCTGCTGGTCACGGCAGTGTCGCTGCTGGCCGTGGTGGCGGCCGTGCTCTGGGCGCTCGTGCGCAGACGCCCCAAGCTCGAGGGGGCCATCGCGCTGGACAGGTTCCACGGTCTGCGGGACCGCCTGGCGAACGCGCTGTACTTCGCGTCGTTGCCGCCGAGCGAACGCACGCCGTTGATGGACTTGGCGATCGAGGACGGTTGTGCGCACGGGCAGGATCTCGCGCCGCGCAAGGCCGCGCCGATCGCGTTTCCGGCACTGGCGCCGCTGCCGGGCCTGCTTCTGATCGCGCTGCTGCTGATGGCGGCGTTCGAGATCCGGACGTACCGCGTGCAGGCCGCCGCGCCGATGATCAACAAGGCCACGCTGACCGCCGATGACATCGACTACTTCCGCGAGTCGGCCAAAGCGATGGCGGAGAAGAAGCACGACCCCGAGCTTCAAGCCGTGATTGACAAGTACAACCAGCTTATCGACGACCTGGCGAACCGGCGTCTCACGCCGCAGCAGGCGTTCGAGCGGATGGAGGCGCTGGACCGGGAGCTGGGCAAGGGGCTGGAAGACGACAAGAAGGCGTTGCAGGATGGGTTGCGTCGGATGGCGGAAGAGCTGCGCAAGTCCGACCTGAGCAGACCCGTGGCCGAGGCCCTGCAGAGCAACGATCTCGACCGCGCGCAGAAGGAGCTGCGGGCGCTTGCGAAGCGCATGCGGGAACGTCCGGCCTCGATCAACAAGGCCGAGCTTGACCGGCTCCGGGCCGCCCTCGAGCGGGCGTCGCAGAACCAGAAGGAGCGTCTCGCGGAGCTGGAGAAGCGCCGCGAGGAGCTGGCAGCCGAGCGAGAACAGCTTCTGAAGAAGAAGCGGGAGGCAGCCGACGGAGGGATCGACGAGGAGCAGGAGCGCTTGCTGCGGCGCAAGGAGCGGGAGCTGGAGCGTCTGGACCGTGAGCTGGAGCAGCAGCGTTCGGCGCAGCGACAGCTCGACCGGCTGGATCGGGAGCTTTCGCAGGCGGCGGAAGACCTGATGCGGGATCTGGGGTTGAGCGCGCAGGATCTGGAGCAGGGCGCGGAGGATCTCAACCGCATGGGCGAGCAGCAGATGACGGACCAGGAGAAGGAGGAGCTACGCCAGCGGATCCAGGAGATTCGCGAGCTGATGCGGCAGCAGGGACAGGGTGGACGTCCGCGCATGGTGCGTCTGCGGCGGTTCTCCGAGGGGGCGCGGGGGCAACGTGGGCAGGGGGGCCAGCGTGGGCAGCAGCAGCAAGGACAGGAAGGACAGGAGGGAGAGGACGGCCAACGAGGCGAGAACGGCCAAGGCCAGGGCCAGGGCGAGGAAGTCTGGGTGATGGGGCCGAACGGCGAGCGGATGCTGGTGATCAAGCGTGGCGGCGGGTCGGGCACGGGGTCGCAGCCTGGAAGCGGATCGGAACCGGGCGGGCAAGGGCAGGGACAAGGGGGCAAGGATTGGGGTACCGGCCATGACCCGAACCTGACCGGCAAGGCGACGCATCCGGACATGGGCACAACGGACACGTCTGCGGAAGCGATCGACACGGGCCAGGGGCCCTCGCGGGCGGAGGTCATTGCGGGGGCGGCGGACCGGGGGTTCGTGGGCCGGAACTACAAGCGAGTTTTCACCGAGTACCGCACGGTCGCCGAGAGCGCGATCGACAAGGAGCAAGTTCCCGCGGGCTACCGCTTCTATGTGCAGCGGTACTTCCAGCTCATTCGCCCGCGCGAGTAGCCAGACATCGAGGTGATTCGGATGACCGAGACCAGTTCGAAGGAGCAGACGTCACAACGCGTGCAGGACTTCCAGAAGAAAATGGGCGTGCTCCGCGAGGAGGTCGGCAAGGTGATCGTGGGTCACCACGACGTGGTGGACGGGGTGATCACGTGCATGCTGGCGGGATCCCACGCACTGCTCGAAGGTGTTCCCGGGCTGGGCAAGACGATGCTGGTGCGAACGCTGGCGGAGTCGCTGTCGCTGACGTTCTCGCGCATCCAGTTCACGCCCGATCTGATGCCGGCGGACATCATCGGCACGACGGTCATCGACGAGACATCGTCGGGGGCGAAGCTGTTCGAGTTCCGCAGGGGGCCGATCTTCGCGAACATCGTGCTGGCCGACGAGATCAACCGTGCCACGCCCAAGACGCAGAGCGCGCTGCTGGAGGCCATGCAGGAGAGGCGCGTGACGGTGGCGAAGACGTCGCACCAGCTCGAGCCGCCGTTCTTCGTGCTGGCGACGCAGAACCCGCTCGAGATGGAGGGAACCTACCCGCTGCCGGAAGCGCAGCTCGACCGGTTCTTTCTGAAGCTGCACGTGGGGTTTCCCAGCCGCGACGAGCTGCACACCATTCTTGATCGCACGACGGGGGCGTCGGACCATGTTGCGAAGCCCGTGCTCGATCGCGCCGAAATTCTGCAGATGCAGGCGCTCGTGCGCGAGGTCCCGGTCGCTCGGCACGTGCAGGACTTCGCGGTCCGGCTGCTGCAGGCATGTCATCCCGACGGCGAGGACAGCCCGGACATCGTGAAGCGGTTCGTGCGCTACGGACCATCGCCGCGTGGGGCGCAGGCGACGCTGCTGGCAGCCAAGATTCACGCGCTGTTCGACGGTCGCTTCGCGGCGTCGATCGACGACGTGAGGAAGGTGGCGCTGCCTGCGCTGCGCCACCGCGTGCTGCTGAACTTCGAGGGTGAGGCGGAGGGGATCCGGCCGGACCAGGTGATCGAGAAGGTGCTGCAGAAGCTGCCGGAGACCAAGGCGTAGCGACAAGCCATGCGCGCGCTGGCCAACGTTTTGGGCACGAGCAGGAGCACGAGAGGTAGGACGTGGGGATTCGGGATCTGATTCGCCGCGTATCGTTGCCGCCGCCTTCGGTGCGTGGAGAGACGGACCTGTTCGACGAGGAGTTCCAGCGCAAGCTCGAGTACCTCGCGATCGTCAGCAGGCGCGTGTTCGCGGGACGGATGCGGGCGGAGCGTCGCACGAAGAAGACCGGGTCCGGCATCGAGTTCGCCGATCATCGGGACTATGTGGCGGGCGACGACTTCCGCTATCTCGACTGGAACATCTACCAGCGTTTGGGGCGGCTTCTTCTTCGCCTTTTCGAGGAAGAGGAGGATCTGTCGATCTACCTGATCGTGGACACGTCGAGCTCGATGGGATTCGGGCGCAACAAGAAGATCGTGTACGCAAAGAAGATGGCGGCAGCGCTCGCGTACATCGGGCTGGCGAATCTGGACCGTGTGGCGATCGTGACTACGACGGACAAGGTGCTGGACAGGATGCCGCCGACGCGGGGCAAGCAGCGCATCTTCAAGGTGTTCCAGTTCCTGCGGGAGGCGCATGCCGACGGCACCACCGATCTGGGCCAGGCGCTGCGCGTGTTCGTCTCCCAGCACAAGCGACGCGGTCTGGCCGTGCTCATCAGCGACCTGTACGACCCGGCCGGCTTCGAGCACGGCATCAACGTGCTGCGCTACAACAAGTTCGAGCCGTTCGTGCTGCACATCATCGACCGTTCTGACTCGTCTCCTCCCCTTCGCGGCGACGTTCGCATCTACGACTGCGAGAGCGGCGAAGAGCGCGAGGTGACCGTGACGAGCCGTGTGCTGCAGAAGTACAAGCAGGCGTACGAGCAGTACCTGACGGACATCCAGACGTTCTGTGCGTCGAAGCAGGTGCCGTACGTGCCCGCCGACATCAGCGTGCCGTTCGACGACATGGTGCTGCGGGTGCTTCGGCGCGGCGGGATCGTGGGTTGACGCGATGCACCTGATTGGACTGCCCCTCGCCACGCTCATCCAGATCGGTGCTGCCGCCGGGCTGATCGTGGTGGTCGCCTACATCCTCAAGCTCAAGCGACGTCCCGTGCCCGTGGCGTTCAGCAAGCTGTGGACACGCATCCTGCGGGAGAAGGAGGCGACGAGCCTGTTCTCCCAGCTCAAGCGGCTGCTGTCGCTGCTGCTGCAGCTCATCCTGCTGACGTTGCTGATCGCGGCGCTCGGCGACCCGCGCGCGGCAGCCTCGGTGGTGGAGGGCCGCAGCCTGGTGATCCTGGTGGACGCGAGCGCGTCGATGCAGGCGACGGACGGCTCGCCGACGCGGCTGGACGCGGCGAGGCAAGAGGTGCGCAAGCTGGTGCGAGGGCTGGGGGGAAGCGACCGGGCGCTGGTGGCGCAGATGGATGCGAGCGTCACGCCGCTGTCGACGATGACCGACGATGTACCGACGTTGGAAGCGGCGGTCGACTCGGTGAAGGCGACGGAGTCTCACGCGGACTTTGCGAGGGCGCTGAGATTCGCGGTCGACACGTTGCAGGGCCTGACCAATCCGGAGATCGTCGTGGTTTCGGACGGGCGACTCGGAGAAGCGCGCGATGCGTTCGGGCAGGTATCGCTGGGCGACGCGAAGCTGTCGTTCGTCAAGGTGGGAAGCAGGAGCCGGAACGTCGCGATCACGCAATTTTCGGTGCGCAGGTATCCGCTCGACAAGTCGCGCTACGAGGTGATGATCGAGGTCGCCAACACCTCAGCGGAGCCGTTGGATCTCGAGCTGTCGCTGTACGGCGACGACAACCTGGTCGACCTGACGAAGTTCCAGGTCAAGCCAGGGGAGCGGTTGCCACGCTTCTACCCGAACCTGGCGGGCGCCAGCCGGTCGCTCGAGGCGCGGGTTCGGCTAGCAAACGGCGAAAGCGACGACCTGCCTGCCGACGACCGGGCGTGGGCGCTGCTGCCCGAGCGCCGTCGCGCCAAGGTTCTGTGCGTGACCCGCGGCAACATGTACCTCGAGGCCGCGTTGCTGCTCGACGAGTACCTCGACGTCACGCTGATCGATCCTCCATCGTACCCGGTGCCCGGCACACGGTATGATGTCACGATCTTCGACAACTTCGCGCCGGTCCCCGCGCAGAGCTCGGGTGCGCTGCTCTACATCAACCCGTCGGGAGAGCACGCGCCGGTCAAGATCGTCGGCGAGCTGAAGGACGTCGGCTTCGACACGTGGGACAAGAAGAGCCCGCTGCTGCGCTGGACGGCGATCACGGACGTGAACATCGCGCGGGCGGCGAAGATGCAGCCGGACAAAGACGACCAGGTCGTCGGAGCGAGCTTCGAGGGGCCGTTGCTGGTGATGGGCCGCCGTGACGGGCGCCGGTTCGTGACGCTCGGCTTCGACCTTCGGGACAGCGACCTTCCGCTGCGCATCTCGTGGCCGCTGATCCTGCTCAACACGATCAACAACTTCATCGAGGAGGACACGCAGTACATCTCCTCGTATCGCACGGGAACGATATGGCGCATCCCGGTACCGCAGGACGCCAAGGAGGCGACGCTCACCGCGCCGGACGGGTCGTTGCATCGCCTGCCGGTACTGCAGGGGCACGCGGTGTACCTGGGTCAGTCCGCAGGCATCTACAAGCTCGCAACGACCGTGGCCGGCGCCACGGTGGAGAGCGCCTTTGCAGCCAACCTCAGCGACATCGATGAATCCACCATCACGCCCGCCCCGGAGCTGTCGGTCCACGGCGCGCTGGCCGGCCAAGTCCAGGGCTTCCACGTCGGCGTGCGACGCGAGATCTGGATCTACCTGCTGCTCGCCGTGATCCTGATGACGACCATCGAATGGATCACCTACCATCGGAGGATCACGGTATGAGCCCGCGCGTGCGCAAGGTGCTCTGGGGGCTTCTTGTCACCGTCCTCGGCGTGCTCGCCTTGTTGGCCTACCGCAAGTACGTGCTGCTTGCTCCGGGGCCTACTCTGTCCTGGCAACGAGGCGAGATCACGTACGAGCTGCTCGCCCCGCGCATGCTCGGATTCGTCCTTCTGGCGCCCCTGTTCCTGTTCGTGATGGGCCGGAGCCTGGCGGACCTGCCCTGGCAGCAGCGCCTGCTGTCGCTGGTGCTTCGCCTCGCCTTCGTGGCTTTGCTCGCCCTGGGCCTGTCACGCCCCGCACGCACCGCGCACACCGACAAGGTCTGCACCGTCTACCTGGTCGACGTCTCCGACTCGGTGTCGGAGGAGGCGCTGGAGGACGCTCGCGGCGTGGTGCAGCGTGGAATGGACGGCAAGCGCGGCGACGACATCATCAAGCTGGTGTCGTTCGCGAGGCGTCCTCGTGTGGTCGAGATACCGGACGGCGTCAAGGAGGCGCCTCCGATTGCGCGGCACGATCCTCCCGGGGCGCCCACGCGGCTCGGTGCAGGGTCGGACCTTCAGGCGGCGCTGCAGTATGCGTATGGGCTTTTTCCGCCCGGGTACCTGAAGCACGCGGTACTGATCAGCGACGGAGTTCAGACCGATGGCGACGTGCTCGCGGAGGCCAACAAGGCCCGGGATCTCGGGGTGAAGCTGTTCACGGTGCCCTATCGCCGTCCGGTTCCGGGCGAGGTCGCGGTGCGAGAGTTGGCGCTTCCCGACCGGGTGAAGGTCGGCGAAACCTTCGAAGTGCATGCAAGCATCTATTCGTCGCGCGCCACCACGGCCAAGGCCAGGCTGTGGCAAGGAGAGGCGCTCAACGGCTTGGAAGGCGTCAAGGACCTTCAGCTCCAACCGGGCAACAACGACGTCGCGTTCAAATCCGTGGTGCGCGTCGGAGGCAGCGTCACCTACGCGCTCGAGCTGACGGACATCGCGAGCGACCGGTTCCCGGAGAACAATCGTTATGCGGCGACAGTCGACGTACCGGGCCGGCCGCAGGTGCTCTACGTGGAAGGCGACACGGGCCGCGCGAGCTATCTGGCGAACGCGCTGACCGCCCAGCAGTTCGACGTCGACGTGCGCAATCCGGCGGCGTTGCCGGGTTCGCTGAAGGAGATCGAGCGATACGACTTCGTGATCTTGTCCGATACGCCGGCGGAGCAGGTGTCGCTGGCGTCGCAGGATCTGATCGAGCAGTACGTCAAGCAGCTTGGCGGAGGCTTCCTGTTTGCGGGCGGCCCGGCGGGCTACGGGCTGGGCGGCTGGTACGGGACCACGATCGAGCGGCTGCTGCCGGTGCGCATGGACACGCAGAGCAAGAAGGACACGCCTTCGCTCGCGATGGTGCTGGTGATCGACCGGTCTGGTTCGATGACGGGGCTGCCGCTCGAGATGGCGAAGGCGGCGGCGCGTGCCACGGTGGATGTGCTGGCGAGCGACGACCTCATCGAGGTGATTGCGTTCGACTCGCAGCCGACGCGGTATGTGAAGATGCAGGCGGCGCGCAATCGATCGCGGATCGAGAACAACATCGCGCGCATCCAGTCGGGCGGTGGCACGGAGATTTTCTCGGCGCTCGACGCGGCCTACCAGGACATGACGGTGACCCGTGCGCGCAAGAAGCATGTGATTCTGCTGACCGATGGCCGGGCGCCGACGACCGGGATTCGAGACCTGGTGCAGGCGATGGTCGCCGAATCGATCACGGTGACGACGGTCGGGTTGGGTCCGGAGGCGGACGACCAGCTTTTGCGGATGATCGCGGACGTGGGGGGGGGGCGGTATCACAAGGTCGACGACGCGAACGCGCTGCCGCGCATTTTCACGCGCGAGACGGAGATGGTGGCGAAGCAGGCGGCGGTGGAGGAGTGGTTTCCGGTGCAGCAGGTGGGGCCAGCGGACTTTCTCAAGGGGCTGGACATCCATTCTGCGCCGCTGCTGCACGGCTACGTGGCGACGCAGATGAAGCCGGCGCCGGCGCAGCTTATTTTGCAGAGCGACAAGGCCGAGCCGATCCTCGCGCGGTGGCGTGCGGGGTCGGGTTGGGCGCTGGCGTGGACGAGCGACGTCAAGAATCTCTGGGCGGTGGAGTGGCTGCAGTGGAGGGGCTATGGGCAGTTCTGGGGCCAGCTCGTGCACGAGCACATGCGCACCAAGCACCGTCGCGAGCTCGACATGAGCACCTCGGTGCTGGATGGCGAGGTGCGGGCGGTGGTCGACGCTTTCGGGGCGGATGATCGGTTTGAGAACGGGCTGGACTCGACGCTGACGGTGACGGGTCCGGAGCCTGGCGGGGAGAAAAAGACTTTTCCGATGCGCCAGACGGCGCCGGGGCGCTACGAGGCACGGTTCACGCTGGACAAGTACGGGTCGTTCCTTCTGCGGGCGGATCATGCACGGCAGAACGAGAAGGGGGAGAACGTGAACGTAGCAGTGAGCTACGGGCATGTATCGAACCCGTATCCGCGGGAGTACGCCAGTTTCGAGCCGGATCTGGGCACGCTGGAGCGGGCGGCTGCGGTGACATCGGGGGCTATGGATCCGGAGGTGTCGTCGGTCTTCGACCCGGGCGGGGAGAAGATCACCTATCACCAGGATCTCTGGAACAAGGCGATCTTCGGGGCGATAGGGTTGTTCCTCGCAGACCTGCTGCTGCGAAGGGTAAGGCTCTTCGACCGCAAGTTCCTGCCCAGGAAGGCGAAGCCGGCGAGGGCGTCGATGCCGGGTTGACGGACGCGGCCGGGCGGGTGGAGCACACGGCTCGGCTGTCCTGGTGGCCGAGACTGGGCGCGAGCGGCCCCCTGGATGCCGCATCGAGCGCGGGGCTGGCTCCGCTGGATCCCCCTTGACGGCGACCGGCATAACCGCTGTCGTGGGGCGTGGGCGTTCCCGCACGATCCTCACCCCTGGAGGCACCATGACGACCCCGGACCACGACGAGATCCGCCGCATCTTCGACAAGCAGCAAGCGAATCGCTGGCGCGTCGCCCAGCGGGGCGCCTCGGAGCGAATCGAGCGGTTGAAGCGTCTGCGCGATGTACTCTGGGCCCGGCGCGAGGATCTTCACCGGGCCCTGGCCGACGACTTTCGCAAGAACCCGGGCGAGGCGGACCTCACCGAGGTGCTCCCCACGATCGGGGAGATCAACCACACGGTGAAGCATCTTCGGGCGTGGATGCGGCCGGTCCGTGTCCCGGGCGGCCCTCTGTTTACCGGAACACGCAGCGAGGTGCGCTACGAGGCAAAAGGGGTCGTGCTCGTGCTCGCCCCCTGGAACTACCCGATCAACCTGCTGCTCAATCCGCTCGTGGCCGCCATCGCCGCGGGCAATTGCGTGATCGCCAAGCCGTCGAGCAAGGTTCCTCACACCGCGCGCTTCGCGCGCCAGCTCCTCGCGGAGGTTTTCCCGGAAGACGAGGTCGCCGTGATCGAGGGCAGCGCAGCCGTCTCCGACGCGCTGCTCGAGCTTCCCTTCGACCATATCTTCTTCACCGGCAGCCCGACCGTCGGCAAGCACGTCATGGCCCTGGCGGCCAAGAACCTCACGCCGGTGACTCTTGAGCTGGGCGGCAAGTCGCCCGTCATCGTGGACGAGACCGCCGACATCAAGACCACCGCCGAGCGGGTCATGTGGGGCAAGTTCCTCAATGCGGGGCAGACCTGCGTGGCCCCGGACTACCTGCTCCTGCACGAAGCGCACCTGCCATCGTTCCTCAGCCACGCCAGACAGGTGCTGGACAAGCGCTTCGGTCCCGAGGGCGAGCGTCGGAGCAGTACGTCATTCTGCCGTCTCGTCAGCGTGCGCGCCACGCGTCACCTGGTCGATCTGATCGACGCTTCGGTGCAGGCCGGGGCCCGCATCGAAGTCGGAGGAGACCACGACATCGAGGACCGGTACATCGCCCCGACCCTGCTCACCGGCGTCACGCCCGACTCTCCCATCATGGGGGAGGAGATCTTCGGGCCGATCTTGCCGATTCTCACGTTCCGCGATCTCGACGATCCGATCCGCCTGATCCAGTCCCGGCCCAAGCCCCTCGCGCTCTATGTCTTCAGCCGTGACCGACGCAACGTGGAGCGCGTATTGAGGCAGACCACGTCCGGCGGCTCCTGCGTGAACACGATGATCGTGCATCTTGCAAACCCGGAGCTGCCCTTCGGCGGCGTGGGGCACAGCGGGATGGGAAGCTATCACGGCGTGTACGGCTTCCGGAATCTCTCGCACGAGCGGGCGGTATTGACCCAGAAGACACCCGACCTGGTGCGGCTATTCTATCCGCCGTACACGGACAAGGTGCGGGCGCTGATCGCGGCGTCCGCACGCTTCTTCGCCTGAGGGCGCGTCGGATGGTGGCTGCTGCAAGGCTAACGCCAGACCGAGGCGTTTGGCGCCGCGTTATGCCGGGGATGCCGGGACCGCTGTCGGTCCGGGCGATCGCCGCATGCTTCTCGGTCTTTCCGAGCCTGTTGAGAACATGATTGGAACCGACCGCCGCGGTTGCCGTGTGCCATTCGACGCCGGCCCGCTGGTCCGGCGACTAGCCGACCGGCTGCCGCGAATCTCGCCGGTCGGCGTGGTTCTCATTCTGTAGCGCAATACGAGGCGGTGAGATCCCAGTCTCCCCTGCCCGGCCGCCGGGAGCCGGGTCCGACGCTACCGGCCCAGGGTCTGTCGTCTTTTCGACAGGCCGTGGGCGGGTCTTGCACCGTGTGCGTTCGGCGTGATCAACCAAGCGGATTGTCGTAGGATGCGAGCGTGCAGCCGACCACCGACGATCCCATCGAGCGGCGACTCGAGGCCCTGCTCCTCGAGCGTGTCGCCGTTGGTTCGGTGGCAATGGCGGTATCGATGTCGGCGCTGACCGCGGTGGGCGTCATCTACCGGGAATGGGCCCTGGCCGCGATGTCGGCGGTTGCGCAGGTGAGCGCGGCGAGCGCCTGGTGGGCGATACGGCGGGGAAAGATAGCCGCCAAATTCTCCGGGGGTCTGTCGTTCCTGCTCTGGACCCTCGCGTGGTCCTCGGTGCTCCTGGCGTTCTTCATTTTCCGCGACATGGCGGCCGAGATCTGGATGGCGCTTCTGGTGTGGGCCTACGGTGCAATGCAGGTCAATCGGGGCTGGGCATCCGCTGCTTTCCTCACTGCGGTGGTCACCTGGGCAGCCGCCGTGTTCGTGGTGGGGGTTCCTTCCCCATGGCTGCACGTGGTCAGTATCGCGGCATCGATCGGAGTGGGCGCCCTGTCGTTCGGCGCCAACCGCGCGGCTGTTCGCCTGCTCGAGCAGTTTCGGGCGCGGGAAGTGGCCCAGCGGGCGGAGCTTGCCAAGGCATTGTCGGATGTCGAAAGGGAGCTTTCGGAGCGCAAGCAGGCGGAGCAGGAGAGGGAGAAGCTGCGCGAGCAGTTCGTCGCGGCGCAGCGCCTGGAAGCTATCGGCGTGCTGGCGGGCGGGCTCGCCCATGACATGAACAACATCCTCGCGGCCATCCTGGGGATAGCGAACATTCGACGAGAATCCGCGCAAGGTGCGGAAGCGGACGACCTGGACGTGATCATCTCGTCGGCCGAGCGCGGCGCGTCGCTCACGCGCTCGCTTCTCGGCTTCAGCCGCAAGGTTCAGTATGCGAAGGCGAACCTTACGCTGGCCGAGGTGGCAAGCGAGGTCATCGCCTTGCTGGAGCGCACGGCTCCGAAGGGAATCGAGCTGACGAGCGAGGTAGACCGCTCGGTCTGGGTCGACGGCGACCGGACCTATCTTGCGCAGGCGCTGCTCAACATATGCCTGAATTCGCTCTACGCGCTCAAGGGTCGGGGGCACGTCCACATTGTCGTCAAGGGCCTCGATCTGCGCGGGCAAGAAGCAGCCTCGCGCGGGTTGAGCCCCGGACAATGGGCGGTGATGTCCGTGCGCGACGATGGGCCTGGCATGGAACCATCGGTGGTCCAGCGCGCGTTCGAGCCTTTCTTCACGACCAAGGGCGTCGGTGAGGGCTCCGGGCTCGGTCTCGCCATGGTGTGGGGAACGATGGAGTCGCACGGAGGGACGGTCCTCATCACGAGCGAGCCGGGGCATGGCGCTCTGGTGGAGTGCTACTTGCCGCGAACGGAGGCGTCGCCGCGCCTCGTCGAGCCGACCAGGACCATGCCGTTGACCCCAAGGAGCCTGAGGATCCTCGTGGTCGACGACGAACCGGCGTTGAGGCGCACGTTCGCTCGCGGATTGACGCTCAAGGGGCACCAGGTGACGACCGCGGACGACGGCGTGGAGGCGCTGGAGACGCTGCGGGCCGCGCCCGACGCAATCGACGTTGTGGTGCTCGACATGTCCATGCCCAGGATGAACGGCGCCGAGTGCTACCGGCAGATGAAATCCATCAGGCCGGGGCTGCCGATCGTCTGCGTGTCGGGCTACGCCATGGATGACGAAACGCGAACGCTGCTGGGTGGCGATGTGAGGTTCGTGGCAAAGCCGGTGGCGATGCAGGCGCTGCTCGAAGCCGTGATGGTGGCGACAGGGAATGGCCCCGCCGGAGCGTGATGGTGTTTACTGGCAGTTGGCATTCGTGGCCCAGATGGGCAAACCGCCATCGTAGATGACGAAGTTGCAGTCGTCTTGAACGGCGGCGTACGCCCCGGCGAAGCCAGCCGTGCCGGAGTACCAGTACACCTCGTTCGACGGTCCGTACAGCACCAGGTTGCCGTCCGTCTGCATGACGAGATAAGCGGTGTTCTTACCTGCGGTGATCGTGCTCCAGAGCGGGACTCCGTTGCTGCTCTGGTAGACCACGACGTTGCCGTCGGTCTGGTGCTCGAGGTGAGCGGCGCCCTGGCAGGAGCTGATTCCAGCGCCTTTGGGGAGAGCAAAACCTGGAGCCATACCGCCACAGCAGCCGCTACCCGGCAAGCAGGTTCCCCCGATTCCGTCGGGCGACCCGCATAGCTTGCCACCGCAGCTCGGGTATCGGCAGTGATGGGTGCTCGTATCGCAGACGCCTCCTGCGCATGAACCGCAGTCGAGCGTTCCGCCGCAACCGTCGGCGATGCTGCCGCACTCCGCTCCCTGCGCAGGGCATGAGGTCGGCGCGCAGGTGCATCGGTTGGCGACGCACGTGCCGCTCGCGCAGGTGCCGCAGGACAGGGTACCGCCGCAGCCATCGGGCAGCGATCCGCACTCGGCGTTCTGGTCAACGCATGTGGTGGGCGTGCAGCCGCAGTGGTTGGACGTACACGCGCCGTGCGTGCACGTACCGCACGACAAGGTTCCGCCGCACCCGTCGGGGGCGCTGCCGCACTCGAAGCCGAGCGCGGCGCAAGTCGTGGGGGTGCAGCCACAGACGTGGTTCGGGCCGCACGTCTCGGGCGCCTGGCACGAGCCGCAATCCAACGTGGCCCCGCAACCGTCGGAGACGACACCGCAGCTCGCATTGAGCTGCACGCAGGTCTTGGGCTGGCATGCACCGGTTCCGCAACGATTGGGCCCAGCGCCGCCGCACGTCTGGCCCGGCGGGCAATCTCCGCAGCTCACGACGCCGCCGCACAGATCCGGTGCCGTGCCGCATTGCGCCCCGAGCTCCACGCAGCTATGCGGGTCACAGACCTGGGCGTCTCCTCCCTGCGCGCCGTCGAACGGCGCATCGCTTGCCAACGAGTCGGTCGCCACATCGGCGGCGTCGCGCCCGCCGTCTTTCTTGGCGACGTCGGCTGGCATGGCGGTGTCGTCCTGCGCGCCGCCGGCACACGCGGCACACCACGCTCCGAGCGACGTCACCAGGGCGGCGCGGAGCGGCCAACGGGAGCCACGACGACGCGAAGCCGGCAGCCGCCCTCCTGACACTAGGTCACACGGACGCATTGAAGCATTGTACGCTGCAGGCATCCATCGTTCAAGCCGCGAAAGAGCGCACAGGCAGGGTCGTCTCGTCGCCCCCTGCGGCGGGGCCCGCGGACGCCTTCGCGCGGCATCGCCCGCATCGGGTCGCTCCCGTCGCGGGAGAAGGACGTCAAGACCACGGCTCCACCGCAGAGGAATCGAGCGCCCATCGCCGCTGCTCCTCGGTGAGGTCGAAACGTCCTGCGGGCGTGTCCGAATCCCACGCATGAGCGAGCGAGTCGAGGGTCTGTCGCGTGCGCGCCGGGTCGCCGCACAAGAGCCTGCGAAACAGCTCTTGGCGGCCTGCCGGACCCGACAGCGACACAACGATCTCGCCCGTCAAGGTACCGGACCGCGTGGGGCGCCCGGATCGCGCGATGTCCATGAAGCTGACGACCATCCCGTCCTGCCATCGCGCTTCATTGCCGTCGATCAGGTTTCGAAATAGCACGGTCAGGTCAGCCATGATGGGCAATGGGAACGGGTGATACCAACGCGGGAAAGCCCCGTGGCCGTCATCGCCGAACCGGGCCCGATACGCTCTCGTTCCCTCGTAAAGAAAGTATGGTACCCCGTGCGCCCAACCCAGGTTCTCCCGGCGCACGGTGTGCGCGGTGACGGACACGCTGCGGTACGCTTCCCGGACCGATCGTCCCAGTCCCACAACAAGGCCGGGCCTATCCGGGGGGGCGTCCGCGAGGTGAATTACCGGTGTGCCGAAGCGCGTGCCGATGGCAAGCGACGGCCTGTCACCTGAACGGTACAACGAATCCGCGACGCCGCCGGACAGAACGAATGTTTGGAGAAGCACACGTGTAGCCCACGTGACATGCCCGAGGCCGGCTCGGACTTCGTTGACAATCACGTCGCCTGTGCCATTCTCTGCTCCCGGCGCCTGCATCAGGGGCGTCGCCAGATTTCGTCAGCCCCTCCCCGGTCCTCGTGACGATCGGCGCCAATCGTGGTCGGCTTCCCCAGTCGGAGTTCCCATGCGTAGTCACTTGCTCATCCCATCAGCCATCGCCGTGATGCTCGCGTCCGTCATCGGGTGCGCATCCGGCACCGACAGCAACAGTAACAACAACAACACAGCCGCCTGCGGCAACGGAGCGATCGAGGCCGGCGAGCAGTGCGACGACGGCAACACCACGCCGGGAGACGGCTGTTCGGCCACTTGCCAGACCGAGCAGCCCCCTCCGGGCTGCGGCAACGGCGTGCTGGATGCGGGTGAGCAGTGCGACGACGGCAACAACACGCCTGGCGACGGGTGCTCATCGGTCTGCACGAAGGAAGGGCCGCCTCCTGGTTGCGGTAACGGCACGCTGGACCAGGGCGAAGAGTGCGACGACGGCAACACCCTCAACGGAGACGGATGCTCCGCAATGTGCAAGACCGAACAAGCTCCGCCCGATTGCGGCAACGGCCAGATCGATCAGGGAGAGGAATGCGACGACGGCAACACGGCCAGCGGAGACGGGTGCTCGTCGGTTTGCAAGAAAGAGACGGTCACGGTCTCATGCGCGACGCTGCAGCCGCTTGCCAATGGGCAGGTATGCGAGGTGACCGCCGGGGACGGCGGGCGCGTCATCACCGGCGACGTCCTCACGCCATCGGCCATTCAAGTCGGTGGGCAGGTCGTGATCGATGCGCAAGGCAAGATCCTGTACGTCGGCTGCGATTGGTCCACGGACGCGGCCTGCGACGCGGCTTGCCAGGCCGCTGCGGCGTCGGCCACGAAGATCACGTGTCCGAAGGGTGTCATCTCGCCGGGGCTGATCAACACGCACGATCACATCACGTTCGCGAACAACTTCCCGTACAACGACACGGGCGAGCGCTACGAGCACCGCCACGACTGGCGCAAGGGCCTTCACGGACACACCAAGATCAGCGTGTCCGGCGGTGCCTCCTCCGACCAGGTGTTGTGGGGCGAGCTGCGGTTCCTCATGGGTGGTGCCACGTCGACCAACGGTTCCGGTTCGCAGCCGGGCATCCTGCGCAACCTCGACAAGAACGATCAGGACGGTTTGAACCAGAAGCCCGTCCATTACGACACGTTCCCCCTCGGCGACTCGGGCGGCGAGCAACTCGACAACGGTTGCGGATACCCCTCTCCGATCAGCGAGAGCTCGATCGCGTCCGACGACGCCTATACGCCGCACGTCGCCGAAGGCATCAACATGTACGCGGAGAACGAGTTCGTGTGTCTGAGCGACGCGAACCCCGGTCACAATGTCCTCGTCGACCAGAGCGCCTACATCCACGGCGTGGGCCTGACGGCGTCCGACTACGCCAACATGTCGGCGAACGGCACCGCGCTCATCTGGTCGCCGCGGACCAACATCACGCTCTACGGCGACACCGCGGTCGTGACCGAGGCCTCGCGTTTCGGCGTGCTCATCGCGCTGGGCACGGACTGGATCGCGACGGGCTCGATGAACATGCTGCGGGAGCTGCAGTGCGCGGACTCCTTGAACAAGACCTACTTCGGCGGCTACTTCAGCGATCGCGACCTGTGGATGATGGCGACCGCGAACGCCGCGGCAGTGACCGGCACCGACGACGTCATCGGGATCCTCGCTCCCAACAAGGTGGCCGACATCGCGATCTTCGACGGTGCGACGCACCCGAACTACCGGGCCGTGATCGACGCCGAGCCGAAGGACGTGGCTTTGGTACTGCGCGGCGGCAAGGTCTTGTACGGCGACGCGGACGTCGTCTCAGCGATCCCGTCGTCGGGCTCCTGCGACACCGTGGACGTGTGCGGCAAGCAGAAAGGGTTGTGCCTGCAGGGCGACATCGGCAAGAGCTACAGCGCGCTGAAGAGCGACGCCGGAAACATGTATCCCGCTTTCTTCTGCGGCACGCCCGACAAGGAGCCGAGCTGCACCCCGACTCGTCCCACGGCGGTCAACGGCTCTTCCACCTACTCGGGGTCTGCCAGCGCCGACGACACGGACGGCGATGGTGTCCCCAACGCCAGCGACAACTGCCCCACCATCTTCAATCCTATCCGCCCGATGGATAACGGCAAGCAGGCCGACTTCGACGGGGACAGCGTCGGTGACGCTTGCGACGTCTGCCCGCTCGACGCGAACACGTCGGCGTGCACGAGCTTCGATCCGAACGACGTGGACTCGGACGGCATCCCGAACGCGACGGACAACTGTCCGAAGGTGGCGAATGCGAACCAGGCCGACGCGGACGCGGACGGGAAGGGCGACGCCTGCGACCCCTGCCCGAATGCGCCCAATCCGGGCAATAGTGGCTGCCCCGCAACGATTTACGACATCAAGCAGGGCTTTGTCCCGGTCGGGTCCGTGGTTGCCCTGACCAATCAGCTCGTCACGGGCCGAACCTCCAAGGGCTTCTACCTGCAGATCAAGCCCGGCGACCACGACTACGACGCCAGCAGGGGCGCCAACTTCTCCGGCATCTATGTCTACGACCCCACCAACACCGTGGCTGTCGGCGACCGCGTCACCCTCTCCGCCGCCACGATCACCAACTACTACGACCAGATCGAGCTCACCAAGCCGACGACGACCGTGGTCACGTCAGGCAACGAAGCGCCGCCCGCCCCGGTGGTCGCCGCGCCCGCGGATGTCGCCACCGGAGGATCCAAGGCAGGTCCCCTCGAGTCCGTGATCGTGCAGGTCCAGAACGTCACGGTCACCGACATCGCGCCCGCCCCTGGTCCCGGTGACAACGCGCCCACCAACGAGTTCGTGGTCGACGGCTCCCTGCGGGTCAATGATTTCCTCTACCTTATCAGCCCATTCCCTGTCGTCGGCAAGAACTATGCTTCTCTCACCGGCATCCTGGACTGGCGCAACGGCAACTCGAAGCTCGAGCTGCGCGGGCCGGCCGACGTGGTCGGCGGTGCCCCCGTGCTCATCGGCTTCGGCCCGGACCACGCGTTCGTGCGTGTCGGACAGACCGGCGTGCAGACGATCCCGACGCCCCTGACGGTCACGCTGAGCAACGCCACTACGGTCGATACGTTCGTTGCGGTTACGTCGGCAACGACCGGGGCCCTCACCGTCGTGGGCGGCGGCGTGACCGTGCCCGCTGGTCAGGCGAGCGCGCCCGTCCTTTTGAACGGCCTGGCCCAGGCCGCGGACGTCAAGCTCACCGCCACGCTCGGAACCGCTTCGTTCGAATCCCACGTAAGGGTCATCGGCGCCGGCGAGCAGCCCTCCCTGGTCTCCATCACGCCATCGAGCGCCACCGTCAGCCCGGGTGCCACGTTCGCCTTCACCGCCAACCTCGACATCCCCGCGAGCGCGGGCGGCGCGCTCGTGTCGCTGACGCTCAACCCGGCCAACGCCGGCACCATCCCGGCAACCGTCACCATCCCGGCGGACCAGATCTCGGCTTCCTTCGACTATGTCGACGGCAACACCGTTTCGAGCGCCACGGTCACGGGCACACTGGGGTCGAGCAGCGCGAGCGCGGGCATCACCATCTCGGCGGCCAGCAATGGGGGCCTCGTCATCAACGAGGTCGACTACGACCAGGTCGGCACCGACAACGCGGAGTGGATCGAGATCTACAACGCCGGCAACGCCCCGGTGAGCCTCTCCGGCAAGAGCCTGGTGCTCGTCAACGGCGCCAATAGTACGGTATACGCAACCATCGACCTGTCACCGGCCGGCACCATCAACCCGGGACAATACCTCGTTGTCGGCGTGGATGCTGTCCTCGGCACGCTACCGGCGAGTGTGCTCAAGGTCAGCCTCGGCACTGGCAACGACAAGATCCAGAACGGCTCGCCGGACGGCATTGCGCTCGTCGATACGACTGCGGGCAAGTTGCTTGATGCCCTTTCGTACGAAGGATCCATCACGTCGGTCAGCATCGCCGGCGTCCCGGGGACGGTGAGTCTGGTCGAGGGCAACGCGCTGCTTTCCTCAGTGGCTGACAGCAACACGGTACCCGGCAGCCTTTGCCGGATCCCGAACGGCAGCGACACCGACGACGCCGCAACGGACTGGAAATTCTGCGCGACGACGACCATCGGCGCGGCCAACGTACCGTAGGCCGCGATCGACGACAGCCGCTGCGCCCCTTTCTTTCCGCCGGCGACGAGCTTGTCCCACGTTGCCGGCGGTGCCCCGGGACGCCGGTCCGAGTCCTGGATATCACGAGGCTCCCGAACACGAAACGAATCGACTACGTGATTGACGAGGTGCGCGGTCGGCATCTCGGTTGGGATATCGGGCACGCGATGGGCGGACTTGCCGCGGGCTCGAACCGATCGGGGGCTGTCGGATGCTGGTTGGGGCGCGGGGCGGAGGTGGCGCTACGCGTATCGCAGGGCCATACGCAGAGCCGCGAGAACCAGCGCGCGCATTCCCGCGGCGAGACGTTCCGGTTCGATGCGGTCCGGCGTGTCGCGGGTGGTGTGGGTGACCCGCGTGGACATATCGCGGCTCAGCAGGACGGCGACGCGCCGAAAGCCGCGTTCGAGAAAGGCGACGTCGTCCGAATAGCCGTCGAGTCGGAGGCGGCCGGGGCGCACCGGCAATCCGACGGATGGGACGTCGCCTGGGAAGTGAAGCGGCTCGTTCCAACCCGGCGCCTTGAGCAGATACAAGGGAGACCGGGCGCTGCCGGAGATCTCGTCGACGCAGAGCACGCCGCAGCGTGGCGTGAGGGTCTCGGAGAACCGGTCGAGGAATCGCCGTGCGCCCACCAGACCGATCTCCTCGCCGGTGGTCAGCAGGACGACCAGGCGGAACGGGAACCGGTCCCACAGGGACGACAGAACGCGGGCTGCGCCGAGGACCACAGCGACACCGGAAGCGTTGTCGGAGGCGCCGGGGAAGCAGGTGCCGTCGGGCAGCGAGCCGAGGTGGTCGTAGTGGGCCGTGAGGACGAGCCCGACGGGGCCCGTGCCCCACTGGGCAACGACGTTTCCGGCACTGGAGATAGACTCATCCACGATGGGCACATCGAGGAGGACCTCGGAGCCCAAGCAGAGGTGGGGTGGATGGTCGGTACCGAAGATCGAGGGAAGCACGGCCGGGGCAATTCCTAGCGCAGGAATCGACGGCGTTTGTCGGGCGTGAATCATGGCCTTGCGCACGTCCACGACCGGGTCCACGCGCAGCAGGGCAGCGAAGCCGAGGTTGCGAGCGGTCGCGAGCTGGTCGAGGTAGGCGTGAAACGAGGAGGTGACGTCGAGCCCGGCGGAGGTTCCGTCGATGACGGCGACGAGCTCGTGCGGCACGAAGTCGGCGGGGCGTTGCAAGGTATCCAGCCACAGGCAAGGGGCTCGAACGTGGCCGCCGCCCGCGGCGCCTTGCACGTATACGCAATAGTCGCGAAGGTGGGTAAGCCGGGCAGCGCCGGAGCTGCCGCACACATCGAATGTGGGGGAGCGAACGAACCGCGTGACGGGAAAGGACAAGGGTTGGCAGTAAGCGTGGAGCTCGTCGAGGGGCAGGAAGCGGTCGTGCTGGAGGGTTTGCAGGATGGTGTTTGCGGCGAGGGCTTCGCCCGGGGTACCGGGGTAGCGGCCGTCCATGGGTGGGTTGGACAGGGTGGACATGAGGCGGTGCGCAGCGGCCGCGTCGCAGCGATGCAGAAGGCTGGCGAGGGGGGACGGATGGGGGAAGAGGGAATCGAGGGGGTCGTTGGGCATGGGGGGATGCGGAGAGGATGGCACAGGACAGGGGAGGAAGGGGATGCGGCAGCGGGGTGCTGAGCGGTGGGCGTGGTGATGCGACCGGTCCCACTACCACACCGCGTTGCGTCAATTGGATTCGGTTTAGAAACTGACCGTTTTGATTCTGAACGCGCCCACGCGCCACGCTTGGAAGGGCGGACATGACCGGTTGGATCGATAGATGCAAGAACGAGCACATGGTGGAGGTCACCATGGCTCGACTCGCTCTCGCTCTCTCCGTCACTGTCGCTCTCGGGACCCTCGCTTCCAGCGCCCTGGCGGGCAGCTCCGGCACGGCCGACGTCTCCTGTGGCTGCACGAGCGCGTCCTGGAACGCGCCCACAGGCGCCCTGGTACGAAGCCGCGGCACGGGTCCGGTGCGCGACGTCATCAATGGCATCGGCGAGAGCGCCACGCACGTGATCGTCTCGAACGGGTTGAGCTGGGCCACGCATGCGTCGATGTTCTCGCCCGGCACGAACGGGTGGCCGACGTACTGCTCTACGCCTCTGAAGGCCAACGAGTTACAGAACGGCTTCCCTGGCCTGGAGCAGATCAACATGGGCGCCATGTACACCTACACGTATGGCAACGGCGCGAACGAATACTTCCGCTACCAGGTGGACACGCTCGGCAGCGGCTATTGCCGGCAGCAGTCCGTGGCCCAGTGGCTCTGGAACTCGGTGCCCTACACGACCCTGTGGAACGGAAGCTATTACTTCTACAAGCTCAACAACGGGGCGAACATCAACTACTCGCTCTACCAGTTCCGCGATGTCGAGGGCGTGCCGACAGGAGGCTATAGCTGGAACAACGGCATGGTGTGCTCGTCGTCCGCCGCCTGGGCCCAGTACAAGGCGGTAGGTATCGGCGTAACACCCTACTACTACTCCCAGTCCCAGAAGGTCAACGCGATCAACGCGCTTTACAACGGCGTCGAGAGCTCGTGCAACAGCGGTCTTGGCTTCTGGGGCGGCGTGGGCGCGGCCATCACGTGTTTCGAGGGCATCTGCGACGACGCTGCCCGTCAGGTCGCCAACTGCATGTCCCGCGCTGCTTGCGATACCGACGACGACGGCTGGCAGACGGTGCGGGACAACACCGGCTACACGGTGCGCGCGATAAGCCCCGACCGCATGGCCGGGCTCTCCGGACACACGAACACGGGCAGCGTATGGGCGGGAAGCAGCGACTTCGCCGTGAGCTGGAACTCCCCCGGGCAAGTCTGCGGCTGCTGGTTCTGACCCGGCGGTAGACCGTGCAGTCTGCCGACCTCGAGCCCCGCTCCCGACTCCGCTATTTCGTCGCGGGGGGGCTGCTGTTGGTCCTCGCCCTGTTTCTGTGGTGGATGCTCCGCAGCGCTCCACCCACCACAGCGCGCCCCAAGCCGCCCCCCGAGCAGCCTCGGCAGCCGCAAGAACAGGCGCTGCGCGAGCGCGACCAGGCGCGGTCCGCGCCAGGCCCCTCCGACCAACCCACACCCATCGAGATGGGCCCCGCACCCGTCATCGACGAGATCATCCTCGAAAAGCAAGAGGTCTGCGAGGGTGAGGAGAACCTGGTGACGGTCCGGGCCCACATGCCTGACGGCACCGACCAGTGGCTCCACTACACGCTCGGCCCGGAGAACGGTCCTTCCGTGGCGCTTCGCCGCTTCCGCGACGATAGCGGCGAGATACAGCCGGTCAGCATCATGGTTTTCGGCAAGAACAACGTGGTGACCACCGTGCAGGTCCCCAAGTACACCGTCAAGGACTGCACCGTGCCGCGGGCCGCGTACATCGACTACCGCGCGATGGCCAACACAATCAGCGAGTTCGAGCTCCACGCGCGGATCGTGGATGTGGGCGCCAAGTCCGACCCCAACGCGCAGCCTTTCATCCCCGCGAAGTGGGAGTGGGAGTTCGGCGATGGCGAGACCGCCACGACCACGACTCCGCTGGTCGTCCACAACTACGACGGTCGCTCGCAGGACACGTACGTCACCGACTATCTCATCAAGGTGACGATATCGGACGCCGGCGGCAACAAGATCGTGGGCAGGCGCGCGTTGGAGCTGCACAACCCGGCGTTCGAGAACCTCGAGTACAACAAGGTCGTCGTGCTCTTCACGGAGATGACGCCGAGGTTCCCGCAGCTCGACGATCACGGCGTGGTGACCCAGACCGCGCGTGTGTGGCACTATCGCCCGGACTCGGTGCTCATCACGAACATCAAGGTCATGCGATACCAGAACGGAGCGCAGGACTCCACGATCGAGACCGGCAACGTGGAGCAGATCCTGGGTACGTCGCGGATTCCCCCGGGCCGCGGCATCGAGACGACCTTGCACTTCGACGCCGGCAGGGACAGCAAGGTCGATTATGTCACCTACTGGCTCGAGGGGGTCAGCGCGGAGGGGTTCCCGGTGCGGGGCAACATCACGCTCATGCGCCCGCCGAGCAAGCCCACCAAGGACAACTCGCAGCCCATCATGGACCCGGTGTTTTTGGCCAAGGTCAAGGAAGCACGTCGGATCCTCAACCAGCCGTATGTCACCGACGAGGACATCTGGCGCCTGGAGAAGGAGGGCTACTTCAAGGATCTTCAGGTCGACTACGGAGCCGTGCCGAGGACTCCGCCGCCGGCTGACAACCTTCCGAAGCCCTACATTCCCCCCGATCCATCGATGGAACTGCCGCCCGGGCTCTCGGCGGGAACCCCCCCCACCCGTGGCGGGGCCAAACATCCGGCAGGCCACTGATGCCCTCGCGTCCCCGCTGCATGCCCGACCGTAGACTGGCAACGAACTTGCTTTGCGATACCAATACAATCCCGACCACCGGCCTCGGGGCCTCACCCCCTGGCCATGACGAGCACTCGGAGGGTGTACCATGAGCACGCTGCGACTGACCCGACGACATGCACTTTGGCTGGCGGCGACAGGTGCGGCTCTCGCGTCGTCGAACCTGGCGCGAGCGGCCATCCCCGCCCTGCAACCGGCGCGAAAGGAGGGGGCTCGACCGTCCGCCGACGATCCGGCCTGGGGCCTTATCGCACCTCTCCGCGAAGGGTCCATGCTCGGTCCCTGGCGCGTGGTGGCCATGACGCCTGTCCGCGCCGGCGCCATCACGGTCGTCGTGGCAAACGCCCAGGGACAGAACTACGCGATCGATATCTGCCAGCGGGACGACAGCTCGTCTGCGCCTGTGCCGCCCGCGCGCACGGCGCATTATGATGTCTTCGTTGTCAATGAAGGCAGCGGAAACACGCCTACCCGCGAGGAGCATGGCCTGGCAGCCATGGCCCTGGCGGAGGTCATCCGGAGCAACGAGTCGAGCGTCCGCCCCGCTGGCCTGGCCACGCACCGCCAGCGTCTGGCCGGCTACTCGGACCAGATCATGAAGGGAATCTAGACGACGGCGTCCGTCGAGGCAGGAGGTGGGAAGATGTCCAGGAACAGCTCGAACAGGCCGCCTTCCTTTGAACGCAGCCCCCGTGGGATGCTCTCGAAGGCGGAGAACGACTCGATCGACAGGGCTCGCGACCATTGCAACGGCGCCCCGGCCGGAGATGTCGGCACGCTGCCCGCACAGCACTGCTCCCACGGCAGCCACGGGTCCCACGGTAGCCACGGGTCCCACGGTAGCCACGGATCCCACGGCAGCCACGGATCCCACGGCAGCCACGGATCGCACGGCTCCTGGTAGCGCAGCAGAAGCGCACGACCATCGTTTCGACGCAGGCCGGTCCTGCCGCGGAGTCGTCTACCCTCCGGACGTCAACCGCTCCGCACCTGCTTCTCGATCCTGTCCGCCCAGAGCCGGAACGCTATCGGCCATATCGCGAGGAGAACCGCACCCCCGAACGCCGTGAGGACGAACATGACGTTGGTCATCGTATTCATGCCTTCCATGAATCCAGGCGGTGGCGGACGTCCTGGCATTCCCGTCATCGCCCCCATCAGCTCACGCTGATAGGCAATCTGCGCGGGGACCACCACGAGCGCTTGCATCAGGCTCGATAGCCCGACGGCCCCAAGCGCCAGCCACGTCCAACTCTTGGCGGTCTTTAAGGCGTCGACCCGGCCCCGCCGAAGCCGCACCGCAATGACGATCAGCCATGTAGTGACCGCCAAGAACGCGACCATCCGAAGGCTCTGCCCGAGCGCAACGCGCTTCATCATCCGGTCCATCGCGTCGAACATCCCAGCCGGCATGGCCGCGGACGACCCGGGCAACCCCTTGAAGAACGTTTTCTGCCACTGCACGAACAGGTTGCCGAGCAGTGCGCCAACGAGCTGGTATCCGGCGTAGATGGCCTCGCGAATCCCCAGGATCAAGGCCACCAACCCGATGGTCTGGGTGCGCTGGTCCGCGGGGCGAAGGTCGGCGCCGGGCAGGTTCGCGGACGACATGAGGTAGGGCGGGGGCTCGGACATGGCAACGCCTACCTTGTGCACCCGTTCGGGCGGGCCGTCCAGAGGCGCCGAACAAGGCGAGCGGAATGCGCTCGCGGTCGCTCGCCGCTCGTCCTATGGTCACTCCTCCCGTCTCCAGCCCGCCGCGTGAAGGGTGACGCATGAAGCTCCAGACCTTCTGTTCCACATGCATGATTGCCCTGGCCGCCGCCTTGACGACCGCCCGATGCCTCGCCGACGCCGGCTCCCCTGCGCCGTCGCCAGAAGAGCGGCTTCGTCAGGGAGAGACGGACCGGGCGAAGCTGCAACAGCAGGGCATCCGCACGATCCGCGACCTGGCTCAGGCCCAGAAGTCCCGGCTGGCCTCGGTCGTGGGACCCACGCGGGCGGACTCGTTGATCGCCGCCGCGCGGCACTTCACCGAGCCGGCGAGCGTCGTCGACCCCGGCTGCGTCCTCGATCCCGAATTCATCGTCAATCCGGACTTCCTCATCGACCCCGACCTCAAGACCGACGACGCAACCAGGGGCAAGCTCGCGGCGGCAGCGGCGCAGGTGCGCCGTCTCGACGGGCTTGGCATACGCACCTACGCCGAGATCGCGAATCCGACGTGGAAGGCCAGGTTGGAGAGCGTGGTGGGAGTCGCCAAGGCAGCGGAGCTGGCGCAGCGTGTCCGATCAGCCGGGGCCGCTGGCATCCTCGACCCGGACTTGCTCGTCCACCCGGCGTTCCTGGTGGACAGCCGCATCGTGATGCGTGGGCTTCGGTAGTCAGCTCGAACGCACAACCTCCCGCAGGTTCCAAGCGGGCCGCGGTTTCTTGATCGGACAGGCGCTGCCATGCGCGGTCTGTGTGTTCCAGCTCGAAGGCGAGTTCCGGGGCGACCGCCTTGCGCGCCACGATGCGCCCGGGCATTGCGGACACATCGGCCACGACCAACGCGCCCGCGCTCCACGCCGGGGTTGCCACGGGCACCACGAAGACGGTTCCCACGGCAACGTACGCAAGCGCGGCGGAACAGGCGCCACCTGAGGAGCGGCGATGTGTCGAGCCCGCAGGGCGAGGCGTGCCGGCACCCCGGGCGCATGTTGGGCGTGCGATGTGCCCGCGCGGAGGAGGTCATCCTTTGCGGAGGTCATGTAGCGCTTGCAGGCGGTGCGATACGAGGCCCGGTTCGCGCTTGCACGAAGTGCTTTTGCCCTCTACGCTAGCAAGCCGTGACGAGATGGTATCTGCTTCAAAACGCGAGCGCGGAGATCCGGAACCTGTTGAACCGGAACGAGGAGCTGCAAAGGGCAGACGTGCAGGAAGTGCTTCAGGATTGGGTCGATGCACAGCCCGCGCAGGCGTCGCCGCAGGAGCTGTGCGCGAGGTTGATCAAGGCATTGATGGATGTGGCGGCCTACTGCCGGCAGCATTCGGGCACGGTGCAGACGCAGGATTTGCGTCTGGCGCTTCGCGCCGCCCTCGGGATGCCGGACACCAGGCGACCATCGCCTTGAACGAAGCTGCGGCCACCGACCTTGCTGGGGCGCACGACCGGCTCCCACCGCGGTGCTGGCGACGGTGGACGTCCATTGGAGAATCGTCTGGTTGAGCGATCTGTCGGGACGGGAAGGTTCTGGATCGGGGCGGACCAGGTGCGGGGATCGAGAGGGCTGACCTGGTGTAACCCGTTGTCGCCAGCGGAAGCCGTCGGGATACGGCGCAAGGAGACGGACGGGGCATCGTCCTTGGCAGCAGCCGGTGCGCCGATTGCGGCGTATGAACATGGGCGGCGCGATCGAGGCGGATGGCTTCCCGGCCAGCGCTCACGAGCACGACGGGCTACGAGCAGGCGAACGGTTGTCGCGCGGACGAGCAACTTCGCGCAGGCCGCCCCGGCGACACGAAGTCGGGAATCATTTCTGCTGCTCGATGAAGCGCATGACGTTGCGCCGGGCCAGCGCCATCACCGTCCCCTGCGGATTGACGCCGGGCGAATCGGGGATGATGCTGGCGTCGTTCAGGTACAGGTTCCGGAAGCCGTGCACACGGCCAAAGGAGTCGGCGGCGGTACGGGCGACACGTTCCCCGATGGGGCACGACGAGAACGCATGGACGGTGGACAGGCTCACGGCGTTGCGCGGGATGATCTCGTCGAGCCACCGGACGGCGTCAAGCTCGCTGGTGATGGTGGGCAAGCCGCTGATGGCCGGATGGACCGTCTCGGCGCCGGCTGCCAGAAGCAGCGCAGACAACCTGGCGAGCCCCATGCTCAGGTTGCGTAGGTCCTCGGCGGATAACTGATAGCGCAAGGAAGCCTCGTCGTCGCCCAGGGGCGAGGATCGGACCCGTCCGGTGCCGGTGCCCTTGACTGCGACGTAGTACATCGCGAGGCGCCGGTGATCATCGATCGATCCGGCGAGGACCGGCCAACTGTCGCTCAGCAGCATGGCCAGGTGACCCAGTGATGAATACGAGCCTCCGAGGGAGATTGCAGGCCAGAACTCTTTGACCTGGAGCAAGGGAAGGACCGTGGAGTGGGCGTCGACGGGCTCGGGGAACCTGGCAGCCACCTTGAGCATGGGATGGATGCGGAGCGAGTCGCCGACCCTGTACTTGATCCCGCTGCGGAGAAGTAGCGCGGGAGTCTCCGTGGGCCCCGCGCACACGAACACGTGCTCGGCGTCGATTCGAACCAACTCGCGACGCTGGTCTGGGTGCTCGAGCTCGGCGATGACGCCGGAGACGCGGTGCTTGCGCCAAAGCAAAAAGCGGGCGCGGCAACGTGTCAGAATGCGCGCTCCCGCGTCTTCGGCCTGGGGCAGGAGGCGGGCGGTCATGCCCTGCTTCGCACCGGAAGGACAACCGCTCGCGCAGCGGTTGACGCTCGCGCAGCCCGGAGCCACGCGTGGCACCTCGTGCGCGGCCCACGCCATGCGCTCGATGCCCCTGGCGAACCAGCGGGTACTGGGCGGCCAGGTGCCTGGATAGGGCGATACACACAGCTCGCGCTCGGCCCATTCGAAATGCCGTTCCAGGTCATCGGGCATGGCGTCCACGAGCTCGAATTGGCTACGCCAGCGGAGCAGGACCTCGCGCGGCGTGCGATGCCAGAAGCCGCTGTTGATCTCGGTGCTCCCACCCAGGCAGCATCCTTCGACATAGCCGATGGGAGGTCTGCCGAGGATCGGGGTCATACCCCGCCGCCGGTATAGCTGGGCCATGGCGCTCGTGGCGTCGCGTCCGTATTCGCTTCTGTCGAACCTGCGCCCTTCCTCGACCAGCACGACATCGAAGCCCGCGCGCGCGAGCTCCAGAGCCGTGACGCTGCCGCCGGCGCCGGACCCGACGACGAGCACTTGGGCGGGTTTGGAGTCAGCCACCGGCTCGTCCTCCCTCACCGGGCCGCAAAGCAATCCGGCACGCCAGCAGCTCATGGTACGCCAGGCAGGCGACGCTGCGCAGGGGGCGGAAAAGCTGGCGGGCAAAGCCGACGCGGCCGAACGCCCACGTCTCGACGACGCGCTGCCGCACAGGCAGCGGCAGCGCACAGAAGGGCCGGAGAAAGCGCATGAAAACGAGGGCGCGAAAGCCGGTCAGCCCGAGGACCAAGGCGACACGCAGGACAGCGGGGAGTGCCCGGAGCTGCGCTTCGAGGAAGTCGGCGGTGGACTTGAGCAACGCGGGGTCCGGTGGCCCATTCCGGTAGGCTGCAATCGGATCGCTGGACGCGGAACCATCTCCCCGACCCGGCGCGCCCAGGGTGACAATGGCTTCCACAATCGAATAGAGCAACCGGCTTTGGGGGATCCTGGCCGGCGTCCTGGGGGGAAGCTCCTCGAGCACGAACAGTGGAATACCGTCGACAACGGCCTGGCGGGAAGCCTGCCGGGCGCGTCGTGCAAGGGCCAACGTGGCCCCGACTTCGACGCCGTACCACAGCAAGGCGATGGCTCCCCAGAGCGTAGCTGGGATGTAGAACGCCAGATGCACGGCGATGGCGAAGTTCAGGCCCACCTCACTGGGGACACCTTGGGACGCGAGCGCTTCCTGGCAGAAGAAATGGAAGGGGCCGACAAACCCGGGGGTCGACGGAACCATGATGCCGAGGTTGGTGACGGCCATGGCGAGCACACCGGTGCGAAGCGGGTGCGGGACACCGAAGGCGGGGAGCAAAAAGGCGAAAAGGCCGGATTCGAGGGCCCAGATGAGGACGCTCAACGCGACGCTCCGGACGATGACCAACGGGTCGCGCAGCACGCGCAGCGCGTTGGTGGCCCGCGCGGCCAGGCGGATGGCCGCACCCTGAACGGCAGGATGAACCGCACCCAGGCGCGCGGCCGCGGTGACCAGCAGCGAGGGCGTGGCGACCGCCGTGATGACAGCAAGCGACGCGAAGCCGAAGACCAGCACGGCGGTCGTGCGAAGTTGATGCACCCAGCCTTCGGTGTGCGCAAACACGGACACACCCAGCAGCAGCCCGAGAATGGCCATGCCGTCGAGCAAACGCTCGACAAAGATGACGGTGAGCGATTGGACGTAAGGGGCGCCGGTTCGCTCGGAGAGCATGCCCGCGCGGACGAGCTCGCCAAGACGAAGGGGCAGGATGTTGTTGCAGGCGTAGCCCACAACCACGATGTTGCTGGCGGTGCCGACCTGCAGGTGAGCCTGCGGGCCGAACAGCATACGGCAGCGCAGACCGCGCACCAGATGCCCCGCCAGATAGCTGGCCACCGCGAGCGGCAGCCAAGGCCACAGGTGCACCGTGCGCCACAGCGCGAGCGCCTGACCGACGTCGACCTTGCGCAGCGCGAGCGCGACGAACGCTGCGGTGACGCCCACACCGCCGACGATCGCGGCCACGCGGCTGCCACCCCAAGACGGCCGGGCCGACGTGCTCACGTCAGCCTCCGGTCAGGGGAAGCAGGGCGACGTCGTGAGCGCGCTGGCAAGCAGAGGGCGATCGGGTGCGATGGCATGGGGGGCCTTTGCGCGGCGCGATCATAGTGCCGCGGTCCCGACCTTCCAACGAGGAAACGTGCGCCGCCGGGACGGTCCTGCCGAGCTGCGGGAGCCTTCGGTCCGAAAGCACCGTTGACCCGGCGCGTCCTGCCTGATAGCGAGCCCGGGGAGCCCGGCTGCTCCACGACAGCCGGACTATCGCACAATTCCTTCGCGAGGATGAGGACCGATGGGCAGCGTATGCATGATACGGAGTCCGATGTACCGGGTGGAGCTGAGGTCGAACGACGGTGACTGGCTGGTGGCCTACATGCCCATCCGCACGGACGGCCGCTACGACGATCGCACGCCGGGGCCTCACCTCGTGAAGGAAGGCGGCAGACGCGGCGGATACGGAGAGCTAGTCGCAACGAAAGAACGCTACAACCGAATCGTGTGGGGCGCCGGCAGAGACGATTCGTCGACCGACCTGGGGATTCAGCCGATCCGCGCCGGCGACGAAGTAAAGCTATTCGACGGGGAGAATCGACAGCAGTCGGCTCGCGTGCTGCACATCCGCGAGGTGATCCGCGTGTGATGGCAGAGCCAGACCGCCTTTCCACGGCGAGCGAGGCCGCGAACGGAGGTTCCGGCAAACGCGAGCACGTCTCGAGGCATGTGCTGTAGTCGGGTCGTCAGCCAATCAAGGTTGGGTGTCGGAACAGAGCGGCTCCGCGCACACGAACTTCGTCCCATTCCAGGTGCAGACCTGCGGCTTCGTGCACTCGGCGTCGGTGAAGCAGGTATTGCCATCGGTGCCCGGGGCCCGGCAGCAATAGCCGAGACCATTCCAGGCGCAAACGTTCCCGCCGCAATCGGCGTCCACGTTGCAGGTGCTTCCGCAGCAAACATCGCAGTCCCAGGTGGGAACGCCAGCACCGCCGCAAACACCGTTGCCTGCGTTTTCACAGCGCATGGACGTCCAGCCGTTCTGGGCGACGACCTGAGTGCAGCTTTGCCCGGTACAGCAGTGGTCGCAGTCGGAGGTGGACGGTCCGTGGCCCTTGCAGGCGCCGTTATTGTCGTTCTCGCAATAGATGTTGGACCAACCGTTCTTCGCCGCGAGCATGCCACAGGTGGTGTTCGACGGTGCCCCGCCCGTCCCGCCCGTCCCGGCAGCGCCGCCGGACCCGCCGTTTCCTGCGCCCCCGGAACCGGAGGAGCCGCCGCTGCCAGCGGCCGCGTCATGGCCGGCATCGGCCCCGGCATCCCCTTCGCCGCAGAGCCACGCGGGGAGATTGCCGCTGGCAATCTCGGCGTTTTCGTCGAACAGGTTGATGTCGGTCTCGGCCAGGGTGTAACCGATGACCGGAATCTGCGCCTTGGCCGAGAACAGACCTTCCACGCCCGCGGACAGATTCCACGGACAGGGTTGGTTCGCCCTGACCGTGAGCTTAGCATAGGGATCGACCTCGATCCCTGGCCCCACGGTGTCGTAGAGCAGGAACGTGATTGCCACCTTGGGGACGAATCCTTTGAGCGACAGCTCGACCTTGTCTTCGATGTTGGGGCCAATGGGGTACAGATCGAATGCACTCTCGGAAACCTTGGACCATCCGACGCCGCGCTGATAGCGTCCGCCCAGCTTGACGCCGCTCTTGACCCCTGCACCAGCCTCCACGGACTGCGCGCCCGCCACCTCGACCTCCGCGCCACCGGACACGGTGAACTCCATGGTGACTTCGACGGGCACGGGTCCAATCATCAGCGGCGGCAGAGGGTGGCTGACCTTGAAGAACTCACCCTCCCAGGTCTTCGAGGTGGAGAGCGAGGACTCCAGGGTCAACGCCAGCTCCACCGCCAGATCCCCGGACACGATTGCATGGAACTCCTGCACCTTGAAGGACTTGATCTGAATGCCAAAGTCCACGTCCGGGTCGAATGCGAACTTCCCGCGGCTGACCGAGACCGTCAATCCACCGCCGATCATGCCGTCGAGCAGCTTGCCCGAAACATCGAGCTCCCCGCCGGCCAAACCGCCACCCCCTTGGGCTGTTAGACCCGGAAACGGGTGGGACGCGTTCGGCGCGACGGCGGAACCGTCGAACCGCGAGGGGAGTTCGACGGACTGGACCAGGCTGGCCTCACCCTGCTCGATGGCATCCTCGAGCGTGGCGTGCGAGGTGGACACGATGATCTGGTCGCCGGACTGCGCGACGGATTCGACTTTCCGCAAGAAACCGTAGGGGTTCTTGCCGCCCAACGTGGATTGGCGACGTCCGACGAGGATGTCTCCAGGCTTGCGGGCGAGCAGGGCATCATGGCCGGCGCGTGGGAACAAGAGACGGTCGGGCTCCACGATGGCATCGTCGGCGTCGGCGCCGCCAACAACCGTGACGCGCGAGGAGATGACAGGTTGAAGCGGTTGTAGTCCAGACGGCCGGCTGGAGGAACCATCGCCGCCGCAGCCGGCGAGCAGGACGAGCACAGGGAGGACGGTGAGCTTGGCGCGCATGACTTTCTCCTCCAAGTTAGAAGACACGACAGATGGCGGAGTGTCAAGGAGCGAAGGTCGCGCGGCAGGCGTGGCGCGCCGTGCCTGGGCAGGCCCGGCGAAATCGCGGCTCCGAGCACCGCTTGCTCCGCCCCCGGGCCCCCGAACGTGGCCTGCGTCGCAGGTCGCGGCCATGCGCGAGGCCGGGCGCGGCCCCCACCAAGAATGCGGCAACACGCGACACGACGGGAGAGGGTCGTTTCGGCGGTGGCGCGGGCAGCCAAGTCGTGAGATAGACGGTCGCTGCGACGAGCGCACGGGCCGGCCGCGAGGCGAGCACGTCGACCGCGACCATCCCGGAGGCTCGAGCCGCAGGGCCTGACTCCGGAGAAAACACGTGGCGATCGACTTGTTCCGACGCAAGAGCCTGGATGCAATCCTCCAAGTAGCGGGAACGGAGCAGTATGCGCTGCGACGATCGCTCGGGGCCTTTCAAGTCACCCTGCTTGGCGTCGGCGCGATCATCGGCGCGGGCATCTTCGCGACCGTGGGCACCGCGGCGGCGGGCGACGCTTCCCGCCCCGGAGCTGGACCTTCGCTGGTCATCTCGTTCGTCATCACGGCGATCGTCTCGGCGCTCACCGCGCTCTGCTACGCCGAGATGGCGTCGATGGTGCCCATCTCCGGCTCCGCGTACACCTATGCGTACGCCACGATGGGTGAGCTGGTGGCCTGGATCATCGGCTGGGATCTGATCATCGAGTACGCGGTCGGCAACGTGGCCGTGGCGATTAGCTGGGCAAATTACTTCCGCACGTTGCTGCAGACGGCATTCGGGATCCGTGTGCCGGCGTGGCTGTCGACGGACCTCCGGACCGCCGCGAAGATCCCGGGCCTGATTGAGAGCGCACCACATCTGCTGGGCGTGCCGATCGTGTTCAACCTGCTCGCCTTCGCGATCGTCATGGTGATCACGGTCGTGCTCGTCTGGGGCATCAAGGAGTCGGCTCGCTTCAATGCAGGCATGGTGCTGGTCAAGATCGTGGTCCTGCTGTTCTTCATCGGCGCCGTGTTGTACTTCGTGCCTCCCGGCGCCATGGTCCACAACTGGCAGCCTTTCCAACCCCAAGGATGGGGCGGAACGCTGGCTGGCGCTGCCGTCGTGTTCTTCGCCTACATCGGCTTCGACGCCGTCTCGACGGTCGCCGAGGAGACACGCAACCCGAGCCGCGACCTGCCGATTGGCATCCTAGCCTCGCTCGCCGTCTCCACCCTGCTCTACGTGGTGGTCGCCGCGGTGTTCACGGGGGTGATGCCCTATCCGGAGCTCGTGCAAAAGCTGTCGACAGAGCAGGCGGAGCCACTGACCATGGCCCTCGATCACGTGGCCCCGCACGCGACCTGGGCGTCCGCGTTGGTCGCGTTCGGCTCGGTCGTCGCACATACCGCCGTGCTCCTGGTGTTCCAGCTCGGCCAGCCCCGGATCTTCTTCTCGATGGCGCGTGACGGTCTGCTGCCGCCGTCCCTTGCCAAGGTGCACCCGCGCTTCAGAACCCCGTACATCCCCACGATCGTCACCGGCCTCGCCGTCGGAGGTGTAGCCGCGGTCGCAAGCATCGACGAGATGGTCGACCTGACGAACATCGGAACCCTGTTCGCCTTCGTGCTCGTATGCATTGGTATCCCCATTCTACGATTCCTGGATCCGGACCGGCGCCGTCCGTTCCGCGTGCCGTTCGGCCCCTTTGTCATTCCGGCGCTCGGCACGGTCTCCTGCCTTTTCCTGATGGTCTATCTGCCACCGGCCTCGTGGTGGCGATTCGTCGGCTGGCTGGCGTTGGGGTTGTCGTTCTATGCGTCGTACGGGTACACGCACAGCGCTCTGGGCCGCGAAAGCGGTCGTCCTCGCAAGACGTCATGGCCGCTCAAGGTGCTCGCGGCGGGGTTGCTGATGTCGTCCGTGGGGCTGTTCGCCATGCCGCACGGAGTCGGCATCGGCGGCATCGTCGCGGAGATGGCGGATGGGCACTTCCGGGCGGTCTTCGGGGTAGGCCTGGCAGCAGCCGGACTCCTGACCTCGATGCTCGCGATCGCATGGGCACGCACGAAATAGCGTTCGTCTGACCGCATGCAGGCGGGATCGACCGATCGTCGGGAGGACGATCGTGACAATGTCGTGCCTTGCGCGGTAGGGTTCTCCCATCGTTCGCCCGCCGCGATGGTGCGTTCGACATGCGCGGCGTGCCGGGGCGGAGACGGGAGGCAAACAAGATGCGGAAGATCACGCGAACTCACGAACCTCACAAGATCAAGACGGTGAGGCTCATCGATTTCCCCACGTTGGAGCAGCGCAAGAAGAACCTGGCAGCGGCCAGGTTCAACGTGCTGCACCTGACCCAGAGCCAGATCAGCTTCGACATGTGCTCGGTGGGAACGAGCGCGATGAGCCAGGAGCAGCTTGCAGGACAGCTCGTGGGCGACGAAGCCTACGCGGGCGCCGTGAACTTCGAGGCGCTCCAGCAGGCGGTGGCGGACGTATTCGGGTTCACGTACGTGTGTCCGGCGCACAATCTGCTGGGGTGCGTGAAGCTCGTGGTGGCGACGATGGTGCCGCGCGGCGCGGCGTTGCCGACGAACGCGCGTTCGCGTGCGGACGTGCTGACACCGCGCGGCATCGAGGTGCCGGACGTACGAGATCGCAACGAGGAAGTGTTCACGGGCAACGTTGATCTGGCGAAGCTCGAGGCGGCGATCGGCAAGGGCAACGTGGCGATCGTGGGTCTGCAGGCGTTTGCGGACGGGCAGCATCCCTTCAGCCTTGCGAACCTCAAGGCGGTGCGGGCGATGGCGGACAAGCATGGCCTGCGGCTCGTGCTCGACGGCTCACGAGTCATCGAGAATGCGTGGTACATTCGTCGCCACGAAGCGGGGCAGCAGGCGCGGAGCATTGCGGAGCTGGTCAAGCAGATCGCGAAGACGGCGCATGTGTTCCAGATCGACGGTTCGCAGGATGCGAAGGCGAACACGGGAGCGCTGCTGGCGACGGACAACCCGGCGGACTACGAGAAATTCATGAACGAGGTGGTGGTCTTCGAGGGGCTGCACACCTATGGGGGCATGGCGGGGCGCACGATGGAGGTGCTGGCGCGAGGGCTGCGGGAGATGGTCCTCGACGCGGAGGTCGAGTGGGTGATGCATCAGGCGGAGCGATTCACGGAGCGGCTGCGCAGCGCAGGAATCCCGCTGGAGCGCGGCTGCGACGGCGCCTACCTCGTGGCGAACGAGTTTCTCCCGCATCTTGCGTCGTACCAGCAGCACGCGCTGTCGGCGGCGCTGTACCTGGTCAGCGGGGTCCGCGCGGCGGCGTCGGGTCAGGTGGGGCGTGACAACCTGGTTCCGGTGCAGATCCCCCGCCTCGCCATGATGAACCAGCAGCTCGACCAGGTAGCCGACGCGATCGTTCACCTTTACCGCCACCGCGACAAGGTGCCGGCTCTCGAGCCGATCAACGAGAGCGCGTGGCACGATGACCTGGCGTTCCGGTCGGTATTCGCGGACATCGAGCCCTTCGCGTTCGATACGTACCCATACCTCGTGCATACCATCGAGCGTGTGAACGAGCTGAGCCGGGAGCAGCGGGAGAAGGCGATGCGCGCCGCGGGGTACAACACCTTCCTGCTGCGCTCGGCGGACGTCACGATGGATCTGCTGACGGACTCCGGCACATCGGCGATGAGCTGCGACCAGTGGGCGGCCTACGACGCGACACGGGCGACGTCGTACCACAGCGACGAATACGACCGTTTCGTGTCGGCGCTGCGCGACGTATTCGGCTACGAGCACATTCTGCCGACGCACCAGGGACGGGCGGCGGAGCACATCATGAGCCAGGTGATGATCAAGCCTGGGCAGCTCGTGCCGGGCAACATGTACTTCACCACGACCAAGCTGCACCAGGAGATGGCGGGCGGGGTGTTCCAGGACGTGATCGTCGACGAGGCGCACGACCCGACGAGCGAGCACCCGTGGAAGGGCAACATCGACCTGCGCAAGCTCGCGGCGCTGGTCGACAAGCACGGAGCGTCGAACATCGCCTACATCTCGTTCGAGTTCTCGGTCAACATGGCGGGCGGGCAACCGGTCAGCATGGAGAACATCAAGGAGGTGTACGCGTACTGCAGCCACCACCGGATCCCGGTGTTCTTCGACGCAACGCGCGTGGCCGAGAACGCCTACATGATCCAGACGCGCGATCCGAAGTATCGCAACACGCGGATCCGGGACATCGTGAGGGAGATGATGGCGCATGGCGACGGCTGCACGGTCAGCGGCAAGAAGGACTTTCTCATCAACATCGGCGGCGTGCTGGCGTACCGCGACAACGAGACCTGGGCCCGCAAGTCCCGGGAGCTGCTCCGTGTGTACGAAGGAAACGTGACCGACGGGGGCCTGGCGATCGCGGACCTGGCGGCAATCGCGCGGGGCGTCGAGGAGATGCTTGACGACAGGTACATTCGTTCCCGGGTCCGCCAGACCGAAAAGCTCGGCAAGCGGTTGCTCGAGGCTGGCGTTCCGATCGTGCTCCCCACGGGCACCCACGCGATCTTCCTGGATGCCAAGCGATTTCTGCCGCACATCGATCAAGACGAGTACCCGGCGCAACGGCTGGCGGCCGAGATTTACATCGAGACGGGGGTACGGGCGATGGAGCGCGGCAACGTGTCCAAAGGCCGCACCCCGGAGGGAAAGAACTATCGTCCCGCGCTCGAGTTGGTGCGTTTGACCATTCCGCGACGCGTTTACACCGACGACCAGATGGAGCACATCGCCGACGGCATCATTCGGGTGTATCAGCGGCGCGATCAGATTCGCGGCCTGCGATTCGTCTACGAGCCCGCCCGCCTGCGTTTCTTCCAGAGCCGCTTCGAACCCATCGACGAATAGCCCCATCCACAGCCTCCTCCCGCCCAGCGTTGTCGTCGAAGCCGTGGCCGCGACGGCGCTGCCCACCTCTTCCTGCCGGTCCGTCATGTCCATCACCGGCACCGAAGAACCTTCCACAACCAAGTCGAAGTTGCCGTCAGGCGCGACGGACACGGCGACGGCTGGTGAAAGCGTGTCACCGCTGGGGCCGTGCAGCACACTGTCGCCGGGTCGTCGCCTCGCACGCGCGATGTGCTGAGCCGTACCATGGACGCCGCGGTCGAGCTGGTGGGCGCAGAGCGCGGCTTCCTGATCCTGCTCGCGGCACCGGATGATTTCGAAGGGCCCATGAGCGTACCCGTCGGGCGCAACCTCGACCGCGAGCAGGTGGGCAAGAGTCACCTGAAGTTCAGCCGGACCATCGCGGAGCAATGCATGAAAACCGGCGAGCCCATCGTGACCACCGACGCCCAGGTCGACGGACGGTTCTCGGCGAACCTGTCGGTGCACGCGATGCGCTTGAAGTCGGTCGTGTGCGTGCCCATCCGGAGCCCTGCGGGCACGCTAGGCGCTTTATACCTCGACAACCGGTTCCAGCGTGGTTCCTTCGACGCGGAGGATATCGAGCTTCTGTCCGCGTTCGGCAACCAGGCTGCGATCGCGCTGACGAACGCCAGGCTGCACGACGAACTGCGGCGCAGGACAAGAGAGCTCGAACAGGAGCGCGCCAGGGTACAGGAGCTGATGGCGAGCCAGGCGGCCGAGATTGACCGGCTCACCGACGAAGTTCGCACCACGCGCCAGGTGCTCGGACACCGCTACGACGATAGCAACATCGTCGGCCGGAGCCGCGGCATGCAGCAGGTCTTCGCCACGCTCGACCGGGTCATCGAATCCGACATCCCGGTGCTCATCCTCGGCGAGAGCGGAACCGGCAAGGAGCTGATCGCACGGGCGCTGCACGTCCACGGCAGCCGCAGGCAACGTCCCTTCGTCGCGATCAACTGCGCCGCGGTGCCGCCTGCGCTGCTCGAGTCCGAGCTGTTCGGTCACGTGCGAGGAGCGTTCACGGGTGCCGACCGCGACCACGATGGCCTCCTGGTTTCCGCGCGTGGAGGGACCGTGCTGCTCGACGAGATCGGTGACATGCCCCTCGAGATGCAAGCCAAGCTGCTGCGGGTGCTGCAGGAAGGCGAGGTCCGCGCGATCGGCGCGACCCGTCCGCGAAAGGTGGACTTCCGGCTGGCCTGCGCCACCCACCGGGATCTGGCGGCCGAGGTGGATGCCGGCCGCTTCCGCCAAGACCTGTTCTACCGCATCAACGTGGTGCCCATCCGGCTGCCGCCGCTGCGCGACCGACGGGAGGACATCCCGGAGCTGGCCCACCACTTCATCGCGCAGCATGCCCAGCGATTGGGAAGAACCGTTCCTCGTTTGGAGCGTGATGCCCTGCAAGTGCTGCTTCGCCACCGCTGGCCCGGCAACGTCCGCGAGCTCGAGAACCTGCTGCTGCAGGCGGTGCTGCTGTGTGAGTCGGACCGGATTCGGGCCACCGACGTGCAGGTAATGACACGCTCGGCGGCACAGTCGGCGCGTATCAGGAACCGTCGCGACTATCGCGAAGCAGAGCAGGAGACGATCCGGGACGCCTTGGTGGCGAGCCGGTGGAATGTGAGCCGGGTGGCGAGGGAGCTCGGCATGTCTCGGCCGACGCTCTATCGCAAGATGAGACAGTACGGGATTCACGAGCCGTGAGCCTGATGCCCTGCGGCGCTCGCGAGCGCACGAAAACAGCTTGCAGAAAGCTGCGCCCAGCGTTCAGTCGATGCAACGGCAGCACTGGCCCGGGTCGGTGCTCCCCGGGTGCGCGCACCAGCCCCCCGGCTTTCCCGCCGCCACGCATGCTACGTGGCAATCTGCCCATCCGCCCCGGCACCCCTCGCAACCGTCAGCGGCGCAGGTGCAGCATACGGACGGGATCGTCGAGCCAGGGGCGCCGCACACGCCGGAGGCGCCCATGCCTGCCGTCGAGCACGCCTCCATGCAACTCGTTCCCCAGAGTGTGCACGCCGTGCACCCGCCCCCATCCGGGGGAGCCACAGCTTCGGACCAAGCCACGGCGATCCGGTTGCGGTTCCAGGCCGAGACCGATGCTCCGCCGAACCACACAGCACGTGGTGCATTGGCCTGCATCTGGAGGAACGGGGTGACCTGCCCGAACGCATCATACGTTTCGCCGCTCAAACCGAACAACTTGCCCCGATCCACCCAGCAGGTGCCGTCCACGCTCGTTGCCCAGTACGTGCCATCACCGCCCTCTCGCAACATCACGTAGACACCGCCTACCTTCTTGACGTCCACCGCACCGGCGTTGAGCAGGACGGGATTGCCGGCGTAGCGTGCAAAGTGGAGTCCGTCGGAGGACGTCGCAAGCCCCACATGACGTTGCCCATTGGCAGTACCGTCGTACCACATCCGGTACTCGCCGTTTTCGAGCAGCACCGACGGTCGCCCGACCTTTTCAGCATCCCAGCTCCCCGCGGCGCCAGGTGACAGGACCTCGGCCGTCTTGTGGAACTGGCTGGGAGCGCTGCCTTCCGCCAGCCCTATCCGGTCCTGCTCTCCGGTCGCCGCGTCGGTGTAGAACATGCGCCAGGTCCCCGCCACGCGCAGCACGCTCGGGTCGTTGACGTGATTGGACGACCCGCGGTCGAGCACCGGGGCCGGCGCCGCATCGGACGGATACTTCCGCCACTCGGCGCCATCATGCGACCAGGCGAGGTAGATCCGGTCGTGCCCATCGGCGCCCTGTGCGCCGTAGAACATCACCAGGACACCGCCGTATTCCTGGATGTCAGGCGCATAGACGTTGTCCGCGCCGTGGTTCGGGCTGGACGATGTGGGCACCAGCACGGGGTTGCGGCTCCACGGGGTGAACGAAGCTGGCCAACCGGCAGGCAGTGCGGGGTCACATACGCAGGTATCGACCTGGCAAACCTGCCCCGGCCCGCAGGCGCCGCAAGGATGTCCGCAGCCGTCATCGGCGCACACCTTCCCGGCGCACGAACCAACGCAGGGAGCGTCTGGGGGTGCGTCCACGGGGGCATCGACGTTCGAGTCCGGGGAAGAGTCGGCCGAGCCGGCCCCGTCACCCGGCCAGACATCCGGCGCGGGTGACTCGAACGACGCATCAGCGGGCGGCGCCGGGCTGTCACTCGCGGACGCGTCGGCGGGGTGAGAAGCTGGGGGCACGGCGACGTCGTCGGCGGCGCCTTGTGCGCAGCCGGGGATGGCGGCGATCCACAGGCAGACGACGGACGCGGCGCGCATGAGCATGAAGTTCCTCCATTGCGAAAGGTAGCACTGTGGAAGAAGGCTGAGGAAGGAGTTCCTGTTGCACGGCACCCCGAATCGGGGCAATGATGCCGCCATGCCAGCTCACCGAGGCCATGCCAAGCGGGCCGCCAAGCAGAAAGCCAAGCGAATCGCGCTCAAGAACGCGCTTGCGCGCGCGGCTGCCGCACGCTCCCCGCAGGCGCTGCTGAAGCGCGCACACGAGTTCCCCGTAGACAAGACGTGGCTCAGCGCGTCGTGGCGCCTTGTCGACGAACCGGTGCCCTCGCTCGTCACGGCGATCATGACGCGCCGGCGCGGCACGACGATCCTGCTGGGCATGGCCCTTCTGGACCGGACGTGCCTCGGGATCAAGAATGGGCTCACGCGCGTGGCAACGGAAGACGAGCTCTCCTTGCTCTTGTCGCGGGCGGCGGAGGTGAACGGCCCGCTCGACCTCGTCGATCTCCACACGTTTCTTTCGGTGGTGCACCACGCGGTGGACTTCGCGCGCTCCCTGGGCTTCGCGCCCGTCTCGCCAGCGACCCTGTCGTTCTTCGGTCCGCGGCCGGCGACGCTGCTCGACACGCCGCTGGCTCATCCGGAACGTCCCGTTTACGTCAGCGGCCCGTACGACGACACGAATCGGGTGATGGCGAAGCTGGCGGAAGCACGCGGCACGGACTTCCGCTTCGTGGTAGGCGATGACGTCGAACCGTTTGTCGAGATTGATCCCGCCACGGGAGAGACGATCGCAACCTTCATCGAGGATGCGGCCGGATTCGTAAACGCTGACGAGATCGCAGACGACGAGATCGGCGGCGACGCTGCCGATTGACGACGGCGTCCGCATGAGGACCTGTGCGGCGCAGGTGACATGCAGGAGCCGGGTCACGAAACGCACCCGCACGCGCGCCGTCCGGTCCGCCTCGCCGCGCGATCCTGGCAGACCCGTTCCCGCTCTTCTGCTATGCTCGTTCCACTCTCTGTCCTCGGAGGAGGTTGTATCGTGCTTTCACGTAGTTCCGACCTGCGCCTCGACCGCCGAAGCGGCCTCGTTGCGGCGACCGTGCTTGCTACCGCCACGCTCACACTCGCGCCCCAGCGTGCCCAGGCCCAACAGATCCGCTATGCGTCCACCTCACCGGGCGGCATCGTGGCAACGGGCAACACGCTCGGATTGAGCAAGCAAGCTAACCTCAACGGCCCCGGCACGCAGGACTCGATCGGCACGTTCATCAGCCTGGACCCGACGAGCGTGGACAACGTGCCGCAGAACGTCGCCAATCCCTGGCCCGCGGGCACCACGTGGGACTGGACCAAGAACGGGTCCGAAGCCGTGCTCACCCTGCCGCAGAACGCCGAGGTGCTCTATGCCGAGCTCGTGTGGGGTGGCAGCTACCGCTATGGAACCGAAGACGTGAGCAACCACCTCGACGATGCCGTGACGCTGCGTGCGGCCGGGCAGGCCACTGCGGTCACGCCGGATGCTGCGACGGCGCTCACGGTCGACGAGGCGTCGGGCTCGGGGTTCGACATCCGCTACTACCTGCGGTCCGCGGAGGTCACCCCGTTCGTCAAGCAGCACGGGTCGGCGACGTACGCGGTCGCGGGCGTGCCGGCCACCCAGGACATGTCCGTCAATGCATTGAACGCGGCGGGCTGGACCCTGCTGGTCGCCTACCGCGCCGAGTTCTCGCCGATCCGCAACTTGAGCGTTTTTGTAGGCGGGTCGTTCGTCGACGAGAACACCAGCGTGGACTACGGCGTAAGCGGATTCTGCTCTCCGCCGACTGGCAAGGTGGAGGGGCGGGTGATCGTCACGGCGCTCGAGGGCGACGCGAGCCGCACGGGCGACGAGCTACTGATCGCGGAGACGGCGAGCGGCCCCTTCGCGAAGCTATCGGGCCCGAACAACCCCGAGTCGAACTTCTTCTGCTCGCAGATCAACGGCAGCGACGGGCAGCTCGACACAAGCGGCAGCTTCGGCGATGCAAATCACGACGCGTTCGCGGGCACCAACGTGCCCGGTGGACGCCAGGGGTGGGACGTCACGACGCTTCCGCTGTCGTCGGCGGCGGGGCAACTGCAGCCGGGGCAGACGTCGGCGGTGGTCCGCACGAACACTACAGGCGACTCGTATCTACCGGTCGCGGTGGCGCTGGCAATCGATGTGAACGCGCCGGTGCTGGGGCAGGGATCCAGCTTCGAGAGCGACGTCGACAGGGTGAAGCTCGGCGACGAGATCACGCTCACCGCGAAGCTGGCGAACACGGGTCAGGCGGACGCGGAGCACCTGACGCTTTCGATGCCGCTGCAGGCCAATCTGGAGCTGAAGTCGTTCATGACGGACGGCGTGAGCGGGGACGTGAACGGCCAGCCGGTCACACCGGCGGTTCTGCAGACCGGCGCGCCGGAAGGCACGCTGAGCAACGGTGATCAGCGAACGGTCACGATGAAGCTCAAGGTGAACGGACCGCCGGCGAACAACTCGTACTTCCCGCTCACCGCGACCTGGGGATACGATTATCGCATCTGCACCAACGACGCGCCGGTCCACGAATCGATCGAGATGGTCACGCTGTTTGTGACCTACGAATCGGAGCAGGATGCGGGCACCGGTGGTGCTGCAGGCGCCTCGGGGGGAGGCGGAGCGGGCGGTACTTCGGGCGGAGGCGGCGCAGCAGGCGATGGGGGAAGCGGAGGCGCGGCGGGAACCGCGGGCGGTGCGGGCATGGGCGGATCGGCCGGCACGGCGGGCGCCCCACCGAACCTGGAGCCCGAGCTCGAGGATGCGGGCAGCAGTGGCGGATGCGGATGCGTGTTGCCGGGTAGCGCGCGAAGCGGGCGATGGCTCACGGTCCTAACTGTCCTGGGCGCCGCGCTCGCGACCATGATGCGTCGCAGGCGCGGCTAGCTTCCGCCTGCCGCGGCATCAGCCGTAGGGATACATGCCGCGCTTCACGCCTTCGAGCTTCTCCAGCAGAAGGTCGTGCTTCTCCTCGTCGAAAAGCAAATACTCGAGCAGGTACTGCTGAACCACCATCTTGCGCCCCTTCATCAGCTCCAGCGCATTGCGCACGTTCTTGACCATGTCTCGCTCGGTCGCGATGTGCGCTTCGATCGTGGCCCAGACCTTGGAGACATCTTCCGGGCTGAGCGTGATCGAGGTCTTCTCCAGGGAGTCGACGATGAGTTGCTGGATGCGGGCGTGACGGAGCGAGTCGGCGTGGATGATATCGGCAACGGCCTTGAGCACGGGGTGGTCCGTGTCCTTGCCCAGCTTGTCCATGAATTGTGCGGCAGCGCCTTCGGTCTTCTGCCACTCCTTCAGTTCGGCAGCGATTTTCTCTTGCAGTTCGCGGGTGGACAGGTTGCTCATGGGTTCCTCCTGGTTGCGGGCCGGACGCGGCGAATCACGCACGCTGCGGCCGAGCGTTGTTCCCGTTCGATGCTTGCTTCCGAATTGCGTTTCGCCGCGTCGATTCGAACCGCAAGACCCGCCAATCACGGATTCATGTCCGTGCGGTGCGGGCGGAGATGGGCTGCCGCTGCACGGGGAACACCTGCCCCGTGCATGGACCTGGAATGAGGCGCTGGACCCGAGCGTTGCATCCTCTGTTGCCGTGAATGTGCTTCCGCCGTGCATTGCGCATCCCTATACTCCGTGTCCTCCACGGTCATGAACCAGCCATCCTCTCCGCACGAGCTCTGGGCGCAAGCGCGACGGCAGACGTATCTGATCGTGGGTCTTGGCCCGCGGACCGGGCATGCGGCGGCGAGGCTCTTCGACCGCCAGGGCGTGCCCTATCGGATCTCCGAAAGGCAGCCCCGCAGCGCCATCGCACCGCTCCTGGCCGACCTGAAGGTCGCGCCCGAGCATGTGCTGTGCGGGCCCCAGGATCCGTCGCAGCTCGATGGTGTCACCAGCGTGCTGCTGTCGCCGGGCGTGCCTCGTACGCTTCCCCTCGTGATGGAGGCGGAGCGTCGGGGGCTGCCGGTGCTGGGGGATCTGGATTTCCTGTATCCGTTCTTCGCGCACAAGAAGATCGCGGCAATCACCGGCACGGACGGAAAGACCACGACCACCACGCTTGCGGGCGAGTTGTTGGCAACGCTGGGCAAGGTGGTAGTCGCGGGGAACATCGGGGTATCGGTGCTGGCGCGCTACGACGACATCCTCGCGTGCGACTGGCTGGTCGTCGAGGTGTCGAGCTTCATGCTCGAGAAGATCCGATCCTTTCGGGCCGACGTCTCGGTCGTGCTCAACGTCGCCCAGGACCATGTCGACCGGTACTCGTCGATCGCGGAATACGCCGCGGTGAAGCTGGGCATCATGAAGCACGCGCGCCCCGGCGACGTCCTGCTCAAGAACGTGGACGACCCGTGGATTGCGCCGTTCGAACCGCCGCGCGGCCGGATCAGATCCTTTTCGCCGTCGGGAGCAACGGCCGACGACCGGTTCGTCGACGGTGTGTTCCAGGTCGGGCGAGCGCGTTTTGCTTACGAGGGATCGCGCCTGCGCGGTCTGCAGAACATCCCGAACATCCTTGCCGCCGCTGCCATCGCCGACGAAGCCGGCGTGCCGCCGGATCGGATCGCGTCGGTGATACGCGGCTTCGAAGGTCTGCGGCACCGGCTTCAATTCGTCGGACGATTCCGCGGTGTCGATGTCTACGACGATTCCAAGGCGTCGAACGTGCATGCGGTCGACGCGGCCCTCGCCAATTTTGGGTCGAACGTGGTGCTCATCCTGGGCGGGCGGGACAAGGGGCTGGACTTCACCGGGTTGCGTCGCCACGCCCACCGGATCAAGTGCGTGGTGTGCTACGGCGTGAGCGGACAGGCGATCCGCGCGAGCCTTGGTCTCGATCCGAGCCTGTACGCATGGCCGTTCGAGCAGGCGGTGCGTCTTGCCGCCGGCCAGTGCGCCGCCGGCGACACGCTGCTGATGTCTCCCGGGTGTACGAGCTGGGATCAGTTCGACAACTACGAAGTGCGTGGAGACGTTTTCCAGGATCTGGTAGCGAGGATACTCGCCTAGAACAGCAGCCATGCACGACACGCCCGCCGCTCCCGCCCCCTCGCCCCCGTCGCTGGCTCCTCCACCGTCGCTGGTCGCGCGCACCGCACGCACGGCAGCGCCGGACGAGGGGGCTCCCCTGCGCAGGATCTCCATCGAGCTCGCCCGGGTTTGCAATCTACGCTGCATCTATTGCTACAGCGGGGCGTCGCCGGAGCGGACGAACGGGTTGACCGACGAGGAAGTCCGCGCGGTGATCGCCGAAGCGGTGGAAGCGGGCGCGAGGATGATCTCCATCGTGGGGGGTGGTGAGCCGCTGCTGCGTCGATCGATCCTCACGGACGGCGAGTCGTGCATCGACTACGCGAACGCGCTCGGCTGTTATTGTGCCCTGTATACCAACTGCACGCTCGTCGACTCCAAGGCGGCGCGCTGGTTGCACGCTCGCGAGCTGACCGTCGTGGGAAAGCTCAACAGCCTGCGGGAATCCACGCAGGACTGGCTTACGGGTGTGCCTGGGAGTGCCCGCCGGATCCGGCGTGGCATCGACGCGCTTCTCGACGCGGGATTCGGTGGCTACGACCACCCGAGGTTCGCGCTCGAAACGGTGATCTGCAGGGCCAACTACGATGAAATGCCCGAGATGTGGAGGTGGATGAGACGTCGTGGCATCGTGCCGGAGGTGGAGATTCCCACGATGCACGGACGCGCGGCGGACAACCGCGACCGGCTTTGCTTCGACGAGCACGAAGCGCCTTTGCGATACCGGGAGCTGTTCGAGGAGCTGCTGGCGGTCGACCGGAGCGAGTTCGGCTTCGACTGGTCGCCGCACCCGCCCTTCGCGGCTGGATCGTGTCGTCTGTACGAAACCAACTGCTACATCAATGATCGGGGCGGTGTACAGCCTTGCGCGGGGGTGGACCAAGAGGTCGGCTTTTTGAAAGTAGGGCCCCGGGCAGGCCGCGGGCAACGGTTGCGCGACGTGCTTGCGACACCCGCGTTCCAGGCTATCCGCCGGGTGCGAGAGCAGTTGCAGGGGGCGTGCAAGACCTGCGCGATCAATAGCGAATGCTACGGCTGCCGTGCGGCTGCCTGGCACGCAACGGGCGATCTGTTCGCCGAGGACCCGATCTGCTGGCGCGCTCATCCGGGTCACTCCCACGTCGGGTCCCATCTCCGACGGCTTCCGCTCCTGGGCGACCCAGCAGCCGCCACAGCGCTCGACTTGGGCGAGGGCGACCGATGATCGGCGTGCGTCCGAGCCGTCCTGCCGGCGTGCCTCTGGCCCGGATCGCCGCGGAAGTTCGGGGCGATGTGCTGGGCGACAGCGCGGTCCTGGTGACGGACGTCCATCACGACTCGCGTCTGGTTGCGCCGGGTGACCTGTTCGTGGCGCGCGGGGGCGCGCGCTACGATGGAGTCCGGTTCGTGGAGCAGGCGGTCGCCCGGGGCGCGGTGGCGGTGCTCGCGGCACGGGACCATGCACCTTCGCCATGCACCGTGCCGTTGGTACTGGTTGATGACGTGCGGGCCGCCATGGCGCACGCAGCGGAGTTGGTGCACGGGCGACCGTCGCGGCAGGTGAAGGTGTTCGGCATCACGGGGACGAACGGCAAGACAACCACGGTGTGGCTGCTGGAGCATGCGCTGCGGGCAGCCGGTCACCGGCCGGGTGTGCTGGGCACCTACGGCGCACGGCTAGGCGAGCACGCCATTGCGACGGGTTTCAACACGCCCGAAGCCGACGAGCTGACGCGGATCGTCGCCTGGATGGTCCAGCAGCATGCGTCGCACGTGCTGCTCGAGATGACATCCATTGCACTGGATCAGAGGCGCACGGACGGCCTTCGCACGAGCGTGGCTGCGCTGACCCACCTGACCCAGGACCACCTCGATTATCACGGAACGATGGACCGCTACGGCGCAGCCAAGGCGAGGCTGTTCTTCGATCTGGCGCCGGAGCGTGCGGTCGTGATGGTCGACGACGAGTTTGGGAGGCAAGTGGCAGGGAGGCTGGGCGCGCGGGCGATGCGGGTGTCGCGTCATGAGCAGGCACGCGCCGATGTGAGACCATTGCATCCGGCGAGGCATGGTTTGGACGGGCTGGTGGTCGCGGTGCAGACGCCTTGTGGCGTGGTGGAGGTGAAATCACCGCTTTTTGGGGCCCACAACCTGTCGAATGTGCTCCTGGCCCTGGGCTCGTGCGTGGCTTTCGGCCTGGACGTAGAGGCGGCCGCACGGGCGATACAGGTCTGCCCGCCGCCGCCGGGGCGGCTGGAGCGTTGCGACGGGCCGGACGACGACATCCTGGCGTTCGTGGACTACGCGCACACACCGGACGGTCTCGTGCAGATGCTGGCGTCGGTGCGCATGGTGTGCCGGGGACGTCTGATCTGCGTGTTCGGATGCGGGGGGGACCGGGATCGGACCAAACGAGGACCGATGGGACGCGCGACCGAGGAGGGCAGCGACGTGGTGGTCCTCACGTCGGACAACCCTCGGTCGGAGGATCCCGGGGACATTACCGCACAGATCCTGGCGGGGATGACTGGCCGGGGTGCGCGCGCGATCGTGGAGCTCGACCGTCTCGCGGCCATCGACAGGGCGGTGTCGCTCGCCAAACCCGGCGACGTCGTCGTGGTTGCAGGAAAGGGGCACGAACGCGAACAAATTGTTGGAACGCTCGTTACGCCTTGGGACGATTCCGCGCTCCTGCGCGACGCCCTGCGGCGCCGTCGGCTTTCCTCCTGCACGCACCCGCCCCAGGGCCCGTTGGTGTCCTCATGATTCCCGCCCGAGCCGCTCTCCGCGCACGACTTCGCTTGGCGGTGCCGATGACGCTGCCGGCCCATGTCACGGGTGTGCAGTCGATGGCGTCGGCCGAATCTGGTGCGTTCGATGCGGAGGATATCGATGCAGCTCGGCTGCTGGCCAATTGCGCTGTACCAACGATCGAGCACGCGAGGCTTGCCAGGCTGACGTTGACCGACGAGACCACGGCGACGTTCAAGCGCCGCTACTACGCGCTGCGGCTCCAAGAGGAGATGGGGCGAGCCCGGCGCGGTCGAAGCAGGTTGTCCGTTGCTTTCCTGGATCGCGACCACTTCAAGCAGGTCCACGACGCCCACGGCCACGAGGTTGGCGACCTGGTTCTCCAGGCCTTCGCGGACCGGGTGCGGGATGTGATTCGCCGGTACGATGTGCTCGTCCGGCGCAGCGGCGACGGGCTCATTCTCGTGATGCCCAATTCCGGGCTTCGGCAGACCCAGGTCGTTGCCCAGCGAGTCCGTCGCAGCCTGGGAAGCCATTCGTTGCAGGTGGGATCCCTGCCGGGCATCACGCAGATGGTGAGCATCGGCGTAGCGGAGTGGGACCAGGCCGAGCCTGCCACGGAGATCGGGCGAAGGGCGGATCAGGCCATGTACGAGGCCCAGCACGCGGGACGCAACCGCGTCTGCGTTGCGCTGCCTCTCGGCTCGAGCTGAGCTGGAGGATGGTCGCTGCACGATGGCTACCGCGACCGTCGTCCTGCTCTTCGTCGCCGGAATCCTCGGCTGCTGGCGGCTGGCAACCCGTATTGGCTGGCTGGACGGCTGGCCGCCCGCACGGATCAGGTCGATATGGAACGATCTTGCGTTCAAGACAAGGTGCTTGCTCGCGTTCCGCAGAGGGCCGCCAAGCCTTCCGATCGAGCCGAAAGACGGCGTGCTCTTCGCCTACCTCGACGGCACGCGGCGCCAAGCAGCGGAGCAGCGGGAGGGCGAGCTGCGACGGACCTACGACCTGCATTCTCTCGCGGTGCAATCGAGTTGTCTGGTCTATCGCGACAACCTTCTTGTCCTCGACATGCTGGACCGCCTCGTGGATCCCGGGCAACTTGGCGCCGAGGTTTGGGCGATCGACGTTGGGAGCCAGGATTTCCGCTATGCGTTCGCGCTGGAACGCTGGCTGTCCCGTGCGGGCGGAGCAAGGCGGCGGGTGCGTCTCGACGGGGTGGAGCGCGACGGCTACGTGATCTATCGGGATTTGCGATCCCGTGCCGACTACGCACTCGCATACGCGCAGCAAACCGGCAATCCCGGGGTGCGCTTCGTGGTGGGTAATTTCCTCGACATGCACGCGCCGGGGGCAGACGTGGTCTTCATATTCCCCTTTCTGGTGGAGACAGCGCTGCTGCGTTGGGGGTTGCCGGGCAGGGCTTTCGCACCTGACAAGCTCGTCAACCACGCAGTCGATCAATTGAAATCAGGAGGCCGGCTCGTCATCGTGAACCAGACCTGGGAAGAGCGCGACGTGCTATGGTCGCTGCTTGCGTCCCGTCCGGACGTGAACCTGGCGGGCCCTTTCGACGTCTGCAGCGACCTGGTGCACTACCACAGCCGGACCGTCGAGCGAACGATGACCATCGCGCAACGGCGTGACCGATGAAAGCCGGTCAGCTTGCCAGCAGCTCGTCGAGCTTGTCGGCCAGACGCGACTCGATCCTGCCACGGAGCAAGCCGAGCGACGGAGGCAGGTGCACCTGGGCCTCGACCATCCCCTCGCTCAACAGAAGCCGCCCGTGGGCGCCGCGGGCCATACCGGGAGGGGGAAGCACCTCGAGCGCGTCATCCACCCAGCGCCAGATGACCCGGTAGCGGGACTGGGCGCGCAGCGCGGCCCGCTCGACGCGCCGGCGCGCCTCCTCGAGGGACAGAGCGTGCGACTTGTGGACGCGGATGGATCGCATGACGACCTTCTGGCATAGGATGCAACGGGCGGGCGGGGACGGCTCATGGAGCTATCGAGGAGCGATGGTGGAGGTTACGTGACGGCGATGCGTGAGCGGGGGGGAGGCCACGAGGGGCTCGGGAGCGGGCGTGATGGTCGTACGGTGTCGACGGCCTGCCGACCCGCACACGTTGGGGCACGACGCGGTTGTGACTGCCGCGCTGCGGTCCGTTGCCCGTGCGCGGCCGCGCGTGGCAGACTCTGCGCCATGACGGTGACCACGCCACGAGGCTGACTTTGCTACGCATCGAAGGTTCCGGGCCCCACGCTGTCTTGCTATCCACGCTCTGCGCCGAGTGTCCGCAGGGCTACACGGGCTGCTGCGCCGGACCGCCGGAATACGACTGGTCCGACGTCGGACGAGTCGTGGCAGCGGGGGGCAAGGTGTTCTTGCTCGCATGTCTGCGGGAAGGCAAGCTCGTCCCCTCCCCTCGTGGGCTTTTGCTTCGCCGTGTCCGCACACGGTCGGCCGGCACGCAGCGGCGCCGCCTGAAGTGCGTCCACCACGGCGAAGGGGGCTGCACGATCTCGCAGTCGTTTCGCCCTGCGACCTGCAACTACTACCTGTGCGACGACGCCTTCGCGGACAGCGAGCGGGAGGCGTCCGGCTCGAGCCTGGTGTGCCGTCGCATCCATGCCTGGCTTCGGGGGACATTCGAAGCGTGGGACCAAATCCTGGCAGCCCGGGTGCGCGAGCAATGGCCCGAAGGGCCCCTGTGGGACGATCCATTCCTGGAATGGCTCGGCGCTCGTTTTGGCGAGTTGAACAAGCAGACGATCGCCGAGTCGCCGGAACCATCGCGGCAGGTACCGGGAGCCTAGCCGCGCGCTGCCCGCACGACGCAAGCTCCGAACAGGAAACGATCATACCCACCCGCGTTGGGGACTCGGGTACCTTGTTCGCGACGGTGTTGGTCGCCTGAGGAAGCTGGTCACCGGGGGTTACCCGCCGGACATCGCGCGCGGTTCGGAGCGGACGGGCCGTCGTATCAATTGGCTTTGCCCGCGGAGGCCGTTGCCGCATGATCCCCGGTCATGCCTTCTCGAACGTCGTTTGCCCGCTCCGTCGATCGCCTTCTTGCCCTGCTGGTGGAGTACGGTGAGGGCAATGAGGTTGTTGCCAATCCCTGGGTCGACGAGGTACCCGGGCTGGACCGGCCGGGCGCGGCGGCGCAGCGGATCCACAACCTGCGCGTGTACCTGGATCTGCACCGGGAGGCTCGTTGGATGCTCGTCGGCCAGGAAGCCGGCTACGCGGGCTGCCGATTCTCGGGGATCCCTTTCACCAGCGAGGACATGCTCGAGGGCGACAGGGTCCACCCGGTGTTCGCGGGGCAGGGGCTCAGGCGCACGAGCGCCTTCGACAAGGTCATGACTGAGCGCTCTGCCCGAATCGTCTGGCCGGAGATCGGGGACAGGGGCATCGCGGTTTTGTGGAATAGCTTCCCCTTCCACTGCCACGAACGCGGTCAGCCGCTGACCAACCGCGCCTGGCGGCCGTCGGATGATCGCGCCGGCCTCTCGGATCGCATCCTGCGGCACGTGGTCGAAAACCTCTATCCGGGCGTGCGCGTCGTCGCCGTGGGGCGCAAGGCTGAAGCCACGCTCGGGGCCCTGGGTGTGAACGTGATTGCCGTGCGCCACCCGTCCCAGGGCGGCGCGGCCATCTTTCGCGCACGCATGGCGGAGTTGCTCGGTGCGGAACGAGGCGTCTGCACATGGCCGCGGTGACGGACCGCGCGTCGGTGTCGATCGATCTCGATGGTCGCCGCTCGGGCGGAGTCGCATGCCCTTGCGGTGGGCGGCTTGGGAAGCCGGGTTGCGAGTGCCGAGAGCCGGATGAGCACGGGCTCGCGGCGCCTTGATGCGAGAGCTGATTGACCATCTGCGATACGTACCTAGGAGCTGCGTCTGGGAGCTCTCGACCCGATGCAACCTGGGCTGCGCGCATTGCGGCACGAACGCCGTAGGCATGCCGCGGCAAGATGAATTGGATACCGAGTCCTGCCTCGACGTGGTGAAATAGCTTGCCGTGCTTGGCAATCGTCACATTACGTTGTCCCGGGGCGAGCCTACGCTTCGCGGGGATTGGGTCCAGATCTTGCTTAGCTGCGGAATCGCAAGGGAGCATTTGCCTATCATCGATCCGTTCACCCTCGGCCAGTTCGACGGACTGTGTGCCCAATGCTCGCATGCGCGCCTGTGCCGTGGCGGAGCAAAGTGTGTCGCCCACGCCTAGCGGTCGAACCGTAGCCGCCCGGCCGGGCCCATGTCGTCGCGTCCTTTCAGCCCCCAAGCTCCGTTCGCACCGTCGATCGCCCGTTGCCCAGCTTCTCCACGACAATCCGGGCGCCGATTCGCTCCCGCAGGGCTTCGACATGCGTGATGATCCCCACCTGCCGGCCCTGCGCATGCAACGCTTCCAGCGCGTGCATCGCCACGTTCAACGTTTCTTGGTCGAGCGTGCCAAACCCTTCATCCAGAAGCAGCGTCTCGATCGGCAGCTTGGCCGTATTGTACTCCGCCAGCGCCAGGGCCAACGACAGCGACACGAGGAACGTCTCGCCGCCGGACAACGTCGTCAGCGGCCGCGTCTCGCCCGCCTGCCAAGCGTCTCTCACCGCGAACGCGATCCTGGGCTGGTCCTTGCCATCCAGCGCCTGCACAAGCTCGTACCTGGGAGCAAGACGCGCGAGATGGACGTTCGCATGCCGGATCAGATCTGCCAGATTCAGGCTCTGGGCGAACAGCCGGAACTCCTGACCATCGTTCTTGCCGATCAGCGCATGCAGGCGGTTCCAGAGGTCCCATTCGGCCCGCAAGCGGTCCACCTCGCGGCTTGCGTCAGCCGCCTCCACACGCTGTCGGTCGTCACGCTGAATCTCACTGCGCAGCTCCGCGATCTGGTCTCGGATCTCGTCTACCTCGCCCTGCCGCTCGGCCACCTCACGCTCGAACACATCGATCGTCCTGGCCGGGTCCGACGCTTCCGCGGGTCGCGCCTGCAGGTGGTCTTCGAGCACGCGCTGGCGGTCGCGCCGAAGCGCCTCGGTCTTGAGCGCACGTTCCGAAAGATCCCGCCGCAACTCGACGATCGCGGCTACCCGCTCCGGTTCGAGCACGCGAGCCGTCAGGTCGTCGTCTCCGCCGATCGACAGCTCGCTCAGCAGCCTGTCCAACTCGGAACGAACGTTCGCTTTCTGCTCACGCGCGCGGCTCAGCGCCTCCGCCGCCTCCTCGAGCCGGACCCGCGTGGCTGCCAGATCGGCCTCGGTCCTGGTCCGGTCCTGGAACAAGGCGTCCGCCTGACCCGACGCCACTTGGATTCGACGCTCGATCTGCGCCTGTACCTGCTCCGGATCCTCGCCGCCCAGGCAGCCGGCCACGTCGCGATCGAGCTGCTCGAGCCGGAGCTTGCGGGACTCGTGCTCTGCTGCGAGATCGGCTTCGGCGGCACACGCGGCTTCCCACGCGGTCGTGGCGGATTCCGCCGCAACGACAGCCTGGTCCCTCTTTTCACGAGCCTCCTGCAACGTGCGGTCCGCACGCTTGACGTCCGCCGCCAGGCGATCGGCCCGTTCGAGCGCGGCGGCTAGACCGGCGCCGGTGTCGATGCCCAGGGCCCCGAGGTCCGAAGCGAGGTTGTGTGCGATCTGCTCGGCCTCCGCCTGCTCCCTCGCCGCTTCATCCAACCTTGCCGCGCGCAACTGTTCGAGGCGGCCGACCGCGCCTCGGGCCTGCTCCGCATCGCGCTCCGCCCGCAGAAGCTGGTCGTTGCTCGTCGTGGCCGCTCGCGTCGCCTCCGCGACCGCGTGGTCCGCGTCGTCGAGCTTGCGCAGGTCTGCCTCGATCCGTTGCCGGCGCTCGTCGCAAGCTCCCAGCTCCTCCTCGACCTCCCGTCGATTGGCATCGAGCGGCATGCCCAGACCAGCCAGCCTCGCGTGCACCGCAGCTTGCGCCGCTTCGAGCGCCTTGCCCGTGTCCGCGCTCTGTTCCTGCAGCGACTTGACGTTCGCCGAAGCCGCTGCCTGCGCCTTGCCAGCGTCGGCTTCCTGGGCGGTCAGCGCTTCAATCGATGCGTCAAGACCGGCGATCTCTGCTTCGAGCTGAGCGCATCGCGCCTCGATCTCGGCGTCCCTGTCGCGGTGCAATCCGTCTTCCACGTAAGGGTGCTCGGGACTGCCGCACAGCGGGCATGGCTCTCCTGGTCGAAGTCTCGCACGCTCCTGGGCGACGCCGTGCTCCCACCTTCGCTGCTCGAGCTCGCGGGCGGCGAAGTCGCGCTTCTCCTGAACCTGGCGCCTTTCTTCGAATAGCACCCGGCCCCGCTCAAGAGCCGCCGCAAGGCGGTCGTTGTGCGCGACGATCTCGCCCGACAGCCTGTCCGCACGCTCGCGTTGCCTCGCAATCTCGACCAGTCCGCGAACGACGTCCTCCAGCGCTTGCCGACGTGCCGCGGCATCGTCCAACAGCTTGTGAAGCTCGTTACGCCGTACCCCACTGTCCGCGGCTCCGCCGGTCCGCGCACGGAACTCCGCAACCGCATGATCCAAAGCAATCTGCGCCTCTGCGGCTGTTGCGCGCAGCCCGTCCACCTTGCCCCGCGCCCGCTCGAGCTCATCGCGCGCGCGAGCGAGTTCGGCGTCGAGCTCGGACAACGCCTTGGTGCGGGCCGCCACGCTGGCTGTCAGAGCTTCGAGCTTCGAGGCCCGCTCGCGCAGTGCCTGCAGGCTCTCCACAACAGGACGATACGGCTGCAGATCGCTCGACACCCGCTCCGCCGCCTGAAGGGCGTCCTGGGCCGCTGCCAGACGGGCCGTCGCCGTATCTCTAGCTTGGAGCTTCTCCTTTCGGCGCTGGCTGGCTTCCGCAAGCTTGCTATCGACCCGCTCGAGCTCCCGCGCTTCCGCCTGGCGTTCGCGCCTCAGGCCGCGCGCGCGTTCGATCTCTGGCGCACGCTGCTGCAGCTCGGCCTTCGCCGACACCAGCTCCGCCTGCGCCGCCTGCTCCGCGTCGCGCCGCTCCCGGGCCTGCCGCTCGAGTTCGTGCTCTTTCTGCCGCGTTTGTGCCAACGCTTCTTCGGCGGCGCGCACACCGGCCACACGCTGCTGCCAGGTTTGCCACGCAGCCCAGGCCGGCGCGCACCGCTCGTGCTCTTGGAGCGCGGCGAGGTCGTTCGCTTGCGTCTGCCTCAGCCTCTCGACCTCTGCGCAAAGCCCGACGGCCTCGTCGCACCGACGCTGCAGCTCGGCTGCCGTGCGCAACCAGTCTCGCGCGGCTTTCACCGATTCGAGTTGCTGCAGCTTCAACGGGAGGTCCAACTCCAGCCTCGCGCGGTCCGAGAGCAGCGCGGCGCGCTGCTCGTCCGACAATCGCTGCACCGCTTGCAGCCGTGCCTCTGCCTGATCGAAAGCCGCTTTGGCCTCCCGACAACGTCTCGCCGCCCGCTCCCCGATCTTCTGGTAGCGCTCCGTGTTCGTCAGACGCTCGAGAATGGCCGCCCGATCCTTGTCGTCAGCCTTGATGAACGCCGCGAACTCGCCCTGTGCGAGAAGCACGCAACGCCTGAAATCATCGACCGACATCCCCTGCAGCACCTTGTCGAATTCGGGCGCGTAATCCTTGGCCTTGAAGCTCGATATCCGGGAGATCCACTGGCCGTTCTGCTCACACTCGAGCGTCCTCCGGGGTGCCTGCAGCGCGCCGTCTGGCTTCTTGCGCGCGCGTGAGCATTGCCACGTGGCACGGTACTTCCGCTCCGTGCCTTTTTCGTCGCGCGCGGTGAACACGACCTGCGCAGACGCCTCGCCCGTGCCCCGGGACATGACATTGCGGGCGTCGTTCTCGGGATCCATGTCCGTGCGCGCCACCGCAAGCCGGGGCGTCCTTCCGAATAGTGCCAGGCTGACCGCGTCCATCAACGTCGACTTGCCCGCACCGGTGGGCCCGACCACCAAGAAAATGGGTGCGTTCTTCAATCCCTCGACCAGATCCACCCGATGTTCGCCGACCAGCGAGTTCAGGTTGTTGAGCTGGATGGACAGGATCCTCACGACGGCTCCTCCTCGACCTCCGACAGCAAGCTGCGAAAGGCATTCATCAGGTGGTCGTCGGGCTGCTCGCCCCGCGCCTCGCACAGCCGCGTGAACACCTGCTCCGGCTTCAGCTCGGCAAGGCTTGGCATGGTGGGAACTGGCTCCTTCGCTGCACCACCCTTCGGCACCTGCCTGGGCTGCAGAACGCGCATGCCGCCGCGGGGGTTGGCCTCCGCGGCCCGGATCACCTCCGCTTCGAGCCCCGGCGCATATCGGTCGACCTCGACTTCCACGCAGACGAACGGCGCCAAAGGGCCGTCCCATTCGAGCGACCGCAAGGACTTCTTGACATGATCGAGCTCGCCGCTGATCTTCACGAGCCGGCGAAACGACGGCACCACCACCGACGAGGGCTTGCCCTGCGGATCATCGGTGTCGAAGACGAGCACTTGGCGCGGAGACTGTGCCTCGGCGAGGTTCAGGGGTATCGGTGTGCCGCAGTACCAGGCCCGGCTCCCGCCCACATGATAGGAGCGGTGTACGTGACCCAGCGCCACATAGCTGAAACGAGCATCGAAGATCGTCGCCGGGAGTGCGCCGATGGTGCCAATCATGTGCGTTTCGGCCGGCGCATCCTTTCTGGTGGCGCCTTCGGCTGCCAGGTGCCCGGTCGCCACGAGCGGCGCCGACGGCCACCGGGATTGCGCCCTGTCTGCCAGATCCCGGTAGAAGGAGCCGAATGCCTCAATGAACGACGCGCGGATCTCGCTTTCGTCGCGCAAGGCGGTACGGACGCCCAGGCGGAACTCGTGGACGAAAGGAGCCGCGGCGATCACGCACGCGACCGAACCGTTACGGTCGCGGATGGGGCAAAGACAGCGGTCCCAGGAGGCCCGGTCCGCGCTCAGGCCGCCGACGACGTGGATGTCGAGCGCGGACAGGATGTCGCGCGGCGCGTCGAGGCGTGAGGCCGAATCGTGGTTTCCTCCGACCACGACGACCGCGCCGAGGCTGTCGCTGACCTTGCGCAAGAATTGATAATACAGACGCTGCGCATCGGCGGACGGCTGCGCCTGGTCGAAGACGTCGCCTGCCACCACCAGCACATCGATGCGCTCTGCGGGGATGGTTCGGGCGAGCCAATCGAGGAACAGCCGATGGTCCTCGTCGCGGGGCAGCCCTTCCAGGGTAGCTCCAAGGTGCCAGTCCGAGGTGTGCAGGATGCGGGTCATGACGCTTCTCGTGAGAAGGGGCTCGCATTCGCCCAGACGGAGACGGCGGGACCGTTCTGACGAGGTGTCTGCGGCAGCCTGCGACGCGCACGGGGATTGTCCTGTGCGCAACCTGCGGGGATGACCGGCGACCGACCTATCTCTTGGTGGGTTCGAGCGCTTCGTCGATCTTCCGGTGCCGGCGTTCGCCGACGTCCCGCTGCCCGGGCGGTCCGGATTACGTCTTGGAGTCCCATGCCGGGTTCCAAGCTAGCACCAGCGGTCGCCGCTGTCACCGGAGTTCCCGCAATGGGGCTCGGCATTCGACGGCCTGGTGCACCCGCCGGTCACCTGAATCCTGCCAGACCGGATGCGGATCTTCCGCCGATCCGGGGAAGTAGATCCGCGTGAACGTTGCAGTGCGGCACGGCGGGGTGGGGCACCGACATCTGCCTGTGAGCGGGGCAGTCGTCACCTGAGAGCGTCAGCGTGGGACTGCCCCGCAGCACGGTTGGGTTGTTGTCCGGTCCCTGTCACGCCCGGTGCATTTCGAGATCGACTTGGGCGTCTCGACGCACCGGGACGCGCCAGGGACCAGTCTTGCGGTCAGGCCGCGATTGGCGCCGGCGGCGTCATGCCCAGGGCCAGGAAGCGGCGGGTGCCGTCTTCGTCGCGTATCGGGTTGGCGGTCATGAAACGGAGCTTGAGTAGCAGGTAGTCCAGGTCGCCGTAGCCTCGGCCCCGTCGACAGTCCCAAACCGGTGCCCATCACCACGGACATGCCGCCCCTTCGGGCGGTCGCGCTGGATGAGAAAACAGCCAAGCCGAGCGCGCTAGCGTGCAGTTCGAGGCAGCCTGCTTTTCAGCCGGTTGTCAGTCTGCCCCGACGCCCTTGCGACGCCTGGTCCGTTCGGGTGGTGAGACGAGCCACGACCACCGGCTGCTTACATGGTTTCGGCGAGCCGGAGGAACGTGAGCACTGCCTGGCCCGAGCCGCCCTTTGTGTAGAAAGCGTACGGCTTGTCCGCCAGCGCCGGTCCCGCAATGTCGCAATGGATGAACGGCACCTCGCCCACGAACTCCCGAAGGAACAGGGCAGCCGTGATCGATCCTCCCCAGCGATCCCCCGTGTGCTTGATGTCCGCGATGTCGCTCTTGAGCTGGTCACGCATGTCGTCGAGCAGAGGCATCCGCCAGAACTGCTCCCCCACCCCCTTCGCCGCACCGTCGAACATGCCCGCGATGTCGTCGTTCGTGGCGTAGAACGCCGCGCACCGCTGCCCCAGCGCCACCACAATCGCCCCCGTGAGCGTCGCGTTGCAGAGCAAGATCGTGGGCTCCAGCCTGCGCGCATACGCCAGCGCGTCCGCAAGCACCAGACGCCCTTCGGCGTCGGTGTTCACAATCTCCACGGTCTTGCCGTCCAGCGACCCAAACACGTCGCCGGGCCGGTATGCGTTGCCGTCTGGCATATTCTCGGCGATGCCGAGGATCCCATGCACCTCGACCGCGGGCTGCACCTGCGCGACCGCAGCCATGAGCGCTACGACATTCGCCGCGCCGGCCATGTCGCTCTTCATTTCGCCCATGCCTGCTGCGGGCTTGATGCACAGGCCGCCCGAGTCGAAGGTCAATCCCTTGCCCACGACCACGAGGCGCTTGCGCGAAGGCTTGGCCGGCTTGTAGGTCAGGTGAACCAGACGCGGCTCGTGGACGCTGCCCTGCGCCACCGCTAGGATGAGCTTCGCGCCCATCTTCATGAGCTGCTTCTTGTCGAACACCCGGCAAGACAGCTTGTGCTCCCGCGCCACCCGCGCAGCGTAGTCTGCCAGAGCCGGGGGCGTCAGCTCGTTGGGAGGCTCGTTGATCAGATCGCGCGCGTGGTACACGCACTGCCCGATCTGGGCCCCGAGGTTCAGGGCGGTTCGCAGCCGCGCCACGCCGGAGCTGCCCGGGACAAGCAGCAGCGCCGCGCTCGTCAGCTCCGCCTTGGGCTTGCGGTCGCCCGTCAAATACTTGACGAAACGATATGCGCCGAGCACCAGCCCCTCGCCGACCGCACGCACCGTCTCCGGGTCCGCTCGCCCCGGGATCGCGAAGCCGACCTTACGCGCCTTGGCCGCATTGGCTGCGCGCGTGGCACGCGCCGCCGCGGTGCGAAAGTCGGGAGCCCGTACCTTGTCCGTGTCGCCGAGCCCGATGAGCATCACCCGCTGGGCGGGCACCTTGCCGAGCGTGTCGAGCTCCAATGTCTGCTCCTTCTTGCCCTTGAACTCCTCCCGCTGGATCGCCCGCCCGAGCCCGCCATCGAGCGCCTTGTCCAGGGCCGCCACCGTGGTGTCCGACGGAATCGAGTCCCCCGCATACACGGCGACGGCGAGAAGATCGACGGCTGCCTGATGGGCTGCGGTCGCGGAACAGGTGACATTCAACGGCATGATTCCTCCAACGGATGACGATGAGACCTGGCGGGGACGATGTACATCGGCCGGGCATTGTTCACCAGGACGCGGGCACGTTCAAGCGGCTCGCCGCTGACGGCCGCTGTGGGTGCTCGCGCTGTGCCTTGACCCTCCGGCAGGAAGCCCGCACGCCCCCTCCCCCCGCTCTGCGTCCGCCGCCGAGGCGGGCATGATCGTGCGCCTGCCGGGCGAAACAGCAACGCGCCGGACAACCGGAATCGTTTGGATCGATCCGCTTCGACCGGCCTTCCCATGCCCGGGGGCTTGCGTGTTGTCTGTTCTCGGACCCACCGTGCGCGCAAGAAAGGAACCGGACCGGGGGATTGAGTACCGAGATGCGTGGATGACCGGACGCAGCGAAAAGCGAGGTAGACGAGGCCGGCCGCCTGGCATCCCCTCCGCGATTGCAGGAATGTCATGCGGCATGATGCTTCGCGTTCGCAACAGGCTCGAGGAAACCTACGCTTGCGGCAGACGATCCCGCGGTATCTTGCCACGGTTTGCCAACGCCGATCGGACGACCCACTCCGAGACCACGAAGTGCTCGGCCGCGTCCATAAGCGATTCGTCGTCGAGCCCATGCTCATCGGTGGATGCGTCGAGGTCCTCCCACGGACACAGCAGCTCCTGTGCGAACGCGCGCTGCAACTTCTGAAGCGAGGTGTGCGCGGTCGTGACGGGGAGAAGGTGCTGCTCGGCGGGGAGCACACGCGCGGCAGCGATGATGCGCGCAAGGTAGAATCGCTGGTTCTCGACACGCGTCCGCTTCGTGATAATCCGAACGCGACCGCCGGGCTGACCGTTGCGGATCCCCCCACCCAGGGGCGGGCGTGACGCGTCGCCGGGCAGCGGCAGCCTCACGCCGACCAGGTCCGACAGTTTCTCGTTCGTAAGAGGCCCACGCTCCAACCCCTGCGCGCGCCTGAGGCGCCCGGCCAGCTCGACGCCTTGCTGCCACGGCAGTCCGCGACGAGGTATCGCATGAGGAACCACCCGTGACAGGTCGATCGCCGTCGGTGAACACTTCATCTCGTCGACCACCCGTCTCACCGACGCGATTCGTCCGTCGAAGCCAGACAGAACGCTCATGATCTCATCACCCGCGACAGCGCCGACTTCTTCCGCTAGCGCTGTCGCCTCGGTGATCCACCGCTCCGATGCATTGCCCGGATCCAAACCCGCCATGGCCTGCCATCGGCACACACGAGCGTTCGAATCGCGCAGCCGCTCTTCCGCCAGTTCGGCCCGCAACTCGCGAAGCTGGGTGTAGGCGGGCAGCGTCGCGGCCAGGCGAGCGTCCACGTGGTCCAGAAGCGCGTCGACGGCCGTCTCGAAATCGTCGGCGGGCACGTCGAGCGATACGGGCTGCAGGTATCGAACGGCAGCCGCGTCGAACGCGGCTTCGGCGTCCATCTCCAGGCGGATGAAGTCCTTGTCGCTATAGATGTCAAGAGGGGGCCAGGCATGATCACCGCCGATCGAAGAGAGCCGATGGGCCTGAAACCAGCGGATAGTCGGGACGTCGGGCTTCCCCTCGAATCGAAGACGCCACCAATTCATCACGAGCCAGAGCGCCAGGGGAGCCAGCGGGACGTTGATGTGGGACCGGAGGCTCTGGGCAATCCGGTCTTCGACTTTCGTAAACTCCAGCGAAGGGAGGTCACCCGCCACGATGCGCAGCGATGCCGTGGTAGCCCGCTCTTCGTCGGGCCCGAAGCCCGCCTCGATCCAGCCCAGGTTCTCGAGCTGCAGGCTAGGCATTGCGCTTCTCCCATTGCCGTCTCACTTCGGCGTTGAACGGATCGCAGCGTCGGATCGGATATCCGTGGTACACGCCGCGGCGACTGCCCCCTACACAGCATCGAAAACGTTGCCGTGCTCGGTCACCGCCCAGATCTGCTTGGGAGAGCCCGGCGGCCCCTCCGTGTTGCTGACAACCCTCGCTCAATGGCCCGAGCCAGCAGATCGCGCGCTTGCACATAGCTACGGACTCCTGCTTCGTCGCACAGCGTCTTGTCCGGTCGCGGGGCGGCGGGAGGGTGAAGACCGAAATCGCCCGGGGAACGCTTGTGATACGCCACCCCCTCGTACGTCGCTTTCCGGGACAGGAATTCCCGCTCGTCACTGCTCAGCGGCTTCGGTCTGCGTACGCCGGGTCTGCCGTCGCGCTTCGCTCGCCTTCGCGCCCATGGGGCGTGGGTAGCATGCAGCTTGCGGCCCGGCAAGCACGGGAAGCTTGTCGCTTGATGACATCCAGCAGCGAAAGCCGCCACGATGAAGTTGGGCCGGGAGTACGTCGACTTGCTGTCGTCGACAACATGTGTCGAAGCGGGTTTGGCAGACTTCTTGTCGAAGGACGGGTGATCGTCCATCGTGTTCGGGGTGATGGATGGCGAACCTGACGAGGGCAGAACTCGTCAACGCCTCTATCAACGTTCACGTCACCGGCGCAGTCAAGGACCACGCCACCGATGATGTGTCCCGCAATTCATCCGTGAGCGGCGCGGGCCGGTCCGTGCGCTATCCCCTCGGTCCATGAGCCACCTCGGAACGAGTAGGCACGACAGAGCCGGGCGGCTTTCCACGCCAATCCAAGACGCCGACGCTTTCAGGCGAAGCCACGCATGCACCGTAGGCAGGGAAAGCGAACCGGGAGAGAAGCGGCGTCACGCACACCGGAACCTGTCCTTGGCGCCGCAAGACGGAGATGCCGCAGTCACGACTCGCCCCCGATGCCCGTGGGATGGGTCGATGTCGCGACCTGGCGCACTTGGACCGCTCAACGCCTGTCCGCCTCGGCGGGATACGAACGCACCGCACGGGCAGCGAGCATGCGACGTTCCCGTCGCTGCGAGCACGAAGCATCCCGGTGCGCGAACCAGTGCATCCGCCTTGTTCGCGCCGGGTCTTGGTCCATGAGCCGTCGGCATGGCGTGATGCTTCGCAACACCTGGCAGTGTGCCAGCTTAGCAGTCAGCCGACGGCGCGATGCTGACGATGTGCCGTAGCCAGGTGGCGGCCGCCGTTTTCGCCTCGATTCCGCCACCTGCGCGGGTTTCCCCGAGGGAAAGCGGGCATCGATGCGGCGCAGAGGGCGATGGGGGTGGCGGGCCGCCACTTCGAGTTGCGTGGGGCGCACGAGAAAACAAGGGAGGATGCGATGGCACCGATGCTGCTTAGGGTAGCGGCAGCGGTGTCCGCGAAGCGGCAGCGTACGGGCCGTGGAGCGGGCACTGAGGAGGCTCGGGAAGCATTCCCTTGCGTGGCCTCCTGGGAACACTCGGACGGGACGGCAGGTAGGCCCCGAGTCTAAATAACCCCAGCGGGTACAGGAGCCCGAGCAACCTGATAAAGAGCAAACGGGGAGCTGGGTTAACAACTGGCCGCAAAAACCGGGGCCCTCCGGGGCATGGTGCTCTGGAGGGTAGTTTGGGAGGCGTGAGCCTTCTGGGAGATGACAACCCTCAGCGCGGAGGTGACGACCATGACGTAGCGAGACAACAGCGGCAGGACCGCCGCTCGTAGGCCTGGACCCGGGGATTTGGACGAGGCGAGGCGACGGGCGGCGGATCCGGCTCCGCGCCAGCGAGACGCGGCGACCGGCTCCGCGCCAGCGAGACGCGGCGACCGGCTCCGCGCCAGCGAGACGCGACGACCGGCTCCGCGCCAGCGAGACGCGACGACCGGCTCCGCGCCAGCGAGACGCGACGACCGGCTCCGCGCCAGCGAGACGCGACGACCGGCTCCGCGC
>Ga0272446_1000385_pt1 | contig 70085 bp, 64 predicted proteins | sample YNPCB0061_FD_194587 | JGI IMG/M metagenome (GOLD analysis project Ga0272446, IMG submission 194587) | Hot spring microbial mat communities from Yellowstone National Park, WY, United States - YNP-CB-006-1 | ecosystem: Environmental > Aquatic > Thermal springs > Hot (42-90C) > Sediment | place...
TGCTGGCGGCGTAGCCGCCAGCACCACCGCACAACTTCACGATGGGGACGCCGTGATCCTATTCTAACGCAGGATCACGGCATCCGAGCCACGTTCGGGCAGCGCATCACGGAAAAGCAGCAGCAGGCCAGTCTGCGCGGGCGAGCCGGTCACACCGCCCGCATCTTCACTGAAGCCCAGCAGCGCGCTGCCGCCGGCCGGCACGCTCAGCTCGCGCGCGTCCGGGCGGAAGCGCAGTTGCCCGGTCTGCATCGTATGGGCGGTGGCGCCACACGCCGGCGCGGGGGCGGGCGAGCAGTCCCAGAGCTGCGGCACGCCATTGCTCTGGAAGAAGGCGTCGAGCGCCCGCACGTAGAAGTTGAAGGGCTGGTCGCTGCGTAAGCCGACCGCTGCCGCCGGCACGGGCAACACCCAGTTCTGAGTATTGACGTCGGCCGCGGTGAAGAAATAGCTCCGCCCGGGGCCAGGCGTACCGGCTGCACGCACAAAGACGGCATTGCGCCCATCGCGCCCGCCGCCGAGATCCGCGTTGGCGACCACGTAGTCGCTCACGCCATCGCGGTTGGCGTCGATATACACCTCAAAGCGCAGCGGCACATTGGGCGAGGCGCGGAAGGGCCGGTCGTAGACAGTGAGGGCGAACTCGACGACTTCGTCGGGGAGCGCGCCCGCGGGTGCTGCCGGGAGCCCGAGGCTCGCATTGAGCCCCGGCACGCTGTAGCTGCGTAGCCCGACGAAGCGCAGATCAACCGGGCTCTGGCCGCTGCCGGGGCGTGCCCCCACGATGTAGTCGAGACTCTCACAGGGCACATCGTCCAGCCGGTCACACTTGTTCGGGCTGACATCAACCAGGGCGAACGGCTCGACCAGGCCAGGGGTGAAGGGCGCCGGATTGGCGAGCAGCACCCGCTGCTCGAGCACGCGGGAGACACTGACCTCGGCCACCCGGCGCGGCAAGACGTGGATCGGCACGCTGACCTGATTGTTCGCGCCACCATCGATGTCCAATACGCCGTCCACCTCGAACAGGGTCAGGCTCGGGCAGTCTATTTCGGGGCGCTCCGAGGGGCACGAGGCGCTGCCGGTGGCGCCCAGCGCGCCGCCGTTGAGCGTCCAGGGGCGCAGGCGTTGCGGGTCGATCGTCGCGGTCACCGTCACCACGGCGCTGCCATTGCCCGGCAAGTACAGCGACGCGGGGCTGACGCTCAGGCTGACCCCCCGCCCAATGTCCTCGGCAAAGCGCAGGCTGGTGCCAAGCGTATAGCTCCGCGACGAGCGCGCGTAGTTCACCACCACCACCTGCCGCTGCAGGGTTTGCGGAACGGCCACAGGCTGATAGCCGAAGGAGACGCTGCCGGCCTGCGCGTTCCAGGCGCGGAAGAGCCGGTTGCCGAAGGGATAGCCGCTTGCGCACGGCGGCGGTGTGCGGAAGAACAGGTAGTTAAGCAGGTCGATCAGCGGCGTGATCGTACAACCCTGCAGCGCGGGCTCAGCAGCGAGCAACTCGGCCATTGCGGTGGCATCCCAGGCCAGGGTGCGCCCGCGGAACGCCGCCAGGGCGTTCAGCCGCCCGCTCCCCTGCAGCGTGATCGGCGCAGGACCAGCCCCGTCGGCGCTCAGCAGACTGGTGCCGCTGTTCATCAGCACCGACTTGACCAGTGGCGCGAGCGAGAGCGGCAGTTGCGGCGCATCGGCGAGCCCCGGGTTCGCGTCGATCACCCCCAGCCGCTCCAGTTGCTGGATGATCAGGGCAGCCACCCCTGCGGCCACCGGCGCCGAGCCGGATGCGCCACTGAATGGCGCCACCTCCGTGCCGCTGCCGGCCTGCGCCGACGCGATCGCCCCGGGGGCCGCCAGGTCGGGCTTGGCGCCATTGTCGGCGATGCGCGGCCCACGACTGGCGCTGGCCGCGATGCGCTCATCGCCGGTGGCGCCCGGCAGGGCGCTTTCGGCCACTGCCAGCACTGCCGCCGCCGCGGCGGGCGAGCCGACGATGAATGGTCGATCGCCGTCATTGCCGGCCGAGGCTACGACCAGCGAGCCGTAGTAGCTGGCGATATCGGCAAAGAGCACGAGCGCATCCTCGGGCTGGCCATAGCTGAAACTTACCGAGAGGTTGATGATATCGGCCGGGTCATACGCGCGGCAGCCCGGCGTAACGCCCGGCGTGCAGAGGCCGCGATCCGAGCCATCGAGGTCGAGGGCGGCATCCAGGGCCCGCAGCAGCGCAACGCCGTTGCACAGGCCGGCGTCGCCATTGCACGCCTTGTAGACCCACAGATTGGCGCCGGGGGCCACGCCACTATCGGCGCCGCCGGCCCGGGTAGCCAGGCCGGTCATGATATCGGCCACACTGGTCCCGTGGCCGGCGAGATCGATCGGATTTGCGTCAAAAAAGATGCAGACGCCCAGTTCACCACAGCGCGGGTCGGGATTGGGCCAGACATCGCCCAGATAGTCGAAGCCGCCACGCACCTTGCTGTTGGGAAAGAGATCCGGCGGCGGGGGGCGGCTCGGGTCGCAGCCGGGCTGGCCGGGCGCCAGGCCAGCATCGCCGCAGGCGGCGCGCCGGTAGTCAGCGAGCGAGCCGCTGCCACCCAGCTTCACATGGGTGTAGTCAATGCCGGAGTCAACGATCGCGATATCGATCCCCGCGCCATCGTTGCCGAGTTCGCGAACTGCATCGGCGCCGATCAGCGCCGAGAGCTCGGCCAGCGTCGCCGTCGCCGGCCCGGGGGCGCCCTGGTCAACGGCATAGTCACTCACCTGCACCACCGCGGCAACCCCGGGCAGATCGCGCAGGGCCGGGGCGGTAGCGGCCTCGACGGCCACGGCCAGCCCCGCAGCGGCGTGGGTGAACCCGGCGAGCACCGTGCCACCCAGCGCCTGCACCTCGGCAGCGACCCGCCGCTGCTCGGCGGCGACCTGCCGGACATACTCCAGCCGCCGGGCGTGGCTCCACTCGTGACCGACCACCGCCAGCGGCGGCAGATCGAGCTGCACCAGGGCTGCCACGTGCGCGCCAGGCGCGCTGCGCCCCGGGTCGGCCCAACTCGCCTGGTCGGCTGCCTGCACCAGGGCGCGGTAGGCCGGCAACTCAAGCCCACGCTGGGCAGCCACCGGCGAGGTGACTGCCCGCGGACCAGCGATACTGAATGTAAGGGTGAACAGGCCGAGGACAACCAGCAGTTTGATGGTGCGCGAAGCCACGATCGTACCTCTGCTCTCTGGGCCTTGGAGCGACAACAAAAGCCCCACATGGCCTTACGGGCCAGGTCGAGCAACCAGCAGGCGTGGTGGCCTCACCATCGTCGGTCGGGGAGATCGATGGGAGTACAGTTCTAAGCTTTGGATCCATAGACTACACTGGAAGCGATAAACTGTCAATGACCGTACTGAGCAGCCTCGTAGGGATTTTCCCGCGTCCTGATGCGCTCCGGTTCGAGCGGACGTGCCGGGAATCGGTTGACAATTTCATCATCAACGCGTGCTGATCGCGGCGAAGAACTGGTCGTAGCGAGGGGCCAGGTGCGTCCAGTCGTACGGCGCCGCGATCGCGCGCCAGGTTGCCCGCGGGCGCTGGCGCCCCCTTGTATGGGCGCTGAGCAGGGCGACCAGGCCGGCGGCATCGTCATAGAGGCACTCGGCGTGCAGCTCCGGGGGCAGCAACTCCGGGTAGTTGAGCCGGCGTGGCAGGACAGGCGCACAGCCGCAGAAGAGCGCTTCGACCACGGCGATGCCGAAGAACTCCTGGATGGCCGTGCTGACGACCACGTCGGCGCGCTGCAGCAGGGCGGCGTAGGCGGCCCGCGAGGGCGCATAGCCCCAGTGGACGATGTGGCGCGCCCAGCGCTCGCGGGCCGCCACGAAGGCAGGCATCCGCGGGTCGATGTGCTCGCCGGCCACGATCAGGCGGAAGTCGGCGCCACTGGCCTCCAGGGCCTCGAGCGCCGCGAAGAAGGCGCCCGGCTGCTTGTCGTACTCCCAGCGCGAGTTCCAGAGGATGGTCAGCGGCTGCACCATGGCGCGCTCGCCGGCTGGCGGCGCGGCGTCGGCGAGCGCCGCCAGGTCGATCCCCGGCGGCAGCACGTGGCTCCTGGCCGCAATCGCCGCCACGCTTTCCAGTTCATGGTAGTCGTGGTAGCGCCCGAGCAACGCGCGCAGCGCGGCCAGAAAGTCGCGCCGGTGGAACTCGGAGTTGAAGATCACCGCATCGGCGCACAGCGCGCTGGTGTAGTTCGTCCAGGCAAGGCCCGCATCACGCTGCCGCCCCGCTGGCAAGGGGTAGGTCAGCTGATTCTCGTGGAAGTAGACCGCGGCTGGCACGCCCGCCAGCAGGTCGGCGGTAAGCGCGCGAAAGGTGGCCAGATCGAGCATATCGCTGGCGACGATCAACTCCGGGCGCTCACCACGCTCGCGGGCCATACGCGCGAGCGTCACCGCACCGCCGCGCATGCGCCAGCGCCAGCCGCCCGCGGTCGGCAGGGTCAGGAGCGTGACCTGGTGGGCCGCGCGGGCGGCATAGCCCGCCGCCACCGCCGCGTGCGATCCGCCGTGGAATGGGTCGAGCCAGAGAATCCGCATCGCGCAGGCGCATGCTCCACTTGCTATTCTCCCCCGCTGATTGTACCATCCAGGCAGACTACCGCCTGGAGCGTAAGACATGGTTCAAACCTGCTTGACAATCTGGGGGTCAGTTCCACAGTGCTACAGCGCTACAGGCCGGTTGTGTGGAGGTGTAGCGCTGTGGAGCTGTGGAGCAACTGTAATGTTGAAACGCTCGCCTTTGAACCTTGTCTAAGGAGGAACGTCGATGACGACCGTGATCCCGTCCTATCAGCACCTGCTGCTGGATGTCGAAGACCGGCTGGCCTTCGTGACTATGAACCGGCCCGCAAAGCGCAATGCGCTCTCACTGGAGCATATGGAAGAACTGGTCGACGCCTTCCGCACCCTCGGTCGCCGTGGTGACCTGGGCGTGGTGGTGCTGCGTGGCGCGGGGCCGGCCTTCTGCGCTGGCCACGACCTGAGTGAGATGACCGGCCGCAGCCCTGAGTTCTACCGCCACCTCTTCGATGTCTGCACGGTGCTGATGGAGACGATCCAGGCCATCCCCCAGCCGGTGATCGCCCAGGTGCACGGGATCGCCACCGCCGCGGGCTGCCAGCTGGCCGCCACCTGCGACCTGGTGGTCGCCGCTGAGGACGCACGCTTCGCCACCCCCGGGGTGAAGATCGGCCTGTTCTGCTCCACGCCCATGGTGGCGCTGAGCCGCGCCGTGCCGGCCAAGCAGGCTATGGAGATGCTGCTCACCGGCGAGCCCATCTCGGCGGCTGAGGCGCGCAGTTTCGGGCTGGTCAACCGCGTCGTGCCGGCAGGCGAGCTCGAAGCGGCTACGCGTGCGCTCGCCACGCAGATCGCCGCGGCCAGCAGCGCCGTCGTGGGCCTGGGCAAGCAGGCGTTCTACCGCCAGATCAACATGCCGCAGCACCAGGCGTACGCCTACGCCAAAGAAGTCATGTCCTTCAACGCGACCTTCGCCGACGCCCAGGAGGGCATCTGCGCCTTCCTTGAGAAGCGTCCGCCGCGCTGGAACGAACGGTAGGCTCAGCGCCGTCGGCCCCGCGACGGCAGCAGAGCATAGACAACGACTGGCCGGCGATCAGGGCAACGTCGCTGCCCTGATCGCCGGCCTGCACCTTCCCCATCAGCTGTGACTCAGTCATCCACGGACGTGCCCAGGAAGGGGTAAAGCATCCCCTTGGTGAGGGTCGAGTGGGCCGACGAGCCCTCGCTGAAGCGGAACGAGCCGAGCACCTTCATGTAGTTCGCGCGCTCGAAGGCTGCCGGCTCAGCCACGGCCTTCCGGCTCATGCTGCCCTGCATCATGCTGATTGACTCGTACTCGTGCTCCTCCATCCAGGCCACCAGGTCGGCGATCATGCTCCGCACGTGTTCCTGGTAGTTGCCCCTGAGCAGGGCCGAGGCCAGCATACCCACTTTGGCGCCGGCCATCATGGCCTTGAGCATATCCAGCGCGGTATGGATGCCCCCCGTGATCGCGAAGTCGGTGTCTACGTGCCCGTAGAGAATGGCCACCTCGCGCAGCGGGAGCCGCAGGTCCTCGGAGGTGCTGAGCCGCAGATTGGGCACGACGACCAGTTGCTCCAGGTCGAAGTCGGGCTGATAGAACCGGTTGAAGAACACCAGACCGTTGGCGCCGGCTTCGGCCAGGCGCACAGCAAAGTTGGGTAGTGCCGTGAAGTAGGGGCTGATCTTCACCGACAGCGGGATCTGCAGCTCGGCCCGCACCGCACGCACCAGATCGATGTAGGTCTGCTCCAGTTCGCTGCTGGTGAGGCTGACGTCGGTCGGGATGTAGTAGATGTTGAGTTCGAGCGCGTCAGCGCCGGCCTCCTCGATCAGCTTGGCGTAGTGAACCCAGCCACCCGGCGAGACGCCGTTCAGGCTGCCGATGACCGGGATGCTCACCGCGTGCTTGAGCTTCGCCACGTGCTCCAGGTAGCTCTCGGGACCAACACTGTAGCGCCCGGTATCAGGCAGATAGGTGAGCGACTCGGCGAAGCTATCGGCGCCGTGGCTCAGCAGGTAGTCGATCTCAAGACTGGCGTGGATAATCTGCTCCTCGAAGAGCGAGTACATCACCACTGCCGAGGCGCCGGCCTCCTCCAGGCGTTGGACGGTCTCTACGCGCTGCGAGAGTGGCGAGGCCGCGACGACGATCGGCGTTTTCAACTGAAAGCCGAGGTAGTTGGTGCTCAGGTCAACCATCGAGATTGCTCCTCAATCGCGGTCGCCAGGGCGACGTGGCATGCCATGTCGCCCTGGCCCCTGTCGGCTCGCTACTCGCCCTTTTCCATCATCTGCTCGAGCCGGTGGTAGTGCTCGGCGTTCGTTCGCCTGGCCTCGGCAATCAATTCCTCGGCGCGGTGCGGGTCGCTGCGCTGGAGGATCTGGAAGCGGCCCTCGCCAGCGATGTACTGCTCGATCGAGACCGACGGCGCCTTGGAATCGATGGTCAGCGGGTTCTTCCCGGCCTGGGCCAGGCTCGGGTTGAAGCGGTAGAGCGTCCACATCCCCGACTGTACGGCCAGCTTCTGCTGGTCGAGGCCGCGGCGCATATCGATGCCGTGCGCAATGCAGTGGCTGTAGGCAATGACCAGCGATGGCCCCTCGTAGGCCTCGGCCTCCTGCAGCGCGCGCAGCGTCTGCACGTCGTCATAGCCCATGGCGACCCGCGCGACATAGACGTTGCCATAGGCCATGGCGATCAGGCCCAGGTCCTTCTTCGGCGTGGCCTTGCCGCGCGCGGCAAACTTGGCTACCGCGCCAAGCGGTGTCGACTTGCTCGCCTGCCCGCCCGTGTTCGAGTAGACCTCGGTATCGAGCACCAGGACGTTGACATTGCGGCCCGAGGCGAGCACGTGGTCCAACCCGCCATAGCCGATGTCGTAGGCCCAGCCATCACCACCGATGATCCAGACCGCGCGCCGCACCAGTACCTCGGCCAGCGAGGCCAGGTCACGCAGCAGCGGGGTGTCGGGGCCGGCATCGCCGGCCAGCACGGCGTCGATGCGCTGCTTGAGCAGGGCGACCCGCTCGCGCTGGGCGTTGATCCCCGCGTCGTCGTGCTGGTCAGCATTGAGGATATCTTCCACCAGGTCGGGGCTGACGTAGTTCGCCAGTCTGGGCAGCAGTTCACGGGCGTACTCGATCTGTTTGTCGATGGTCAGGCGCATTCCCAGGCCAAACTCGGCGTTGTCCTCGAAGAGCGAGTTGGCCCAGGCCGGGCCACGGCCCTCCTTATTCACCGTCCAGGGGGTGGTGGGCAGGTTGCCGCCGTAGATCGACGAGCAGCCGGTGGCATTGGCGATCACCGACCGGTCGCCAAAGAGCTGGCTGACCAGCTTGACATACGGCGTCTCGCCGCAGCCCGCACAGGCGCCCGAGAACTCGAAGAGCGGAATCAGCAGCTGCGAGTTCTTGATGCTGCCGAGGTGGAGGCTGGTGCGGTCAACCTCGGGCAACCCCAGGAAGAAGTCCCAGTTGGCGGCTTCAGCCTCACGCAGCGGCGCCTGGGGTGCCATATTGATCGCCTTGCGTCCGGTCTGGCGCTTGTCTTTGACCGGGCAAGCCTCGACGCACAGCCCACAGCCGGTGCAGTCCTCAGGCGCTACCTGCAGGCTGAACTTGTGGCCGGGCAGTTCCTTGTAGCGCGCCTCGGTGCTCTTGAAGCTGGCCGGCGCGCCCACTAGCGCCTCGGGCGGGTAGACCTTCGGGCGGATGACGGCATGGGGGCAGACGAAGGCGCACTTGTTGCACTGGATGCAGATATCCGGCTCCCAGACCGGGATCTCGACCGCGATATTGCGCTTCTCCCAGCGGGCGGTGCCGGTGGGGTAGGTGCCGTCGAAGGGCAGCTTGCTCACGGGGAGTTCGTCGCCGCGCATGCCGATCATGGTGCCAAGCACCTCGCGCACGAAGGGTGGCGCCTCGGGCGCGACCGGGGGCCGCATATGCAGCCCGTTCTGCGCAGGATCGCTGGCGGGGATCGTCACCTCATAGAGCTTGTCGAGCGTCTGATCAACGGCCATGAAGTTCTGCTTGACCACCGCATCGCCACGGCGGCCATAGGTCTTCTTGATGCTGCGCTTGATCTCGGCGATCGCCTCCTCGCGCGGCAGGATACCACTGATCGCGAAGAAGCAGGTCTGCATCACCGTATTGATGCGCCCGCGCATGCCGGTCGCGATGGCCACCGAGGTGGCATCGATCACCCAGAAGTGCAGGCCCTTCGCGCGGATGGTCGTTCGCACCTCGGCCGGTAGTTTGTCCCAGACCTCGTCGGGGCCGTAGGGGCTGTTGAGCAAGAAGACGCCACCGGGTCGCGCATAGCGCAGCACGTCGAAGCGCTCGAGGAAGCTGAACTGGTGGCAGGCCACGAAGTGGGCCTGGTCGTCGCTGATCAGATACGGCGCGCGGATCGGCTCGGGGCCGAAGCGCAGGTGCGAGATCGTCACTGAGCCGGACTTCTTCGAGTCATAGACGAAGTAGCCCTGGGCGTCGTAGGGTGTCTCCTCGCCGATGATCTTGATACTGTTCTTATTGGCGCCCACCGTACCGTCGGCGCCAAGGCCCCAGAAGACACAGCGCACCGTACTCTCAGGCTCGACATTGAAGCTATTGTCGTAGCTCAGGCTCGTGCCGCTCAGGTCGTCGTTGATCCCGACGGTGAAGCGGGAGCGCGGCTGCGGCCGGGCCAGTTCATCGAAGACGGCCTTGACCATGCCGGGCGTGAACTCCTTGGAGGAGAGGCCATAGCGCCCGCCGATGATCGTCGGCAGTGGACGCTGTTCAGCGGCGTCACTGCTGCGCGCGTCGCGGAAGTGGCTAGCGCCGTGGTCGTAGACCGCCGCAACCACGTCGAGGAACAGCGGCTCCCCGGAACTGCCGGGCTCCTTGGTGCGGTCGAGCACGGCGATGGCGCGCGTCGTCGCGGGCAGGGCGGCCACCAGCCGCTCGGCGGCGAACGGCCGGTAGAGGCGCACACGCAACACGCCAACCTTCTCGCCACGCTCGGCGAGGAAGCGCGCCACCTCCTCGGCCGCTTCACCGCCGGAGCCCATGAGCACGATCACCCGCTCGGCATCGGGTGCGCCGGCGTAGTCGAAGATCCGGTAGCGCCGGCCAGTGAGCGCGAAGAACTGGTCCATCGTCTGCTGGACAATAGCGGGGCAGGCCGCGTAGAAGGGGTTGACGCTCTCGCGCGCCTGGAAGTAGACATCGGGGTTCTGCGCCGTGCCGCGGATCACCGGATGCTCGGGCGAGAGTGCGCGTGCGCGGTGGGCCCGCACCAACTCATCATCGATCATCGCCCGAATGGTGCCATTGTCGAGCGGCGTGATCTTGTTCACCTCGTGCGAGGTGCGGTAGCCATCGAAGAAATGCAAGAAGGGGACGCGGGCCTTGAGGGTGGCGGCGTGAGCGATCAGCGCCAGATCCTGGGCCTCCTGCACCGAGCCGGAGGAGAGCAGCGCCCAGCCCGTGGAGCGAACCGACATCACGTCGGAGTGGTCGCCGAAGATCGAGAGCCCCTGGGCAGCCAGCGAACGGGCCGCCACGTGGAAGACCGTCGGCGTCAATTCGCCGGCGATCTTATACATGTTGGGGATCATAAGCAGCAGGCCCTGCGAGGCAGTGAACGTGGTCGTCAGCGCGCCGGTCTGCATCGCTCCGTGCAGCGCGCCTGCCGCGCCGCCTTCGGACTGCATCTCGTAGACGGTCGGGACGGTACCCCAGAGGTTGGGCTTGCCCGCCGCCGCGAAGGCGTCAGCCGACTCGCCCATCGGTGTCGAGGGGGTGATGGGGTAGATCGCCACCACCTCGCTCAACATATATGCCACATTCGCCACCGCCTCGTTGCCGTCAATCGTCACCTGCGGGATTGGCTCGGCAACGCTGGTGGCGCTTTCACTGTCCCGGCGCACATCCATGAGGATGCCTCCTCTGCTGATCTCAAAGCACTCCGTACGACGGGATCAGTATAAGTTTGCGCCTTACGGCACGAGGTAAAAGCCATGCAACCGCTGGTGACGATCTCTTTTCTTCACGCTATGTGCACAGGAACCCCCGATCATGACGCATTGCGGTAAACGTGAGGCCAGTGCTTGTGACAATTGACTCATCCGGCCCGCTGCCCGAGCCTGGTGACGCGCACTATCATGCAGTGACCCCTCCCGTGTTCGCCACGATTGCGCCGACCGCCGCGCCTGCCGCGGCGACGTGCGGAGCGTATGACAATGACTGCCCGCTTGATCATTATGGCTGACTCGTTCGTACGGGGTGACCTGATGCGGCCCCTCGGGCCAAACGCCGTGCCATTGTTGACCAGCTTCCTACGCGACATGGTCGATCTGGCGCAGGCGATCCCCGGGATCAGGCTCAGCGTTGGTTACGCGACGGCGACGCCACCTGAACTGGACCAGCGCGTCGCGCTGCGGCCGATGGCCGGCTTCGGCGTGGACGCGCTCGCCTCGCTCCTGGCCGACGCGCTGGGTGAGGCCAGCGCCGTGCTGATCGTTGGCGGCGATCTGCCCCACCTACCACGCTCGCGCCTGCGTGACGCGCTCACCCATCTCGCCGCTGGCGCTGCCGTCGTTGTTGGCCCTGCTGACCGGACCGGCTGGTACCTGCTGGGCCTGGCGACCGCCGATCCGGTGCTGCTGCGGGCCGTGCCGGCCCGTGACGTGACCCCCGACGCACTGATCAGCGTGGTCCGCAGCCGCGGGCACACCGTCGCCGTGCTGCCACCCTGGTTCGGCGTGGCTGATCTGGCCGACCTCGCGGCCCTCGCCGACATGCTGCGTGAACTGCCACCAGCCTATGCACGGCATACGCGCGCCACACTAGCGGCCGGCACCGCCAGGGCCGTCGGCGGATGACAACACCGTAAGCTGGCGGGCCGCTCCATGTCAGCGGACTCATACCACAGCGCGTTATGATAGACGGGTGGTGTTCCCCGACATCAGTGCCGCATGATACGCCGGGCATTGCTCCGGCACATACAACAACGCCTCTCGTGCCAGCGCAAACGACCCTGTGCAGGCAGAATATGACCATGCCGGTGGTGATTACGGAGGAGTGCCGACGATGAGTAAGCAACGACGCGGCGCGGAGTTCCCAATGCCCGTGTTTATCGACACCGATGCTGGCTGTGATGACACGCTGGCCATCGCCTGGCTCCTCCGTCGGCCCGAGGCCCGTGTCGTTGGGATGAGCACGGTCTTTGGCAACAGCAGTGTGCAGAATACGACGGCGAACCTGCTGACCTTGCTGGCTACCATGCAGTGCGATGTACCGGTCACTATGGGCGCCTCAGCGCCGCTGGTCTATCCGCGCACCAGGGCGGGCGCGCTGGCCCACGGCCCCGATGGTCTCTGGGGCGCGCAACTGCCGCAGTCGCTCGACAGCCTGCCCCAGGGCGCGCCCGGCGCGATCGCTGCGGCCGCGCGGGCCCACCCCGGGCTCACCGTGATCGCCATCGGGCCGCTCACCAACATCGCTCGCGCGGTGCAGGCCTACCCCGAGGACATGGCCGGGGTGCGCCTGGTCGCGCTAGCCGGCGCCCATGGCGCCGGCACGATCACCCCCGCCGCCGAGTTCAACGCCTTCGCCGATCCCCACGCCCTGGCGATCGTGCTCGACAGCCAGCTGCAGGTCGAACTGGTTACCCGTGACGCGTTCCAGGCATTGCAGCTTGACCTGATGGTCGCTCATCGCCTGGAACAGGAGGGTGGCGCCCCTGGCAGATTGCTGGCCCAGGTGCTTACCAGGTACGCCCGCGCGATCAGCAACCGTTCGGGCCCGATTGCCCTCCCTGACCCGGTCGCTGTGATCTACGCGCTCCACCCCGACCTTGGTGTGGCGCTGCCGGCAACCGTGCGCGTCGTCACCGAGGGTGAACTGACCCGCGGGCAGACGATCGTGGCGCTCAGCGAGCAACACCAGGCGGCCCTGGCCCTGGGGGCTAGCGGCGTGGAGCACCTGGCATCACACGCGACCTCGCCCGACTTCGACGTTGCCGATGCGCTTCGCGCTGCCAGTTCACGCGCACCACGCAACGCGCGGGTCGTCCTGCAGATCGAGGCAGTAGCGATGGCCGAGTTGTTTGAGGAGGGACTGATGGAACTGGGCCTGGCACGCATCATCGGCGGCTAGTACCAATACGCACGTCCGTCGTGCGTTCTCGCCTCCGCGCCTCGTCACCACGGCAGGTGGACGCGTCAGGCTTCCAGGCGTTTCTGATCCTCAATACGACCGAGGATCTTGTTGGTCAGATAGGTAGCAAGCCAGGCGGCGGCCAGCCCCAGGACAAGATTGATCAGCCCGTGCACCAGCCGACGACGCAGATCGTCATCCATGGTCGTTAATCCCTCCGTCTTCCGAGCAAGGTCACAAAGTAGAGCAGTTGCGCAATTGATTGGGCGGCAGCGGCGACGTAGGTGAGCGCGGCGGCGCCCAGGACCGCATTGACGCCGCTTGACTCCTCGATGGTAACCAGCCCGTTGCGCTTGAGCATTTCGCGGGCCCGGGCGCTGGCGTTGAACTCCACTGGCAGCGTGATCAGGGTAAAGGCGACCGCGGCGCTGAAGAGGATGATGCCAAGCACAGCGATGCTGTAGCCGAAGTCGCTCCCGGCAATCGCCCCCAGCATCAGCCCGACGAAAAAGAGCAGGGTGCCGAGGTTCGAACCGATGTTGGCAATGCCAACGATACCGGCCCGGGCCCGCAACCAGAAGTAGCCCTCCTTATCCTGGGCGGCGTGGCCAAGCTCGTGGGCCACAATCGCCATGGCGGCAACGGAGGGTTGCAACGAGCCATCAGAGAGGCGCATCACTTTGCCGCGCGGATCGTAGTGGTCGGTGAGCATGCCGCTGATCCGTTCGACCTGCACGTGGGCCAGGCCCTCGTTCTGCATCAGCGTTCGCGCCACGTCGAGCCCGTTCAGTTGCCTGGCGCTGGGCACCTGCGACCACTTGCGAAAGGCCGACTGGACCCGAAACTGTGCCCACATGGCGAAGAGCATCGCCGGGAGCGCAAAGATAAAATAGGTTGGATCAAAATAGAACATTCAGGCACTCCTTTAGAGTGGCGAGCCTGCCGCCCCATCCTGCCCGGGGGCGGCGGGCGGTGGAGGTGTCGGGCCCTGCTGGCGAGGCTGGCGGCGTTCGGCGAGCGTCCGCCCCAGGATGACCAGGCCGGCAGCGGCCGCGCCAATCACGATGCCGACCAGCACACCGCGGACCAGCGGCCACTCAGGTGCCCGGGGCACCAGGCGCTCAACATCCTGCGCGATCCGGCTCATGACTGGCTCCACTGGCACGACTCAACCGTCGGATCAGTATAGCACGAGGGTATGAGAGGCGGCAACTTGCCCACGCGCCGCAACTGTTCACACCCGGGGTCATACATGCGCCTGGGAGCGAGGGCGTCCCGCCCTCGTCGCGTCTCCGCGGGCAAGATGCCCGCGCTCCCGGGAGACATGTCCCGCCCTCGTCGCGTCTCCGCGGGCAAGATGCCCGCGCTCCCGGGAGACATGTGAACACGTACCGCGCGCCGCCGGAGGCCCGCGCACCCGGGTTTACCAGCAGGATCGTTGCCTCCACCCTGGCTATCCCCCGCGCACAACGACCCGTCCGGGCTCAAGGCGTTCCACCTGGGCGAGGGCGGCCACCGGCACGCCACGGGCGACGAGCGGGGCGCGCCCAGCCTGAAAGAGCTTCTCGACCACGAAGCCGGCGGCGACGAGGGTAGCGTTGGCGTCGGCCACCAGTTCAGCCAGAGCGAGCGCAGTGCGTCCGTTGGCGAGAAAGTCGTCAACCACGGCAACCCGGCTGGTGGGGGGTAGATAGCCTGCTGCGACGACCAGGCGGGCCTGGCCACCACGCGTGGGCGAGGGCACGAGCCGTGAGAGACCCGGGGCTGCAACGTCAGGCGCATACTTTCTGGCGTAGACGAGGGGCAGATCGAGGGCCAGGGCGGTGACCAGCGCTGGTGCGATGCCGCTAGCCTCAGCGGTGAGCAACAGTTCGGGGCGCAGCGGAGCCAGGCGTTCGGCGAGGGCCGCACCAAGCGCACGCATCAGCGCTGGCTCGATCCGATGGTTAAGAAAGTGATCAATGCGCAGGATACGACCGTCGATCACGGTCGCCTCGGCGACGATGCGGCGCACCAACGGCATATATGGCGCGACCAGGGCGGCCTGGAGGTCATCGGCGGCTGCCACAGCGGGCTCCTTTCAGGGGCATGCCGTTGCTGACGGTACCTGTTCACACCCGGGGTCATACACGCGCCTGGGAGCGAGGGCGTCCCGCCCTCGTCGCGTCTCCGCGGGCAAGATGCCCGCGCTCCCGGGAGACATGTGAACACGTACTGCTGACGCTACGATTGCGCGGCATGCCAGACTATGGTACCATAGAGGAATGCACTGTCGCCTGATCTGCGACGGTCCTTTTTTTGTATCCTGAGCGAGGTAGTTTATGTCGATGTCGATGGGAGTGGCCTACACGCTGACCTTGCGCTGTCAGATTGAGAATCGCCCGGGCATGCTGGGCCGGCTAACAACGCGCATCGGCGAGGTAGGGGGGGACATCGGCGCCATCGATATTGTTCGCGCGGAACGCAGCATGCTGGTGCGCGACATCACCGTGCGCGTGCAGGACGAGGAGCACGGCGATACGCTGGTGACGGCGATCAACGACCTGCCAGGTATCAGTGTGATCCAGGTGAGCGACCGGGTCTTTCTGGCCCATCTGGGCGGTAAGCTGGGCATCCAGAGCCGGGTACCGCTGAAGACCCGCGATGATCTGTCGATCGCCTACACCCCCGGGGTCGCACGAGTCTGCAAGGCGATCGCCGACGAGCCGGAGAAGGTCTTCACGCTCACCTGGAAGGCCAACAGCGTTGCGGTGGTGAGCGATGGGAGCGCCATCCTGGGCCTGGGCAACCTGGGGCCCGAGGCGGCGATGCCGGTGATGGAAGGCAAGGCCATCCTGTTTAAGGAACTGGCCAACATCGACGCCGTGCCGATCTGTCTACGCACGCAGGACCCGGACGTGATCGTGCAGACGGTGGAGCAGCTGGCGCCTGGCTTTGGCGGGATCAACCTGGAGGATATCGCGGCGCCGAATTGCTTTCTGGTCGAGGGCCGGCTCCACGACAGCCTGGACATCCCGGTGATGCACGACGATCAGCACGGCACCGCGGTGGTCGTGCTGGCGGCATTGAGCAATGCGCTGCAGCTGGTGGGCAAGCGGCTCGGCGCGGTGCGCGCGGTGGTGAATGGCGTGGGCGCGGCCGGCACGGCGATCATCCGCGGGCTGCTGGAGGCGGGCATCGGCGAGGTGACGGCGGTGGATCGCCACGGCATTCTGCGGACGGGCGATGACGCGCTGCAGACTCCGATGCAGCGCATCATCGCTTCACAGACCAATCGCGAGGGGCGGCGCGGCAAGCTCGGCGAAGCCCTGGAGGGCGCCGACATCTTCATCGGTGTCTCAAGGGGCAACCTGCTCACCCCGGAACTGGTGCAGCAGATGGCCGCCGACCCGATCGTCTTCGCGCTGGCCAATCCCACCCCGGAGGGTGACCCGGAGATGCTGCGCCACTACGCGCGGGTGGTGGCAACCGGCCGTTCCGACCAGCCAAACCAGATCAACAACGTCTTGAGCTTCCCGGGGATCTTCCGCGGCGCCCTCGATGTGCACGCCCGCCAGATGACCACCGGCATGCGCCTGGCAGCCGCCGAGGCCCTGGCTGCGGTCATCCCGGCGGACGAGGTGAGCGAGGAGTATATCATTCCCAGCGTCTTCAACCGCCACGTTGTGCCAGCGATCGCCGCTGCAGTCGCCCGCGCTGCGATCGAGGACGGCGTCGCCCGCCGCGATCATCCGCCCGCCGGCGGCGATTAGCGTAGGACCTACGCGACCTCGATGCGGCGTGGCGGGCGGGTGGCACGCGGCGCGGCCCCGCGCCGCTGGGGCGCGACCGTGGCCGGCGGCTGCGGGCGGATGATCGGCCCCTGCTCCAGGCGAGTCCGCGTTGTGAGTTGCCAGTAGACCTGGGCAGGGAATGGCCGCGCCGGTGGCGGCGTCGGGTGGGGGTTGACCTCGGGGCTGCTATACCAGCGGCGTGGCTTCATCGGGGAGCTCCACGGCTCTGCGCGCACCTCGGCGACCGATAATCGGTCTGGCGTAAAGTATTTACACTGTACGATGGTCAATACTACGATTATCTATCGTACTATCCCTTTCTGGCGACAACGGGGAGGGGGGTACACCCCCTCCCCGTTGTAAAGCTGGGAGCCTATTATAGCGGGTAGCCGCCCCGCTGTCAACGCCCTGTGCGTCGCTCCAGGGCTTGTGCAACGATCCTGCTGGCAACCTCCGTGTTTCCCTCGCCGGGTGCCTCCGGCGGTATGGTACCGTTGAACCGCCCCCTCCCTATCGCCTACGAACCGTGCCTTAGCGACCACGGTTGCGGTTACGCAGGAACGGCGGGATGTCCAGGTCGTCGCTGCTGCTGAAGTTCGGCGCGACGCGGGGCTGCGGCGCCGGCTGCGGCTGGCGCAGCGCCGGGCCCGGCTGCGGATGCTGGGCGGTCGCCTGGCCAGTGCTGGTGGCCTGCGTCGGGTAGGAGCGCGTGCGCTGCACGGCCCCGTTCGGCTTGCTCAGATCGAAGCCAGTGGCGATCAGCGTCACCTTGATCTCACCGGGCGCGAAGCTCGGGTCGATCACGGCGCCAACCATGATGTGAGCATCGGGGTCCACCTGCTTGGCCACGATGTCGGCTGCCTCGTAGACCTCGAGGATGCCGAGGTCCTCGCCGCCGGTCACGTTGAAGAGCACGCCCTTGGCCCCGTCGATGCTGACCTCGAGCAGCGGGCTGGCGATGGCCTGGTTGACTGCATCAACGGCACGGCTGTCGCCCTTGCCATAGCCGATCGCCATGAGGGCCGAACCCTGCTGGGCCATGATCGTCTTGACGTCGGCGAAGTCCAGGTTGATCAGCCCGCGCTGGGTGATCAGGTCGGCAATACCCTGGATGCCCTGGCGCAGCACGTTGTCGGCCATCTGGAAGGCCTGGGTGAACGAGGTGTTCTTGCTGGCCATCTGCAGCAGCCGGTCGTTGGGGATGACGATCAGCGTATCGACCACGGGGCGCAGCTGCTCGATGCCGGACTCGCCCAGCTTGCGACGGTGGTTGCCCTCGAAGGTGAAGGGCCGCGTCACCACACCCACGGTGAGCGCGCCGAGATCGTGGGCGATACCGGCGATGATCGGCGAGGCGCCCGTGCCCGTCCCGCCGCCCATGCCAGCGGCGACGAAGACCATATCGGCGCCCTTGAGCTGCTCGTAGATGTCCTCCTGGTTCTCCTCGGCCGCCTTCTGGCCGATGACCGGGTTCCCGCCCGAGCCGAGGCCGCGCGTCAGCTTGTCGCCGATGCGAATGCGGGTCGGGGCCAGGGAGTGCATCAGCGCCTGCACATCGGTGTTGACGGTGATGAACTCGACCCCTTGCACACCGTCGGCGATCATGCGATCGACCGCGTTGCTGCCACCGCCACCGACGCCCACCACCTTGATCTGCGCGAAGTCCTCGAGCGTAAAACCGTTGTTGTTGCGGTCAACCATTGTGTCCTCCTGGTTTGGGTACAGGGTACAGGGTACAGGGCACAGGGCGCGAGGTTGGGGATGCAGGGCGCTGACGCCCGTCCCCGGTCCCCGGTTTCCTGTTCCCCTTCACGGAAGGAACTCCCGGAGCCAGCCTTTGAACCGCTCGTAGACGTTTCCCCAACCCTGGCGCTCTTCGGAGCGATGGGTGGGGCCCAGCATCGACAATCCATGGCGCGAGCCCCAGCGCAGCAAGCCCACGCCAGTGGCGTAGGATGGGCTGTCCAGGGAGTCGGCCAGGCCACTGAGGTCGGTCGGCATCCCGATGCGTACCGGCATGCCGAGCATCTCGCGCACCAGTTCGTCGAAGCGGTTGAGTTGCGCCGCTCCGCCGGTGAGGACGATGCCCGCCGGGAGCATGCCCTCGTAGCCACTGCGCTTGATCTCGTTGTATATGAGCTCCACCACCTGCTCGGCCCGGGCCTGGATGATCTCGTTGAGCAGGTGCCGGCTTATTTTCTGCTTCTCGCCCACCGTCAGCGTATCAATCTCGACCAGGTCATTCTCGTCGCCCTCGACCGGCGGGTCGCCCGCGATCGCGCTGCCGTAGCGAATCTTCAGATACTCCGCCGTGTTGTGCGGCGTATGCAGCACGTAGGTGATGTCATTGGTGAACTGGTTGCCACCCACCGAGATGACGCTGGTATGCCAGACCCCACCCTGCACGAAGATGGCGATGTCGGTGGTGCCGCCGCCAATGTCGACCAGCATGACGCCGCGGTCCTTGTCCTCGGCGCTGAGCACGGCCTCACCGGAGGCCAGCGGCTGCAGGATGAGGTCGTCGATCTCGAGCCCTGCCTTCTGGACACTACGGATGAGGTTCTGGATGGCCATCACCTCACCGGTGACGATGTGGGTCTCCACCTCCAGGCGGAAACCGCTCATGCCGATCGGGTCGCGGATGCCCTCATTGCCATCGACCACATAGGCCCGTGGGATGACGTGGATGATCTCGCGCTGGGTAGGGATGGCGACCGCCTGGGCCGACTCGACCGCCCGGGCAACGTCGTTGCGGGTGATCTCGCGGTCGGGCCGCTGCACGGCCACCACCCCGCGGCTGTTGAGCGAGGCGATATGGCGGCCGCTGACCCCGACGAAGGCCGTGCCGACGCGGTAGCCGCTGGAGCGCTCCGCCTTCTCGATACTGGCCGTGATCGCGCTCACCGCGTCATCGATGTTGACCACCACGCCCTTGTCGAGGCCCTTGCTCGGCGTGAGGCCGACACCGAGGATGTTGAGCGCGCCCGTGTCGCCGACCTGGGCCACAATCGTACAGACTTTGGTCGTCCCGACATCGATTCCGACGATGGTGCGCTGCATAGACTTCCCTCATCTCTCTACAGTTGCCCGGCAACCGCAGAAAGGGTTGTGGCATTGCTGGTGCGATGTTCCAGATCGCGATACCTGGATGAACGGTGACCGTTATGGTTCGGGCACACTGGCCGGCGCTGGCGCCGTGTTCTGATAGAACGGGTTTGCGGGACGCAGATCGAGATAGGTAAAGGCCGTCTGGTCCTGCAAGAGCACCTGGAGCACGGCCAGCTTGCGATCGAGTTGCTCACTCCGGCCAAAGACGATGGTCTGGCCAAACGGTCCGCGGACAAAGACGCCCAGGCCGTAGTCCCAGCCGATCTGCGCCGGGGTAAAGCCAAGCTCGACCGGCAGGCGCAACGCCAGGTTCTGCGCCAGGTGCAGGGCGTCGCTATCGATCTGTTCGTTGGGCTTCAGTTCGAGGTTCGAGCTATCGGTAATGACGAGCACGTCGGCGGCGGCAGCCTCGCGGGCGGGACCGAGCACTTTGCCGCTGCCGTCCACCAGGTAGTGCACCCCACCGGCCTGCCAGCGCACCTCGGGGCGGCGCTCAACGATACGGACGAGCGCCGCATCGGGCAGGGCGAGGTCGATCGCCGCCGAGGCGACGTAGGCGTTCTCTCTGAGCCGGGCGAGCGCCTGGTCGGTGTTGACGAACCAGATCGGTCGCCCACGCAGGTCGACGAGCTCGGCCACTGCGGCCGCGTCGAGGGCGTTGTTGCCCTCCACCCGGATCTGCTGCACGCTGAAGCGGGGGGCGGTGAACACATAGGCAAGGGCGCCCACTGCGGCGAGGAAGAGCGCCAGGCTGGCCAATCGCCCATTGCGGAGCCAGGCGAGCAGTGCGCGTTGCGCGCCCGGAACGGCCTGCTGGCCCGGTGGTGGGGCCACCGGCGCGCGGCGCGGGGGTGGGGGTGCAGGCGCCGCCTTGCGCCGCTGCTGGCGGCGGGCCGCGATGCGCTCGCGCGTATTCGGGGGGTTGTAGTCCATCTGCGTGGGTCCCTGCCTCAGGTGGAACCTGGCGTGCCAGGCCCCCGCTTGCGCTCCAGGGCCAGCTGAATCAGCCGATCGAGCAGATCGGGGTAGGCCAGCCCGCTGGCGGCCCACAGCTTGGCGTACATGCTGATCGGGGTGAAGCCAGGCATGGTGTTCACTTCGTTCAGCCAGAGTGTGCCGGTCTCCTTGTCGAGCAGGAAATCGACCCGGGCCAGCCCGGCGCCGTCGATGGCCAGGAAGGCCTGCAGCGCCAGTTCGCGCACCTGTGCCGCCAGTTCGGCGTCGAGCGGCGCCGGAATGACGAGCTGCGAGGCGCCATCGAGGTATTTGGCGGCGTAGTCGTACCACTCGCCGGAGGGCACCACCTCGCCTGGAACGCTGGCCGCAGGCTCATCGTTGCCCAGCACGCTGATCTCGATCTCGCGCGCCGGGATGCCCTGCTCAACCACGATGCGCCGGTCGTAGCCGGCCGCCTCGGCCAGGGCAGCCTGGAGGCCTGCGCGATCGCTGGCCTTGTTGACGCCGACGCTGCTGCCCATGTTGGCCGGCTTGACGAAGACCGGGTAGCGCAGCGCGGCCTCGACCCGCGCAGCGACGGTCTCCGCATCGGCGGCCAGTTCGCTGCGGCGCACCAGGAGCCAGGGCAGCAGCGGCAGGCCGGCGGCGGCGAAGGCGGCTTTCATCAGCGCCTTGTCCATGCCCACGGCACTGGCTGCCACCCCACAGCCGACGTAGGGCATGCCTGCCAACTCCAGCAGGCCCTGGACGGTGCCGTCCTCGCCCATGGGGCCGTGGAGCACCGGGAAGACCACATCGACCGGGTGCGAGGGGGGCAGCAGGGTGAAGTCTTCGACCAGCGATGCCGCCGGTGCGACGGGCGCCGCCCCGGCCGGGAGGCGATCGCGGTCAGCGGCGGCCACCAGGGTGGCGTGGGCCCCCGGGCCGGCCAGCCAGCGCCCCTGCCTGGTGATGCCCACCGGCAGCACGTCGTAGCGCGCCGGGTCGAGGGCCGCCAGCACCGCCTGGGCCGATACGAGGGAGACCTCGTGTTCACCACTCTGGCCGCCGAAGAGGACGGCGACGCGTAGCTTCCTGGACATAGGACGCTCCCTGTTGCGAAACGAGCGGGCGGACGCAGATCCGGCCCGCTTACAGCACGCACACCTCAAGCTCGAGCACGATGCCGAACTGCCGGCGAACCTCATCGCGCGCGATCGCCACCAGGGCGAGGATATCGGCGGCGCTGGCCGCGCCGGTGTTGACGATGTAGTTGGCGTGGATCGGGCTGATCACCGCGTCGCCGACCTGGCGACCCTTGAGCCCGGCGCGCTCGATCAGTTGCCCCGCGCTCTCGCCCGGCGGGTTCTTGAAGACGCTGCCACATGAACTGCCGGCCGGCGTCTTGCGCTTGCGCTCGGCCGCTGTGCGGCCCATTGCCGCCATCAGCGCAGTGGGGTCGCCACGGGTGAGCCGGAAGGTCGCCGCCAGCACCAGGGGCGGGATCGCGCCAGGCACACGGTCCGCCCGTTTGAGGGCGCTGGTCCGGTAGTCGTAGGCCAGCCGCTCCAGCGGCCAGCTTTCGATCGTATCGTCGATCAGGATCTCGGCGCACACAAGCACCTGGGCCGTATCACCGCCGTAGCAGCCAGCATTGCCGAAGACGGCCCCGCCAACCGTACCGGGGAGGCCCTCGGCCCACGCAAGCCCGGCCCAGCCCATCGCGGCGAGGCGGCGCGCCAGGCCGGCCATCGGCGCGCCGGCCTCCACCGAGAGCAGGGCGCTGTCGCCCTGTTCGGCGATCTGCCAGTCCTGGGCGCGGTAGCTGGCGATCAGCCCCGGGTAGCCGGCGTCGCGCACGAGCAGGTTGGTGCCGCGCCCCACCCAGGCCAGGGGCAGGCGATGCAGGCGGGCCCAGGCCGCCAGGGCCTGCGCCTCCGCAGGGCTGGCCGGCTCGGCGTAGTAGCGGGCTGCGCCGCCGGCGCGCCAGGAGCTGTGGCGCTCCATGGGCTCGTGCTCGCGGATGGGAATGGGGGGCGGTGCGATCATCGTCGTGCGCCTCATGCTGGTGGTTGTCCCGCGTGCTGGCCCAGGTGCGCCAGCAACGCCAGGCCGACTCGATCACCATCGCCCGCCCCGAGGGTCAGCACGACATCGCCGGGTTGCGTCGTGCTAGCAAGGACGGCGGCGGCGCTGGCCAAGTCACCGACATAGCGTGCGTCGAGGCCCGCCGCGACCGCGCGGGCGGCCAGTTCCCGGGCCAGCGCCGCCGTATCGCCCTGCTCGCGGGCGGCGTAGACATCGCCCACCAGCAGCAGATCAGCGGCGTGGCAGGCTGCGGGCCACTGTGCGAGCAGCGCGGCGGTGCGACTGAAGGTGTGGGGCTGCAGATAGGCCACCAGGCGCCGTCCGGGGTAGCGCTGGCGGGCCGCGGCCAGGGTCGCCTGCACCTCGGTCGGATGGTGCGCGTAGTCGTCGATCACCGTCACCCCACCGGCCTCGCCCTTGAGCTCGAAGCGGCGGGCGCTGCCGCCGAAATGGGCCAGGGCCGCCGCCGCCGCGTCGAGCGGCGCCGCGAGCAGCGCACACACCGCCAGGGCCGCCAGGGCGTTGCGCACATTGTGGGCGCCGGGCAGGCGCAACACCTGGCGCCCGAGCCGCTGCTGGGCGAACCTGCGCCGGTTGTAGCGCCAGAGGTCGAAGCTCACGCCCCCGCCCGGGGTGGGAACCACCCCGCTGGCTGCCCAGTCGAGCGGGGCAAGCCGGCACGAGACCGGGTCGCTGGCCAGGGCCTCTTCGATGCCATAGCGCGTGGCCTCGGCCAGCCCAAGGGCCAGCACACCGGCGTCTTCGCCACAGGCCACCACGTGGGCCGGGTTGGGCACCAGCGCGGCGAAGCGGGCAAAGGCGGTGCTGTAGCTCACGGCGTCGGGATAGATATCCGGGTGATCCCACTCGACATTGGTGATCACCGCGATGGCCGGGCTGAGCGCGAGGAAGGCCCGGTCGTACTCATCGGCCTCGATCACCAGCGGCGCTGCGGGCGCGCCCCAGGCAGCATTGCCGCCCAGTTCGGGCACCTCCGCGCCGATCAGATAGCCGGCCGCAAGCCCGGCGCCACGCAGCGCCACGGCGATCATCGCGCTGGTGGTGGTCTTCCCGTGGGTGCCGGCCACCGCCACCACCGGGCGCTGGCCCGACCACTGGCGCCACAGCTCGGCTCGCCCGCTGATCGGGATGCCGGTCGCCCGGGCCGCGGCCAGTTCCACGTGGTCGGCGCGCACGGCGGCAGTTGCCAGCACGGTGTCAGCCCCGGCAACGTGGGCCGGGTCGTGGCCCTGGTAGATCGTGGCGCCGCGGGCGGCCAGCGCCGCCGTAAGCCGGTTGGCGACCTGGTCCGAGCCGCTGACCGTATGGCCCTGGTCGAGCAGCAGGCCAGCGATGGCGCTCATCCCCGCGCCCGCGATGCCGACGATATGGTAATGCCTCGGGCTCACCGTTTGCCTCCACCGCCGCCACCGCCGCCCTCGGGTTTCCAGATCTTCGGAAAGTTAAAGACGATCAGGATGAGCAGGATGAGAAAGAAGACCGTAATCAGCGAGGGCATCAGCACGCTGACATTGGGCAGGGTATTGAGGACGCCGGCCAGCGGGCCACCAAAGCCGCCATTGCCCGCCACATACTCCTCCCAGAAGACCACTGCGCCATTCGACCAGAGCAGCACGATCAGTGCGCCGACAAACAGGCCAAGCGGCTTGGCCAGGGCCTCCTTGGGCGGCCCCTTCCAGCTCGCGTTCTTGTTGAAGAAGAAGCCGAGCAGCACCAGTGCGACGAAGGTAATCACGCGGAAGAAGAGCGGGATCTGAAACCCTGGCGTGATCAGCGGGTCGAGTTCGGGTGCACTGGCCGGATTCTGGCCGAGGGCAAAGGCCACCAGGGCTGGCCCATTCTGCCAGAAGCGATTGATCAGCCCGACCACGAAATCGCCGCCCTGGACGGTGAGGATATAGGCGACGATCGTCCACAGGGCCGGGGTGAGCACATTGCGAAAACCCTGCTGCACTCCCCAGTAGGCGCCCAGCCCCATAAAGATCAGCAGCAGAACCACCCCGCTCAAGGTCAGGGTGAGCGTACCCTGGGCCAGGGGCACAAGCGAATGACCTGCTTCAGTGAAGAACATCAGCCAACACTCCTTGCAGCGAGGCCGAGGAGCGCGCCGGCCAGGTGCCGCGCCGCGTCCGGCCGGGCCAGCGCCCGACTCCGCTCCGCCATGCGTTCTCGCTCGCTCTGGTCGTGGATGAGGTGCAGCACTGCGCGGAAGAGCGGCCCGTCCTGCGGCGGCCCGGCACCGAGCATGGCCGCATCGGCGACCTTGAGCGCCGCCCCCCGGCGCACCAGGTAGTCGGCATTCTCGTCCTGGTGCACATACGGGTAGGGGACCAGCACGGCAGGCAGGCCTACCGCAGGCAACTCGCCCAGGGTTGAGGCACCACTGCGGCAGATCGCCAGATCAGCCGCGCCGAGGGCGCGCACCATCGACTGGGGCTGCTCCCCACTTGCCAGATACGGATACAGTTTATACCGCGCCTGGAGGGCAGCCGGCAAGTGCTCAGCGGCGGTGCGGAGCCACTGTTCGTCGCCCTCACGCCCGCACACATGGATGAGCTGGCAGTGTTCCAGCAGGGCCGGCAGGAGAGCCTCGATCGCCCGGTTGAGGCTGCGGGCGCCGCGACTCCCGCCGTAGACCAGCACCACCGGCGGCTCGTCGGCCAGGGCGAAGGCCCGCCGGCAGGCCGCCCGGTCCTGCCCGAACAGCTCTGCCCGGAGCGGATAGCCGGTGACAAGCGCGCGCGGGTGGCCGGGCTGCAGGCCCAGGTGGGGCAGCGCCTCAGCCACATTGGTCGCGGTCAGCGTGGCGATGCGTGCGAGGAAGCGCACCGCGAGCCCGGGGATCACATCGGGCAGGTAGATGAGCGTCGGGATGCGCTGCCCGCGCGCGGCGATGAAGAGTGGGACGCAGACATAGCCGCCCGTGCCGAGAATGGCGCCGGGGCGCACCTCACGCAGCAGGCGCCGCGCCTGGCGCAGCCCGGCGAGCATTGTCGCGGCGCCGCGGGCGAGTTGGAGCGGGCCGCGCCCGCGCAGCGCCGCAGCAGGCAGACCGCGGAATGGCAAGTTGCTCTCTGCGGCCACGATCCGAGCCTCCATCCCGCCCACGCTGCCCACATAGAGCAGCGCCGGGGGGGCATGCTGTTCAGCGGCGCCGATAGCTGCGGCGACCGCCAGCGCCGGGTAGACGTGGCCGCCCGTGCCCCCGCCAGACAGCAAGAGGGTTGGGGAGGGCGAAGGCCGGGGCGCGCCGGGGGAGCGGGGCATCGGTGATCTCCTGGGGCTGGTGCCGGAGCATATGTTTCGAGATATTGAGCAGAATGCCGACCGCGATCATGCTCGTGTACAGCGAGGTGCCGCCATAGGAGAGGAAGGGCAGGGTCAGGCCGGTAAACGGCAGCAGCGAGGTGGTCACGGCGATGTTGATCAGCGCCTGGATGACCAGCCAGCTGGTGATGCCCACCGCGACGAGGGCCGCGAAGGGGTTCGGCGCGCGCCCGGCGATGCGAAAGCCGCGGTAGGCGATGACCGCGAAGGCGGCCATGACCGCCACCGTGCCGATCAGCCCGAGCTCCTCGCCGATGATCGCGAAGATCGCATCGGTATAGGCCTGGGGCAGCCACTGGAACTTCTGGCGCGCCTGGCCGAGCCCGAGGCCGAAGAGGCCGCCGTTGCCGAGGGCCAGCATGGCGTGGATGGGCTGGAAACCAAAGCTTTGGTAGTACTTCCACGGATCGAGGAAGGCCAGGATGCGGTAGTTGCGGAAGCCCATCACGTTGACCAGGAACCAGAAGGCGGCGGCGCCGAGGCCGGTCGCGCCGGCCACGTGCCACAGCTTCGCGCCAGCCGCGAAGTAGATCACCCCGCCGATCAGCACCAGCACGACCGTCGTCCCCAGGTCGGGCTGCAGCATCACCAGGCCGCACACCAGGCCCAGCATCACACTGAACGGGATCAGGCCATAGGAGACGTTGCCGACCTTCTCGCTGCGCCGCGATAGCCAGTCGGCAAAGTAGATGATGATCGCCAGCTTGGCCAACTCGGCGGGCTGCACGCTCACCAGGCCGAACACCCCCTCGCCGATGCGGATCCAGGAGCGCGAGTTGTTGACCCGGGTCATCGAGTCGGGCAGGATCAGCACCAGGAAGAGCAGCAGCAACGCGCCGCCCATCAACTGAACCGAGTAGGTGCGCCAGAACCGGTAGTCGATGCGGGCGGCTACCAGCATGCCGATCGTACCGACGATCGCGCCGATCGTCTGGCGGATAAGGTAGTAGTACTGGTTCTGATGGGATTTGAAGGCTTCGACGAAGCTCGCGCTGTAGACCATCACCAGGCCGAGGGCCACGAGCGAGCCGACAGTTGCGAGCAAGACGTAATCCGGTCTGGAGGTTCGGTCGGTCACTGGTCCCCCCTTGGCACCGGGGCGAGCGTCACCCGGCCCCGGGCAGTAACAGTGCCAGCGCCGCCAGCGCGGCGAAGGTCGCCAGCGCGGCGCCCCAGCCCCACGGCGGAAAGCTGCGGACCAGGACGGGCGGGTAGCGGTCCAGGTTGATGGCGAGGCGCGGCGCCAGAGCCAGGCCGGTCAGCGTGCCAACGGCCAGGCCGCCCATATGTCCCCAGTTATCGATCACGCCGGGGGACGAGAAGCCGATGATCAGGTTGATCACCGCAATGGCGGCCATGCTCTGCAACTGGGCGCGCCCGAAATCGCCGAGCGTGGCGCGGTTGAGGTAGTAGAAGATGCCCAGCGCGCCGATCAGGCCGAAGATGGCGCCGCTGGCGCCCACCGAGGGCACCGGCGAGAGCAGGTAGGATGCCACGCTGCCCCCGATCCCCGCCAGGAGATAGACGGCGAGGAAGCGGGCGGTGCCATAGATCCGCTCGCTCTCCGGGCCAAGGGCGTAGAGCGCGAAGCTATTGAAGAAGACGTGGATCAGGTTCGCGTGCAGCAACGTGGCAGTCAGCAGGCGCCAGTACTGGCCCGCATCGATCAGGCTGTTCTCCTTGGCGCCGAGCACGATCAGCACCAGCAACGAGGGCTGAAACAGCCCGCCGCTCAGCAGGGCGCTCAGCAGGTAGATGATGGCAATCGCCGCCAGGATCGCATAGGCGGCCCGTGGCTGGGTGCCCCAGGCCACGCGTACGGGGATGCGTTGCGCTCCGGCTGGCTCGGGCGGCCCGGTCTGGGCCTCGCGCTCATCGGGTGGTTGGGTCATAGCTCGCCAACAATGCGCCGGAACACGTCACCCCGGTGGAACTCATTCCGGAACATGCCAAAGCTCGCACAGCCCGGCGAGAGCAGCACCGTGTCTCCCGGCGCGGCCAGTTCCCGGGCCGCCCGAACGGCGGCTGCGAGGTCGTCATACGGCCCCGCGATCGTCATCGGCACACCACGGCCAGTGGCGCTCGCCTGGCCGGCCTGCACCGCCGCGGCGAGTCGGGGCGTCGCGGTGCCCGCCAGCAGGACCAGCGCCTTCACACGGCCAGCAATTGCCGCGCCCAGGGCCTCGAACGTCAACTCCTTGTCGGCGCCGCCGGCGATCAGCACGATCGGGGTGGTGAGCGCGGCGAGCGCGGCGAGTGCGGCAGCCGGGTTGGTGGCCGTAGTATCGTTGACGTAGCGCACCCCCTCCACCTCGCGCACTAGTTCGAGCCGGTGCTCCACAGCGCTGAAGCCCTGCAGCGCGGCGCGGATGGCCCCCGCCTCGACCCCGAAGGCCCGCGCCAGCGCGGCCGCCAGCATCGCGTTGGCGAGGTTGTGCGCGCCCGGCAAGCGCAGGTCATCGCGGGCGAAGAGCGGCTCACCGCCAGCCGGGCTGATCGCGCCAAACGCAGCGGCCCGGTCGTCCCAGTGGACCGTAGCGCCGCGCAACGTCACGGTTACGGCGGCATGCCGGCGGTAGGCGCTGGCCTCAGCCGACCAGGCGGGGCCGGCGCAGACGGCGATCAGCCGGCCGGGGTAGCGGTACGCACCCGCGGCGAGCGGGAAGGCCGCGACGGAGCCATCGTCGGCGCCGTTGAGCGCCACCACCCCCGTGGCTGGTTGATGCCAGTAGATCTGGCGCTTGGCCGCGGCGTACGCCTCCAGCGAGCCGTGCCAGTTCAGGTGGTCGGGCGACAGATTGGTGATCAGGCTGAACGGGGGGCTCAGGCCCGCCGCGCCGAGCCGCTCGAGCTGGAAGCTCGACAGTTCCAGCACCACCGGGGTTGTCGCGTCGATCGTCGCGAGCGCCTCCAGCGCCGAGACGCGCAGGTTACCGGCGACGACCGTGGTGGGGAAGCGCTCGCGCAGCATGGCAGCGAGCAGCAGCGTGGTCGTCGTCTTGCCCTTGGTGCCGGTCACGCCGAGCAGCGGGCCACGGCAGGCGCGGAAGAAGAGCGTCATCTCCGTCTCGACCGGCACCCCGGCCGCGTGGGCCAGCGCCAGCCAGGGCGAGTCGGGGCGCACCGCGGGATTGGCGACGACCAGGTCGGCGCTCGTGACATCGGCGGCGCGGTGTTCGCCGAGGGTGTAGGCCACGCTGGCGCCGAGGTCAGTGGCTGCGGCCTCGAGCGCGGCCAGCGGCTCCGCCAGCGCCGCGGGGCTCGCCATATCGGTGACCGTGACGCTCGCCCCCTGGCGGAGCAGCCAGCGGGCGACGCCGAGGCCCCCACCGTGGACGCCGAGCCCCATCACCAGGACACGCTTGCCGTGCAGGTTCATCGGCGGATCAGGGTCCGCCCTCGACCACCTGCGTGGTCGGGTTCTGTTCGGCCCGCTGGGGCGCCGGCGTAGCGAAGGTGATCGCCAGCGAGATGCCGACCATCGCCGCCACCGCCGCGATCAGCACGAAGCGCTGGGTCACCTGGACCTGGCTCCAGCCGAGGAGCTCGAAGTGGTGGTGCAGCGGCGCCATCTTGAAGATGCGGCGGCCCTCACCATAGCGCCGCCGGGTCCACTTGAAATAGCCGGTCTGCAGCAGCACCGAAAGCGCCTCGACCACGAAGACGATGCCGACCACGGGGAGCAGCAGCCACTGCTGCGATTGCAGCGCCACCACGGCCAGCGTCGCGCCGAGGGCGAGCGCCCCCAGGTCGCCCATAAACACCTGGGCCGGGTGGGCGTTGTACCAGAGGAACGCCGCGCAGGCCCCCACCAGGGTAAAGCAGAAGGCCATCAGGTTGGTCAGCCGCGGCTCAGCCAGGAAGGTCATCACACCATAGGCGCCGAAGGCCAGAGTCAGGTTCCAGCCGGCGAGGCTATCGAGGCCATCGGTGAGGTTCACCGCGTTGGAGATGAAGACGATGATCAGTGTCGCGATAGGGATGAAGAAGACGCCAATATCACGCATGCCAACGAACGGGATCTGGAGCTGGCCCTCGTGGCCGAGGCCGAACGGCGGCGGCAGGTAGAGCGCCAGCGAGGCGACGAAGGCCACGGCCATCATCAGCCAGAACTTGTAGCGTACGGTGAAGCCGTAGCTCTTTGAGCGGGTGCCCGTGAGCGTCATCCAGTCGTCGATGCCACCCAGGACGGCGAAGCTGAGCAAGACGGCCAGCGGCAGGAGCATCGACCAGCGGTCCACCAGGTTAAAGAGCACGGTGAGCAACACCACGGTGCTCACGACCATGATCCCACCCATGGTCGGGGTGCCCATCTTGCTCAGATGGCTCTGGGGGCCATCGCTGCGGATCTGTTTTCCGAGCTTGTGGCGGCGGGCAAAGGGCACGTACCATGCGCCGACAATCAGGGTCAGCACAAATGCGGCTGCGGCAAGCAGCAGCGCGCGGGCCATGTCCTGGACCAGCACCGCACGTAGGACGTCCACGTTACTCCTCCTCCAGTCGCCGGTGTAGTGCTGTGACGATGCGCTCCATCTCCATCCCGCGGGAACCCTTGACCAGCACATACGTCCGGGGTGCCAGCAACGGGCGCAGGGCGGCGATGACCTGCTCGTGGCAGTCGGCGACGTGCACCTGCGCGGCAGCCATCCCTGCCTCGCGGGCCGCTTCAGCGATCCAGCGCGCCCGGGGACCCAGCGCGATCAGCGTCTCGGCCACCTGGGCAACGCGCCGGCCCACGGCGTGGTGGCCCGCCTGTTCCGTAGCGCCCAGTTCGAGCATATCGCCCAGCACGGCAAGTTTGCGGCCAGCGAGCTCGGCGAGCAGATCGAGGGCGGCGAGCATGGAGAGCGGGGCGGCATTATAGCTGTCGTCGATGATCGTCGCGCCGGCCTGAGCCGCGACAATCTTGACGCGTGGCATGGGCTCCGGGTCACACAGGCCAGCGCTGATCTCATGCCAGCTGAGGCCGAGCACCAGGCCAGCGCTTGCGGCAGCCAGGGCCGTATAGACGCTATGCCTGCCGAGCAGGGGCAGGCGCAGGGCAATGCTGACGCCGGCGTGGTGAGCGGTGAAGCCGATCCCATCGAGGCCGAAGCTCACCAGCTCATCGGCCCGCAGGTCGGCATCGGGGGCCAGCCCATAGGTGAAGACGTGGGCCGGCGTATGGGCGGCCATGGCCAGCACGCGTGGGTCATCGGCATTGAGGATGGCCCAGCCATCAGCGGGCAAGGCTTCGGGCAATTCACTCTTGGCCCACCCGATCGCTGCGAGGCTGCCCAGGCGCTCCAGGTGGGTCGGGCCGACATTGGTCACGATCCCGACCTGGGGCCGGGCGAGCGCCGCTAGAAAGCGGATCTCGCCCGGCGCCCACATGCCCAGTTCCAGCACGGCGACCTCGTGGTCGGGCGTGAGCCGGAGCAGGGAGGTCGGGAGGGTGGCCTCACTGTTATAGCTGCGTTTACTTTTTAAGGTTCGGAACCGGCGGCCCAGGACGGCCGCCACGACCTCCTTGGTGGAGGTCTTGCCCACACTACCGGTGATACCAACAACGGTCGGCGTGAGCTGTCGGCGATGGTAGACGGCCAGCCGCTGGATGGCCAGAAGCGGATCGTCTACGGCGATGAGCAGACACGCATCGGGCGGCGTATCGGCCAGACCCTCGCCGGTGGCCGGATCGACGATGGCCCAGGGGCGGGCGAGCCCACCGAGGGCCGTGCGTCGCGCCTCCACCGCCGCGCGGGTGACCAGGGCCCCCCGCGCGCCGCGCGCCAGCACATCGGCCAGAAAATTGTGTCCATCGGTACGCTCACCGGCCAGGGCAAGGAAGAGCGTCCCCGGCTCAACCTCCCGCGAGTCGGTCACCACTTCGCCGAAACGCACCGCCTGCCAGGCGGGTGCAAGCTCCGGTGAACGCCGTGACCAGCGCGGCTGCACGCCAATGAGCACATCGATCAATCGCAGCACGATGCCCTCCGCACCCCATCGATCGCAGGGGATAACCGGGGGCAATTATAGTTCATGTTCTCCTCTCCCATGCGCCGCGGCGACGCCGCGCCTGATGAGAAGTAGCTGATAGCCGCCGGTGGCGCAACGGCTGCGCCTATGACTGCCCCGGATCAACCAGACCCGGGTCGGGAGGAATCCGCTCGTAACGCAGCAACTCGTCCATCACCTTGTAGAAGACGGGGATGGCGGTGCCCACGCCCCAGATATCGTCCTTGGGCCGGTCGATCTTGACCAGCACCACGTAGTGTGCCTCGTCCACCGGGCCAAAGCCCAGCACCGAGCCGATCGTATAGTTCGGATCGTAGCCACCGCCCTCGATCGGAATGCTCGAGGTACCGGTCTTCGCCCCTACCCGATAGCCGGGCACGAGCCATGTATCGCTGTAGTCGCCGGTGATCGGCCCCCACACCACCGGGCTGTAGTGGTTGGCCGAGTGGACCAGCATCTGCCGCACGGTCCAGGCCACACCGGGCTCGATCGGGCGGCCCACCACCACCGGCTCGGTATCGGTGCAGACCGTGCCCTCGCAGCGCCGTTCGACGATGTACGGCTTCATCATCACACCGTCGTTGGCAATCGCCCCGGCCGCCTGCACCATCTGCAGCGGGGTCACCGAGATGCCCTGGCCATAGGCGTTGGTGAGGAAATTCAGGTCGTTGTAAGTCGGGCTCCCCCAGCTATTGACGATCCCCTGCTCCTCGCCACCGAGCTCGACACCCGTCGGCCGGCCAAAGCCGAAGTCGCGCAGGGCGGCATAGAAGCGCTCGGGGCCGGTCAACTCGTTGAGCTGCAATGCGCCGACGTTGCTGGAGAAGTAGAGCACCCGCTCGGAATCGAGCATGCCATTGGCGCCGCTGTTCCAGTTGCTCAATGAGTAGCCGTAGCGGAACACCACCCCGGTATCGTTGACCACGGTGTCCGCGGTGAAGGCCCGCGCCTGCAGCCCCGCGGCCACGGTGATCATCTTGAAGGTGCTCCCCGGCTCGTAGAGGTTGCTGACCGCCGGGTTGCGCGCGTAGACCTCCTCCGGATAATCGCCGTAGCGGTTCGGATCGAAGGAGGGCCAGCTGGCCATCCCGCGGATCGCGCCCGTCCGCGGATCCATGACGATGATCGACCCGCCATCAGCATTGTGATCCTCGACAGCGGTCTTCAACTCACGCTCGATCACGTACTGGATGAGCGGGTCGATCGTCGTCTGGATGTTGATACCGTTGCGCGGCGGCACGGTGCGCGAGGGCGCGATCGCGATCGGGTTGCGGGCGCCGTCGAACTCGGCCTCGAGCGTCCCGGTGATGCCCTTGAGCTGCGAGTTATAGAAGGCCTCGATCCCGCTAATGCCTTCGCCGTTAAAATTGACGGCGCCGATCACCTGGGCGGCAAACGAGCCCTGAGGATAGACGCGGCGCGGCTCGTACTCGAGGCGCAGCCCGGGCTCATTCAGCGCCTCGATCTGGGCAGCGACCTCCGGTTCGAGCCAGCGCGCCACCGGCAGCCAGTAGTGCGTCGTGTCCGTCAGGGCATCGAGGATGCTATCGGCGGGTTTGCCCACCAGTGCCGCGAGGGTCAGCGCCAGGCGTGGCGCCTTCTCCTGGTTGACCAGGCCGGGAATAACCCACAGGCTCTCGCGGTCCACGTCCATGGCCAGCACATTGCCCAGGCGATCGGTGATCATGCCGCGGGTGGGCAGCAGGGTGATCTGCTGGGCGATCTCACGCTCGGCCAGGGTGCGCAGTTCGCCGTGGCGCAGCACCTGCAGTTCGCCGAGGCGCAGGACGACACGGGCGATCAGCAGCAGGCAGAGCAGCAGGATGGCATTGATCCGCCAGCGGGCAAGCCGGACGTGCGCGCCGCCGGTGGAGGCGCGGGGTCGATCGAGCCGGGTTGTGCTACGGGTAGCCATCGCGATAGTACCGTCCTGGTCGTGAAGCGGCGCGCGTGCCGCTGCTATTCGTCACGGTCGCTGCTCGCATCGGGCTGGCCGGCCGGTGCGACCGGCGGGGCGGCCGGCGCTGAGCGGGCGGGCAGTTCGAGGTAGCGGATCTGCCCATCGCGGACCGGGCGCAGGCCGTTCTGCTCAGCCCGGCGGCGGATGCGCTCGAGCGAGTGGGCGCGCGCCTGGCGCTCCTGGAGCTGGGTTCGCTCGCGGAGCAGGCTCACCTTCTCGGCCTCCAGGTCGCTGATCGCATACCCCCTGGTGGCCACCACGCCGGTCTGGGCGAGCACGATCAGGCTCATCAGGCAGAGCATGATCACCAGGCCGAGCAGATAGCGTGAGCCATCGAGGCGCAGGTAGCGCGGCAGCGCCAGACGGCGCGCGCGGGCGCCTGCGATCGATGAGACGCGGTGCGAGTTGACGGCCATGCACTCTCTCCTATCTCGGATAAACACGACTGGCGGCCGCTCGCCGGGCCGCCAGCGCTCATGCTGCAGCGCGGCGTTCGGCGACGCGCAGCTTTGCGCTGCGTGCGCGGGGGTTGGCGGCGCATTCCGCCGCATCGGCCACGATGGGCTTACGGGTCAGGACCGTCAGGCGGGGCGGATGCTGGGGCTCACCGGCGCCATAGCCCGACTCGGCGCGAAAGAACTGCTTCACGATCCGATCCTCGAGCGAGTGAAAGCTGATCACCGCCAGGCGACCGCCGGGCCGGAGCAACGCCACGGCCTGGGGCAGGGCCGCCTCCAGCTGGGCAAGCTCCTGGTTGACGGCGATGCGCAGCGCCTGGAAGGTGCGGGTCGCCGGGTGGATGCGCTCCCGCCCGCCGCGCCCGATCGCCCGCTGGACCAGGGCAGCCAGTTCGCCGGTCGTCGTGATCGGCGCCTGGCGGCGCCGTTCGACGATCAGGCGCGCGATGCGCCGCGAACCTCGTTCTTCGCCATAGCGATAGATCACGTCAGCCAGCTCCTGTTCATCCAGCTGGTTCACCAGATCGGCGGCGGTGGGGCCGCCACCCGGGTCAAGACGCATATCGAGCGGGCCATCGGCCGCGAAGCTGAACCCGCGCGCCGCCGTATCGAGTTGATAGGACGAGACGCCCAGGTCGAGCAGGATGCCATCGACGGCGCCGAAGCCATGCTGGCGCGCCAGGGCTGCCAGCTCGGCGAAGTGGCCATGGACGAGGGTGAAACTGGCCGCGGGCAGGCCGGCAGCGCCGAGCCGCGCCGCGGCCGCCGTGAGCGCCGCCGGGTCAGCATCGATGCCGAGCAGCCGCCCGCCGGGCTGAGCGGCCTGCAGCACGGCCAGGGCGTGGCCCGCGCCGCCCACCGTTGCATCGATGAAGCAGGCGCCGGGCCGCGGCTGCAGTGCGGCGAGCACCGCCGGCAGCAGCACCGGAATGTGCTGAAACGCAGACGGCTCAGGCTGGCCCATAATGCGTCCATCCCTCAGATCCCCAGATCGGCCCACTGCTCGGCGATCGCAGCCCCCTGCTCCGTGAGCGTCGTCTGCAGCTCGTTCCAGCGCTCGCCCGACCAGAGTTCAAAGTAGGTGTTCATCCCGCTGATCACCACCTGCTCGGCCAGGCTGGCATACTCGCGCAGGTTCTGCGGGATGAGAATGCGCCCCTGACGATCAATCTCCACCTCGGCGGCCAGTGAGAAGAGGATCCGGCGCATATTACGCGCCTCGGTACTGGCAAACGGCAACTTGCTGACCCGCTCGGAGAGTTGCTGCCAGATCGGGTAGGGGAAGGCCTGTAAGCACGGCTCGAAGCCCCGGGTCAAAACAAATCCCTCGCCCAGTTCCTCACGGAAACGGGCGGGGATGGCGACACGGCCCTTCTCATCGATGATGTGCTCGAACTCTCCCAGGAACACTGGCCCGCCTCAGAGAGCCGCCCCGCCGCCCCCGGTCGCAGTGTCTGACCAGGATAACTCAGCGCGCGTCCCCCACCTGAAAGGATTTTCGATGCGAACGTTTGTTGTTCTCTCCACTTTTCCCCACTTCTCCCCACTGTGGTCCACATTATATACCACCGGCCCCACCATTTCAAGCGTTTTCCCGCCGTGATTCCCCTTCAGACACAGGATTGTTGTGTTATGTAAACTTTACAAATGCGACTGCGTGTAGGAGGATGGGGCATAGATACGACACGGGGGCCAGCGCCGCAGCGCTGCCCCCCGTGGCCGGCGTCCGTGCAGCTATGATGGGTCAGCCCCCACCCGCTGAGGCCAATGCCTCGGCCCACCGGGCGCAACCCGGCGACGAAGCGCCGACGGCGCAGTAGCAACCGAGCTCAGGAGCAGACCAGTGAATCACGCCAACGAGGAGCAGCCGCAGCTCAGCCACCTGGATGCACAGGGCCGCGCGCAGATGGTCGATGTGGGCGCCAAGGCGGAAACCCGGCGCGAGGCGGTGGCCCGCGGGATGATCAGCATGCAGCCGGCCACGCTCCAGCTGATTATGAGCGGTGCCGCGCCCAAGGGCGACGTGCTGGCCACCGCCCGTATCGCGGGCATCATGGCAGCCAAACGCACCCCCGAGCTCATCCCGCTCTGCCACACCCTGCTGCTCACCCACGTGAGCGTGACGATCGAGCCCGACCCGGGGGCCAATGCCCTGCAGATCGAGGCGACGGTGCGCACCACGGGGCAGACCGGGGTGGAGCTGGAGGCGCTGACGGCGGTGAGTGTCGCCGCTCTGACGATCTACGATATGTGCAAGGCGGTGGATCGCGCCATGCGCATCAGTGAGATCCGGCTCGTCGCCAAGCGCGGTGGGCGGAGTGGCGAACTGGTGCTGGAGTAGCCCGGCTATCGCTCAAGCGCAGCCCGCAAGCGGGCAAGCTCGGCCGCGATCGCCTCGGCGCGGTACATGTGGGCCAGCACCTGCTCCTCGAGCGTGCCGCGCCAGTGCCGCAGCGCGCGCAGCCGTCCCGCCGCGCGCCGATCGCCTGGCGCCGCCGCGGCCTCCAGCGCCGCGATCTGCTGCTCTAGCTCGGCCAGCGTCCACGAGCGATCGGCTAGCTCGGCATTCACCGTTTTGTACTCGCCGAGCAGGTCGCGATACTGGCGCACCAGCCGCTCACGCTCCCCTGCTGCCGCTGTGCTGTCGCGCTGGGCCATGGCCCTCACCTTATACCGACTCTGCTTGATGGCATCGCATTGGCTTACCTCCACACCTCCACAGCACTACAACGCTACAAAGCCCTGTGTGGAGCTGGAGCGCTGTGGAGATGAGCGGGACAATGCGGGATTGCCAATTCCACCTGGTATTACCTGCACCTGCCCTCCTCCCTGTGATCATAACACACCCGCATAACGAACTCAAGCTTGACATTGAACATTTGTTCTGATATACTCAACGCCAGCAGTGACACACACCACCGCGAGGCTCGTATGATGATCACCTGGCGTACCGCTCCGCTCCTCCGCCCCCAGTTCGCACGGCAGGGCCACCGGCCCGCCGACCCGGTCGAGCTCACCGAACGGCGCTATGGCTTCCTGCCGGCGCGCTTCCGCGCCCGGGGCGCCCTGCACCGCATCGCGCGGATCGAGCGCATCTGGGAGGTAGCTGGCCGGGGCGGCCACGCCGATCGGCGCTACTTCGCGGTAACCTGCGCCGATCGGCGCTGCTGCACCCTGTTTCAGGATCTGCGTGCCGGCACGTGGCACGTTCAGTGGTAGGAGGCGCCCATGCCCGCAAAGAGCCCGCCCTTCCTGATGTGGTACGACGACAACCCCAGGCTCAGTGTGAGCCATAAGATCGCGGCGGCGATGGCCGCCTACCGCGATCGCTTCCACGGCGTCCAGCCCACCCTGGTCCTGGTGAATGAGGCCGAGCTCACCGACGTGGCCGGCGTACAGGTTCGCGCCGTTGCCACCGTGGGCCGCAACACCTACTGGGTGGGGCAGACCGAGCAGCGTGAAGCCCCGGAGGCGCCCCTGCATGCCCCCCCGCCTGCCCGATCCGACCCACAGCGCAGCGGCGCGCGCCGCCCACGTGCGCCGAAGCATCCGTAACCACGCAAGCCCGGGAGCGCGGTTTCGGGGCGGGTTCGGGTGGGGGCGACGAGCTGAGTTGCGCGGAACCCTTCTGAACCCAGCCCCTTTACCCGTTGTCTTTTCCGTCCAGCACCGCGAGGCCGTAGCGCGCGTGCGCGTTCTGCGGATTGAGCGCCAGGACATTCTCGAGGGCGGTGCGCTGATCCTCGGGGTCGTCCACGGCGCCGCTCAGCCAGAGCCACGCCTCTTCGATCCGCTCGTCGGCCTCCACCACCTGCAGCAGCAACTCGCGCGCCCGGGCCTTGTCGCCCTGCTGCAGCGCCAGCGCACCCTCGTAGAGCAACTCGGCCAGCCTCGTGTCCATGGTCAAGCCTTCCTCTGTACGGCAACGATCTGGGCCAGGATGCTCAGCGCGATCTCCTCGGGCGTCTTCGCGCCGATCGCCAGACCGATCGGCCCGTGGATACGGGCCAGCTCCTGCTCGCTGAAGCCCTCGGCGCTCAGGCGCGCCAGGCGCTTCGCATGGGTTGCCGGGCTGCCCAGTACGCCGATGTAGCAGGCCGGCGAACGCAGCGCCACCCGCAGCGCCGGATCGTCGAGCTTGGGGTCGTGGGTGAGTACCGCCACGCAACTCCGCGCATCCAGCCGCCCGGCCAGGGCCACGTCCGGCCATTCTAGCACCAGTTCGCTCACGTGCGCGAAGCGCTCCTCGCTGGCGAAGGCGGCACGTGCATCCACCACCACGGTGCGGAAACCCAGCACCCGGGCCATGCTGGCCAGCGCGACCGCGATGTGGACGCCGCCCACCATAAAGAGACTCGGCGGCGGCACAAAGCTCTCGACGAAGAGCGTGACCCCCAGGTCCGCCAGCTCGACCTGGCGGCTCACGCCCCGGGCCAGCAGCGGCGCTGCCGCATCGCGGGCCACCGCGTCGAGCCTGGCGTCGCCCAGGCTGCCTTCGATCGTGCCAGCGGGCCAGAGCAGCAGTTTCGCGCCAATCGGCCCCGCCCCGCTGATCAGCGTCGCGGTCGCCACCGGCTGCTCTGCCCGGATGGCTGCGCGCAACTTGTCGTAGAGCTGCGTCACGTCGCTTATCCCAGCACTTCAACGAACACCGCGATCGTTCCGCCACAGGCCAGGCCCGCCTCCCAGGCCGTCTCGTCGGCCACACCGAAGTGCAAGAGGCGAGCCTGTCCGCTCGCCAACACCTCCTGGCAGGCCGCAAAGACGGCGCCCTCGATGCAGCCGCCGCTCACCGAGCCGGCCATGGCCCCGCCCGTGGTGACGAATAGCTTCGCGCCCGCCTGCTGCGGCGCCGAGCCGATCGTCTGCACGACGGTCGCCACTGCCACCCGCTCACCACGGGCCAGCCAGGAGTCAATCTGATCCAGATAGTGCTGCAGCATAGCCGCTTATACCAGTTGGAATTGACAATCCCGCATTGTCCCGCTCATCTCCACAGCGCTCCAGCTCCACACAGGACTTTGTAGCGCTGTAGAGCTGTGGAGGTGTAGAACTGAGCCAATGCGATGCCATCAAGCAGAAGCGGTATTACGTGCCCTCCACGCACAGTACCATATCGCCTGAGGAGACGCCATCGAACTGGAGGTTGCCAGATGACCATTCTCAGCGCAGCAGGCAGATTGTTCCACTCCCCGCGGGCTACGCCGCCTCGGCGAGCATGGCAAGGATGCGCGCGATCAGCGCGCGATCCAGCTCGTCGAGCCCATCGGTGAGCGACGCGAGGCGCCGCTCGCCGGCCCAGATCTGCGCGGCGGCAGTGCGCAGCCGCCAGCCCTTGCGTTCCACGTCCTCCAGGGCCAGTTCGACCTCGGCGCGCTCGGCTTCCGCGCCACGGGCCACGGCCACGATGCCCTGCAGCAGCGGCTCGAACTGGCGCAACGCCTCGGCGTGGTCCGTCGCAGCGTCGTCGCCGTCCAGCGCGGTGACGACGCCAGCGGCCATCAGTCGCTCCAGCACGAGCGCGCGCTCGGCGATCGGCAGCGCATCCAGTGCCCCCTGCAGCCCGGCCACGTCGGCCCGCTCCAACGCCCCACGCACCGCTGGCGGCAGGCTGGCGAGCAACTCTGCGGTGATGCCGGGGTTTGCATCCTCGGCGGCGAACCGGTGACGCTCGGCAAACTCCTGCAGCCCCAACTGCGCAAAGAGTGTGGCTGCCTGCTCCAGGTAGGGCCGCGCCAGGTCTGCACGGCCCGTGCGGCGCAGCGCCCAGCCGTAGTTGCCGATCTGCGCCGCGGCCGTGTACTGCTCGCCTGCCGCCCAGTAGAGGCGGACCGCCTGGTTGAGCAACTCGGTCGCCCGCGCCAGCTCGCCCTGCTCCAATAACGCGCGGCCCCGCGCGATCAGCCCGTCGGCCCGCTCCCTGGTTGTGCCAGCGCTCATCAGGTCGTTCTCCTCCCCAGGAGCCAGTTCACATTGCTATTGATTACTAAAAATCAAGTCTCGCCGCGCAAAGGCATAGATCGACAGGCCGAGCAGCGAGACGAGGAGTGAGGCCTGCGCCAGGATGTTCGCGATCGCGGTCGGCGTGCTGTAGTCCCGCATGACTGCCAGCTGGAAGCCGTAGAACGCCGGCACCAGTGGCCCGCCCAGCAGCGCCTGCAGCGCCCGCAAGACGGAGCGCACCGCGTCGGGCAATGCGACGAGCAGCGTGCCGCCGATGAAGTTGCTGGAGAAGGCCAGGGCGATCAGCCCCAGCACGACCAGGCGCCAGCCGGTGGGAAAGACCAGCGGCGAGAGCATGAGCAGCAGGGCGGCAAGCAGGCCGATGTTGAGCAAGAGCGGCAGGCTGCCGAGCAGCCAGTCGCCGAAACCCAGGTCGACCGGGCGGTTGAGGCCGGCCGTGGCGAGGCTCAGCAGCCCGTAGGCGCCCGCCACAATGGTGCAAGCGCCGAAGAACAGGCCGAGCAAAAAGGTGCCGCGCCCGACCCCCCGCGCGAGCAGCACATAGCCCTGCGGCCGGTCGCCAAGGCCGATGAAGGCGGCCATGGTGTACAGGGTGAGCGCCGGCGTGAAGACGCCCAGCACGCTGAAAAAGTACTGGGCATTCATCGGACGCCGCAGAAAGATGAAGAATACGGCCAGCAGGGCGACGATCTCGATCACGATCCGCCCCGAGCGCAGGTACTCCAGCAGGGTAAAGCCCGTAAAGCGAAGGAGACGCATAGCATGTCCGCTCTGGTTGGGTAGCCTTCCTGACACCAATGCCCCTGACCCGATCCTGGCCGCCACTGGCCCGGGCCGTTGGAACACCAGCCACGGCCAGCGGCCACGGAGACTACGCCCCTGGCGTGCGCTCGCCCGGATCCTGGTCGCGATCGTTGCGGCCGAGCAGTTCGTTGAGCAGCGTATCGCCCTCGCCACGCCGCCCATCGGCGGGCGTTGGTGGCGACTGCTCGCCGGGGAGCGGCAGATCCCAGAGCGCAGCGGGCAGCCCATGGGCCTCGCCCGGGCTGGGCAGCGTCTCGTGGACCGCCTCGCGGTAGAGCCGCTCCAGCGGGCTCTCAAGCGGCTCCAGGGCGATGATCGCAACCCTGGCATCGAGCAGCGCCTGCAGCACCGCTGCCTGCAGCGCGGCGCTGTTCGGGCTGAGCCGCACACTCCGTTCTTCACAGCGCACGCCTGGCCCCAGGGCCGCGATCTGCGCCTGCACCTCGGCCCCGAGCGGACTGACACTGATGCGCACACTGCTCGCCACCTCACGCAACTCGCGCGTGTAGGCCTCAGCGGCGATGCGCCCGCCCGCCAGCACTCCCACCCGGTCGCAGAGCACTTCGACTTCCTGCAGGTAGTGGGTGCAGAGAAACACGGTGTGGCCGCGCTCGCGCACGCTGGCGAGCAGTTCGATCACTTCACGCTGGCCGGCCGGGTCAAGACCACTCGTCGGCTCGTCGATCAGCAGCAGGTCCGGATCGCAGAGCAGGGCCTGGGCCACACCCAGGCGTTGCAGCATGCCCTTGGAGTAGGTGCCAAGGCTCCGCTCGGCGGCATCGCGCAACCCCACGGCGATCAACTCGCGCTCCACCCGCTCGTGCAACGCGGCCCCCGTCAGACCGCTGAACTGCCCCAGAAAGCGCAGGTACTCGCGGGCATTGTAGCGGGTGTGGTAGCGTTGACGCTCAGGGATGTAGCCGATGCGGGCGCGCATGCGCTCCAGCCTGGTGGAGCCGAATAGCCGCAGCCGGCCCTGGTTCGGGCGCAGAAAGCCCATCATCAGGTGGATCAGGGTTGATTTGCCGGCGCCATTCGGCCCCAGCAGGCCGTAGACCTCACCCGCCCTGACGCGCAGGCTCAACCCCTGCAGCACCGGCAGGCTGCCATAGGCCTTGAACAACTCCTCGATCTCGATGACGTCGCTCACCCCTGCTCCTCGCCTCCGTGCCTCATCACCGGGGTCCCCCGCGACAGCGGCGGGCCCGCGTTCCGTGTCACCCCATCACCGCCAGGGCCAGCGAAGCCAGCCCGGCCAGGGGCAATGCCCAGAGCGCACAGAGCCGCAGCGCAGCCGGCAAGGTCAGCCGGGGGATGCGGCCGGTAAGGCGGCGCAACAGCAGCCCTGCGCTGGCCACCCCGGCAGCGACCACGAGCAGGCCGAGCCAGGGCGGGCCCACCCGCACCGGCAGGCCGGCCACCAGGATGGCTGCCAGCAGCGCCCCACTGCGCACGTCGCGCGCCCAGCCGTCCAGCGATCGCGTGGGCGTGGCCAGCCCCGCCGTGACACCGCCGGGCGTGATCCGCTCCTCGCTGGCGAACGGTCCCCAGCCTACGGCGGCCGGGAACGCTAGCAGCGCGGCCACCAGGGCCAGCAGATGGGCCGGCGCGGTGGCGGGGCGCCAGTCCAGGTGGGCGCTTAGCGCCGGCGCCAGCGCCGCCCAGATCGCTGCCCGCGCCAGGACGCCCAGCTGTGCCTCGCGGATCGCCGCGCGCACCACCGAGGGCACACCCGCCGCCAGGGGTGGCAGCAGCGGCAGCAGAAAGGCCAGTTCGAAGCCCGTCCAGGCCCAGAGCCACGCCCCTGCGCCGCCGGCGGGGTGCCACGGCCAGGGCAAGGTCGCCAGCGCCAGCCCCGCGGCAGCCACACTGCCCGCGGCTGCCAGGCCCTCTCGCGCGTGCAACCCGGCCCCGTCGGGCCAGGTGGCGCCCTGGCCGACCAGCAGCCCGTAGAATGCCCCTAACCCGACGGCCGTCAGCAGCCCCGGGTACACGAGTACGGCGATGATGGCGAGCAGAACATCCATAGAAGCTCAGGGGGCCACAGGACACAACGTCGCGCCGCGATGCTACAACGCCCGGATAAAGGCCAGTTCGCGGATCGCTTCGTCAATCGTGGCCAGCAGTGGCTGCGGATAGAGGCCAATCCCCAGGCAGAGCAACAGCAGCACCAGGGTCAGGGCGGCGGTCGAACGGGGCTCGGGCTCGAGCCGCCGCTGGGCCGGGCGATTAAGCTCGATCTCCCACAGCAGCAGTGGTTCCTCAGGCGTAGTCTCCTCGGCGGGGCCGAGCAAGCGCTCACTCGCCACCCGGGCCAGCCCCAGCCCGGCAAACAGCGTGCTGAGCAGCAACGGGAGCAACTCGATCCAGCCGCGCTCGGCCGCCGCCTGGTAGATCAACAACTGGCTCATGGCTCCATTGAGCGGCGGCAGGCCGATCAGCGCCAGCCCGCCCACCAGCAGCCCTGACCCGGCCACCGGCCAGCGGCGTAACAGGTCGCGGCGCACGACGCCCGGCGGGCGCCCATCCGGCCGCTCCAGCAGGCCCAGGCTCACAAAGAGCAGCGTGACCGCCAGGGTCTGGTTCAGGGCCCCGAAGATCGCCCCCGCTAGCCCGATGCTCGATACCGACGCCAGTCCATAGAATACCATACCACTGCCATAGAGGATGAGATAGGCCAGTGTGCGCCGCAACGGGGCCGGCCCCACCGCCAGCAGCCCACCCACCAGCACACTGACGATCGCGCCCAGCCGCATAACGCCATGGGCGCCCTCACTCTCCAGGAGCAGGGTCGGAAAGCTCTGGAAGACCAGGATCAGCACGAGCAGGCTGGCCGTATTCAGCAAGGTGATGATCAACGCGGCCACCAGCGGCTCGGCATAATCGACCAGGTCGGTGAGCCAGGTGTGGAAGGGGATGAGCGCGAGCCGCAGCGCGAAACCCACCGTCAGCAGCGCCAGGATGAACCGCGCCGGCGAGATGCGCTCCGGCAGTTCGCCCGGACGGTAGATGTCGGTGAGCACGAAGGCGATATACATCAGCACCGCCGCCACCGTCATCAGCACCAGGTACTTCAGCGCTGCGGCAATGGCGCGCGTGCCCACCAGGTTGCTCGCGCCCGCCGGCAGGTCCACGATTGCCAGCACGGCCGTCAGGCCAGTCGCCGCCAGCAGCAAGGTGGTGATGAACGGATCCTGCAACAGCAGCACGGTACAGACCTGCGACAGGGTGAGCAGCGCGATCGGCACGAAGTTCTCGCCATGGGGCAGGTGCCAGGCGCCCACCATGGCAAAGCCGCCGATGGTCAGAAACAGCAGCAGGAAGACCCGGTTGAGCGGGCTAAGTGTCAGGGTGATACCGAGGAAACGGGTTGGCGCATCGACCGGGATCTGGGTAGCGATCAGCAACTGGGCCAGCACCGTGCCCAGGGCGGCGAAGATCACCAGCCCCGTGCGGCGACGCAGCACGAAGGTGCTCGCCGCCATCGTCACCGGGAAAAAGATGAGCAGCAGGTAGGCCATCGTTTAGCCTAACGCCGGTAGAGCTCACTCAACTCAAGCGTCTTGAGCCGTCCGTAGAGCAATCCGCTCAAATACGCCACCGCCAGGGCCAGCAGGACGTTGATCAGGCTGAGCAGGACCAGGGGCACGACGTTCAGGCCACTGGCCTCCGGGGCGCTCACCACCGCGACATAGAGCAGATCGATGGCACTCGTGCAGAGCAGCAAGCCGAGACCGATCTTGAGCAGGTCGGTGGCCGTGGCGATCGTCAGCAGGCCGGTGAGCGTCAGCCAGTACCAGGCGAAGTCGACCGCCGCAGAGGGGCCGATCGGGTAGATGCGCGGGAGCGCCAGGCTGGCCATGAGCGCTAGCACGCCCGCCCAGAAGGGCACGACGTAGTCACTGAACTGGAATGGCGCACTGGCGCGCTGGCGCTGCGCCGCGCGCGCGGCCCGCCGCAACTCGGCCAGACCAAACTCGTCGAGGTTCTCGAGCCCGTACTCGCGCGAGAAGGTCAGCGCGGTGATCCCCAGGATCAGGGTGACCGCGACGCCGGTGATCAGCTTGACGAACACCAGGGTGCTGAGCTCCAGCCCGAAGATCGCGAGGTCGGGCGGCACGAAGCGCTGCTGGGCCAGAAACAGCGCCTGGGCCAGGTAGTTCAGCAGCAGGGCGGCAAAGGTTAGCCGCCAGTCACGGAACAGCAGCACCACTGCTGCCGTTGCCCCGATCGCGATGGTAAACCAGTTGATCTCCATGGGGTCTACTGTGCCATCAGCAGCATGATCGTGATCAGCGCCCCGAGGACGCCGAGCAGGTAGTAGCGTTGCTCGAACAAGCCCACCGGGATGCGCAGCAACTCGCTGGCCAGCTGCAGCGCCAGCCACAGGCCGTGCAGCAAGGGCGCCGGCCTGGCGAGCCAGGCCAGCGGCTGGAGCAGCGCCCCCAGGGCCTCAGGGGCCAGGCGAACCGCCTCCTCGTCCGGGTCGCGCGCCAGGGTGCGTGCCGACCGCGCGCGGACCAGCAGGATGCCCAGCGCGAGCAGCGCCAGCCCGGCGGCCACGGCGGCTCCCTGCACCACGGGCGCGATCGGCGCCTGGAGCGGCGCCAGCGGCAACTGGCCTGGCCAGTGCGCCCAGGCCAGTTGCGGAGCCAGGCCCAGCGCCAGCAGCGCGCCCCCGGCAAGCCCCACTGGCGCCAGGTCGGCCCAGTTGCTGCGCGGCCGGGTCGCATCAGCCGGGGTCAGCATAGCGGCCAGCGGGGCGAGCAGCGCGAGCGCCAGCAGTACCATTCCGGCCATCACCAGCGCCACCAGCCATGGTTGCTGCACCTGGGCCGTCGTCAGCAGCCAGAGCCGCCCCCAGAAGCCCCAGAGCGGCGGCAGCCCCAGACTGGCGAGGATCCCCAGGGTCCAGGCCAGGACCACCAGGCGCGGCACCGCCCCGCGCCCATCGCGGTAGTCGTCGCTGCCGGTGTGATGCTCTACCCCCGCGGCGGCTGCGGCCGCGACCACCGCGCCGAGCATCAGGCTCAGCAGCAGGCTCGGCCCCGCCACGACGGCAAGCGGCCCGCGCAGGCCAACAGCGGCCACCACCAGGCTGGCCTGGCTGCCCCAGGCCCAGCCGAGCAGCGCCCGCAGCCGCTGCTCGCCCAGGGCGCCCGCGCCGCATGCCAGCACCCCCAGGCCACCAACCAGGCCCAGCATCGTGCTCCAGCTACCGGGCAGCGCAGGCAGCGCGGCCACAGCCCGCAGCAGCCAGCCGAGCGCCGCTGCGGGCGCGCTCAGCCCGAAGATCAGCGCGCCCAGCAGCGCGGGGGCCTCTGTGCTATCGTCACGGCCATTCATCAGCGGAGCGCAGGCTGCCAGCCCCAGGGCCGCGAGCAGCCCGGCGCCAGCCGCAGGCCAGGCCGGGCTGCCGCCCGCGGCAAGGGCCGGTCCGCCGACGAGCAGGGCCACCATCAGCAGCGCGCTGGCCGCCAGCCCGAAGCTCACCCCGAGCGGCGGCGCCCCGCTGCGCGCAGCCGTGCCACTGGCGCGCAACGCCCCATAGCCGGCCAGCGCCAGCACCGACCACGACTGCGGCTGAAACAGTGAGAGCGGCGGCGCATTGAGGCTGAACAGGACCGCCGCCAGGCAGAGCAGCGACCAGGCGAACACCGTGCCAAAGCCGCGCACAGCGGCAGCCACCGCGCCGGCCAACCCGAGCAGCGCCGCCCCGCCACCGCCAAGCAGAGCCAGGGCCACGGCGCGCTCGCCAGCTGCGAGCCCGGGCGCCAGCGTGAAGCGCGCCCCGCCGATGCTGAGCACCTCCACCGTGGCCTGTTCAGCGCCCGGCGCCGGCGCCAGGGCCACCGCGCCGGCCGCCAGCAAGGCGGCGAGCGCAGCAACCAGGCCCAGCGTCCGGGTGGGCACCAGGCGGCTCAGCCCGAAGCAGAGCGCCGCACCAGCCAGCAGGATGATAAAGCCAGGGTTGAGCATACTTCACGCCAGCTGATCGCTGCTCACGGCCAGACACGCATCACACGGATCGGTGGAGACCACGATCAGTGCCGCATCATCCAGGGCCGCGTTCGCCAGCACCGTCCTGGCCAGCAGCCGGTCGAGTTGTGGCGCACAGCGGACATTGACCGCGCTGAGCCGGCGTCCGTCGCTCGCCACATCATAGCGTAACGGGCCGCGTGGCGCCTCCACCGCGGCGCTCGCCGACCCCGCCGGGAGCTCGTCTGGCAGCGACGCGCCAACCGGCCCATCCGGCAAGGCGCGCGCAACCCGTTCTACCAGCCGCAGCGCCTCCAGCGCCTCGAGCAGCAGCACCACCATGCGCGCATGCACGTCACCGCCCTCCTGGGTCACCAGGCCGGGCGTCAGATCGGCATAGGCTGCGTAGGGCGCATCGCGCCGCAGATCGGCGGTGAGCCCGGCGGCACGCGCGAGCGGCCCGGCCAGCCCGAACTGCTCGGCCGCACCCGCGCTGATCACGCCGATCTCGACCGTGCGGGCCAGCAGGCTCCGTCGGGCAATAGTATGCTCGGCGAGGGGGAAGAGCCGTTCCAGGATGGTTGCGGCCGACCACAGGACCGTCACGTCCCCGGGCGTAATGTCGCGCGCCAGTCCGGCAGGCACGATCCAGGCAGCGGGGGCGCTGCCGGCCAGCCTGGTGAGCACGGTGCGCGTGGCACTCGCCTGGGCGGCACAGGCCTCAGCCAGGTAAGGGAGGGCCAGCGCGCCGAAGAGCGCCGCCAGGGTCGTCAGATGGGAGGCTGCGCGCTCCAGTTCTGCTGCGGCCAGCCGCAGGTAGGCAGCGCGCGGTGGCAGCTGCACGGCAGCGAGCGCTTCGATCGCCTGGCAGAGGGCCAGCGCGTGGGCAATACCACAACTCGGGCAACAGCCAAGCGCCGCCTCAGCCAGTTCGCTATAGCTCATGCGCTCCAGCCGCGCGAATGGTGCGAGGTCCGCGTGGTCTGGACGGTACTCCACATCCGCGACCTGTTCGCCCTCGACCTTGAGGATGAGCCGCTGTGGGCGTCGGAGGGCGGGCGCGCTCGGCCTGAGCGCGAGCGAATACGTCACGAGCGTCTCCAGCGCAGCGCCGCCGCCAACCGGGGCGTATCGGAGGCGCATTATACCACCTCAATGCTGTGCGCCGTCCGCCTCCCGCGGTGGGGTGTGGGGCTGCTGCGCTACTCCACGAGGTGTTTGTTCGCTGGTGTTGGCGGCTGCGCCGCCAACACCACCACACAAACTGGGGTCTGGGGCATGCCTCAAGGGCCCTGCAACCACCAGACGGCAGGCGCGGCAGTGCTATAATCAGCACAACTGCCTGGCAGCGTGCAGAAAGGATGGCGTATGACCACGGAGCAGACGGCGGCCGCCGTGCAGGCCGATCGCGACTATCTTCTTCAGACCTATGTCAAGCCCGATTTCGTGATCGAGCACGGTGAGGGGGTCTACCTCTTCGACACCACGGGCCGCCGCTACCTCGATTTCGTCAGCGGGATCGCCGTCAACGCCCTTGGCTATGGCGACCCCGAGGTCACCGCGGTCATCGCCGAACAGGCCGCGAAGCTGATCCACGTCTCCAACCTCTATCTCACCGCCCCGGCCGGCGAGCTCGCGCGCATGCTCGTGCAGAGCAGCCCCGCCTTCGACCGCGTCTTTTTCGCCAACAGCGGCGCCGAGGCCGTCGAGGGGGCGCTCAAGTTCGCCCGGCGCTACGCCCGCGACCGGGTTGGCGAGGGGAAGACGGCGATCGTCGCCTTCGATGGCTCCTTCCACGGGCGGACCATGGGTGCGCTGGCGGTGACCGCCCGTGAGAAGTATCGCGAGCCGTTTATGCCCGTCATGCCGGGCGTGCGCTTCGCCCGTTTCAACGATCTGGCCTCGCTCGAGGCAGCGATGGGCGCCGATGTCTGCGCCATCATCCTCGAACCGGTGCAGGGCGAGGGCGGCCTGCGCGTCGCCGATACCCGCTTTCTCCAGGGCGCGCGCGCGCTCTGCGATCGCCATGCAGCGCTGCTCATCCTCGATGAGATCCAGTGTGGCATGGGCCGGACAGGCACCCTCTGGGCCCACGAGCCCTCCGGGGTGCGCCCCGATATGCTGACCGTGGCCAAGCCGCTCGCCGGCGGCCTGCCGATCGGCGCGGTGCTGATGAGCCAGGCCGTGGCCGATACCATCCACGTCGGCGACCACGGCACCACCTTCGGGGGCAATCCGCTCGTCACAGCCGTGGCCGGGGTCGTCTTCCGCCGCATCAGCGACCCGGCCTTTCTCGCCCACGTGCGCAGCGTGAGCAGTTACCTCGACGAGGCCCTGCACGACCTGGCTGCCGAGTTCCCGACGACCGTCCTGGAATTGCGCGGGCGCGGCCTTATGCGCGGCCTGCGCCTCGCTGGTCCAGCCTCTGTCGCGCGTGAGGCCGCCCAGGAGCGGGGGTTGCTGGTGGCCACCGCCGGCGAAGATGTGCTGCGCCTCTTGCCACCGCTGATCATCGAGCCACACCACGTCGATGAGAGCCTCGCCGTCTTGCGCCAGGTGCTCAAGTAGCCAGAAGGTGAGCAGTTCGTGCCTGGTTTGAAAGGAACCCGCTATGCCTGTTGTCGCATTGATCGGCGCCCAGTGGGGCGATGAAGGCAAGGGCCACCTGGTTGATCTGCTGGCGGGCAGGGCGCGGCTCGTGATCCGCTATGGTGGTGGCAATAATGCCGGCCATACCGTGGTCAACCACCTCGGGACCTTCAAGCTGCACCTGGTCCCCTCGGGTATCTTCGATCCAGCGATCGTCAATGTGATCGGCCCGGGGGTGGTCGTCAATCCGGAGGTACTGCTCAGCGAGATCAATGAACTGCAGCGCCGCGGCGTCTCAACCGCGAAGCTGTTCGTCAGCGAGCGGGCCCACGTGATTATGCCCTATCACGTGCTGCTCGACCAGCTCCAGGAGGAGACACGCGGCGAGGGCAAGATCGGCACCACCGGTCGCGGGATCGGCCCCGCCTTCGCCGATAAGATGAACCGGACTGGCATCCGCATGGCCGACCTGCTCCACGAGGAGACGCTGCTCACCCGTCTGCGCACGGTGCTGGAGGAGAAGAACCGCCTGCTGACGAAGCTCTACGATGCCCGGCCGCTCTCGCTCCACGACACCTACTTGCGCTTCCTCGACTTCGGTCGCCAACTGGCCGACCACATCAGCGACGTTCACCCGATCATCGACCGGGCGCTCGATAAGGACCTGCCCGTGCTGCTGGAGGGCGCCCAGGGCGCGCTGCTCGATGTTGACCACGGTACCTACCCCTACGTAACGTCGTCGCCGCCTGGCGCGGCAGGGGCCTGCCAGGGCGCGGGCATCGGCCCTACCCGGCTCAGCACCGTGATCGGCGTGCTCAAAGCCTACACCACCCGGGTCGGCGAAGGCCCTTTCCCCACCGAGCTAGATGGCCCCGAGGCCGACGCCCTGCGCCAGATCGGCACACCCTGGGCCGAGGTGGGAACCACCACCGGGCGCCTGCGCCGCGTTGGCTGGTTCGACGCCGTGCTTGCCCGCTATGCCGTCCAGATCAATGGCATCGACACCCTGGCCATCACCAAGCTCGATGTGCTCGATACGCTCCCGAAGATCAAGATCTGTATCGGCTACCGCCTCCACGAGACGCGGCTGGAGTACCCGCCGGCCACGGTGGCTGTGCTCGCCCAATGCGAGCCGGTCTACGAAGAACTACCGGGCTGGGGCACCGCAACCACGGGCGTGCGCCGCTTCCAGGATCTGCCCGAGGCCGCCCAGGCCTATGTCGCGCGCATCTGCCAGCTGGTCGGCGCGCGCCTTGGCCTCGTCTCGGTCGGCCCCGGGCGCGAGCAGATCATCCAGGTGGCCGAGGTCTTCTAACACGTACGTGTTCACATGTCTCCTGGGAGCGCGAGCATCTTGCCCGCGGAGACGCGACTGAGGGCGGGACGCCCTCGCTCCCAGGCGCGGGTGTTACCCCAGGAGTGAACAGGTACGCTAACACGACTTCATTAGTTTCAGCGGGCTAATACCAATTCTCGTTCCCAGGCCCCGCATACCCCATCCCCCTCCCCCCTCCCCTGCCAGGGGAGGGGGCCAGAATCTGGCGTTGCGGTGCGCCAGCGAAGCTGGCGCACCGCAACGCCAACAACATCCCCCCCTCTCCCAGGTTGGGAGAGGGGGGGATGGGGGTGAGGGCAAGCAGCGCATCAGGACGCTATCCGCCAAAAACCCTCCACCTGAGAGCTTACGGGGCCGGGGTCGACCCGGCAGATGCGCTCGGACCGAGGCCTACCCCACCAGCTTGGCCTGCAGTTGCCGGTTCGAGGGCTCGACCAGAACGGAACCGTCGGGAAAGACGATCGTCGGCACGCTGCGGAAGCCGTTGTTAACCTGCACGACATACGCGGCCGCCGCCGCGTCCTCCTCGATGTTGACGTAGTGATAGGGGACACCATGCTGCTCGAGCACGCGCTGGGCGCGCCGGCAGTCGGGGCACCAGCTGGTGCCGTACATCACAATTGGTTGCTGGTTGCTCATAGCCTTCGCCGTTGTGACTCTTCACCAATACCCCCGGAGGGTATTATACCCGGATCACGCCCATCACGCCAGCGCTGCTCCAGCGAATGTACATTCTTTGCACGTGCTTTGTACAGGACGAGGGGTTTGACAGCCAGCTGACGAGTGTGTTACTATGGCGCCCGCGCAAGCCTGCATCGCGCCGAATCGGTGCGCAAAATACCCACCACCCCGGTCACCGTTGACCAGGCTCACTCCAGGTTCTGGTCTCTTTCATAGGGTGTTTCCACGATCGCTCGAGGGTTATCCAGGAGCTGATTCAGCATGAAACTGCACGAGTACCAGGCCCGCGATCTGCTTGCGACGTACGGCATCCCGGTTACCCGTGGCGGCGTTGCGACGACCCCGGCGGAGGTGCGGGCCGTTGCCGAGCAGATCGGCGGGCCGGTGGTGGTCAAGGCGCAGGTGTTTGTTGGTGGTCGGGGCAAAGCCGGTGGCGTGAAACTCGCCGATACACCCGAACAGGCTGAGCAGGTGGGCAGCCAGATCCTCGGCATGTCAATCAAGGGCCTCACCGTCGAGAAGGTGCTGGTCGCCGAAGCGATCACCTATAGCAAGGAGATCTACCTGAGCGCCATCCTCGACCGCGCCGCCAAGCGGGTGACGATGATCGCCTCCGCCGAAGGCGGCGTCGAGATCGAGGAGGTTGCCCGCACCAACCCCGACGCGATCATCAAGATCCCTGCCCATCCCCACCTCGGCCTGAAAGACTACCAGGCCCGCGAACTCGCTTTCGGCATCGGCCTGAGCGATGGCAAACAGGCACGCCAGTTCGCCCAGATCGCCACGGCGCTCTATAAGGTCTTCGTCGAGAACGACGCCTCGCTCGCCGAGATCAATCCGCTGGTGATCCGTGCCGATGGCTCGCTCCAGGCCCTGGACTCGAAAGTGCTGCTCGATGATAGCGCGCTCTTCCGCCACCCCGACCTGGCGGCGCTCCACGATGCCTCTGAAGAACCCGAGGCCGAGCAGCGCGCCCGCGCGGCTGATATTACCTTCATCAAGCTCGATGGCAGTATCGGCTGTATGGTCAACGGCGCCGGGCTGGCCATGGCAACGATGGACGTCGTGAAGCTCTATGGCGGTGAGCCGGCGAATTTCCTCGATATCGGCGGCGGCGCCGGCAAAGAGAAGGTGAAGGCGGCACTGCAGATCATCCTCGCCGATCCTAATGTCAAGGCGGTGATGTTCAATATCTTCGGCGGGATCACACGCGTCGATGAGGTCGCCCGCGGGATCATCGCGGCCCTTGAAGAGGTGCAGACCGATGTGCCGATGATCGCCCGCCTGACCGGCACCAATGAAGAGGAGGGCCGGCGTCTCCTCGCCGCGTCACGCCTCATCCCGGCCGCAACCCTGGCCGAGGCCGCCCAGAAGGCCGTTGCCGCTGCCCAGGGCGCCTGAAGCCCTGCCCTGCTCATCCGGTGGCCCCGGGGCACGCCAGCGAGGGCGCACCCGTCACGCGCTGCCCCTGGGCCGCTTCGTATACTCACACGGCGAACAGCCTGTGCGATCCGTACGATATGTCGCAGCGTCGTCGCCAACGGACTGCAGATGGTCGCTGCACGTGAGGAACAACGAATGACCAGGCGCGCCCTCATCACCGGAATTACTGGCCAGGACGGGAGTTACCTGGCTGAGTTTCTCTTGAACCAGGGGTATGAGGTGATCGGTATGGTGCGCCGCACCAGTACCGTGAACTTCGAACGGATCAAACACTTCCAGGATCGGGTTACCCTGGTCACCGGCGACCTTGCCGATGAGGTCTCGCTGATCTCGATCCTCCGCGAACACCGCCCGGCCGAGGTCTACAACCTCGCTGCTCAGTCCTTCGTCCAGACCTCCTGGGCCCAGCCGGTCTTTACCGGCGAAACAACCGCCCTCGGGGTCACCCGCATGCTCGACGCCGTGCGCATCGTCGACCCGGCGATCCGCTTCTATCAGGCCAGCAGCAGCGAGATGTTCGGCAAGGTCGTTGAGGTGCCCCAGACTGAACGGACGCCCTTCTATCCGCGGAGCCCCTACGGCGTCGCGAAGGTCTACGGCCACTGGATCACGGTCAATTACCGTGAGAGCTACGATATGTTCGCCTGCTCAGGTATCCTCTTCAACCACGAGTGCGTGAGCGAGACGACCCCGCTGATCGTGCGCCAGCATGGCCACCTCACTATCGTTACCCCCGGCGAACTCGTCTCCCTGCGCCGCACTGGCCCCGGCCAGCAGCGTTTTACCCCTTCCGGACTCGAGATCTGGGACGGGACGGCCTGGACGCCGATCACCGCGATCACCGCCACGCGCCGCCGACCCCACGATCCCGATCATACCTTGCTCACGTTCCAGACATCCGGCGGCAGTGTGATTGTGACTGCTCACCACCATATGCTCGATGCCGCGCACGAGGTGCGCGTGGCCCGCACGCTCAAGGCCGGTGATGCGCTGGCCCTGGCGCCCAGCCTCCCGCCTCCAGCGGACTGGGCCGCCGTTGGCCCCGAACTGGCCGAACTGATGGGCCTGCTCGCCGCTGGCGGCGATCTTGCCGCGACCGGTCGCATCCAGGTGGCCAGCGACGACCGCGACCTGCTCGACCGCATCACCAGCCTCTGGTCGCGGCTCTTCCTCGGGAGCAGCACGACGCCCGTCACGCCCGCCGGCTGGCCGGACGAGCCGCCTGCTGGCCAGCTTACCCTGAGCGGCGATCCGCTGATTGGGCGCTGGCTGCACCAGCAACTCGTTGCCGCCGATGGCCAGCGGCGAGTGCCACCGCTGGTGCTCAATGCCGGCAGTGAGGCCCGGCGGGCCTTCCTGGCCGGCTACCACGCCGCCACCTGGCCAGCAGCGGCGCCCGGCGATAGTATCACCACCACCAGCCCCCTGCTCGCCCAGGGCCTCCTCTGGCTCTACGCCGACCAGGGCCAGCAGTGCGCGGTCGCAGTTGAGCCGCGTGGCGAGCACAACCGCTATCAGCTGACTATCAGCCGCGCGCACCCGGGCCAGCGAGCGGCCAGGCCAGACGCCACCATCCGGCGGATCGCCACTGCGCCCGCCGCCGATGAGTGGGTCTTCGACCTGGAGACGGGTAGTGGCGTCTTCTGTGCCGGCGTCGGCCGTGTGCTCGTCCACAATAGCCCCCGCCGCGGCCTCGAGTTCGTGACCCGCAAGATCGCCCACGGCGTCGCGCGGATCAAGCTTGGCCTCGATGAAGAATTGCGCCTCGGCAACCTTGATGCTCAGCGCGACTGGGGTTTTGCCGGTGATTATGTCGAAGCGATGTGGCTGATGCTGCAGCAGGATCGGCCTGATGATTATGTCGTCGCCACCGGGGAGACCCACTCGGTGCGCGAGTTCTGTGAGCTCGCCTTCGGCCACGTCGGGCTCGATTACCGTGACTATGTGGTCCAGGACGAGCGCTTCATGCGGCCAGCTGAGGTGGATCTGCTGATCGGCGATCCCGCCAAGGCCCGCGCCGTGCTGGGATGGAGCCCCAAAACGAACTTCCCCGATCTGGTCAGGATGATGGTCGACGCTGACTTGCAACTTCTCAAGGAGCAGAATCGATGACCCAGGCGGAGCAGCGACTGATCGAGCAGGGATGGGCGGCACTGGTGGAGCGCCTCGGGGTTGCCGAAGCGACACGCTTCGTCATGCTGCTCGATCGTCGTACCGGCGGTGCGCTGCAACATATGCGCACCCTCTGGTCCACCCCACGGGTGAGTCATACCCAGGGGCACCACGGCACGGTCGCCCAGCATCCCGGCTCGGCCACCCAGTTCGACACGTAGGCGGCGAGGATATACCACCCCGATATTGAACAGGCCTGAGGGCTGTACCCTCAGGCCTGTACTGCTGCCTGTTGCGCGCGGCCCGCCCGCTGCACAGTCGTCTGTCAACGACGCTGCTGCTCGACGGCGCCGAGCTCCTCGCCCCGCGGCAGGCTGTGCTCGATGCTGTCCAGACGCACGCTCATCGCCCGGCGCCACGCCTCGTCTTCGACTTGCATGGCGCGCACCCGGTAGAGGATCTCCTCCTGCACCCGCCGTACACCCCCCACCCGGTCGGCCAGCAGGCCGATCAAGAAGGTGATCAGCGCCATCAACACCAGAAAACTGCCCACCAGCAGCGCCTGGACGTTGTCAGCCGTCATCTCGGTGACCCGCCGGCCGATGAAGATGTAGGCTGCGCGCCCGAGCAGCAGCAGGCCCGGGATCAGCAGCGCTGCCGCGAGATAGCTGAAGACCTTGAGCGGCTCGTAGGTAGCGTAGGTGCGGGCAATGATCGCCGCCTGGCGCTTGATGAAGTTCCAGTTCCCGCGGTGCAGCCGCGATGGGCGGTCAACGTAGTTGGTCCGGATCGGCACCGCCTGGATCGTCAGCCGGCGCTTGCCGGCCTGGATCAGGTTCTCAACGGTGTATGAGAAGTCGGTGGTGACAAAGGTGCGCAGCGCCGCCTCACGCGAGAGGGCACGAAAACCGCTCACCGTGTCTGGCACGTTGGTCTCCGAGGCCCAGCGCACAACGGAACTGCCGACCTTCTGCAGTGCCCGCTTGAGCGGCGAGAAGTGCTCGATGCTCTGCACCTGGCGGTCACCAATCACGATGTCGGCCGTGCCCGCGACGATCGGCGCCACCAGGCGCGGGATCTCGTCGCCGGGGTACTGGTTGTCGGCATCGGTGTTGACGATGATATCGGCGCCCAGGCGAAGCGCCGTGTCCACACCTGTCTGATAGGCGGTGGCGAGCCCCTTGTTGGCCGTGTGGCGCACCACGTGATTGGCGCCGGCCCGCAACGCCACCGCCACCGTGTCATCGGTCGAGCCGTCGTCCACGATCAGCACCTCCACACAGCTGATGCCCGGTATGCTGCGCGGAATGTCGGCGATGACGCGCGCGATGGTGTCGCGCTCATTCAACGCCGGGATCTGTACGATCAGCTTCATGGCCTGTCCTCGCCCTTTCGCCTATGCGCCATTGTAGCATAGGCGGCGCCCGTCGCCACTGACAGGCCACTCACCAGGCGGTCTCACTTCGGCGTCACTTCGCCCCGGATAAAGCGCTCGGTGAAATCGCGCGCCTCGTAGTCGGTGTACTGCTTCGGCGGCGTCTTCATGAAGTAGCTGCTCGGCGCGTAGAGCGCCCCGCCGATGCCCCGGTCCAGGGCGAGCTTCGCGCAGCGGATGGCGTCAATCACCACCCCCGCCGAGTTCGGCGAGTCCCACACCTCGAGCTTGAGCTCAAGGTTGAGCGGTACGTCGCCAAAGGTCGTCCCCTCCATCCGGATGTAGGCCCACTTGCGGTCGCCCAGCCAGGGCACGTAGTCGCTCGGGCCAACGTGGACGGCCTCCGCCGGCAGGTCGTAGTCCAACTGGCTGGTCACGGCATTGGTCTTGCTGATCTTTTTGCTCTCCAGGCGCTCGCGCTCGAGCATGTTCAGGAAGTCGCTGTTCCCGCCAAAGTTCAGCTGGTAGGTGCGATCGAGGCGCACCCCCCGCTCCTTGAACAGCGTCGTCAGCACCCGGTGCGTGATCGTGGCCCCCACCTGGCTCTTGATGTCGTCGCCGATGATCGGCAAGCCCTTCTCCTCGAAGCGCCGGCGCCAGTAGCCCTGGCTCGCAATGAAGACCGGCACGCAGTTGATGAACGCGCAGCCCGCCTCGAGGATCTGCTCCACGTACCACTTGGTGGCCATCTCGCTGCCCACCGGCAGATAGGAGATCACCACGTCGGTCTGCGTGGACTTCAAAATACCAACAATGTCGTCCGTCGAACCAGGCGCCTTGCGCACCACCTGGCTCAGGTATTTGCCGATGCCGTCGTGGGTCATCCCGCGTGAGACCGGGACGCCCATGTGAGGCACGTTGGCGAATTTGTAGGTGTTGTTCGGCTCGGCGAAGATCGCCTCCGAGAGATCTTTGCCGACCTTGGTATCAGCGATGTCAAAGGCTGCCGTAAATTCGATATCGCGAATGTGGTAGCCGCCGAGATTGACGTGCATCAGCCCGGGGATCTCGGCGTCTTCGTTCGCATCGCGGTAGTAGTGCACACCCTGGACCAGCGATGAGGCGCAGTTGCCGACGCCGATCATCGCGACACGGATCTTCTTGCTCACCGAATGTGGCCTTTCGTCTGTGCTCTGTCCTGCTTCGCTCGAAGCAGGCAACGGGCGATTATACCCCGGGTGGGTACCATTGACAAGCCCGTCGAATGGCCAGGTCCGTTGCTGGCACACCAAGAGTACTGCGTACAAACAGACTGATGTACCACACGCTGTCTTGATCGATCTATACCGTTCAGTGTATCCTGCATACAGGCCGCCGCCAGGCGGGACAGCCGCTCTCCGTAACACGACATCTTTGCCATGAGCGACATCGCCCTACCAGCGGTGGCTGGCTGCGAGCCGCCCACCGTCGATGCTTCCCCCTTCCTCATTGTGCGCGCCGGCGCCGAGCTCTACGCCCTGGCCGGCGCGTGTGTCCGCGAAGTGGCGCGCTGGCGCGCACCCACCCCCGTGCCTGGCGCGCCGGACGTGATTCCCGGCGTCGTTAGCCAGCGCGGCGTGGTCCTACCGGTCGTCGATCTGCGCCTTGCGCTGGGCTTGCCCGCCAGTCTGCCCGATCGCAATACCCGCCTGGTTGTGGCCCGCCACGATACGGTCGATGTTGCGCTGCTCGTCGACGCGGTGGTCGACCTTACCCCCCTGGCCGGCGCCATGCAGCCCCCACCGGCCGGTCCGCGCGATGCGCGGCGCACCCGCCTGCTCGGCGCCGTCACTCGCCACGCGGGTTGCCCACTGGGGATGCTCGACCTGGGCGCGCTGATTGCCGCGGTGCAGGAGGACGTCTGATGACCTCAACAGCCACCAGCACCCTGCTGCTCGACCTGCGTACCGCGGGCCGGCGCTACTTCGCACCGCGCAGCCATATCGACCTGCTGGGGCCGGCCCCGCTACCGGGGGCGCGCGATGCCCGTGGTCGCCCGCTGCTGGTGCGCGACCTCGGGCCGCTGCTTGATCCGCTCGATCACACGGTGCCCGGGCGGCGCCAGGCCCTCACCGTCACGCTGCGCCGCCGCAGCGTCGCCCTGCTGGTCCAGCGCGTCGAGAGCCTGGCAGCCCATACCGGCATCCAGCCCCTCGCGCCGTTGCTGGCGCGCCGCCTGCGCGCCCCCTGGGTGCTCGGCGCCGTGGCCGTCGACGACGGCCCGGTGCTCATCCTCGACCTGCGACGCATCGCTACCGACCTGGCCCTCGGGGCCACCGTCTGATCCCGGCTTCGTTCGCTCAGCCCGCCTCATCGGCTCAGGACACAAGCGTGGATAGCTTACCCTTCGCCCGCCAGCCCGATAGCCCGCCCCAGGCCAGTGGGAGGGAACCGACCATGTACCAGACACCTGCCCGTCTCTTCGGCCCTGATCACGCGCAGCCCGTCCTGCTGCGCGATAACATCGGCGCCATGCGCATGCTGATCGCCAGTGGCATCAGCGTCGTCGGCCTCTTCTGGACCGCGATGGTCGGCCTCTGGGTCGCACGCGCAGTTGGCAATGGCGCCGGCCTGGTGGCCTCGCTGATCAGCATCGCCGCGCTGTTGAGCTACCTGGGGGCCTACGCCCTGCTGCGCCGCGGGCGTACCGCGCTGAGCGGCCGTGTGGTCTTCTACGGCATGCTGCTCTGCGCCACCCTCGCGGTCTTCCTGCTCGGCGGCACCACCGGCCCACTGGCCATGATCTTCTTGATCCCGATGATCAGCGCCGGTCTGCTTGGCCACGGACGCGATAGCCTCCACGTCACACTGCTGGCACTGACCAGCTATCTGACCCTCGGCGCCGCCGAGTTTGCCGGTCTCTACCAGCCACTGCCGGCTCGGCCCTGGGTGTATGGCGCGACCTTCTTGATCTGCGGCGTTTTTCTCGCCGCAATGGCCTGGCTGACCGGGCGTGATCTCGTCCACGTCGTGGCCCAGTCGCAGGAGCGCGCCGAGGAGTTGCTGAAGAAGACCGAGCAGCTGATGGAGAAGAACATCCAGCAGGTCGAACTGGGCAGCGAACTGGCCGCCGCGGCCCAGGAGCTGCAGGTGGCCTCGCAGCAGCAGGCCAGCGGCGCCACCGAGCAGGCCAGCGCCGTCTCACAGGTCTCCACCACCATCGAGGAACTGGGCAGCACCGCGCGCCAGATCGCCCAGTCGGCCGAGCAGGTTTCGCTGGCCGCCCAGCAGACGCTCGAGAACCTCAGCAGTGGCCAGGGTGCGGTCGACGAGAGCATCCAGGCCATGGAGCGCATCCGCGGGCGCGTCGCCGATGTCACGACCCGAGTGCTGGGCCTGGGCGAGCGTTCCCAGCAGATCGGCGAGATCATCGACCTGATCGACGACATCTCCGACGAGACGCACCTGCTGGCGCTCAACGCCGCCATCGAGGCCGCCGGTGCGGGCGAGCACGGGCGCCGCTTTGCCGTCGTCGCCGCCGAGGTGAAGAGCCTGGCCAACCGCACTCTGGCCGCCGCCAAGGAGGTCAAGGGTGTCATTGCCGAGATCCGCCAGGCGACGGGCGCCGCCGTCCTGGCTGCCGAGGAGGGAACCAAGGAGGTTGAGCACGGCGTCGATCTGGCCCATCGGGCCGGCCAGATCATGGACAACATCGTCATGGTGGCCGAGCGCACCGCCCAGAGCGCGGCCGAGATCGGCCTGGCCACCGCCCAGCAGCAGAGCGCCAGCGAGCAGGTGGTCGAGACGATGCGCGAGATCGCCGAGGTGGCCCGCCAGACGGCCCTGGGCTCGCGCCAGATGGCCGAGTCGGCTGCGACGCTCACCGCGATCGCCGACCGGCTGCACGGCATCACCGTGCGCAACGAGTAGCGCGCCCGTAGGACATCGTCACGGTACGCGGAGCCGGTGGGCCGTTCACCCTTACTCACCTATGGATCTCTCCTCGTTTCACAACCAGTTCCGTGAAGAGACGGCGGAGAACATCCGCGTGCTCAGCGACGGGCTGCTCGCGCTCGAAAACGCGAGCGACGCGGCCGAACGGCGCGCAACCGTGGACCGGATCTTCCGCGCGGTGCATACGGTCAAGGGCTCGGCGCGCATGCTGGGCTTTGAGCCGATCAGCCGCCTCGCCCACGCGCTTGAGCATCTGCTCGACGAGCTTCGCCAGGGCCGACGCACGCTGGATCGCCCGTTGACCGACGGGCTGCTGCGTGGTGGCGACGCCATCCTCGCGCTGGCCACCGTCGCCGGCGAGGCCCGGCCCAGCCCGCTGGACGTTGATGCGCTGATCGCGTCTTTGCCCGCCCAGGTCCAACCGGCTCCCCGTCCTGATGCGACCAGCGCGCGGGCCGTTCCTTCGCCTGAGCCGATCATTCGCACCGCGCCTGCCCGGATGCAACCGCAGACGGTGCGGGTACGGGTCGACCGGCTGAACCGCCTGCTCAATCTCGCCGGTGAACTGGTGGTGGGCCAGCAGGTGTTTGCCAATCATCTGGACGAACTGCGCGCGTTGCAGGGGGCCGTCGAACGGCAGGTGCGCGCCCTGAGCCTGCTCGAGGAGGAACTGGCCCGCCTGCGCTTCTCGCCGGCCCAGCGCCAGGCACTCGACCGGCATCTCGCCGCGGCGCGGGCCGCCGCTGACTCCACTGCCGCCCTCGCCCAGGAGCAAGGTGAACGCTTCGCGCGCCACAGCGGGCAGCACCAGTTGCTGGTGCAGGATCTCGAGCGGGAGGTGATTGCGGCGCGTCTGCTGCCGATCGCGACCGTCTATAGCGGCTTGCCGCGCGCGGTTCGCGACCTGGCTCAGGCCACGGGCAAGCAGGTGCGCCTGGAGTTGCACGGTGAGACGGTTGAGCTCGACCGCAAGGTGCTGGAGCTGATCACCGACCCGCTGCTGCACCTGGTGCGCAACGCCGTGGACCATGGCCTCGAAGCGGCTGCGGAGCGGGTGGCGGCCGGCAAGCCGCCCGAGGGTGTCGTGACAGTCAGCGCCGAGGCCGCCGATGGCGACGTGCGCGTCATCGTCACCGACGATGGGCGGGGCATCGACCCTGCGCGGATCCGCGCGCAGGCCGTACGCCTGGGCCTGCTCAGCGCCGAGGCTGCCGGACGCCTGGCCGACCACGAGGCGCTCGAATTGATCTTCGCGCCCGGCTTCTCAACCGCCGGGATGGTCACCGACATCTCGGGGCGCGGCGTGGGTATGGACGTGGTGCGCTCCAACCTCGCCGAACTGGGCGGCCAGGTGCACATCGAGGCGCAACCCGGCCACGGCACACGGATCACGCTCAGTCTGCCGCTCACCCTGGTGACCACACGGGTGTTGCTGGTGCAGGTCGGGCGCAGCAGCTACGCCCTGCCGGCGAGCGGCTGCCAGGGCACGATCTGGGTGCAGCGCGGCCAGATCCAGTCGCTCGAGGGACAGCCCACCTTCGAGCACGAGGGCCGCACCGTCGCGTTGCTGGCCCTGGCCGATGTGCTGGGGATCGAGGCGCCACGGCTCTTCAGCATCGATGAGCGTATGCCTGCCGTTTTGACCGGGAGCCCACAGCGACCGGTAGCCCTGCTCGTCGACGCACTGCTCGACGAACGCGAAGTGGTCGTCAAACCGCTTGGGGCACTCCTGGCGCCCCACCGCCGCTTCGGTGGCGCCATCCAGCTCGGTGACGGCAGCCTGGTGCTACTGCTCAACCCGCTGGTGCTCGCGCAGCAGGCGCGAGCCGCGCCGCTGCCCGCGCCTGAGCTCCTGCAACCACGCCGCTTGCTGGTCGCCGATGACTCATTCACCACCCGCGAACTCATCCGGAGCATCCTCCAGTCTGCCGGCTACGAGGTGACGGTCGCCGTCGATGGCGCCGACGCGCTCGACATCCTGAGCCGCCGACCGATAGACCTGGTGGTGAGCGATGTCGAGATGCCCCGGCTGAATGGCTTCGAGCTCGCCGCGCGCATCCGCGCCGATCGGCAACTCTGCACCGTGCCCGTCGTGCTGATCACCAGCCTGGCGGCCGAGCAGCACCGGCGCCGTGGCCTGGAGGCCGGCGCTCAGGCCTACATTGTCAAGAGCCAGTTCGACCAGGAGAGCCTGCTCGATGTGGTCCGCCAGCTGCTCAACGGCGGGCGGTAGGGCTGTAGTTACAGGACGGCGGTATGCTGGACTCGGCGCAGGCAGGCTCGGTCGAACGACCGGTTGACGTTCCACGATCGCAGGCTGATCGGGGAGACGCCCGCGGATCCGGCGTGAGCACCGACGCCAACCAGAGCAAGAGGAGTGCTATGACGGGGAAAATCCTGGTTGTGGACGATAGCCGGCTCGTGACCGACATCGTGAAGCTCCGGCTGGAGCTGTGCGGCTACGAGGTACGCCTGGCCCACAGCGGCGAAGACGCGCTGGCCCGTATCGCCGAGGAGATGCCGGACCTGATGGTGCTCGACGTGCAGATGCCGGGCATCGACGGCTACGAAGTCTGCCGCCGCCTGCGGGAAGATCCGCAACTCGACGAATTGCGCATCATCATGCTCACCTCGACGGACGACAAGCATGCCGCCTTCGAGGCTGGAGTGGATGACTACCTGAACAAGGACATCGACCTGCTGAACTTGCCGAACCGGGTCAAGCTGGTGCTTGAGTTGCAGTGAGCTGCGATGGACACCCCGCTACGCATCCTGATCGTAGACGACTCGGCGCTCATGCGGCGCGCGCTGCGTGATCTGCTGGCCCGTGAGCCGGACCTGTGCGTGGTGGGCGAGGCCGGCGACGGGCGCCAGGCCCTGGCCCTGGTGGCCGAGTTGCGGCCCGATCTGGTGATCCTCGACGTGCGCATGCCGGTAATGGATGGGGTGGAGACAACCCGCCAGATCATGGCCTATCATCCAACCCCGATCCTGGTGCTCACCGCGTCGCTGACCGACCACGAGGTCGACATCACCTTCAAGATGCTCGGCGCCGGTGCCCTGGATGTGATGGAGAAGCCGTCACTCGCGAGCCCGGGCGGCGTCGATTGGGCGCGGCGCACGCTGCTCCAGAAGGTGCGGCTGCTCGCCCGGGTGCGCGTCGTCACCCATCTGCGTGGCCGGCGCAAGCCCGGTGCAGCGCCAGCGGCCCCTGCAGACGAGCCAGCCGGGCCATGCCCGGTCGCCGGGCAACGACCGGCCCCTGTTGCCCATCCGGCGCTGCAGATCGCGCACCCGGTGGTGGTCATCGGCGCCTCGACCGGCGGACCGCGCGTCGTGCGCCAGATCCTGGCAGCCCTGCCAGCCGATTTTCCCGCGGCGATCCTGGTGGTGCAGCATATCGCCCACGGCTTCAGCGCCGGCATGGTTGAATGGCTGACGCGCAGCATCTCGCTGCAGGTTGCGCTGGCCGCGGAGGGGATGGCGCTCTGCCCGGGGCAGGTGCTGGTGGCACCTGATCGCTACGACCTGCTGGTCCAACCTGACGGCACCGTGCATCTGAGTGGCCTGCCGCTGCTCATCCAGCGGCCGGCGATCGACATTGTGATGCAGTCGGTGGCGGCGGTGTATGGCGAGCGGTCGCTGGGCGTCCTGCTCACCGGGATGGGGCGCGATGGCGCGATCGGCATGCAGGCGATCCGCCGGGCGGGTGGCTATGCCATCGCCCAGGACGAGGCGACGAGTGCGATTTTCGGGATGCCACGGGCCGCGATCGAGCTCGGTGCCGTGGACGCCGTGCTGCCGCCGCAGCGCATCGCCGAGGCCCTGTGCAGACGGCTGGCGCCGGCCCATCGCCCGTGAGCAGCGATGCACTGCTGTGCATCGCGCCACGTCCCGGCTTGCGCGCAGCGCTGCGGGATGCGCTACCAGCCCATCGCGGGTCAGCGCCCGCACCACCGGCACATGTCCGCCACACGGCACGAGAGGCTCAATTGCTGATGACGACCACTGTGACAAGCAGAGACATCCTGGCCCCCCAGCAGATCGCCGCCCTGCGTGACCTGGTGGCCGACTATTGCGGAGTCTACCTCGATGATACGCGAGCGGCCGCGCTCGAGGCGGCGATCCGTCGCCGGGCGGGGCTGCTCGGCCAGCCGCCACAGCGTTATGTCACCGAGTTGCGCGTGCGCCAGCCGCCGGAGGAGCTCCAGCGACTGAGCGAGTTGCTGCTCAACCACGAGACCCAGTTCTTCCGCAACCGGCCGCATATGCATGCGTTGCAGGCCGCGATCCTGCCTGAACTGCACCGGCGCCTGCCGCCCGGCCAGCCGTTGCGCATCTGGAGTGCCGGATGCAGTACCGGCGAGGAGCCCTACTCGATCGCGATCAGCGCGCTGGAGGCCCTGGGCGACCCCCTGCCGCGCCCGGTGGAGATCTGGGCCACCGACCTGAGCGAGGCAGCGCTGGCCAGAGCCCGTGCCGGCGTCTACCGCGGGCGCACGCTGAGCAACCTCTCGCCCCAGCAGCAGACGCGCTTTTTCGAGCGCCACGGCGATGCGCTCACAGTGCGCCCGGCGGTGCGCCAGCTGGTTCGCTTCGAGCAGTTCAACCTGCTCGACCCATTTCCGCCGCAGGCCCAGGCTATGCACGTGGTCTTCTGCCAGAATGTGACCATCTACTTCCAGGTGCGCACCTGCCGCGCGCTGATGGAGCAATTCTACCGGACGATGGACGAAGGGGGCGCGCTCTTCCTGGGCTTTTCCGAGATCCTGTGGAATATCTTCGACCGGTTCCGCTGGCGCGAGGTGGCCGGGGCGTATCTCTACATCAAGGAGTCCGAGGCGCGCCGCAGCCTGCCGGGCAGCACCGTCGCGCCGAGCCGCCCGCCCACAACACCGCTGCGGCCGCCGCGGCGCCCCGAGCCGGCGCCAACCCCGCCGGTGAGCGCGGAACTCGTGGCCCGGGGGCGCGCCCTGCTTGACGCCGGGCAAAGCGAGACGGCCCTCGAGCTGTTCTACGCCTCGCCACCGACCGGGGCGCAGGCCCCCCAGGTCCTGGCGCTGGCCGCCCGGGCGCATGCCGATCGCGGCGATCTCGACCTGGCGGCGGCTGAGGCCCGGCGGGCGCTTGAGCTCAATCCGCGTACGACGGAGGCGCACCTGCTGATCGGCTTGATCTACGCCCAGCAGGGACAGTACAGCGCCGCCATCAGCCAGCTCGAGCGCGCACGCGAACTGGACAGCAGCTCGCCGGTGATCGCCTTCCACCTCGCCGAGTGCTACCGCCAGGCGGGACGCACCGAACGGGCCTTACACGAATACCGCAGCACGATCAGGAAACTGGCGCAATTACCGCCGGACCACCTGATCGACGGCGTGGCGTCGGGCTGGCTGAGCGAGACCTGCCGGCGCTACGAGGCGCTGTTGAGTGGACAATAGCCAGCGGCCTGCGCCCCGTCGCCCGCGGGTAGCCGGGCGCCACCTCACCGATAGTGGACAGACACGAGCCGTGATACCGTACACGCGTAAGCTCACCAGTAGTCGCCCGATCAACCGTCGTGCACTGACCCTCCTCGGGCACGGCGGCGTGGCGCCGCAGCAGCGCAAACGGAGCATTGCCCCGGCACGCCAGGCGCCACCCGCCACGCCGGGCCTGAGCGCCGAGCAGCAGCGCCGCGCCGCCGAGCTCGAGCAGGAGTTGCAGCTCGCCCGTGACTTGCAGCAGGGGCTGTTGCTTGAGGCCGCCCCACGCCTGCCGGGCTGGGAACTGGCCGCCGTCTCGCTGCCGGCCCGTGATCTCGGCGGCGACCTGTATGACTTTTTGCAGCTGGACGGGCAGACCCAGGGGATCATGATTGGCGACGTCAGCGGCAAGGGCCTGGCGGCGGCCCTCCGCATGGCGGTGGCGCGCACCGTCTTTCGCCACGAGGCGCGGCGCGGCGGCCCGCCAGCCGAGACGCTGGCCGCGGTCAACCGGGGCGTGCTGAGCGAGATCCCCCAGGGCATGGTGACAATGCTCTATGCCCGCCTCGATACGGTGCGGGGGCGCCTGCAACTGGCCAACGCGGGCCACACCTTTCCGCTGATCGTTAACGGGAAGGTGGGCGAACTGGAACTCTCAGGGCTGCCGCTGGGGGTGGATGCCGACAGCGATTACGGGGAGAGTTTCGCCGAGTTGGGGCCAGGCGACACGGTCGTGCTCTACTCCGACGGCGTGCTGGAGGCCGAGAACGCAGACGGGGCGATCTTCAGTTTCGAGCGCCTGCAGGCGCTGGTCGAGACACACAGCCTGCTCAAGCCGCGGGCCATGGTCGCGCTGCTACTGCACGAACTGCGGGCCTGGAGTGGCGGCACGCAGACCGACGACGTCACGATCGTGGTGCTCCGGCGCCGGCTCAGCCGGCTCAGCGCCGAACTGCAGAGCATCGCCGTCGACGTGCTGGGCGGCGAGCGGGCCAACCCCTTCTGGGCCGAGGCGCTCGCGCTGGTGGGTGCAGCGCGCCAGGAGGACGCCGGCGCGTGGATCGCCGCGCTGCCGGAGGTGCTCAAACTGGCGCAGGAGCGCTACGGACGGGGCCTGGCACGGGAATTGCAGCAGCAACTGCGCATCGCGATCGAGGATTACCGCGACGACCGGGCCATAGCGACCGACGAGCGCGACCAGACGATGGAAGAAACAACAACTCGTCGTTGAGCGAAAAGGTATGCTCGCGGTGGCTACGGCGTGGTATAGTGGAGAAACTGGTGGCTGCGAAGCGCCGGTAGGCAGCAGGTGAGATGGAGCAGGCAATGTCAGCGAACGATCAGCTGCAGTTCATGCCGCTCGACCTCGACACCTTCAGCGGGAGCGAGCGGTTCATGACCGGCACGCGGCTCGGCGCAGCCTTCAGCCAGGGCATGCGCTCCTACCTGCGCGCGGCCTACAGTGAAGCGATCGAGCACTTTCAGGCTGCGCTGATCGCCGCCTATGTCGACGGCGAGGAGCAGGCCCAGATCTACGAGCGAGAGCGAGCGATCATCTACCTGTACATCGGCAACGCCCTGGCCTTCCAGGACGACTGGGAGGACGCGCTGCGCGAGTACCTCGAGGCCGTACAGACCGATCCGCAACTGGCCGAGGCCCACTACAACCTCGGGGTGGCCTTTGCCGCCCTGAGCCAGACCGATCGGGCGATCGCCGCATTCAAAGAGACGCTGGAGCACAACCCGAGCCTGTACGAGGCGCACTTCGCGCTCGGTCGCTGCTACCAGCGGCTCGACGATGCCGGGCGGGCCTACATTCACTACAACAGCGCCTGTAACGCGCGCCCGCAGGCCGCCGAGCCACGCTACTACATGGGGCTGATGCACCAGAGCCACGGCGCCCACGAACTGGCCCAGCGCTGCTTCGCCGAGGCGCTGCGCGTCGAGCCCACCTTCGTCTCACCCGACCCTGAGCCGGGCGACCAGCCGCTGATCACGCGGAGCGAGGAGGAGGTCGCCCAATGGTACTACCGGCTCAGCCACGCGCTGAAGCAGCAGTGTTACGAGGAGGAGGCCGAGCGGATCTACCGGGCCCTGCTACAGTGGCGGCCCCAGGAGTACCAGGCCCACTACCTGCTCGGCAATCTGCTGGCCCGTCAACGGCGATGGGAGGAGGCGCTGGCCGAGTATGCGCACGTGCCGGTGCAGCACGGCGCCTACGTAGAGGCGCGGCTGCGAATGAGCGCCGTGCTGCGGCTCCAGCAGCAGCCGCGGCAGGCCTATGAACTGCTCTTTGCATGCGCACGGCTCTACCCTGATCACGGGCGGCTCTTTCTGAGTATGGGCAAACTGTTGTACGACCTCAACCTCCCGCACCAGGCGTTGCGCGCCTTCGAGCGAGCCGTACAGCTGCTGCCCAATGACCCGCAGGCCTACTACCTGCTCGGCTTCACCTCCATGGTCCACGGCGATGAGAACCGGGCCCTGGGGGCCTGGCGCAGGGCCGTGGAGCTCGCGCCCGACGCGCACTCGCTCCGCTACGACCTGGGCTACCTGTACGTGCGACTTGGGCACTACAACCGTGCCGCTGCCGAGTTCGAGCACCTGCTCAAGAACTGGCCCGACGATCTGGAAGCCAGCTATATGCTCGGGCTCTGCTACAAGGAGTTGCTCGAGCCAGTGCGGGCCATCCCCCTGTTCGAGAAGGTCCTGCGACGCAATCCTCGCCATACCCAGGCGCTCTACTACCTCGGCGCCTGCTACCTGCAGATCGGGAATACCCCGCTCGGCAAAGCCTACCTCCGCCGCTACGATCACCTGGCCCGGCAACTCCCGGTCGTCGCCCCACGCGCGGCCAAAGGCGCCCGCCGCACTGGCATCACCGCCGCTCGCTCCTGAGCCACGACTCACGGCTCGTCGCCGGAGGTACGTATGCAGCGTTGGGGTAGACACACAAGCCCTGGCGCGGGCGTGCCGCCCTCATCAGTGTTCGAGGGCAAGCTGCCCGCGCTCCCAGGAGCAGTGTGAACACGTACGCCGGCCCGTTACGGTACGGTGACGGGATCTGCGTACAATGCCCGTGGACGGCCGTCCGTACAACGTGGAAGAGGTTCGTATGGAGCGCGTCGAGCTCAATATCCCCTCGAACCCGGTCTTTGAGCGCGTGGTGCGCGCGAGCGCGGCCGAAGTGGGGAACGCCATCGGCTTCTCAGAAGCACGGGTAGAGGATCTCAAGCTGGCGATCAGCGAGGCAGTCAATAATGCCATCGACCATGGCAATCGCCGCGAGGCGGGCAAACTGGTCGCGGTGGTCTTCGAGATCGACGGCGAGAAGCTCGAGATCCGCATCAGCGACCAGGGCGAGGGCATCGAGCGACTGGACACCTCGCGGCGCGTAGTTGACGAGCAGAGCCTCGAAAGCGGGCAGTTGCGCGGGTTTGGGATGTACCTGATTAGCGAGCTTGTTGATGACCTGGAGGTGAGCTCCTCGCACCGCGGGACGATGCTCACCCTGCGGCTCTATCGGAGGGAGGAGCCATGAGCGAGATCATCCTGCGCGAAGAGTTCGGCGACGTCGCCGTTTTGCACATCGCCAGTACCAGCGTCGACGCCATCTCTGCCGCGGCAATTGCCACGGAGTGCCAGGAGATGCGCCCCATCACCGTGCTCGATTTCAGTGAGGTCTCGTTCATCAACTCGGCTGGCATCTCGGCGCTGCTCAAGTTCGTCGTCTCGGCGCGCAAGTCTGGCTACAAGCTGTTTGCGATGAATGTGAGCCCGCACCACCAGAAGATCTTCAAGATGGTCGAGATGTCACGCTTTATGCCGCTGATCGAAGCGCACGACCTGGCTGCCTATCGCCCGTGTTGAGCCAGCAGGCCTACCGGCCCGCTTCCGGATTATGGTATAGTACAGCAGTACTAACGTCCGTGCGCACACGTCCGGCGTGGGTATGCGATAAACCGTCGCAACCACGTTTGTGCCAGTGAGCGTTCACAGAAGCG
>Ga0272446_1000386_pt1 | contig 69915 bp, 52 predicted proteins | sample YNPCB0061_FD_194587 | JGI IMG/M metagenome (GOLD analysis project Ga0272446, IMG submission 194587) | Hot spring microbial mat communities from Yellowstone National Park, WY, United States - YNP-CB-006-1 | ecosystem: Environmental > Aquatic > Thermal springs > Hot (42-90C) > Sediment | place...
AATAGGATTGGGTAATGTGTTCTGTTGGAATATAACTTCCAGAACCAGTAATATGAACATTCATTGAATTGGGTAATTAAAAATTTAAAAAAAATGGAGAACAGATGAGAAAATTCTGCAAGGAGGGTTTAATGAGGTGTAGGTATAATTAAACATCACTAAAAACATAGTATGGTGTAGTATTTGTAGTGTATCAAAAATAATATATTTTTTTGTTTTTTGTATTATCAAAATGTTTATCTTTGCATTATAGTTCTTTGATACATTGGTAAGCGGTTGCAAGTCAAAAACTCGGCTTGCGTAAAACCAGTAAAAGTTGAACGCTAAATATCGGCAGCCAAAGGTGCTAACATAGCATAACTCACTAGGCAACATACCGATGGCGAATAACAAAGACAAAGGCAATCTCAAACTGCCTACTGGCAAATGAGATAGAGGGCGTTGTAGTTCGCCCAATGAAGATGAGTGTTCTTTTGAAATGCTCATAAATCATAAACAAATTTCGTAATACTACAAAATACTATGAAATTTGAAACTATGCATCATCACAATAAAGTAAGAAATGCCTATACAAACCGAAGCTAAAAGAAAGAACACATCAACACTCAAATATACCTTTTTCTAAGCCAAAGTCCTAATAAATTTTGCTATTTCTGCATCTTTTTTTGATAAATTTCAAAAAATTTGCATTTTTAAGGTAAAAAATAGCATTTTGCAAATAAAATTCTCTGATAAGAACTGAAAATCCTTCAAAATCTTAGATATTTTGAAGGATTTTGGTGGCTTCTGTTAGCCAAATTTAGCTTTTAGAGCTTGTAGTTTGTCTTCCCACGATTCTTCTTTTTGTTTTTTGCGTTCTTTGAGGTCTTTCTTTTCTGATTTTTTCATTTCGGGTTTGGCTTCGCTACGCAACGAAAGAGCAATTCGGCGACGTTCGGTATCTACTTCGAGCACGGTTACTTGTACCTTTTGCCCTACTTTTACCACTTCGGCAGGGTCGGTGATGTACTTATCTGCCATTTCGCTGATATGAACTAAACCATCTTGATGCACGCCAATATCTACAAAAGCTCCGAATTTGGTTACATTCGTAACAATACCCGGCAATTTCATACCTACTTTTAGGTCTGTAATTTCGTGTACATCATCGGCGAAGCTGAACGCCTCGAATTGCTGGCGGGGGTCTCTACCCGGTTTGGCGAGTTCCTGCATAATATCTTGAAGCGTAGGCAAACCGAATTTTTCACTTACATATTTTTTTAGGTCTATTTTCTCACGCAATTCTTTCTTAGCAATGAGGTCTTTTACGCTACAATTTAAATCTTTTGCCATTTGTTCTACCACAACATAGGCTTCGGGGTGTACGGCACTGCTATCAAGCGGATTTTCGGCTTCGCGAATACGCAAGAAACCCGCACATTGCTCAAAGGCTTTGTCGCCCAAACGAGCCACTTTTTTGAGTTCGCTACGGCTCCTGAAGGCTCCTTTTTCATTGCGATAATTGATAATATTTTGAGCCAAACTTTCGCCTAAGCCCGAAACATAAGTAAGTAACTGCTTACTGGCAGTGTTAAGTTCTACACCTACTTTATTCACACAACTTACTACCACATCATCAAGCGATTTTTTGAGTAAATTTTGGTCTACGTCGTGTTGATATTGCCCTACGCCAATAGATTTGGCATCTATTTTTACAAGTTCGGCAAGCGGGTCTTGTAGCCTTCTACCAATAGAAACCGCCCCACGTACCGTAACATCTTTATCAGGGAACTCATCACGAGCTACTTCCGAAGCCGAATAGATAGATGCCCCACTTTCATTGACTACCACCACTTGCACGCCTTCAAGATTAAGGCTTTTTACAAAAGTTTCGGTCTCTCTGCTGGCTGTTCCGTTACCAATGGCAATGGCTTGTACCTTGTATTCTTGTACCAATTTTCTCAATAAAACGGTCGATTTGGCAATTTCTCTTTGCGGTTCGTTGGGGTAAATGGTATCGTGATACAATAGTTTGCCGTTGGCATCTAAAATTACCAACTTACAACCTGTTCTAAATCCTGGGTCTAAGGCAAGCACTACTTTTTCGCCTAAGGGCGAAGCCATTAGTAGTTCTCTTACGTTGCTTGCAAAAACATTGATGGCTTCCTCGTCTGCTTTTTTCTTGGAAAGTAAGCGAATTTCAGTTTCCATAGAAGGTTTGAGCAAACGCTTGTAGCAATCGGTAATGGCAAGTTTTACTTGTTCGCTACATTCATTTCTGCCTTTTACAAATAGCTTTTCGAGCAAATCAATAGCATCTTGCTCATCGGGGGCAATATCTAAGGTAAGGATAAGTTCTTTTTCGCCTCTACGCATAGCCAGCAATCGGTGTGAGGGTATGGTAGCAATCGGCTCTGACCAATCAAAATAGTCTTTGTATTTTTGAGCCTCTTCGGTTTTTTCTTTTTCGGAAAGCACTTTTGAAGTAATAGAGGCTTCTTTGAGAAACAAATCACGCATTTTGGCTCTTGCCTCCTGATGCTCGTTGATGTACTCGGCAATGATATGTCTTGCTCCTTCTAAGGCTTCTTGTGTGTTTTGTACTTGTTTTTCGGGATTTACAAACTTTTCGGCTTCGGCTTGTAGGTCTGTATTGGCTTGTTCCAAAATAAGCATAGCCAATGGCTCGAGTCCTTTTTCTTTGGCGATAGTGGCTTTGGTGCGTTTTTTAGGTCTGTACGGCAGGTACAAATCCTCCAAAGCACTCATTGTTTCGGCATCTTGGATTTTTTGTTCTAATTCGGCAGTAAGTTTGCCTTGCTCTTTGATAGATTTGAGAATAGTTTCGCGACGTTTGTCCAATTCTTCCAACTGCTCTAATCTGTCCCTGATGGCAGCTATTTGCACCTCGTCCAAACTTCCTGTAAGTTCCTTACGATAGCGAGCTATAAAGGGAACGGTTCCTCCTTCTTGTAAGAGTTGTGCAGTTGCCTCTACTTGTTTGATGCTGATGCCTAATTCTGCGGCAATCTTGATAAAATAACGCTCTGACATTGTACTGCTGATGAGTTATGAGTGTTGAATTATGAATTATGAGTGTTGATTTGTAGTAAGTATTTAAAATGTTTTCTAAAATTGTGCAAGGGATTAAACCTATGCTCAAAATAGTTTGCAAAGATAAGAAAAAAAAAGGTTTGGGAGAATATTTTTGGAAACTTTATTAAGCCAGAGCAATAGCCACTATGCTGATGGACTGGGCTTGGGCATCTAAAAGCACTCTTGCACAAGCCTCTAAGGTAGAGCCTGTTGTTACGACATCATCAACAATGAGAATAGCTTTTTGAGCAATTTTTTCAGGTTCTTGTACGGCAAACACATTTGCTACATTTTTCCAACGTTCTAAACGGCTTTTTTTGGTTTGGGTGCTGGTGGCGGTGTTGCGAAGCAGAATATCGTTTGCCCAAGGCACTTGCATTTGTTCGCTTAGCCCTTGGGCGAAGTAGTCGCTTTGGTTGTAGCCACGTATTTTGAGTTTGCTGGGGTGCAAAGGTACAGGCAAGATATAGTCAAAAGTATTGATTTGATGCTCTTTCAATTCGTAGCCGTACCAATTGCCGAGCATTTGGGCGAGTTCGGGTTGGTTTTGGTATTTGATTTGGTGTAAAATTCTTTGTACTTTCCCTGATTTGCTAAATTGCAGAAAAGCTAAGCCATACAAAATCGGGATTTTACCAAAAAATTTTTTTGTAACGGCATTATCTTGTGGATTGAGTTTGTGAAAATTAGTGAAAGGCAAATTAGCTCGGCAGGCAGTACAAATTTTATATTCGTTCTCTAACAAAACTCCCTGACAGCCATAACAGCAATCAGGGAACAACAAATTCAGAAAGTCTTTGAAAGGCTTTAACCCAACTGCATTATTCATACCATTTTCAGAACTGATTGCTATTTTGTATTTTGCCCAAACGCAATTGTTCGGAAGTTTTACGTAAAATGCGGTAAGTATCCTCTTTGTTGGCTTGTGCGAAGACTACTTCGTTCATTTCTTGCACAAAAACTTGACTTACTTTATCTATTTCGCTTGTAATGCGTTTTTCCATTCTGTCTAAGCGGGCATAGACTGCTTCCACTACTTCGTTGAGGTGTTCTTTGTCTTGGCTGATGAAACTATCGATTTGTTCATAGAGTTTTTCTAATTTATCACGTAATTCTTTGGAGTCTTTGCCAATGATAAACTCTTTGATAGCCCCTAATTTGGTCATTTTGGCGGTTTTAGCCGCTCCGAAGGCATCTTCGTCGTTGATAGTTACGTATTCTTCTTGCTTACGCAATTTTTCGGCTTCGCTGAGCAGGCGTGGCAGAGCTTTGTAAATATCTTGCATTTGCAACTGCATTTGTTTTCTGTTTTCCTCAATTACCGTAGAAAACAAAGCCTTTATTTCTGCAAGTTGCTTTTCGTAGTCTTTTCTGTTTTCGGAGATGATAGAAGTGAAAAGGTCTTTCATTCCTTGAAACTTTACCTCCAACTCTTGTTTATCGGGGTTGATGACAGCCTCTTTGTAGCTCGAAACCTCTTCGGTTGGGAACTCGTCAGGCTTTTTGTAGGTACTTTCGCTTTTATTGATATCCTCCATAAGGCTTATTGAGCTAAGGTTTTAGAAATATCTTCAAATATATTGCCGAGTGTATTTTTGCTGATAGCATTGCGGCGGTGTTGTTCCAAATCCTGACGCAGAGCGTTCTGGGCTACCAAGACTTTCTCCAAAAGTCTTGTTTCTACGGTTTCAATAGATTTGAGCAACTCAATTTTAACCTCATCTATCTTTACCGAAATTTCGGTACGATAGTTTTCCACGGTCTTACGCAGATTTTCTATTTCGCCGTTGTAGGTACGAATTTCCTCACCAAAAATAATTTTTTTGATTTCATCTAATTTGTTGGTTGAGGCAGAAGCATCATTGAAGGTATCCATATACTTTTATTTTGCTTGGGTGAATATAATGAGCGAGAACAAAACTACAAAGTTTTTTGAGTTTTTTCGCAAAAGAAACATTTTTTCTTGCAAAAATTGCTTTCTTTGCAGGTTTATCACGCAATTTACTAAAATTTTAGAACAAAAAAAATATATGAGCAATATTGTTGATGAATTTAACCGCTATCGTAGCCAAATGAACGAAAAAATCCTTTCAGCCGATAATTTGGTGTTGAAAAGACTTTTCAATCTTGATGCCAATTGCTACACCGAAGGGGCTTTGAGTGTTGCTACCAAAGAAATGATTGGCTTGGCTTGCTCGATGGTGTTGCGTTGTGATGATTGTGTTCGCTATCATTTGGGTAAATGCAAAGAATTAGGCATTACGAAGGAACAAGTTTTTGAGGTGTTTGCTATCGCTAACTTGATAGGTGGCACTATCGTTATTCCACATCTACGCCGAGCCGTAGAATTTTGGGAAGCCTTAGAAAAAGAACAAACAATCTAAGTAATCAAACCCAATGAACCTGCAAGACCTTCTGTATCGCGTAAGTGTGCAAACTATCCACAATAGCACAGACTTAAATGTAACTTCTATTCAGTTCGATTCCCGAAAAGTAGCTATGGGCAGTGTATTTGTAGCTACACGAGGCACGCAAACTGATGGACATTTGTTCATACAAAAAGCTATTGAGCAAGGAGCTATTGCTATTGTTTGCGAAGATTTGCCCGAAACATTGCAAGAAAACATCACCTACATTCAAACTCCCGATAGTGCCGAGGCACTTGGCATAATGGCAAGCAATTTTTTCGGTAATCCTTCTGAAAAATTGAAATTGGTAGGCATAACAGGCACAAATGGCAAAACTACTAATGTTACACTGCTTTACAAATTATTCAAAGGTTTGGGCTATCGTGTTGGAATGCTCTCTACGGTTGAAAATTACATCAACGAAACCATACTGCCTGCTACTCACACCACCCCCGATGCCCTTAGCCTGAACGAACTGCTCGCCAAAATGGTACAGGCAAATTGTCAGTACGCTTTTATGGAGGCAAGTTCTCACGCTATCGTGCAAAGGCGTATTGCTGGTTTGCATTTCGCAGGAGCAGTTTTTACCAATATCTCCCACGACCATTTGGATTTTCATAAAACTTTCGATAATTACATCAAAGCCAAGAAGAAACTCTTCGACGACCTTCCCAAAACGGCTTTTGCTCTGAGCAATTTTGATGATAAACGTGGTAGCGTAATGCTCCAAAATACCAAAGCCCGTAAATATAGTTTTGCCCTTAAAAATCCTGCCGATTTCAAAGGAAAAATCCTAAATAACACGCTACAAGGTTTGGAAATGGATTTTGATGGCAGGCAAGTTTGGTGCAAACTCACAGGCAAGTTCAATGCCTATAATCTGCTTGGTGTCTATGCAACGGCTTTGCTTTTGGGCGAGGAGGCAGAACGCATTTTGCTTGTGCTTTCGTCGCTTTCAGCGGCTCGTGGGCGTTTCGAGCAAATTGTGGATAGCAAACATAGAATTGGCATTGTAGATTATGCTCATACGCCCGATGCCTTGGAAAATGTACTCAAAACCATACAAGAACTTCGCCAACAACACCAAAAAGTCATTACGATTGTAGGAGCAGGTGGCAATCGCGATGCTACTAAACGCCCCATTATGGCTGAAATTGCCTGTAAATACTCTGATATAGTGTTACTTACCTCCGATAATCCTCGCTACGAAGAACCTCTGAAAATCTTAGAAGAAATGTATCAAGGCGTTCCGATTACGCAAAGAAAAAAAGTGCAAATCATTGAAAACAGACGTGAGGCAATAGCAACAGCCTGCCAAATTGCCCAAACCGAAGATATTATCCTTTTGGCAGGCAAAGGACACGAAACCTATCAAGAAATACAAGGCATCAAATACGATTTTGATGACCTGAAAATTCTTTCGGAACTAATGCAACAACACATCAAAACTTCATAAAACGTTTCAGCTCATTTCGGCTCATTTCGGCTCATTTCGGCTTCGCTCAATGAACACGCTCAATGAATACGCTCAATGAACACGCTCAATGTACAGACAAGGCATGCCTTGTCTGTACTCTTGCTCAAAATTTGATTTTTCTGCAAATAAATTTTAATCATTTTGCAAGGTTTTCACAATTATCTGTAAATTTCTTGCAAATTAATTGCCTTTTTCTGCGTTTTATTTTTCATAAATCATTGATAATTAAAATTTTGAATACTTTTTAAGGGACGACTAATATAGTTTCGTGCCGTGCAAAGTTACTTTTGCTTGTGCATAAAAAAATCCTGAAAGTTACAATCTTTCAGGATTTTATGATTTGTTTCGGAATTGATTTAGAAGCTGTATCGCAAGCCGAATTGTGCTTGCCATACTGAACGTGTATTGTTAGAATTCAGATATTTGTTGAACCCAGCTTCAGCTTCATCTATTTTTACGGCACGCGTTACAGGGTCTTGTGTAGCATTGATTACCTTCACATCGGAGTTGAAACGATATACGATATTGCCCGTAACTTGGTCGTATTGTACGGCTTGGATAGGGTTGCTTCTACCAAACTGAATTACGCCCCATTTCTTGTTAAGCAAATTACCGATATTGATAATATCCCAAGTGATTTGTACTTGATGTTTAGCTTTTTTGGAAGGAGCATTGATGGTATGCGTAAAACGCAAATCAAAGCGATGATTCCAAGGAGCAACCGCACCGTTGCGTTCAGCAAACTGACCGCGACGATTTCTTAGGCTTTTTTCGCCTTCAATAAAACGATTGAAACCTGTCCATTGGAATTCAGGAGTAAGCGTGTAAGTGGCTATTGTGATGAGGTTGCCGTTGGCATCGGTGAAACCGAAACTGCTTACATCAACATCTTTCGAATAGGTTTGAAACTGAATTTCAGAGGCATTACGAGGAATGTAAATCAAGTCGTTGTTGGGGATACCATCTAAGTTGATGTCGTTGATACCTCCCGAGGCGGCTTGTACAATGAAGGAATAATTACTACCGATTTGTCCGTTGTAGAACATAGCAATTTGCGATGAGCCGTATTCGTTCCAATTATGAGTATATCCGAAAGAGGCAATAGCTCTGTGGCGAACGTTGAAGCTATTTTCAGCAATTACAGGCGTGTTGGGGCTATTTGCACCAACAATGATGTTGTTGAAATTAGAAGATGAAACCGAGTTGGTAGCACTTAGAGCATCGCGGGCAATAGAATAGGTGTAGGCAATATTTCCGAAGAAGTTTTGAGCATTTTTGCGTAACTGAGCTGTTGCACTATATTGTACGCCACCTTGCACGTTTTCAAGTACATACACACCTGTAAAATTGACGGGGTCTAGCAGGCGAGGTCCTTGTCCGAAAGTACCGAAAAGAGGTCTGCCTTCATTGTTCAATACGCCTTGTTGTCCTGCCAGATTGATGTTACGGAAGTACATATCGTTGATAGTACGCGTGTAAATGAACTCAGCTGTACCTACGATGCCCCAGAAAGGTAGCTTTTGGTCAATACCGAGATTTGTACGGAATACTTGTGGCAGGCGTAAATCGGGATTAGTGAGATTGACTACCGAAGTTCCGCTTTGAGCCCCAGCACCGGGAGGCAGGTAATTGGGGTTCGTAAGAATAGCATCTCTTTGGGCTAAGGTAAGTCCTGCGAAGATAGCGTTTAGCTGTGCTTGGTCTTGAATATTGACTTGTCCGAAATCCACACCGCTGTTGCTGTATTGGTTCGAGAGCCATACGAAAGGTGGGCGTCCTGCAAAAATTCCTATGCCGCCGCGTACTTGGGTTTTGCCATCACCTTTTGCGTCCCAATTAAAACCAACTCTTGGCGACCAAAGCACCTTAGGCGTAGGGGTGAGGTCATTACGCACACCAAATTTTTCTTCAAACAAGCGGTTACGGCTTACGGTACCGAGCATCATAGGCAAATCGGCTCTCAGCCCGAGCGTGAGGCGGAGGCGGTCATTTGCACTCCATTCATCTTGCACATACAAGCCAAGTTGTACGGCAGACCATTTCGCTCCTTGGCGGGGGTCATCGGTACGAGAGTAATTTTTTAGATAGGCAATCGGCACGCCTGACTCTAAGCTGAAATTAGGAGCATTAGGGTCAATTTGTCCTGTTACAGGGTCGCGGGGAGCAGATACAGAAGCAAAGCTCCATTCACCCGCTACTGCCTGAATGAAAATATTGTTGAATTGATAAATCTCATTTCTTGTGCCGAGTAAAAATTTGTGTTTTCCTCTAAACCAAGTGAAATGGTCGGTGATTTCTATTAGATTTTGGCGGAGGCTGTTTGCCCCTGCAATTCTGTCTAAACCTGTAATGGCTGTCCCTAAGTCGGCAACATTGACACGCATACTGGGGAAATCTCTCTCCTCATTGGCTCTGATGTCAAAAATATTTGTGTATCCCACTCTAAACTCGTTGCTCAACTTATTGTTGAAACGACTTTGTACTTCAAACACGGTGGTATTGGTAGTATTGGTAATTCTTGTTCCAGAATTGGGGAAAGAAAAGTTCGTGCTATTTCTAAAAATTTCTTGCGAAAAGGCTTTGATATAATTGTGTCGAAGCGTGAAAGTGTGTTTGTCGTTAAGGTTGAAATCTAGGCGGGCAAATACTTTATTATTGTTTTGGATATTATCGTAATTAGCAAGGGGGTCTCCGGGGTCATAACCGAAGCGTTCTTGGTGAATGCGTCTGATTTCGTTGAGTTCAGCAAGGATTCTATCTTGTGCCGCAGGGTTGTTGCGAGTGTAAAAAGGCAAAGTAAATAAATTTGGTTCGTTTCTTCTGCCTATCTCACCATTTACGAAGAAAAAGAGCTTATTTTTGATAGCCGCACCGCCTACACGAAATCCATACTGATTATCTTGGAAATTAGTAACCGTAATTGTTTGGTCTGCCACTCGGTTTCCTACCAAATTTTGTGATTTGATGAAGCTATACACCGAACCTTCCAACGTGTTTGTACCGCTACGTGTAACGGCATTTACGCCACCACCCACAAATCCACTCTGACGGACATCATAGGGGGCAAGTACCACCTGAATTTCTTTGATAGCATCAAGACTAATAGGTTGTGTGCCTGTTCTACCACCGGGCGTACCTCTATCATTCAAGCCGAATACATCGTTATTGACTGCTCCGTCAATCATTACGTTGTTGTAGCGGTTATTCTGCCCCCCAAACGAAAGACCACCATTCGCCTGTGCCGAAAATTGGGGGGTAAGCCTCACAAAGTCTTCCAAACCTCTGGAAATCGTAGGCAAGGCATTGATTTCTTCGGTAGAAATATTTGTAGAAGCTCCTGTACGTGAGGCATCAAAAATTTTATCTTTTTGGGCAACTACTTCCACGGAGGCAATTTCTTCTGTGTCTTCGGGGGCGATGAAATTGATTTTAAGGGTTTGCCCTAATTGCAACACGATATTACTTTGTTTTTGAGTTTTGTAACCAACAGCTTCCACCGTAACCGTGTAAGGACCGCCTGTCTTCATATTCGGAATGAAGAAAGAACCTTCTTCGTTGGTGGCGGCACCGTATTTTGTGCCTGTGGGTTCGTGTATAGCAACGACAGTCGCTCCAATCACTGCCTCTTTTTTGTTGTCGCGTACCGTACCTTCCATCGAGGCAGTCGTGATACCTTGTGCATTTGCTTGGCTATACGAAAGTAAGCACAGAAAAGCAAGGAATAAAAAACGTAAATTTTCTCTCATAAAATTAAAATCTTTTTTGTCAATTTTTCTGCAAATCTAAAATTTTCAAAGCGAAACACAATAACTTGTGTGTTAAATTACCTTAAAGAATTTTTTACAAAAAAGTAATGTTACTTTTTGAATGTTTCAGGGGATATATGTAAAAATTATGCTTATTTTTGCCAGACAATACAAACCAAATTTTATGAAAAAGCAATACTATCTCTTGTTGCTCTTTGTTTCTCTGCTATGTGAAACAAAGGTCTATGCACAACCTCCCTCAGGCTACTATGCTACGGCTACGGGTACAGGTTACACGCTCAAAACACAACTTTACAACATTATTAAAAACCACACGGTTATTCCTTACAGTTCTTTGTACGCTTGTTTTCAGGGAACATACAACGGAAACGCTACCGACAAAAAAGCCAACGGAAAAGTATGGGATATGTACTCCGATATTCCCAGCGGAACGCCCCCCTACGAATACAATTGGGGGCAAACCTGCGGTAGTTATTCTAACGAGGGTGATTGTTTTAATAGAGAACACTCTTTTCCGCAATCTTGGTTCAGTTCTGCCTCTCCAATGCAGTCAGATTTGTTCCATATTTACCCAACAGACGGAAAAGTAAATGGTATCAGAAGTAATTTCCCTTACGGAACCGTAGCAACTCCCACACAAACCACGCAAAATGGTAGCAAATTAGGACCTTGTTCTTTTGCAGGTTATACAGGTACAGTCTTTGAACCCAGAGATGAGTATAAAGGTGATTTTGCTCGTTCTTATTTTTATATGGCTACGCGTTACGAGAATGTGATTGCCAGTTGGCAAAGCAACGGTAATGCCGATAATGTTCTCAATGGTACTTCTACGCAAGTATTCGATACGTGGCATCTGAATTTGCTGTATCAATGGCATATCCAAGACCCTGTAAGCCAAAAAGAAATAGACCGAAACAATGCTGTTTATACCATTCAAGGCAATAGAAACCCCTTCATTGACCACCCCGAATGGGTAGCTGTCATCTGGGGATTTGCTCCCGCTACGCCACAAGTGAGTTTTTCGGCGGCTACTTCCACCGTCCAAGAGCCTAATGCAGGCACAATTACACATTTGGTAAATGTGGTTGTTAATACTACTGCTAATAATCCTTTTTCAGTAAATGTTTCGGTAGATGGCACAGGCACAACTGCAAGTAGCCCCGCCGATTTTACTCTGCTCACTACCTCACTTAATTTCACTGGTTCAGAAACTATCAAGCAAGTACAGGTGCTTATCCAAAGCGACGGCACTACCGAAGTAGATGAATTCATCAAATTAGTGCTTTCATCGCCTACTAATGGCGTTGGCTTGGGAACTTCCTCGCATACCATTACGCTGAAAGACGTTTCTGCCGCCTCCAATACTACCGAAACCTTTGACCCGTGCAACAATCTCAATACTTGGACACAACAAAGCGTAACTGGTGCCCAAACTTGGCAATGTACTACCTTCGGCAGAAATAGCTCTAATGGCGTACAGATGAACGGCTACGCCAGCGGACCCGTAACTAATGAAGACTGGCTCATCTCTGCTCCGCTCAATCTTACGGCAACTTCTAAAATTTCGTATTGGTCAAGAACCAAATTTAACGGCAATTCGCTACAACTAAAAATTTCAACCGACTATACAGGTTCAGGCAATCCTAACTTGGCTACTTGGACAAACGTGCCGGGAGCTACTTTTCCCGCCATCAATTCTGATGTTTGGACTGAAACGGCTAACGTAGATTTATCGGCTTTTGCAGGTAGCAATCGTTATATTGCTTTCTTTTATACCTCTACCAATACAGCCGCAGCCCGCTGGACTTTGGACGACATCACCATTTCGGGGGCTTCTGCACCGCCCATTACACCGCCAAGTCTTTCTGCTACAGGTACGATTGCACCTTTCGGAAATATCCAATTTGGTACGGCTTCGGCTTCGCAGACTTTCAGCCTTTCGGGAAGTAACTTGCAAGGCGATGTAACCATAGAAGCCCCCGATTATTTCCAAGTTTCAAAAGATGGAAGCACATTCAGCAGTAGCATAGTGTATGTAGCAGGAACAGATTTTACCTTGCCTACGCTGACTCCAAAAACCGTGTATGTACGTTTTGCTCCCAACAGCGGTTTTGATGGTGAAAAAGCAGGAGACATCATCGTTACCTCACCTTTGGCTTCACCTCTGGGAATAGCCGTAGAAGGAACAGAGACAGGTAATGGTGCGGCGTTCATAGAATTTACCGAAATTACCTCACAAGCCCCAAAAGAACAAAATACTTTCGTAAAACTCAAAATCTCTCCTGCTACGCAAAGGCTCACATTTGTACGTTTGAAAGGGCGTTTGCTCAACAACACCAGCCTGAATGACTTTACTCAAACGCCTGCTTTCCAAGCCGATACTACTTTCCAAATCAATATTCCCGCAGGGGCTACCGAAACGGCTTTCTTCTTACAACCCAAAAAGGACATTAGCATCACTGATAAAGGCGTCGAATACACTATCGTTGCGGTTGGGGCTGGCTTGAACATCACTACGCAGAGCGTACATCGTGTAAATTTTGCTGAAATTACAGCTATTAGCGATTTTGATGTTAGCAACACAGCTATTTATCCGAACCCTGCTCGTGAGGAGGTTTTCGTGAGAACTTCTCTGAAAAATTATGATTTGGAAATCAGTAATTTGCAAGGAAAAGTTTTAGAAAGTTATGCAAACGCTCCGCAAATTATTTCTCTTGAAAATTTACCTTCGGGCTTGTATCTCGTAAGACTAAAAACCGAAGCAGGAACGATTACGAAAAAATTACTTATCAGTAAGTAAGCATTGAGAGCTAATAACCAAGAATTTTTCTCGGTTATTAGTTTTCTTAACTTTGGCTTAACCATAATTCAAAACCTTTTATTTAAATTTGTGCAAAAATATAGTTTAACTAAAAAAGTTTTTTTTATGAAGAAAAATTATCAAAAGTTTTTGATGCTCTTCTTGTTCCTTTGGATAGGAACGGAAGGCGTGAAAGGGCAAATTATTTACGAACCTTTTGCAGGTACAGGCGATTTGAATGGACAAAACGGTTGGCTTAACCACAGTGGTGCGGCTGGCGAAGTAAAGAGAGTAGCAGGCAGTTTGAATTATACAGGATTAGCAACTTCCACGGATAATAAAATACAAATTCTTTCTACACAAAGCGAAGATCTAAACAAAGGCTTTAGTTCTCTCACAAGCGGAGCGGTATATGCTTCATTTGTAATGCGAGTGAGCGATGTTTCAAAATTTAATGCTAATGCAAATTTAGGGCAATATTTTATGCACTTTGCCGAACAAGCAGGTGGTACTTTTACTACTTTTAATTATGTAGCACGTTTGTATGTGCATCAAGGTTCTGCCACAAATACTTATCAGCTTGGTATTGTAAGTAAAGGCGGAGGAACACTTACGGTAGCAATTATTTATGGCTCATCGCCCCAAGATTTAGCTATCAATACCAACTATTTTATAGTTATCAAGTACGATATTGCCACCCAAACATCAAGTTTATTTATCAATCCTGTACCCGGCAACCCCGAACCAAGTCCTACGCATACCTCCACTTTCGGAAGTTCTGTACCCTCTGACTTAGAAAGTATTTGTGTAAGAAATTCTAACTCAAGTGGTATCGGTACAGGCGATATTGAAATAGATGAGTTACGTGTAGGCACTGATTGGGCATCAGTTACTCCTTCCTCTTCTCCAACACCTACTATTACCGTAACCCCTGCCTCACTTTCAGGTTTTACAACTACGGTTGGTTCACCTTCGGCTTCGCAAAATTACACATTGAGCGGTAGCAATTTAACTCCTGCCTCGGGTAGTATCACGGTTACAGCCCCTACTGATTACGAAGTTTCTACGGATAACACAACCTTTTCGGGAAGTGTAAGCGTTCCGTATAGTGGTGGCACACTTGCCTCAACGCCTATTTATGTACGCATAGCGGCATCTGCCCCTGTGGGTTCGCCAAGTGGTAACGTAACAAATGCAGGTGGCGGAGCTACTACTCAAAATGTAGCCGTAAGTGGTACGGTTAATCCTATTACGCCATTTCTTACTGTAACCCCTGCTACACTTTCAGGTTTTACGACAACAACAGGTACAGCATCAGCTTCGCAAAATTACACATTGAGCGGCGGTAATCTAACTCCTGCCTCGGGCAGTATCACGGTTACAGCCCCTACTGATTACGAAGTTTCTACGGATAACACAACCTTTTCGGGAAGTGTAAGCGTTCCGTATAGTGGTGGCACACTTGCCTCAACGCCTATCTATGTACGCATAGCGGCATCTGCCCCTGTGGGTTCGCCAAGTGGTAACGTAACAAATGCAGGTGGCGGAGCAAGTACGCAAAATGTAGCCGTGAGCGGTACGGTTAATCCAGTTCCTACGGTAGTACCTATTGCTACTATTCGTAATTCTATTTCTGCTGCTCCAAATTTAGAGCAAGTTGCCCCTTATGCTGTGGGTACGCCTGTAATTGTAAGAGGGGTTTTACACGGAGTAAACAGATACGTAGATGCAATTCCTGCAAACGGAACAAAACAAAAATTTGAATTCGCTTTGATAGATAATAGTGGAGTACGAAGTGGTATTACGGTGCGTCTGAATGGTACAGTTGATGTTGCTCCCATTGATTTACAAGAAGGGGATAGTGTTCAAATTTCAGGTAAAGTAGATCAGTTCAGAGGTCTTACGCAGGTAGATGTAAATGGGGGTAGCGTAACACGTTTGGCAACGGGCAGACCTCGCAAAACACCTGTTACGGCTACTGTTATCGGAGAAGACCAAGAGTCTAACTTGATTAAATTAGAGAATGTTTCTATTACAGGTACTTGGCCACCTACTCCTCATACTGGTTCAGGGTTCAATGTAAATATTACGGTAGGTTCTAATACGTATGTAATGCGTATCACCTCTGCCAGTGAGTTGTTCAACAAGACGTATGCACAAGTATTTGGAGCTTCCGAACCTACAACAGGCATTACAATTATTGGCGTGGGTGGTCAGTTTGGGGGTACTTCTGCACCCTTTAATACAGGTTATCAGATTTTCCCTTATCGTTTAAGCGATATTATTGCCCCTGTCCCCATAGTTCCTGAACTTGGCTCAAATGCTCCTACGGCTGGTTTTGATTTTGGTACGGTACGCAAAAATGAGGTTTCTGCCTCTGTTAGCTACAAATTGAAAGGAAAAGATTTACCTATTACTGGTTCTAATACCAACACGGTAGTTACTGCTCCTGCTAATTTTCAGGTGTCTAAAAACAATACCGATTTCTTTGATTTCATTACTTTCACCAATGCCGAAGTAATGGCTGACTCCGTGAATGTATTTGTTCGTTTTGCTCCTGTTTCCGAAATCAACGGATTTAAAGGAGGTGATATAACCAATGCTGTGCCGGCAGTTAGCCCCACACTGAACGTAAATGTAGCTGTAAAAGGAACACAAGCAGAGCCATTAAGCCTTGCTGATGAATTAGCTACGCAAGTAAAGGTTTATCCCAACCCTGCTCAAAACACTATTCAAATAGAGAGCAATCAATGGTACGAAGTAGAATTACAAGACATCACAGGCAGGACAATAGCAAATTTTGCTTCTAACGAAATCGTAAAAATAGATAATCTTGCTAACGGCTTGTATATTTTGCAGTTTAAAAAAGATAACATTAAGTTTGCCAAACGTCTGATTGTACAGAAATAAAATAAGTTGTTGGTTGTGGGTGATTTCGGCTACGCTCAATCACCCACAACGACAATTAAAAACTAAAAAAAAATGAAAAATATGAGAAAAGTTTATCTTATACTTTGCTTGCTACTGGCAAACATAGCCTACTCACAAATTGAACCCATTGCAACGGCAAGGCTCAAAAGTAATGGAACGGTGGTTACGGTAGCGGGTGTTGTTACCAACGATGCCGCCCACGACAACCGCAACCGAAACCGTAGCTTTCAAGATGGTACAGGCGGATTGAACATTTTTGCCCAAAACACTCCTGCCGCTCCTGCTTTGCAAGCCCTCAAACCCGGCGATAGCATCGTAGTTACAGGCACGCTGGCAGAGTTTAACAATTTGAAACAATTAGTAGAACCTCTCACAATCAATGTAGTAGGTACGAAACCTGTTCCTGCTCCTATTGTAGTTACACTCGGTGACTTAAGAGACCCTGCCTACGCCGAAACCATCGAAAGTATGCTCGTGAAAGTAGAAGATGTATTTTTTGATACGGGTGATGCCATCTTTGGTAGTGGAAATTCGGGTAGAAGCTATTACATTAGAGATAATCGCTTTCCTACGCCTCCGGGCAATTGTTTTCCTGTTTCTGCCAATTGTAACCAAGGTCCTGTAGTACGTATCAATCCCGGAAACACACTGGTAGGCACTGATGTACCTCGTGGTACGGTGAGCATTACGGGCAATCTTGGGCAGTTTGCTGCAGCCTACCAAATTGTGGTACGCGGCAGGCAAGATGTAGTGCTTGGTTTGGCAATAGAAAATGTAAATCAGGAGAATATCCGCACAAACTCATTTCGCCTTACTTTTCAAACTAACCAAAAAGCAAAGGCGAGAGTACGTTGGGGAAGCATTTTTTTAGTTGATGTTGATGATACCGACCCTACAAACTATGTAGCTAATTACGATACTACCTTTGTTGGAGAAATCAATCGTACAGAATTAAATACCAATCATATTTTTGACATTACGGGCTTAGATGAAGCCAAAGGCTATTTTGTAGAGATATTTTGTACCAATGCCGATGGGGACAAAACAGCTGTTTTTGGAGATGTATATGGTACGGCTTCGCAGTCTACGGGAGAAATCAAAGTATTTTTTAATAAAACAGTAGATGTTTCTTTATCTCGCAATGGGGCTACTCCTATTGTTACAACGGATATGGCTCAAGTAATAGCAGATTACATTGACAAAGCCAATGAATCAGTGGATGTTAATATGTATAATATGAATACAGCAGGAGGTGTTAAAATTGCTACAGCACTGAATGCAGCAAAAGCCCGTGGTGTACAAGTCCGTTTTATATTTGGAGGTGAATCGGCTAATACAGGCTTGAGCTTGCTGAGTGGAGGTGCAACAGGTATTCCTAAACTAAGAGATAGAAACGTAGGTGGTCCAGCGGCTTTGCAAAGAACAGGCACAGGTAACCATAACAAATTTGTAGTCATAGACCCTAACAGCCGTCTCAACTCCTTTGTAATTACAGGCTCAGGAAACTTTACAGATAATAATTTATTTTCTGACCCCAATAGCTTTTTGGTCATTCAAGACCAAACATTGGCTCGTGCGTATAAAGCTGAGTTTGATGAAATGTGGGGAGAAGGACCTGTGAACCCTGCTAGTACGGCTACAGTAGGAACAAGTCCAGACTTCAACAGACAGAAATTGTCTCGTATGGGTGCTCAGAAAATCAAAAACACACCTTCCAAATTTATCATAGGCGATAGATTGGTTGAGTTGCATTTCGCCCCAACCGATAGAACAACAAATGCTATCCGTAAAGCTCTGTACAGCACCAACAACGATATGCGTTTTGCCTTGCTCATTTTAACTTCTGATGACTTACGCGTACCGATAGACTCTATGCAAAATGTAGGTTGGGACGTAAAAGGCTTGATTGACAAGCAAAATGCCGTGCCTGATGGCACCATAGCCCCAGCCGTACCAGGGAGCGACTTCTACTGGCTACGAGATAGAGGTGTGAATGTAAATAGTTATGCTACCGCAAACCAACTCCATCATAAATATGCAGTGATTGACGCAGTACGTACTGATTCCGACCCTTTGGTAGTTACAAGCTCATACAACTGGACGAGCGGTGCTGAAACTTCTAATGACGAGAATACACTCATTATCCATGATGCAAAAATTGCCAATATGTATCGTCAGGAGTTTGCACAGCGTTGGTTTGAAGCGACGGGTATCAGAGACGCTTATTTGCTGGCTTTAGATGAGCCTATCAGTGAGTATGGGGCTATTATCTATCCTAACCCTTCGCAAGGAAATTTTGCAGTTCGTTTGGATAGAAATCTTTATACAAATGCCCAAATCAGAATTTTAGACTTACAAGGCAAACTTCTGGAAGAAAAAAATATTTCGGTAGAAGGCAGAAATTTAGAAATAAATACCAATCTACCCAAAGGAATGTATATCTTGCAAGTAGAGATAGAAGGACAGGCACTCACACGCAAATTTGTTGTTACGAAATAATTGTTTGAAACTTTAAATTGACAAAGCAATGAAAAAAAATATTTTTGCAGTTTTAGCAGTCTTAGGCTTACTTTTTGCTTGTAAGGAGTATAAAGTAGTGGAGCCTATTTCGCTACGCGAAACTATACAAAGAATGTGGTTGCTCAAAAGCGTAGCTGTTACCGAAAATGGCTTGCCCGTGCAAGATGTAACCGCTTACAATGGCTTTACGATTGAGTTTGTTGGTGAAAAATATTTTGTTAGCAATGGCAATGAGGCTTTCCCAAACAGAGAAGGTATTTGGGGCTTCAACGACCCTAATTTTGCAACCATAGAGTTCGATAACAGCAGTGTAATTGCTAATGTTACCAAACTAAATGCAAGTGAGCTAAGTTTTACTTTTACTCGCAAAGGAAGCACGGTGAATGGCAGAATACCCGACAGAACCTTTACATTTGAGCTAATTGCATTTAGATAAAATTGTCCTTCGTGAAATAAAAGTAGCCTTTTGTAAAAAAAACAAAATATTTTTTGGAAACTACACAAAAAATCACTTATATTGCACTAATCAAAATTAAAAAAGATATTTTAAAAATTCTAAAATTGTAATTTTATGAAAAGCACGAAAATTCTACTTTTTGTAACGCTCCTTGGTATAGTGCTCTCGGCAGGCAACTGTAAGAAAAAGAAAAAAGATGACCCTGTTCCCGGTCTGAAAGGCACTTGGAAAATCAACTCAATTCTTAATAGCTCCAATCAAACACCTCCTAATTTGCAAAATCTTGTGAATGGAACAGCTGTATTTGGAGATACAAACTATGAGTTTAAGAATACGTCAGGCACAGGTGAAGAGAGTGGTTCTTATGTGTATGATGCAGCCGCCAGAACAATAAGTGTAACTCCCTCTCAAAGTTCTGTATTTACAGGTGCAAGTGCTGCTTACACATTTATTGAAGTTGATTTAGCTTCTCCTAACTTGCAGATGCGTGTTAATATTGCGGCACCTAACAAACCTCAAAATTTGCTCACCATTAGCCTGACCAAGCAAGAGTAATTTAGGGTAAACATTCAAGCAAACATTTTAAAAGATTTGGCTGAAAGGTCAAATCTTTTTACATTTGTACAGATGCAAAATTTATTTCCAAATGAAGCACACCTACAAAACGTTTCTGATATTTTTTCTCACAAACTTCTTTTTTGCAAAAGAAATTTTAGCTCAGTTTGGGAAAAATGGCGTACAAACAATTAGCACTCCAAGTGCTATTATCAATCAGTATGCTACTTTGCAAAGCAATGCTATGGCGGGTAGCACCGCGATAACACTCACCAATATTGCCGACCTTAACAATCCTACTCCTTTACAAGTTGGTGATTTGTTGCTTATTATACAAATGCAGGGAGCAAGCATAGATAACACCAATACTATCAATTACGGAAATATTCTAAGTTACAATGGGGCAGGCAACTACGAATTTGCCTACGTAGTGGGCATTGTAGGCAATACGATTACGCTTTCGTGTCCTTTACAACAAAGTTACACTACCACAGGACGAACCCAAATAATTCGTGTGCCTCAGTATCAACAACTTACCATTCAAGCGGGAGCAAGTGTTACGGCATCAGCTTGGAATGGCACAAGGGGCGGTATCGTAGCCATTTATGCTGAAACTCTTTTGCTAAACGGACAAATCAATGCTTCGGCTTTGGGTTTTCGAGGAGGAGTTTTAGACAACGCATCAGCTAATAATCAAACAAATTATCGTTCTACGGCGGCAAATGCAGGAGCAGAAAAAGGAGAAAGCATTGCAGGCTTTCAGACCGAATATAACGCTTTGGGGGGACGTTTCGGGAGAGGGGCTCCTGCCAACGGCGGCGGTGGCGGTAACGGCAACAATGGCGGTGGCGGAGGCGGTGCAAATGGGGGGAGTCCTGCAAATTGGTTCAGAGGAGCGGGCGTAATGTGTAGTTCTTGCACGGGCAGTGCCGCTTGGGCATTAGACCCCGACTACATTGACAACAGCAATACCCTCACGAACTCGACAGGCGGTGGGCGTGGTGGTTATACTACTTCTACTTCCAACCAAAATGCTCTAACTACTGCCCCAGGTAACGCCGCTTGGGCAAGCGATAACCGCAGACCTCACGGCGGGCTTGGCGGAAGACCTCTTGCCAGTAATCCCGAAAATCGTGTTTTCCTTGGCGGTGGGGGCGGTGCAGGAGACCAAAACAACAACGCAGGCGGACGCGGCGGCAATGGCGGTGGAATAGTTTTTATTATCGCAAATGCTATCCAAGGAACAGGGCAAGTGCTTGCCAACGGCGAAAATGGCGAAAACACTCGCAACACTCACGCCGACGGTGCTGGTGGTGGTGGCGGCGGCGGAAGTATCATCATCAAGGCAGAAACAGAAGTGCAAACTATCTCGCTTCAAGCTAATGGTGGCAATGGTGGTAATCAACTTATCACAAGCAACCAAGCCCAAGGACCTGGTGGTGGCGGTGGTGGTGGTGTGATTGCTGTTCTTTCGCCTATTGACGGTAGCCTAAAAAGTATGAATGGCGGAAACAATGGTACAACCACTTCGGCGGCTCTTACAGAATTTCCTGCCAATGGAGCAACTTCAGGCAACATAGGCTCTTTTTTTTCAGGTTTGCCTAATTTTATTTTAACTTGTAATTTGCCCCCCAATGCACAAAACGACTTCTTCACCACCAATGAAGACACCCCTCTAAGTGGAAACGTTGCTACCAACGATTCCGATTTGGAAAGCCTCACCCTAAGCTATCAAGCAGGAACTTTCACTACCACGCAAGGTGGTAGCATTACACTCAACACAAACGGCACTTTTACCTATACGCCTTTGCTTAATTTCAATGGTACAGATACTTACACCTACACCGTTTGCGACAATGGCAAACCTACAAATCAATGTGTTACCGCAGTGCTGACTATCAATGTTTTGCCTGTCAATGATGTGCCTATTGCCCAAAACGATAATTTTGTGATGAATGAAGATGGAGTTTTGAATGGAGATGTAAGTTTGAATGATGATGATGGCGACCCCGAAGTTACACAGACACTTACTTACACTTTGGTAAATGGTGGCACTGCCACCGCCAACGGAACGCTCACGCTCAACCCAAACGGCACTTTTACCTACACACCTAATCCGAATTTTAATGGAAATGTAAGTTTCACCTATCAAGTTTGCGACAACGGCACACCTGTACTTTGTGCAACGGCTACGGCTTTTATTACTATCAATCCTGTAAATGACCCACCTATTGCTCAAAACGATAATTTCGTGATGAATGAAGATGGAGTTTTGAATGGAGATGTAAGTTTGAATGATGATGATGGCGACCCCGAAGTTATACAGACACTTACTTACACTTTGGTAAATGGTGGCACTGCCACCGCCAACGGAACGCTCACGCTCAACGCAAACGGCACATTTACCTACACACCTAATCCGAATTTTAATGGAAATGTAAGTTTTACCTATCAAGTTTGCGACAACGGCACGCCTGTACTTTGTGCAACGGCTACGGCTTTTATTACTATCAATCCTGTAAATGATGCTCCCTTTGCCCAAGATGATACTTTCACGATGAACGCCGCTACTACGCTTAATGCCAACGTAAGCCAAAACGATAGCGATATAGATAACTTACCTTCTGAACTAACTTATTCTTTGTTGAATGGTAGCTCGGCAGTTTTGAATGGCAACCTGCTTTTCAATGCGAATGGTACGTTCTCTTACACACCTTCGCCGAGTTTTGTGGGAGTAGTGAGTTTCACCTACCAAGTTTGCGACCCTGCCAATGCTTGCTCGCTAGCCTTAGTTACGATTTCGGTAGTAGGCGTACCACCAACAGCTCAAAATGCCACTTTCAGCACCAACGAAGATACTCAACTATCGGCTACGCTTTTGGATAAAGTTAGTCCTAATACAAATGTTACTTTTAGTTTGGCTTCCGTTGGCAGTGCTAATACCAATGGCGTACTTTCCTTATTGCCTAATGGAAACTTTACATTCGTCCCCAAAGAAAATTTTAATGGTGTTGTAACGTTTCAATATAAAGCCTGTAATCTTCAAAATCTTTGCTCGCAAATTGCTACGGTGCAAATTGTAGTAAATCCTGTAAATGATGCTCCCACAGCCCAAGATAATATGTTCAGTACTTTGCAGAGCCAAGCCCTTAGCGGCAGTGTAGCCGAAAACGATTTTGATGTAGATGGTGATGCCCTTATCTATCAAGCAGGTTCTTTCAGCACCTCACAAAAAGGCTCTCTGACCATAAACCCAAACGGCACTTTCACTTATACGCCTGCTTTGGGCTTTGTGGGGACAGATTGCTTTACTTACACGGTTTGCGACTCGCAACAGGCTTGTAGCCGAGCAAATTTGTGTATTGAAGTAAAAAATGCCGAAAATATATTCATTCCTGAAGCCTTTTCGCCTAATGGTGATGGCTTATACGATACTTTCGTGATAGAAGGAGTTTCGGATAAAAAAGTTTCGCTAAAAATTTTCAATCGTTGGGGAAATTTGGTGTATAAAAATGCAGATTACAAAAACGATTGGAACGGCATTGGCAACGAAGGTTTGCATCAAGGCGAAAATCTACCCGATGGTACTTACTATTATGTAATAGATTTTGGAGAAGGGATAAAGCCAAAAAGTAATTATGTGATAATAAAAAGATAGCTTTTCTGCTCGCTGAGCGTAGCCGAAGCGAGCAGAAAAGCAAAAAACTTAATTATTGAGTACGATTTAGGGAAGCCTCTTGATTCTTATTTCTTCTTCTTAGCCAATTCGACCATAGCTTCCATTTCTATGGCTGTTTGTTCTGTAGAACCATTGAAACCTACGGAGCTGAAGCATATATTGCCTGCGGCATCAATTACAAACTTTACAGGAATACCATCTACACCAAATTTTTCGGCGGCTACATCGTTTTCATCAATCAGTACATTGAAATCGTATTTTTTGCGTTCAATAAATCTTTTGAGACGAGTCTCACGATTGTTGGGGTCTTCGGAAGTGGCAATGAACAAAAAAGCAACGTTAGCATCATTTTTGTATTTTTCAACGGCTTTTTGCATACCTGGAAAAGACTGCACGCAAGGTCCGCACCAAGTTGCCCAAAAATCAATGACTACAACCTTGCCTTTCAGGTCTGAAAGTTTTACATCTTTGCCTTCAAGATTTTTAAGTGTAAAATCGGGAGCAGGTTTAGAAAACATTTTCCTTGCGTATTGTTTTTTCAGTTCTTCAACACTTTGAGCAAAACCGAAGGAAACAAATACTAAGAACACTCCGAGAGCAAATGCAGATTTTTTCATAAAAAAAGAGTTTTAAATTTTTAAGATAGTTTGCAAAAATAAGACCAAATTTTTCAGACAATAGTTCCTTTTTCCAAACCAATTTTAATATTTGCGAGCATAATTTCGGTCATTTTGTCTAAATTGTAGTGGGGTTGCCAGTTCCAGTCGTGGCGGGCTTGGGAGTCGTCGATGCTGTTGGGCCACGAGTCGGCTATGGCTTGGCGGAAATCAGGCTTGTAACTAATGGTAAAGTCAGGAATAAATTTTTGGATAGATTGAGCAATTTCTTTGGGCGAAAAACTCATCGCACTGACATTGTAAGAAGTTCTGACCGTAATTTTTGAGGCATCGGCGTGCATCAGGTCTAAGGTAGCTTTGATGGCATCGTCCATATACATCATTGGCAAGTAAGTATCTTCGGACAAAAAGCACTCATAATGCTTGGCATACAGAGCTTTATGATAAATATCAACAGCGTAGTCGGTTGTGCCACCACCGGGCATTGATTTGTAGCCAATAAGCCCGGGATAACGCAAACTCCGTACATCAACCCCATAACGCTTAAAGTAGTAATTGCACCAGCCTTCCCCTGCCTGCTTGCTGATACCATACACCGTAGTTGGCTCCATAGAGCAGAATTGTGGGGTATTGTCTTTGGGCGTAGTAGGTCCGAAGACAGCAATAGAGCTTGGAAAATAAATTTTATGCAATTTTTTTTCTATGGCAATATCCAACACATTCAGAAGCCCTTGCATATTAAGATGCCAAGCGTGTTTGGGGTGTTTTTCGCCTGTGGCAGAAAGCATTGCGGCAAGGTGATAAATTTGAGTAATTTTGTGTTTTTCTACAATTTCGTTGAGGCGAATTTGGTTGAGAACGTCTAATTTTTCAAAAATTCCTAATTCGTCTTTTCTGTTTTTGGCAGGTTCGCGTACATCAGAGGCAATTACGTTACTTTCGCCATATACATTTTTCAGTGCCGTAACCAACTCCACGCCCAACTGCCCCGCAGAGCCGATTACTAAGATTTTTTCAGATTGCATTGATTTTGTTGTTTTTGGTTCATTCTTGCAAAGATATGAAATAAGAAGTAAGAGACAAGAGACAAGACAATGATTGACCTCAACAAAAACAACTTTTGTGTTTTTTATCTCCAAAATTTCGTATCTTTGAAGGCAATAAAACTATTGAACAATGGCACGTAGAAGTAGGTTTTCGGATACCGAAGACAACATCGATAAAAAAAGAAAACTTGATAGAACAGGCTTTCAGAAAGCACTGAAACTGTTCGGATATACCAAACCCTACCGAAAATATTTTTGGATAGGAATGATATTTCTGGTAGTTTCTACGCTTACTACCCTTACTTTTCCTACGCTTTCAGGTAAAATTGCCGACGTAGCCTCGGGCGATACCTCGTGGCTACTCAAAAGTGTGAATGAAGTAGCATTAGTTTTTTTTGGAATATTGTTTTTACAGGCTGTTGCTTCATTTTTTAGGGTATATCTGTTTGCCAATGTGAGCGAACGTACAATGGCAGATTTGCGGGCAAGTCTCTACAACAAAATTATCACTTTACCTGTAAGTTTTTTTGAAAAAAATCGTGTAGGCGACTTGATTAGCCGTGTCAATACTGATATTTCGCAGCTTGAATCAATGCTTTCGTTTGGTTTAGCCGAACTTTTCAGGCAGGTAGCAGTACTGACTATTGGCGTGAGCATCTTACTTATTCGTTATACCGAGTTGGCTTTGGTGATGCTGGCTACCTTTCCTGTAATGATTATCGTAGCAATTATTTTTGGGAAATTTATTCGTAAACTTTCTAAAAAAGCTCAAGACGAACTGGCAACCGCCAACACCATTGTAGAAGAAACCTTCCAAGCTATACAAGTTGTAAAGATTTTCACAAACGAATTTTGGGAACAAAAACGTTACCGTGCTCGTCTCGATAGTCTTGTGAAAATTGCTCTGAAAACTTCTATTTTCAGAGGTATTTTTGTTTCGTTCCTGATTTTTGCTCTTTTCGGAGGCATTGTGTTGGTGCTTTGGTACGGAGCAGGTATGATTGCCGAAGGTACGTTAAAAACAGGCGAACTGATTGAGTTCATTTTATACACTATTTTTATTGGGGCTTCGGTAGCAGGAATGGGCGATTTGTATGCACAACTACAAAAAACCTTAGGTGCTTCGGAGCGTATTTTAGAGATTTTGGGCGAACAATCGGAAGTTATGCCTCTTGAAAAAGTACAAAAAGCTGATGTTTTGGGAGATATTTGGTTACAAGATGTACAATTTGCCTATCCTACGCGTCCTGATGTGGTAGTGCTTAAATCTTTCAATCTACATATTGCCAAAGGCGAAAAAGTCGCCTTAGTGGGGCATAGCGGTGCAGGAAAATCGACCGTAGCCCAACTAATCATGAAACTTTATCCCTTTCAAGCAGGTAATATTTGGATAGATGGTGTGCCTATTCAAGAATTTGATGCTACTGCCTTACGAGCTAATATAGCTTTCGTACCACAAGAACTGATTTTATTTGGTGGAACAATTCGCGAAAATATTGCCTACGGCAAACCCAATGCCACCGAAGCAGAAATTCTTGAGGCGGCTCGTAGAGCCAATGCCTTAGATTTCATAGAGCGATTTCCCGATAAGTTTGAAACCATCGTAGGGGAGAGAGGCATAAAGCTCTCAGGAGGGCAAAGACAAAGAATAGCCATTGCCCGAGCCATACTCAAAAATCCGAGTATCCTGATATTAGACGAAGCTACCAGTGCCTTAGATGCTGAATCAGAAAAGTTGGTACAAGATGCCCTCAACGAACTAATGAAAGGTAGAACCACTGTCATCATTGCCCATCGCTTGGCTACTATACGAAATGCCGATAAAATATGCGTGCTAAACGAAGGCAGAATAGTAGAAGAAGGCACTCACGAAGAACTTATCAGCAACAAAAATGGCATTTATCATAATTTGGTACGTTTGCAATTAGAAGAAAACTTCGAACAAACAGCCACGCCCAGCACAAGCATAACAACAAATTTGTAAGACTTCGTAAATCTTAAAATACCCGAAAAATATGGCACTGCCCGTAATCACTCAAAAAGCTGAAAAGAAACTTTCTAAAATACAGCAAAAGTTCAATCAAAAAATAATGAAAATTGATGAACTCAAGGCTAAACTTGCCTTGATAGAAAAAAATGAAATGCTACTACGCAAAAAAATCACCGAAGTTTTCGACCCAATCCTCAAACAGATAAATGAAAAACGCATTGCCATTGCCGAAAAATTTGATAAGTATTACTTTGATAAAAGATTTAGCAAAAAGGAAAAAGAGAAACTCTCGGAGCTTGTTTATGAGCATGTGAGTGCTGTGCTGGAAACGGAGCAAAACGAGAAGATAATAGAACTATATAATCGACACAATGGAGGAATTACTTTTGAGCAAGAGCAAAAAGAATTTGAGGAACAACAAAAAGAGATAATCAAAAGGCAAGCAGCAATATTTGGTTTTGATTTTTCTAATATAAACTTTGAAAATCCAGAAGAGTTCTTCAATTTGGCAATGGAGCAAGCCAAAGAGCTGCAAGCTAAAGCAGAAGCCAAAGCTGCCAAACGAAAAAAAACACCTAAGCAATTAGAAAGAGAGCAAAAAGAAGCCGAACAAGCCAAAATGCTCAGTAAAACTACCAAAGCTCTCTATACCGATTTGGCTAAAATACTTCACCCCGACTTGGAGCATAACGATAGCAAAAAGCAAGAAAAAACGGAAATAATGCACCAAGTAACAGAGGCATACGAAAAAAATGATATTTTTACACTTCTCAACTTACACATAAAATATGCTCAAAATGGTGAAAACAAACTCGATGCTATTGCCGAAGAACAGATAAAATTGTATATTCTGCATCTTGACGAGCAAATCATAAGTTTGGAACAAGAGATATATGCTAAGTGCTATCATAATTTCTCGCCACTAATGCAGTATGCAACTCAGAAAAACTTTCCTACAAAAATAAAGGCGGAAGAAAAACAACTAAAGTCTTATCTTGAATGGTTACAAGAAATTCTGTTAGAGGCAGATGATATAGCAACAGTAAAATACCGATTAAAAAATATCGAATTGAGAAAAGAGGAAGAAGATGATGATGATATCGACGCCCTCATTGAGATAATGGGTGAGTTGATAGCTTCTTTTGACCAACCTAAAAAAGGACGAAAAAAGAAATAAAAATTTGATTAGTAAAGAAAATTGCCTATATTTGCAACCCCAAATGTAGAACCTAATTTTTACGGCAATGGCAGTTACCAGATTACAAAGAAAACACAGAAAAAATATAGCTCGTGCAAAGGCTTATGTAAAAGAAGTAAGCCGTTTGATTGCAAAGCCCTCTCTCAAGTCGGTTGATGTAGAAGCTATCAAGAAAGAATTTGCAGAAAAAAAAGCTAAGCAGTAATATTTGCTTTTTTTATGGCAAGCTGAAAATCTTGCAGACTTGTAAAAGTTGCAAGATTTTCGCATTTATAGACTTAATCACTTGTATTTTTGCAAAATGTTTGTATTTTAGCCCATTATTCAGGTAGCTGTTTGTGTAATTTTGCAAGTTTTGTAAAAAAATCCTATAAAACTGATGAAAGTAGCAATTATTGGGGGGGGCTTAGCAGGCTCTTTGCTTTCGGTGTATATGGCTCGTAGAGGCTATGAAGTGCATATTTTTGAAAAACGCTCAGATAGCCGTAAAAAAGGGTATGTAGGTGGGCGTTCTATCAATTTGGCTCTTTCGCATAGAGGTATCAGAGCCTTAGAAGATTTAGGTATAGCCCAAAAAATTTTGCCTCTGGCTATCCCGATGCGAGGCAGAATGTTGCATAGCTTAGAAGGTGAGCAAAGTTTTTTCCCTTACGGCAAAGATGAAAACGAGTATATCAACTCAATTTCAAGAGGAGGACTAAACGAGGCTCTTGTTTCCATTGCCGAAGGCTATCCAAATGTAAAATACTATTTTGATACCCCTTGCCTTGATATTGATTTTGACGAGCATAAATTATACTTTGAAAATCAGACTTTTATAGCTGATGTAATTTTTGCCACCGACGGGGCAGGCTCTGTTGTAAGGCAAAAAATGGTCGCCAAAGGACTTTGCCAAGACCATACCGAATTTTTGGAACACGGCTACAAAGAATTAGAAATCCCCGCAGGAAAAAACGGAGAATTTTTGTTAGACAAACATTCCTTGCACATTTGGGCAAGAGATTCGTTTCTGCTCATTGCTCTGCCTAATCTCAATGGTAGTTTTACAGTAACACTTTTTTTGCAAAATAAAGGTGAAGAAAGTTTTGAAAGCCTCTGTACGCCTCAAAAAGCAAGAACCTTTTTTGAAAAATATTTTGCCGATGCCCTCGCCCTGATGCCCGATTTTGAAGAAGATTTTTTCCAAAATCCTGTTGGTTTGCTCGGAACGCTTAGAGCCTATCCTTGGGCTTACAAAAATACTTTGCTTTTGGGTGATGCCGCTCACGCTATTGTGCCGTTTTACGGACAAGGAATGAACGCCTCTTTTGAAGATTGCTTTTTACTAAACCAACTCATAGAAACCCATTCCAAAGATTGGGAAACTTTATTTCAGACATTTCAGCAAGAAAGAAAAAAAGATGCTGATGCTATCGCAGACCTTGCCGTAGAAAATTTCTATGAAATGAGAGACAAAGTAAATGATGTAGAATTTCAACGAATGAGAAAATTGGAATACATCTTAGAAAATACCTACCCCAACTATCACTCCAAATATTCTATGGTTACGTTTCACCCTGAAATACCCTATTCGGTAGCTCGTGATAGAGGCAATAAACAAAATGAATATCTTTTGAAGCTCTGCCTTGAAAATGACCACATAGACCAACTTAACTATCAACACATCTACGAAAAGTTGAGCAGTTTGCAATGTTAATTCAAGTTTAAAAATATTATTTTTTTATTACTTGTGCGAATTGCCTGCACAATTTTGCCCTTATTGTGCTAAATTGTGTTTCTTTTAGTAGAATTTGAGATAAATTTTGAAATGAAAAATCACGCCATTTCGGTTGTTAGAGTTATACAAAACAATACAGCTACGGATATAATCAAAAAAACCACTTTTCTATTACTTGTAACGCTTGTTTTTTTATTCGCCTTAGACCTTGCCACCGAAAGTTTGAAAAGTATCGTAGGGCTGGATTACTTGCGAAAGTCGTTTAACGAGGTATATAGTCCCTTTGTGGCTTTATTTGTAGGTTTGCTTGCTACGGCTCTTGTACAGAGCAGTACGCTGATAACCTCTTTGTCTGTGGCTTTGGTTGCTTCGGGGACGCTAAGCGTTCAGAATGCCGTACCGATTGTAATGGGAGCGAATATCGGCACTACTATTACTTGTATGTTGGTGTCTTTTGGGCACGTGATGCGTAGAAAAGAATTTCGCAAAGCCGTAGCAGGGAGTATGTTACACGTTGCCTTCAATATTGTTCCAACAATATTGATTTTTCCTTTGGAGTATTACTGGGGCTTTCTGTCAGGAATTTCTATGTTTTTGGCTTCTGGCTTTTCGGGCAAGCAGAGTGCCTTGAACTTCAAAGGCTTTTATTTTAGTGAATACATCACGGTGCCAATTATTGAAGCCCTCCACATAGAGAATTATGCTACTATATGGCTCGGATTGGCTGTTTTATCGGCTTTTTTGTGTATTCGTTTGTTTATTGTAATGTTTCGTAAAGTTCTGGTTAATGACTTTGCGAAGCGTGTAGAAAGTCTTTTTTGGGCAAAACCTTGGCGTGGATTTGTTTGGGGCGTATTGATAACGGCTTTGGTACATTCGAGTACGGTAGTTACTAGTTTTTTGGTAACACTCGTTGGTTCTAACAGACTTTCTCTGCGTCAGGCTTTTCCCTTGATGATGGGAGCAAATTTAGGAACAACCCTGACAGCTCTAACCGCCTCTTTGGGCAAGTCGGAGGCGGCTATGAGTATTGCTTTTGCTCATTGCTTGTTTAATTTATTTTCAGTTCTTTTGGTTTTGCCTTTTCCTTGGGTACAAACTCGAATTATTTTTTTGTGTAAAAGATTTGGCAGGCTCACTATGCAACACCGACTTGCAGGCTTTTTGTACGTGCTAATCGTTTTCTTTCTGATACCTTTTCTTTTGATTTATCTGAACAAATAATAAACAGTGAGCAATGAACATTTATCAATGAACAATGAGCAGTGAGCAATGAACAATGATAATTGATAACTGTTCATTGATAATTGACGCTTCGACTTTCGGCTTCGCTCAGCAACCTAAATTGCCAAATGTTAATTGTTTATTGATAATTGATAATTGATAACTGTTCACTGATTTACCCATTCTTCTACTTCCTTAGGCGAAAGTTTGAATAAACAAATACGGGCAAATCTACCTGCTACAAAGTTTTTCCCTACGATGGCTATTCCTCCGTCTTGGGTGAGTGTAAAATTACCTGCCTGAAAAGTATTTGAAGAACCAAAATAGCGTGTGCGGATAAGGTTTCCAGTGTTTTGGTCATAGATGAAAAGTACAATTTGCCCATTTTTGGTGTCCGAAAGATACATCGTAACATTTCTTTGGGCAATGGTGGCTTTACGAATGACAACCCGAGCAAATTTAGAGAGTTCGGGAAGAATATTACCTCTAAAACTTGTATTCGTAAAAATTCCATTGGCGGGTACGTCTGCTTTTGGAACAAATACATTTTCGCCATCGGCATTGTAGCGAGCCATCGCAAAAGTATTGCCCGAGATAGGCTCTAAGGCACTGATGGCAGTATCGTAGCCGTTTCCGTTGATGATAACTTTTGGCTCGGGGTTGGTAGAAGCAAGGTCATCACTCATTAAGGTTATGGTGGAAAGACGAAATGCCGTAAAAAATAAATCATTTCCGTTGCTGCGGCTTCCCATAAGTATCGGGAAAAGGATTCGGGTTCTCTGAAAGTGCCTAATTAACTGCCCTTCTATGAAGGTATTATCTTGGTTGTAGTATTGTTTTTGGCGAATGATGCCACCAGTGGGATTTCCTGTGGCAACAATCGTATTTTGTGAATTTTGCGGATAAGAAACAAAACCATAATTGCCGTCTGCAAGCAAATTGGCTCTTAAAGCTCTGATAAGATTGTATTTGGCGAGCTCTCGGGGGCTTTGCTCGGCACTTAGTCTTATAGGTTTGAGGCTGTCACTTTGAGCAGAGCAAAAAAACTCATAATTTCCCTCAGAGGTGGGTAGTAGCTCGGAGATAGGCGTTACGTAGTTGTCAGTAGCTTTGTATTCCCACTCAAAACGTCCATCAGCTTGTATTTTCATCAGATATACTGCAGGGAAAGGCGAAAATGCCGAACCAGTATATTCGCCCAATATCAAATAGCCTCCGTCTGTGGTTTGTTTAATGTCTAAGGGGGTAAAATTATTATCAAACTGATTATTTTCATATATTTTTACAAAGACTTCCGAAGGCTCAATATCTTTGTTGCGAGATATATCGCAAGCCCCAAGAAAGATGCTTAGCCAAAAAATAAAAATATGCTTAGAAAGAGGTAGTTTTTCAAAAATTTTTTCAAAAAAGCCTGTTTTCCTGTGTGTTGGCTGATTTCGGCTTCGTTCAATAAACACGCTCAACGCAGAGAAAAAGTAAAACCAAATTATTTTGAGTAAAAAATAGCTGTATTTTTGCATATAATTGCTTTTTGAATTTGAAAAAACTTTATTTACTTTTACGTACTTGCTGGCAAAATAGTTGCGAGGCTCAAAAAATTCTCGGAAGTATTAAAAAATAAAAATATGTTTTTTGTAAAATTTTGTTAATCAGAAATTTACGACATTTAGTTCAAAACATTCCACAAAGGTTTTGCAGTAGGTATAAAAAAATTTGGAAATTTTCAATATAATTGCCTAATTTTCATCAAAAAAATAAACTCAATGAAGTCAGGAACATACAAAATTTTTGCTGTTATTAGTACAATACTTTTTGTATTGGCATCGGCAAAAGTAGCTTACGACTTTTATTCCCTAAGCGATATAATAGTGATGAAGTTGGAAATAGCAGAAATCGGGCAGAAAAAGATATTATCCAATACTATTTTTACTACTGCTATTTTCTTTGGCGTTGCTTTTCTTGTAGGTTTTTTGGCTATTTTATTGGCAAATATTGCCAGCAGTACGCGTTATGCAGAGGCTAAATTGGAAATAGACACCCTGGTGAGCGAAAAAGAAAGTAACCAGACCGAACAACAAGTACAAAAATCTACGATGGGGCTTTCGGCTCTCGGTGAGGTAAATAAAGTATTGAACGAATACACAGGTGAAGAACGTTTGGAGAGGATTCTGGCTCTTATATGCAATAACTTAGATGCTTGTCAGGGAGCGGTGTATGTATTAAAGAAAGAAGGAAGGAAAAGTTATTATGTTTTTCAGACGGGGTATGCGTATTATATGGCTGAAAGCCAAGTGTTACAATACGAAATGGGTGAAGGTTTAGTGGGGCAAGTTGCCAAAGATAAAAATGCTATCCTGATAAAAGCCGTTCCAGAGGGATATATGCAGGTGATTTCGGGCTTAGGGCAGGCTTCGCCCAAAAGTTTGTTAATTGTGCCAATTCTCTCAAAAAATGGGCAAGAGGTAGTGGGTATCTTTGAAATAGCTTCCTTTGTTACCTTTACCGAACTACAAAAAAGCTATGTGCAGCAAGTATCGGCATTGCTTAGCGAAAAAATTGAAGAGAGTCTTGTACAAATGACTTAAATTTTTTATGTGTAAAAAATAACGAAAGATATGTTTGGTTTTTTCTCAAATCTGAAAATTGGTGCCAAAATTTCCATCATATTGTTGTTGGTGGTTTTGGTTGCCGTAGCTGCTGTAAGTTTCTTTGCCTACAATCAAAGTAAGAGTGCAGTAGAGGAACGTTATTTGGAGTCTTTGAACGGAGTAGCCGATTTGAAGGTAGAAAAACTACAAACCTTCATCAACGAAATTAGTGCTGCCGTACAAATTGGGCAAGAACTCAAACCCATAAAGGATTTTCTGAAAGCAAAAGAAAAAACTCCTGCCAATACGACTAATCCTGACGAACTCCAAAATGTATTCGACAACCGTGATGGCAAACCCTCAGAAGAGGATAACGATACAACACAGACCACACAAAATACATCCTCCTTAGAAATCAATCCCGAATTAGATAATGCTGTTACTGCTATTCAGTTTGCCTATAAACTTAACAACGTTTATATTTTGGATAAAGAAGGCAAAGTAAAACATATTGCCCGTGAAACACCCCTACAAACCAAAGGAGAGCCTTTCCAAAAACCTAAAATAGACCCCTTTGTAGTGGTTAGAGGGCGTGATACCACTTATTTTAGCAAAGTTACGCTACAACAACTCGGAAAAGAAAAAAAAGTAGTTTTTTTGGTTTCTGCTCCTATCAGAGACGAAGCCGCCAGCGATAAGGTGTTGCTTGGGCAAATCATTTACGAAGTAGATATGGCAAGAGTAGAACAATTGATTTCCGATAAACTTGGATTAGGCGAAACAGGTCAAATCTGGCTCTTGCAAGAACAAGAAAATAGATATGTGTATCTCAATGCTTTTCAAAATAAAAATCAGGAAGTAAAACCACTCGATAAAGCAGGAGAAAAAGAAGATGCCAGCACACCTCGTATTATTATGCGTGCCTTGAAGAAAGAAGCCCGACATAAAGAAGCCATAGATGAAAGAGATTATCTGGCTGTTTCTCGTTTTATACCAGGTGTAGAGTGGGGAGTAGTAGTGAAAAATGATAAAGATGAAATTTATGCCCCAGCTATTGCTCTTTTGCAACGCTTTTTGGGGGCGGGAGCTATCGTAATTATTATTTCCTTAATCGTAGGAATACTTTTCTCGCAACTTCTCACAAGACCTTTGCTCGTCTTGCAAAAAACCATCGATGCATTAGGACGTGGCGAACTGCCTCCACAACTTACAACAGATACCCAAGATGAAATCGGAGAAATGACACAACGCATCAATAGCTTGGTAGAAAACTTGAAAAATACCGCAACTTTTGCAGAAAGTATTGGTAATCAGAACTACGAAGTGCCTTTCAAACCTCTCAGCGAAAGCGATAAACTAGGAAACGCCCTTATCAATGCCCGAAAAAGTTTGGTTGCCTCTGCCGAAGCAAACAAACGTTCCAGCTGGGTGGTGGAAAGAGAAGCCAAAGTGGGTGATATTATGCGTTCTACTGATAAACTTTCGGAACTGGCAGACCAAGTGCTGGCTTTTATCGTGAAAGAAACAGGAGCAGTGCAAGGGGCTTTGTACGTAATGAAAAAAGACGAAGCCACAGGCAACGACTATCTGGAAATGATTGCCAGCTACGCCTACAACAAAAAGAAATACCTTCACGCAAAATTCAAATTTCATAAAAACAAATATGCAGAAGGCTTGGTGGGACAAGCGGCTATCGAGAAATCTATTATCAGAAGAACCGAAATTCCCGAAGAATATGTAACTATCACCTCGGGGCTTTTGGGAGAGAAAAAACCAAAATTTCTACACATTACTCCGCTCATCACCAACGACACCCAAGAAGTGTATGGGGTAATAGAATTGGCTTCTTTCGAGCCTTTCTTGGAAAACTCCCAAGAAGACGAATTGATGAAAAGGATTAGCGACATCATTGCTCGTACTATATTCAACATCAACGTAAACGAAAAAACACGTATCCTACTTGAAGAACAACAAAAACTTACCCGCGACCTACAAGAAAACCAAGAAATTCTAAGGAGAAATGCCGAAGAATTGGAGCGTACCAACGCCGAAATGGTTAAGAAAAACCGAGAACTCGAAGAGAGCCAAATACGTATCGAAAACGAACAAAGAAAGACACAAATCCTCTTGGAGAACTCCTCGGAGGTTATCACTATCTACAAATACAATCCTGAAAAGGGAATTTACCTGATAGACTACGTGTCGCCTTCGGTAAAACGCATCTTGGGTTATGATGAAGCTCATCTGAGAGGTAAAACTGATTTGGACTATATCGTACAAGGAAAAGAGGTTTTTCAGAAAATGTTTGAAGAACTTGTCCAATTCCCTGACGAAAGGCACGCTGCTATTCAGTTCTTGTACAAAAAAGATAACGGAGACGACATTTGGCTCGAAGCCACAGGAAGTAACCTGCTCAATGACCCCGCCATCGAGGGTATCGTAATCAATACACGAGATATAACAGAGCGTAGAAAAGCCGAACGCGAAGAGCGTATGCGTGGTCAGATGCAAGCCCTTTCGGAAAACTCAACCGACTTGATTGTTCGTATGAACCGAGACGGGTTCGTGTATTATATCAATCCAGTTATTGAAAACCTAACAGGCAAACCAACTACTGAGTTTTTGCAAAAAACCGTAACCAACGAACTTTTGCCCCAAGAGGTTCTGAACACTTGGTTCAAACTCATTGAAACAACTTTCAGAAGAAAGGTAAAGAAAATTTCGGATAATGTGAATTTTGATACCATTGAGGGAAGAAAAATTATGAATGTGAATGTAATACCAGAGGTAAATGAAGATAATGAAACCGAAACATTTCTCATTGTATCTCACGATATTACACAGAGCGAGTTGGATAAACAAAAAATTGTGGAATCAGAGAAGAAAGTAAAAGATTCTATCAACTATGCCAAACGTATTCAAAGTTCTATTCTGCCCGATACTACTTGGATGCAAGCTGTATTCAAAGATTCCTTTGTGCTTTTCAAGCCAAAAGATATTGTAAGTGGCGACTTTCCGTGGATGCTAAAAACAGAAACCGCAGTGTATATTGCCGTAGTAGACTGTACAGGACATGGCGTACCCGGTGCCCTTATCTCGCTGATTGGTTATTTCTTGCTCAATAATATCTTTAGCGTGCATCAAGACCTCTCACCGGGCGAAGTGTTGGACTTGCTCGACGAGTCTGTGGTACGCACCCTCCGCCAAACCGAGGAGGATAGCATCAGTAAAGACGGTATGGACGTTTCGTTCTGTAAGGTAATTTTTGAAAGCAAAACCTTGCAATATGCAGGAGCTCACCGTCCTTTGTACTATGTAGATATTCATAAATCCGAATTAGAGGACCCTATGGAAGAGATAAAAGGCGATAAAATGCCTGTGGGGGGAGGGCAATATAAAAATAGAGGAGCTTTTGTAACTCATACAAGGCAGTACCAAGAAGGCGATATGATGGTGTTGTTCTCAGATGGTTTGCCTGACCAATTCGGCGGACCTGACAATCGTAAGTTTTCTCCAAAACGTCTTAGAGATATTATCAAAGCCAATTTGACCGTGCCAATGATGCAACTCAATGATGCTATTGAAGAAGAATTAAAAGTTTGGATGAAAGTTGGGGTGCCAGGCGTAGAGCCTATCAAGCAAACCGACGATATACTTGTAATTGGGATAAGATTCTAAAAAAAATAGGAACAGAACAAAAAACTCTGCTCTTTTGCTTATTTTACATATAGACAAAAATCTAAGCTAAAATTTTTTGTTTTGTGAAAATTAAGTATCTTACAGCCAAATTAAATATATTGTATTCGTTCTTTTAAAAATATCAGTGATTTATGAAATATGTATATGATCTGCACAAAACGATGATTGCCAACAACCTGATTCTTGTCTATGAGGGCGAGTTTACTCAGGAAATTACCAAATCGGTATTGGCAATGGCAGAACGTAATATGGACGCTATCGGAGAGATGGCCAACGTAAAGAGAAAGGTATTCAATGTGATGGTAGAGTGTTTGCAAAACATCGTAAAACACGCCGAAGACCTCAATGAAAAAGATGACGATGGTCTGAAAAATAATGCTATCTTTATGCTTGGCAAGCAAGTAAACGAATACATCGTTACTTCGGGCAATCCTGTCCGCAACGAGGTTATCCCAAAAATTCAGAGTAAAATAGAAAAAATCAATGCCTTAGATAAAGATGGCTTGAAAGACCTCTACAAAGAAATCATCAAAAACACAGAAATTTCTGAAAAAGGAGGAGCAGGGCTTGGCTTTGTGGATATGGCAAGGAAATCAGGTGAAAAATTAGGATTTAGTTTCGAGCCTATCAACGATGAGTTTGCTTTCTTTGCTTTGAGGGTTACAGTCCCCAGAGATAATTCATAAACAAAGTTTTTTTAGTTCGGATATCTTGTAAAAAAAATTGATATATTTATGGAAATCATTAACTTAGAAGGCACAGAAGAAACACCCAAAGTTGTTTTAGATAAAGATAATGGTATTTTTGAAATTTCAGGACGTTCGCTTCCCGAAGACGTTTCGGCTTTCTATGGGCAAGTATTACAATGGCTCGATAAATATGCAGCCGCTCCCAATCCCGAAACAAATTTCACTTTTAAATTAGAATATTTTAATACGGCTTCTTCTAAAATTATTTTAGATGTACTCTCCAAATTAGAGGGTGTGAGCGGGGCGAAAGTCTTGTGGTATCACCACGACGATGACGAGGATATGGAAGAGGCGGGAAGAGAGTTCTCGGATATTATTGATGGCGTACCTTTTGAGTTTAAAACTTACTAAAAATCATATTGAAGATTGTAGCAAATCAATCAAAACTTTTTATTTCTCGGTGAGGCTTAATTTATACAAATATCACTACAAAAAATACCAATCAGGATATACCTGAACAAAAGCAGTTTTTTAAAAAGATTTCTTCAAAAAATCCATTTTTCCTGTACGTGGAGCGTGTCCATTGAGCGGAGCTGAAATGTACAGGAAAAACAAAACCAAATTATTTTGAGTATTTTTAAAACATCACTAAAAACATAGTATGATATAGTATTTGTAGTGCATTAAAAACAATATATTTTTTGTTTTTTGTATTAAAAAAATGTTCATTGAGCAATTATCAGTGTTCAATTATCAATGAACAATGTTAATTGATAATTGTTAATTGATAATTGATAAACTCGGCTTGCGTAAAACCAGTAAGAGTTGAACGCTAAATATCGGTAGCCAAAGGTGCTAACATAGCATAACTTATTAGGTAACATACCGATGGCGGATAACAAAGACAAAGGCAATCTCAAACTGCCTACTGGCAAATGAGATAGAGGGCGTTGTAGTTCGCCCAGTGAATATGAGTGTTCTTTTAAAATGCTCATAAATCATAAACAAATTTCGTAATACTACAAAATACTATGAAATTTGAAACTATAACTGCATAAAACATTTTATATTTCTGTGTAGGTTTTTTGTTTTTTACAGCCTTTCTTCTGCCAAAACTTGCAGCCGCTTACTCAAAGAGGCTGCTCTAATTTGATAATAGTTATGAGTGAAGCAGTATTAGATGCTCTAACCAAAGTATTTGCCATTACTACCCTGCAAGATGGAGGCACCTCCCCTAAGGAAGAAAGTTTCGTAGAGGAATATTTCCAAGAAGTGCTTGCTCAAGATGCCATTGCAGGATATATCGCCAAGTACAAAGAATATTATGACAAACTAAACAAAGACTTTGGAGCGAGAGTAGCCGAAAACGAAAAAGAAGTACTGCCCGGTGAAGAAGAAGCAGGTCCCAAGAAAGTTACAGATGAAGAAAGAGCCTTTCAGAAGTTTGCAGTAAAACTTGGAGGCTTATTTCGTAAAGAAATAGCTCCTGAAAAAGAAAGCAGATTAGTTCTTAGCCAAAAAATATTGATTTTGGTAAGAATGTTGGAACTTTTAGCCTCTGATGGCAGAGTAACCAAAAGACGTTTGGAAGTAGTTGAAACCTCGGCAGAGTATCTCGTAAAAAATAAAGAAATCTATAAAATAGCCAGCGACTTCGTTTTCAAGTCGGCTGATGATTTGGTAGGCAAGGAAAATATCCTTACTATCAGTTCCTTGTATATCCCACGCACCAATACCATCAAACATATACAAGTTGAACGCCTTGACGGAGAGCTTATCTTCCTGAAAATGCCCGAAATAGATATGTACTTTGTCAAGTACACAGGCAGCGAAAACGTCAAGCTCAACGACTTCTTGATGAAGCCCAATAAAATCTATCAATTTACATCAGGTAGCATCATCAGAACACAGGCGGGGAATGCCTTTTATTTTAGTGATATAGTCGCTAATTTTACTGCTGGGCAACAAAGACAAAAGCTCTCTTTCAATGCCATCGAGATTGAATACAAATTCAAAAATGGCAATCTGGGTTTGCGTGGTGTAAGTGTGGCAGAAGGGGCAGGCAACCTCATCGGGATTATGGGGGCAAGTGGGGCAGGAAAAACAACTCTGCTCAACGTACTTGCAGGGCTGGAAACACCCTCAAAAGGGCAAGTTTTACTCAATGGAATTGACATACACCGAGAAAAAGAGAAGGCTCAAGGTGTAATTGGCTATGTAGCCCAAGACGATTTACTGCTCGAAGAACTCACCGTTTATCAGAACTTATACTATAATACCAAACTCTGTTTCAAAAGCCTTTCTGAAAAAGAACTTAACGAAAGGGTAATGAAAACCCTCGAAGATTTGGGTTTGGCTCACATCAAAGACCTCAAGGTAGGAAATGTACTCAACAAAACAATCAGCGGTGGGCAACGCAAACGCCTCAATATTGCCTTAGAACTTATCAGAGAGCCTGCCGTACTTTTCTTAGATGAACCTACCTCGGGTCTGTCTTCCAAAGATTCCGAAAATGTTTTGGACTTACTCAAAGAACTTTCGGCAAAAGGTAAATTGATTTTCGTGGTAATTCACCAGCCTTCTTCCGATATATTCAAGATGTTCAATAAACTCATCATCTTGGATACAGGAGGCTATCAGGCTTTTTATGGCAACCCTGTTGATGCCGTTATCTATTTCAAAAAGCAAGATAACCAACTCAAAGCAGAAGAAGGACAATGCCCCAACTGTGGTAATGTAAATCCCGAACAAATTTTTGACATCATTGAGGCAAAAACCATCGACGAGCAAGGCAAATATACTAATCAACGCAAGAAAACCCCTATCCAGTGGAACGAACTTTTCCTCAAAAATTTTAGCGATAAAATTCGCCCCGTAGAAGAAGAAAAAACACCTCCTCCGAAGGCTTTAGACCTACCCAATAAATTCAAACAAACCCTTATTTTTACTACTCGCGATTTCCTCACGAAAGCAGGAAACGCCCAATATGTTGCCATCAATTTGTTGGAAGCTCCTTTACTTGCTTTTCTTTTAGCTTTTATCATTCGTTTCAATAATGACCCTCTCACGCGTGGCTATACCTATCGCTACAACGATAACATTCCAGCATACATCTTGATTTGCGTCTTGGTGGCATTATTTATGGGGCTTACCGTGAGTGCTGAGGAGATTATCAAAGATAGAAAAATACAAAGACGAGAATCCTTTCTCAATTTGAGCAGGCATAGTTATCTGTTTTCTAAAATCATCATTTTGTTTGGGCTTTCGGCTGTGCAAACGCTTAGTTTCGTATTGATTGGTAATGCCATTTTAGAGGTAAAATCAATGAATATGATGTATTGGGCGGTACTTTTCACGGTTTCTTGCTTTGCTAATTTGTTGGGATTGAACATTTCGGCTACCTTCAATTCAGTAGTTACGATTTACATTACTATTCCTTTACTGCTTATTCCTCAAATGATTTTGAGTGGGGTAATTTTTAATTTTGATAAATTAAATCAATTTGTTAGCGACCGTGGGCAAGTACCTCTTTTAGCCGATTTAATGGTTTCGCGTTGGGGTTTTGAGGCGATAGCTGTGGAGCAGTTCAAGAACAATAAATTCCAAAAACCTTATTTTGAGTTTGAAAAAGAAGAAAGCGTGGCTGATTACCGAAGCAAATTTTGGGCTGATGCAATGGGTAATGCGTTGGTGCGTATCAACAAACTTCTTAATGATAAAAGCGACTCGGCTCGCCTGCTCAAAGATAAAGAACTCAAATTGTTGTCGGTAGAAATACAAAGAGAGAAAGCTACTGATTTGCGAACAGGTTATGGGAAGGCTAATCGCCCAAAATTCAAAAACGAAGAGCAGGTTTTGTCGCTTCTCACTTTGGAAAGATACAATTTAGATGCCTATGAATTACTCAAAGAGTATCTCGATGAGGTAACAAAATATTATACCAACAGACGAAATACAGCTAATCGTGCAAAAAACGATTTGCAAGAACAATTAGAGGAAAAAGTGCCGGGCTATCGTTTAGATATGTATAAAAATAAATATTTCAACGAAAGTCTTTCGGATTTGGTAAGAAATGCTAATATTCGCGATAAAATTTTAGAATACAATGGGAAGTTTTTGCAGCAGATAGACCCCATTTTCCAGGACCCGCTGTTGCCTGCTAATGCTTTGGACTATCGTACCCAATTTTTAGCACCTAATAAGCATTTTGCAGGGGCTATGTTTGGTACATACTATTTCAATATAGTGGTGATGTGGTTGATGTCTGTTTTCTTGTACTTTACGTTATATTATGAAGCATTCAAAAAAGTTTTTGCTTTTTCATTGTTGGGCTTTTTGAAAAAAAGTGATAAAGGAAAAACAAAAAAAGATACTAAGAAATCATAATTTTGTTATATTTGTGTTTAATTCTATTCTTTAAATTTTTCGGTTATGAAAAAAATACTTGCAGCAACTTTCATTATTTCCTCTTTTTTATTTTCTTGTGATAGCGACCCTGATGTATCGAAGGTGCAAAATGACACAACTACCAAAGCTAAATCAGGGAAAGCTCCTATTTCTCCTCAGGTTATTAAAGAATTTGTAGATAAAATACCCAGCCCTATGGTTATTTCCTCCCTTATCAGGGATATAGGTGTAGATTATGACCAAACTCTACTCAACTCAATAGATAATGAATCAAAGTATAATAATGACTATCGTTGGGCTTTGAACTTGGGCGTGTTCAGTACAGATTTGGGTTATGCCAATATCTACGAAAAATCGCAAGATGCTATCAATTTGCTGGTAGGGGTAAAAGATATGGCAGACCAACTGAAAATAGGACAATACTTTGAGTTTGAAAAAATCAAAGAACTAGCAAAAAGTAGCGACAAATTAGATGAACTTTTAAGAGTAACAGAAGAAAACCTACAACAAGTCAATACAAAACTGCAAGAGTCCGATAGAAGCGATATGACCGTGCTTATCATTACAGGCGGTTGGATAGAAGTAATGTATTTGGCTACAAATGTTGCTCAGAAAAAACCTAATAAAGATTTAGAGTCCATTATTGCAGAGCAAAAAATCGTGTTAGACCAGCTCATTACTTTGCTCAACTACTACGACTCTATGCCCAAAATGAGAACTTTACACGATGAATTAGTAGAGTTGGATAAAATTTTTGAAAAAGTGAAAGTTACTTACATCAAAGGTGAGTCAAAACAAGTAGAAAAAGACGGACAGTTGGTTATTGAGCAAGGCGAAAAAAGTGAGATAGAGATGTCAAAAGAAGTATTAGATGAAATCACTGCGAAGGTTGCTTCTATTCGTAATAAAGTTGTGAGCTAAGCTATGATTGGCAAAGTTTATGTTGAATGATTTTTATAGTTAGGTTTAAATCAAAAAAATATGAAAAGAATTTGCTTTATTTCAGTGGTGCTTGCGTGTGCTTTTTCCATAAGTTTTGCTCAAAAGACTAAGGAAAATAAAAAAAGCAATTCTTCTGTTGCTTGCAACGCCGAAGAGCAAGTCAATAAGTGTGTGCAGTCGCTTCGTCCGTTGGGATACAAGTTTCTCAAAAGCTACAAGTTGGAGGGAAACGCTGCTAAACCTATTGAGTATCAATATACTTTGAGTAAGGGTACAACTTATTTTATATCCATACAGCCCGCTGACCCCGATGCCAAGCTAAAAGTTTCTCTGTACGACCAAGATGGTAGAATGGTGGCATCGAGCTACAATTCGGCAATGAAGAAGTTTTACCCCTCAATAGAAATGCGTTGCCAACGTACAGGGGTTTATACAATAGCCTTTTCTCACGAAAGCAAGCAAGATTACTGTGCAGCAAGTGTATTAGGCTTCAAAAGATAGGTAAAACAAACTACTAATTTTATATCAAAGCTATCTGTATGAAAAAAATCATCGTAGCCTTTTTGCTATCAGTCTGCCTTCTATCTTGTGGCGACAAGGATAATTCCAACACAGAGGTAAAAAAAGACCAAGAAAAAAAACAAGAAGTAAAAAAAGATTTTAAAGCTGATTTTGACGTTCTCAATGCAATGCCAGACCCTATTGAAATAGTAGATTTGGTAAAAAGTACAGGTATTGACTACGACAATAGTTTGCTCAATAAACCTGAAAACACGGAAAAATACAATTCAGAGTATAAAATGGCTCTCAATATGGGTGTTTATACAGTAGATTTAGGTTATACCAATCTACATAACAAAACCCAAGATGCCATCAAGCACCTTGATGCAACCAAAAAAATGACTGATGGTTTGAAAGTGAGCCAGTTCTTCGATTTTGAGAAAATCAAATCAATTACGCAAGAAGGCAAAGACCTGAACCAACTTATCATCACAACAGGAATAGGTTTGGATAAAATGCGTCAGGGGCTTGAAGATGAAAAAAGAAGCGAAACCATCACACTTATTGTAGCTGGTGGTTGGTTAGAAGCTATCTACTTGGCAACACAAGTGGCTGAAAAGTCTGATAGGAAAGAGTTAAAGGAAAAAATCGCTGACCAAAAAATAGTTATCAACGAACTTATCAAAATGTTTGAAGCAAACAAAGCAACTTCTAAACATTTGGCTGATATTTATGAAGATTTCAAAAAAATAAATGATGCATTTGCTAATATTTCTGTGAAAAATGAAGAAGGCAAGGAAGTGCAAGTAAAAATGAGTAAAGAAGATTTTGATAAGCTCAATCAAGCTATAAAAGAAGTTCGCAACAAGGTTATTAGTTGAAATAAATTTGTATCTGAAAAACTCTCTAAGCAAATGAAAAAAATAGTGTTCCTCATCGTGTGCTTTGTGTTGATTGCATCACTGGCTCAAGCCCAATGTGATGTAACAGAATACACAAACAAATGTGCCGAAAGATTGAAGCCACAAGGTTACAAGTACCTGAAAAGCTATAAGTTGGACTTCCTCAACGGAAGTAAAAAGCAAATTATGTATTCCTATGTATTTAGTAACAACACTACATATAGGATTACATTAGCTAATGGCGACAAAGACAACAAAGGACTATTCGTTACTTTGCTCGACTCCGAAAAGAAACCTGTTGCCAGTAGCTATTTAGAGAAAGAAAAGAAATATATGCCTGCCATAGACATCAAATGCACGCGTACAGGCATTTATTATCTTGCTTACTCGGTAAATGAAGGCAAAGATTTCTGTGGCTCAAGCGTGATTGGCTTCAAAAGATAAAATAATTTTTGGGAAAATCTAAAAAACCTTCTCGGGCTATTTTTTAGCTTGAAGAGGTTTTTTTTGTAAAAAAAACGGTAATGACTTCATCACGCAAACCTACACAAGGACCTCTACAAGGCATCAGAATTTTGGATTTGAGCCGCCTGCTACCAGGACCACTCGCCACGATGATGATGGCAGATATGGGAGCAGAAGTTATTAAAATTGAAAATCCCAAACAGCCCGATTATGTCCGAAACTTTCCGCCTGTCTATGAGGTAGAAGGAAAAGAGTATTCGGCAAATTATTTGGCTTTCAATCGCTCTAAAAAAAGTTTAGCCTTAGACTACTCCTCTGATGAAGGAAAGGAAATTTTTTATGAACTGCTCCGCACCGCCGATATTGTAGTAGAACAATTCAGACCTCACTACCTTGCTCAAATCGGATTAGATTACGAAAGTGCAAAAAAAATTAACCCTAAAATTATTTACGTTTCCATCACAGGCTACGGACAATACGGACCTTACAGCCATTTGGCAGGACACGACCTCAACTACCTCAGCCTCGCAGGGCTACTCGCCCTGATAGGAAAAGCAAATGATACCCCTGTTATTCCTGCTGTGCAGATTGCCGATATAGCTGGAGGCTCTTATATGGCTGTGATTGCTTGTCTTGCCGCTTTGCAAGCACGCCAACTCACCCAAGAAGGGCAACACGTAGATGTTTCAATGACCGACTCCATTATGCCTTTGCTTACGGTACCTTTTTCCTATTGGCAGGCAACAAAAAACGCCCCCAAAAGAGGCGAAACCCCACTTTCAGGGGCTTTCCCAAACTACAACGTGTATGCTTGTAAAGATGGAAAATATATTGCTTTGGCAACCTTAGAGCCTAAATTTTGGATAAAATTTTGCCAAATTGTACAAAAACCAGAGTTTTTGGGTTTGGCTATGCCACAAGAACCCGCAACAATGCAAGAAAATAAAAAACAATTAGCAGATTTTTTTCTCTCTCAAACAAGTGAGTATTGGGTAGAACTTGCCAAAACGCACGATTTGCTTATTAGCCCTGTTTATGAAATAGATGAGTTGGATAAAGATGTTCATCTACAAGAAAGAAAAATGTTTGTAGAAATGGAGCATCATAAAATTGGCAAAATAAAAGAAATAGGTGTGCCATTGAAGTTTTCGCAAACACCCGCAGAACCAGCTTGGATAGCCCCCGAATTAGGGCAAGATACCGAAGCTATCCTTTTGGAAGTGGGTATAGACCAAGATAAAATAAATAATTTGAGGCAAAGAGGCATAAGCAATTAGACACAAGAGACAAGACATTAAACACAAAACAAAATATTGTTTTTCATATTTTTATGAAGAAAAGCAAATTTTCGTTGGGTTTTGTTGAACAACTTCGCCTCCTACATTTCTAAATTTATTCTTCGTCTTTAACAAGTTTCTCTAATACATTTTTAGGCTTTTTGAAGGACATTTTAAAGGTTGTACCCTCATTCACTTTACTACTTACTTCTATCTTGCCACCCATAGCCTCTACTTGTAGCTTTACGATATGCAAACCCAAACCTTTACCCTCTATAATCGTATGAAAACGTTTGTAAATACCAAATATTTTATCTTTGTGCTTTTCCAAATCAATGCCAATACCATTATCTGCTACTTCTAAGTATAAATGGTCATCATCTTGATAGCTTTTAATACTTACTACAAGTTTTCTATTAGGATTTTTATACTTGATAGCATTGCTGATGAGGTTGTAGAGTATGCTATTTACGTAGGCTTTTACGGCATACATATAACGCACTTTCAGCTCTAAGTGCAACTCTGCTTTTGCCTCGTAGAGTAAGGCTCTTTGTTTTTCTATTTTCTTTTTCAGGTCAATTTTTTCATAGATTTCATTGATGCCTTTTTTTATTTCTAATACCTTGTTGAGGTCTTTGATAATGGTATCAAGGTCAAAGGCTGATCGTTGAATATAATTTAATATTTTTTGATTTTCAGATGTATTCAAATCACTTCTATCAAAACATTGCATCAGTCCTTGCAGGCGAGCTACGGGTGCTCGTACATTATGAGCCAATACGTAAGAGAATTGCTCTAATTGATTGATTGTATTTACAAGTTCTTTATTTTTCTCCGATAGTTCTTGGGTGCGTATTGCTACTTCTTGCTCCAAATTTTTAGAATAGCTCTCTAATTCTTTATTTTTTTCGTTGATAAGTATTTCATTTGCAATGAGTTTGTCTGTGGCATCACTTAAAAACTCTTCACTGCTTTTGAGGCGTTTGATGAGTTGCTCTTGTTCTTTATTTTTTTCAGAAATCATTTCTTTTTGTTGCAAAATTTCTTCTTGCTTTTCTAATAACTCCTCATTTTGTCGGGCTATTTCTTCTGTTTTTTCTTCTAAACTGGTTTTTTGTGATTTAATGAGTTTGTTAAGTTTAAATTGTTTCCATAAAAAATAAGCCAATACGCATATACCTAATAAGAGCAGAGCGATACCTACTCTGGCAATAAAAATTTGCCTTTTGTTATTTTTTCTTTCAAAGGAGTAGGATAACTCCTGATTTTTGAGCCAATACTCAAATTGTACTTGAAGCACTTGGTTATTTTGTTTGATTTCTTGCAAGGAGTCTTCCATCAGATAGGCTTTTTGTAGATATTCATAAGCCAATTTGAAGCTATCAAGGTGTTGGAGTGTATTTGCCAAACCTTTGTAGGTATTGTATTTGTTGGCATACTCGGTAGGGGCTATTTTTGGAAAAAGCTCGTGAGCCTCTTTAAAGTAGGTGTATGCTTTTTGATAATTTTTTTCTTCTTCGTAGCTTCTCCCAAAATAATTGAGCGTAGAAACAACATTTTCCCAAATTTTATATTTTCTGCAAGTATCTAAATCTATCTGCCAGTAATAGCGGGCAGAGTCTATTTGTTTTTGCTCAAAAAAGACATCTCCTTTATTGCCAAGTATAATGCCTACCCATTCGTTTTTTTTGAATTTTTTAGCTCTTTCTAATGATTTTTTCAAATAAGCAAAGGCTTGGGGATAGTTTTTTAGTCGTTTGTGGCATAAAGCAATAGTATTAAAATAATTGATTTGCTCTTGTTTTCCCAAACTATCCACTTGCCTGCCCTCTAAGTGGAGCAGATAGTCTAATGCTGACTGATAATTTTGCAACCGATATTGTACCAAAGCAATTTCATAATAAAGACTTACCTTTTCGTGTTCCATTCCAATTTTTTGGTAGATGCTGGAGGCTTCTAAGGCATATTGTAGCGTTTTTTCGTTTTTTTCAGACATATTATAGATATAAGCCAGTATTTTGGCAGCTTCGGCGGTTTCGAAAAGCAGATTTTGCGATTTAGCCGCCCAGTATGCTTCCAAAGCTATATTTATTCCTTCTTCGATATTGTCGCGACTAAGCACCCTCGCCAATTGTACGTTTGTGTAGATGCGAACAGCAGGGATAGGCGATTTCTTCCCTATTTCAATTATTTTTTCTGAAATAGGTAGTAAATTTTCCCGCTCTTGTTCCGAAAGATATTGATAGACCAAAAGCAAATGCTGTCGGTAGTTCTTTTCAGAAAGTTTGGGGATTTCGGTTATGAGGCTATCTAATGGCTGTTTTTGAGAAAAAACAAACAACGGAAACGAAAAAAAGTACAAAATAATTACAAGCCGCCCCATATCAATCATCACTGAATAAAGATTTGACCAAAAGAATAACCATCAGCAAGCCCGCAAGAGAAAATCCGATGATGCTAAACGTAGAAATACTACTTGTTTTTATACTTGTAACCAAAGCCGAACTTACTAAAAGCCCCACGATAATAATGCTGGTAGCCAAAAAACGAATAGCCTTCGTGATACTATGAATAGCAGGTTCGTAACCCGAGAGTTCCGTTTCGATGTGTATGCGTCCTTTCCTTAGCTTTTTTAAGATTTCACGTACTTCTCTGGGAAAATCGTTGAGAAAACCAGCAAAATTACGAGTAGTATTCAGAGCGTCTTCCGTGAGATTTTGGGGTGAATATTGGTCTAAGAATATTTTGACACCATAGGGGCGGAAAAACTCATAAGTCTGAAAGTTGGGGTGAATGGTTTTGCCAATGCCTTCCAGAATGGTCAAGGCTCGGAGAATGATAAACACCCCTCCGGGTACTTGCAGGCGGAAATCACGGATAATTTCTTGCAAGCGAGCCGCCATATCGCTCATACTCGACTGATTGACATCAAGCGAAACGAAGTCATCTATGAGTTCTGCAAGGGCATTTTCAAAAACTTTTTCATCTTCAATTTCTGAGTCTATGGAAAGTTTTTTGAAATTGCGAGCCATTTCCGAGGGGTTCTTCTGAGCCATAGCAATCAGCACGCCTGCGAAGGCAAAGCGGTCGTTTTTAGAAAGTTTGCCCACCATACCAAAATCAATCAAACAGATAGTTCCATCTTCTTGGATAAGGATATTACCGGGGTGCGGGTCGGCGTGGAAATAGCCGTGCTGAAAAATTTGCGTCAGATAAATATCCATTCCTACTTCGGCGATTTTCGTAGGGTCGTGTCCCCATTTTTGTAACTGATTGACGTCAGTTATTTTACAACCTCTCACAAATTCCAAGACCATCACCTGCCGTGTGGTGTATTCCAAAAAAGCCTTTGGGACATAAAAATTTTTGTAATCTTTGTAATAGGTTCTGAATTGGTCTATGTAGCGGGCTTCGTTGGTGTAATCCAACTCTTTTTTGATGCTTTTTTCAAAAGCCACTACAATATCCATAATGTTGTAGAAACCTTGCGATTTGAAAAACTTTTCGCCACGCCTCACAATATCTTTGATGATAGCAAGGTCTGTCATTACTTTGGCGGCTACGTCGGGGCGTTGTATTTTCACTACTACATCTTTTCCATTCTGAAGTTTGGCTTTATGCACCTGCCCGATGGAAGCCGAGCCGATAGGTTTTTCAGAAAATTCTAAGAAAAGTTCATCAATGGGCTTCTTCAATTCTCTTTCTATAATTTTTTTAGCCTCCTCAGTGGGAAAAGGAGCAACTTGGCTTTGCAGTTTTTCAAACTCGTGTTGGTATTCTTCCGACACAATATCGGGGCGATTGGCTAAAATTTGAGCTAATTTCACAAAGGTAGGTCCAAGTTCTTCGGCTGCCATACGAGCAAGTTCGGGACGAGTATATTTATGTACAATACTTTCACCTCTTAGTCTTGCCAAACGCCTGCTGGCTGGGATAATTGCCTTCAAAGGGGTATTGGCTACGATGTCTTCAAAACCATATTTCAATAAAATTTTGGTAATTTGTCTAATTCTTTTTAAATTTCGTATGGTCTGACCGAAAAGCATATTTTTATGTATTTTAGGTGTAATTTACTTGACAAAGTAACGTTAATTTCAAAAATAAAAAAATAATTGTGATGCAAAATAAGTGGCTCCGGATAATTTCTTTCGGAATGATAGCTTTAGGGACTTTCGCCATTGCAAAAGGGAAATTCCTACTGGGTATGGGTGTAGTAATAGCAGGTGTTGCTATTTACAACAGGTGGTCTAATAAAAATAAAACGGGAACTGCCGAAAAAAATGATTTTCAGCTAACAGATGATATGATTGTGCGTTTTGCAAATCTGCGTGGAGGTATTATTTCGGCAAATGAATTGGCTTCGCAAACCTCCCTTAATATGGAGCAAGCAAAGATGCGTTTGGAAAAATTAGTGCAGCAAGAGATAGCCTCTTTGCGTGTAAGCGACACGGGAAGTATTCTTTACGATTTCAAAAAAAATCAATTAGATTGGCAAGAAAAAAATGATGCCCAGATTATTTGAATGATTTAGACATTAGACACAAGACAAGATGTAGTTGATTTTGTTTTTGCCAAATTAAGAAGAATCTTTTAGCAATATATTGATTTGCAAGCCTTCTTTATTTTCTATTTGCAGTTCGGCGGCAAGTTGGCGAGTGAGTGAATTGATGAGCTTCCAGCCGAAAGATTGGACTGCCCCGCTGCGTATTTTTTCCAAATCTTCTATACCTTTACCATTATCCCTGATTTGTAAGCGAATGCCCTTTTCCTCTTGGGCTAAAATTACCCACAAGCAAGGATTTAGATTGTTGGGAACTGCATACTTGTAAAAATTTGTAATCAGTTCGTTGATAATCAGGCATAAAGGAATAGATTTGTCTATGTCCAAAAGTACATCTTCTAAGGCTAAATGTTGTTCTATTTCACTGGGGCGATAGCCATAGCTATACATCAAATCCTGACACAATTTCTCGATGTACTCTTGCAATTTTACTTGTGAAATATTTTCTTGTTGATAGAGTTTTTGGTGGATAATAGCCATTGCTTTTACCCGGTTTCTACCTTCTCGGATAGCTTCTTTGGCTTTTTCGTCTTGGATTTGGGTAGATTGTAAATTGAGCAAGCTCGAAATGGTCTGCATATTATTCTTTACTCTGTGATGTATTTCACGAAGCAGAATTTCTATTTTAGCATTTCGGGCTTCAATATCTTTGTTTTGTTGTTCTATTTGGGCAGTCTGAGCCAATATTTCCTCGTTTTGCTGTCTTAGCTCCTTGTTTTTTTCAGCGATTTCTTGTTTAGCTTTTACTTCTTTTATTTTTTGGCTAAAAAACAAGTATGCCAAAACCGCCAAAAATACACCTGCAATGCTTACAATAACGATAATTTGCCTACTCTGCAACAAAATCTTTTCTTGCAGTTCATTTTCTTTCTTGAGCCTAAGTGTTTCCTCATATTGTTGTTTTTTTTGAGAAAGTATTGCTTTTTGTTGTAGGTCTTTAAGGCTATCCTCTGTCGGGAAATTTTGAGCCTGTAAAAGTTGAGCCAAGTTACAGAGAGCAAAGACAAAAATCGGTAAAAAAGAGTGTTTCATAAAGTTTTCTCCAAGAATCATATAAAAATAATTTTTTTTTCACTTTTGGGGAGTATTTTACCGAAAAAAACTTTCATTTTCACTTAAAAACAAAATCGCACTATGCTCAAAAATTTTAAAATACTCGCAATTTGTTTTTTGGCATCTTTCTATGCTAATGCACAAGAAACAAACACTTACGAAATCGCCACTGACCGCCCAAGCATGAGTTTTTCGGCGGCTACTACACCCAAAAATACCTTGATAATAGAATCAGGTTATTTGCAAGTCAATCAGAAAAGTAATTTAGCTAAAAACACTACTTTTAACCCTAACATTTCACTTCGTTATGGAATTGGCAAACGCTTGGAACTTCGTTTGGGAGAAGAATTTTTAGCAAATAGAACAAAATTCAAAAATTCGGACTCGGTGCAGAAAAGTTCAGACTTCTTGCCTATTGCTCTGGGAGTAAAATACAGAATCAATAACCCCGAAAACGAAAAATGGGCTTTGAGTGTTTTGTGGGCGAGTCGTGTGCCTGTACCTACGAAATTAGAAACTGCTTCGCTTCGTCATTATGGGCGATTTTTGGGGCAGTACAATCTCGGAAAAACTTACCTATTCTCTAATATCGGCTTGGATTTCACTGATAGTGGTCAAAATACCGATACATTTTTGGCTTATACACTTGGCATAGGTAGAAATTTTGATGATGGTTTGTACGCTTTTGTAGAAACTTTCGGGTTCGATTCTTTGAATTCTGGTTTGTGGTCTAAAGGTTTGAATGCGGGTGTGATTTATATTATCCAGAAGCGATACCAGATAGATGCCGTTTTCGGTATAGATTTGGAAACTCCTGTAAGTCAATATAATTTTTTTACTATCGGGTTTTCTATGTATTTTAGGTGATTTTTTTCATTCTTAACCTGAAAAAGTAATTTTGGGAAGATTATATTATTTGATTAGTCCAAGTTCTTTGGCTTTTGTAATAACGAAATCGTGGTCTTTACTACGTTCAAGCATTTCAAAGTTATTTCTGAGAGGCTCTAATTGTCCTATGCTTTTGCTTTCTGTGCCAAAAAATTTAATAAGCACAACTATTTTTGTAAAATAATTACCCAGTCGGTATTGATACGCTCTTCGCGAGGAACTTTAATGAAATGTTTGATAATTTCAGAACCAAAATAACACTCAACCGAATAACCTATTTGCATAGCCAAAGGCATTAAGTATTTCCAGGTTTCAAATTGTTGCCTGCGTACCAAATTATTGCCTACTACAATAATGTATCTGCCACCTTTTTTCAAGGTTCTATGTACTTCCTGCATATTTTTTAGCATATCTGCTAAATACTTGTAACAGATATAAGAACGTCGGGGGTCTTTTTCGTAGATAGTTTTCAGCACTTTATCAGCGATTTCTACACCGATAGTGTGTAATTTTCTATAATTTTCGGCTTTTACGCTCTCTGTACCGATATGTTGTTTTTTAAGCTCACTCAAAGAACCATCAGCCAAACCTAACCAATACATTTCTAATTGATGTGTCCTTGGATAATCAACAGCATTGGCATAAGGAGGTGAGGTAACTGCTAAATCAAAAATATTATCTTGATACTCAATATGGCGAGCATCAGAATTTTGAGGTATTTCTACACTTACATTCGTAATACTTTCCGAAAATTCTATCATTCTTGGCGTAAAAGTCAGCAGATTTTCAACAAATTTCGTAAGAGCCAAAGAAGGATAAATTTGTTTATTGAGTTTTTTACGAACTACGGTTCTTGTGCAATTATCATCAGCATTAGAAACATTACGAATAATTGACGAGAAACAAGTCTTGTAAAAATCTTTTAAGTCTTCACTAACAGGCAGACTTTCAATTACTTGTTTGATGTAAGTAAGTTCTTTTAAAATTTCGGCTTGAAACCAATTGTCTCTATAAGGAAAAACAGGAATTTGCTCGTCTTTGATAAGTGAGGGCTGGAAATGAACAATTTTTTCTAAAATAATTTGATTTGTTTCGTTCAATTCTGTTTCGTTTAAGGGAGTAGTTTTTACTTTTGCTAAAAAACGAGCAAAAGGGTCAATATCTACACCAACCGAATTTCTGTTGTGTAATAAGCATTCGATATTGGTAGTTGCACTTCCCATAAAGGGGTCGAGTACCCAGTCGTTTTCTTTTGAATATTTTTGCACCAACCAACGAGGTAGTTCAGGAAAAAATTTGGCAGGATATTTATGTATGCCGTGAGAAAAACGGCTTTGGTCATAGCTTACGAACAAAAACCTTTGTCCGTTTTCAATAGGTAAATCTATGGGAATTGTTCCATCAACACGCACCAATTTTTCACCAAAGCTATTTGATATTTCTTTTACGTTGGGGTTATCATCAAATATAGATGGGTTTTGAGCTACGTACTTGCGGGTGCGTTTCTTGGCAACTCTAAACTGAATTTCTTGTATATCAATCGGATAATACATCGTAGCAAATTTTTCACAAAGTTAAATTTTTTAGATTTACCTTGAAAGTAAAAGTCTGTTATTTTTGTTGTATGCGTTTTCTTTTTATCTTCTACAAACAATATTTTCTTATCTTTGCAAACAATTTTGTGCGTTGAGCGAAGCCGAAACGCACAAAGTAAAACACCTAATATTTAGCCAAAAATGTTACTCACCAAATTAGAAATCAAGGGATTCAAGAGTTTTGGAGATAAAGTTGTTATCAATTTTGATGAAGGGGTTACGGGCATTGTAGGGCAGAATGGTTGTGGAAAATCTAACGTAGTAGATGCTATTCGTTGGGTGCTTGGCGAGCAGAAAACCAAAGCCTTGCGTTCGGATAAAATGGAAAATATCATTTTCAATGGTACTCGCAAGCGTAAGCCTCTGCACCTTGCCGAAGTTTCGCTTACGTTCAAAAATACCAAAAACATTATTGCTACGGAGTATTCCGAAGTAACGATTACTCGACGCTTGTATCGCTCAGGTGATAGCGAATACTTGCTCAATGGGGTTACGTGTAGGCTCAAAGATATTACCAATCTATTTTTAGATACAGGCATCGGAGCAGATAGCTATGCTATCATTGAACTGAAAATGGTTGATGAAATTCTCAACGACAAAGACAATTCACGCAGAAATCTTTTTGAAGAAGCCGCAGGCATTTCCAAATTTAAAGTACGTAAAAAAGAAACCCTCAAAAAACTCGAAGATGCCGACCAAGACTTGGCTCGTGTAGAAGATTTGCTTTTTGAGCTGGATAAGCAACTCAAAACCCTTGAAAAACAAGCCAAACGCACCGAACGCTACTTCAAAACCAAAGAAGAATACAAACAAGCCAGCATCGAACTTGCCAAAAAAAGCGTAAGCGACAAACGCGAGTTGATGTTGCATTTAGCCAAACAACTCACCCAAGAAAACGACCTCAAACTCAATTTGCAAAAACAAATTTTAGAAAAAGAGGCACTCCTCGAACAAGAAAAAACCGAACTTATCCACAAAGAAAAACTTGTCTCTTCACGCCAAAAAGCTGTGAATGAATTTATTAACGAAATACGACAATACGAAAACGAAAAAAAAATAAAAAACGAGCGACTCAAAATGCTCGCCGAAAAAAAACAGACACTCATAGAAAATATTTCACAAGACAAAGAACGCAAACAAGAGTTTTTGCACCAAATCAGTGTATTGCAAAACGAGAAAAACACAGCTGAAAAATTACTCAAAGAACTTTGGTTAGAACTGCAAACCGCCCAAGCCCAGTACGAAACCCAACAACAAAAAACAGTTACTTTGCAGGAAAAAACCAAAGAAATCAATGCCCAACTGCAAGCCAAACAGCAAGAAGTTTTTGCTCTTAGTAAAAATTATGAAGTAAAACAAGCCCAAATCACTGCCTTAGAGCAAGAACTTGCCAAAAGTAAATCCGAAAGCACCCAACAAAACGAAAATTTAATCCTTTACGAAGAACAATTAGCCGATTGCAGAGAAGAATTACAAGAATTGAAAGAGGCAGTTGAGCGTTTGCAAGCCGATGAAAACGACTTGCAAAATCGCCTTCAAGACCTTTTAGACGAAAACGACTCGCTCAAAGAAATTATCATTGCCAAAAACCGAACCTTAGACGCCAAACGCAACGAGTACAACCTCACCAAATCTTTGGTAGAGAATTTAGAAGGTTTCCCCGAAGCTATCAAGTTTTTGAAAAAAAATCCTGATTTTGCTCAAATCCCCCTTCTTGCCGATATTTTTACCTGCGACGACACCTATAAACCTGCTATTGAAGCATTTTTAGATAATCTTTTGGGCTATTACGTGCTTGAAAATAACCAACAAGCCTTCAATGCCATTGATTTGCTTTTCGATGCTCAAAAAGGTAAGGCTCATTTTTTTGTTTTAGAAAATCTTGCAAATCTCAAAGTCAGTTCTCTCAAAATAGCCGAAGCCCAAGCCGTACTGGATATAATTGAATTTGAAACGAAATATCAAAAACTTTTTGAGTATCTTTTTGATAAGGTTTTCGTTGCCGAAGAAAAAGATTTAAAAAAACTTCAAAAACAATACCCCGAAGCGATTTTTATCAGCAAAAATGCTAAAATCATCAGCCGAAACGCAAGTCTTTCGGGTGGTTCGGTGGGAGCTTTTGAAGGCAAAAATATTGGTAGAGCCAAGCAGTTAGAAACCTTGAAGCAAGAAATAGAAATTTTAGAAGAAGAAATCACCGACCTCAAAGAGCAAGCCGAAGCCAAACAAGCCGAAATCAACGACTTGAAAAATTCTTCATTAAAAGATGAAATCAGAGAAACGCAAATTCTTTTCAACAAGAAAAACGAACAATTCATTGCCCTACGCACCAAAACCGAACAATTAGCCACACTCATCGAAAACTCGGACGAGAAAACCGAACTTATTGTCCTGCAAATCAGAGAAGCAAAAGATGCTTTGGCAGAAATTGCACCCAAAATGGAAATTTTGGAAACCGAATTAGCACAATTGCAAACAAACTATCAAGCCGAAGCCGAACTATTGGCAAAAGAGCAGGATTTGCTTTCGCAGAAAGCAGGAGTTTTCAATCAGCAAAATCTCAAATACCATCAACAAGAAAACAAAGTACAAAGCATTGAGCAAGAAATTAAGTTTAATGAAATTGGTCAGGAAAATTTACAAAATCGTTTGCAAAAAAATAATGATGAATTGAGCCGTGTAAGTGCCGAAATAGAAGGTTTGGAAGAACTTGCCGAAACACAAGACGATAACCTCGTAGAGATGTATAAACAAAAAGACGATATGGAAAAAGCCCTCAACGAGGTAGAAAAAGATTACTACGCAACAAGAGGAAATATCGATAGACAAGAAAAAGAAATTAGAGATTTACAGCGTAAAAAAGAAAATTTAGATTTGATTGCAACTGAAATTCAAGCTAAAATCAACGAAACGAAGCTGGCTTTTGCAAGTATGAAAGAACGCCTTTCGGTAGAGTTCAACGTAGATTTGGAAGCCTTGATGAATGAAGAAAATCTGATTATTTCCGAAAAGACAGAAGAAGAACTCAAAACCGAAGTGCAACGCCTCAAAAATGTATTTGATACGATTGGGGCAATCAATCCGATGGCGATGGAGGCATACCAAGAAATCAAAGAACGCAATGATTTCATTTTGGCTCAAAGAGAAGATTTGCTCAAAGCCAAAAATTCGCTTTTAGAAACTATTACTGAAATTGACACGGTTGCTAAGGAAAATTTCCTAACTACCTTTCAGGCAATTAGGGAAAATTTTCAGAAGGTTTTTAGGTCGCTTTTTACCGAAGAAGATACTTGCGACTTGGTGCTGGTCAATCCAGAAAACCCTTTGGAAAGCCCTATTGATATTGTTGCCAAGCCCAAAGGCAAACGCCCGCTTACTATCAATCAACTTTCAGGCGGAGAGAAAACGCTTACAGCAACTTCTTTGCTTTTTGCGATTTATCTCATCAAACCTGCCCCTTTTTGTATTTTTGATGAAGTAGATGCCCCACTTGATGATGCCAACGTGGATAAATTTACAAAAATTATCCGCAAATTTTCGGAGCAATCGCAGTTTATTATTGTTACCCACAACAAAAGAACGATGGCGGCTACTGATATTATGTATGGTATTACAATGTTTCCCGAAGACCCGGGCGTTTCTAAACTCGTCCCCGTAGATTTACGCAACCTACAAGAAGAATTTGCAAGCAATTAGTATTTTTTTGTTTTTCGGCAATGGGTAACACCAAAATCTTAGTTGCCTCAAAACCTATTTTCTTGCTTTTGTGTTTATTGATAAATTGAAAAATAATAAAAAATGATAACCAACGAAGCTATTTTAAAAGCTCTTGCTACGGTACAAGAACCCGACCTGAAAAAAGATTTGGTTACACTCAATATGATACGCGATGTGCGTATTGAGGGCAACGATATATTTTTCACGGTGGTGCTAACCACGCCTGCTTGTCCTTTGAAGGAAAAAATCAAAAAAGATTGTGAGGAGGCTATCGCAAAAGTGTATCCCCAAGCCGTAGTACATATCAATATGACTGCCGAGGTAACTTCTATTCTCAAATCGGCAGTGATGCCCAATGTGAAAAATCTGATAGCAGTAGCATCGGGTAAAGGGGGCGTAGGAAAATCTACGGTTACGGCAAATTTGGCAGTAGCTCTTGCCCAAACAGGTGCAAAAGTTGGCTTGATTGATGCTGATATTTTCGGACCCTCGATACCCGTGATGTTTGGTGTAGAACACGAAAAACCCTTAGTGCAAGAAATAGAGGGCAAGCAGTATATTGTGCCTGTAGAGCAATATGGTGTAAAACTGATTTCTATGGGCTTTCTCTCGCCTGCCGAGAGTGCTGTCGTGTGGCGAGGACCAATGGCAAGCAAAGCCCTGGTGCAGTTTTTAGGTGACACGTTTTGGGGTGAATTAGATTATTTGCTCGTAGATATGCCTCCGGGTACAAGCGATATTCATCTTACTTTGGCACAAGCCGTTCCCGTAACAGGGGCAGTTATTGTTACTACGCCTCAAAAAGTGGCTTTGGCTGATGCTCAAAAAGGTTTGGCGATGTTCAGACAAGGAGTTATCAATATTCCGATACTGGGAATAGTTGAAAATATGGCTTATTTTACCCCTGCCGAATTACCACAAAACAAATACTACATCTTTGGCAGAGATGGCGGTAAAGTAATGGCAGAACGCCACAATGTGCCTTTTCTCGGTGAAATTCCTTTGGTACAAGGCATCAGAGAGGCAGGCGATATAGGCAGACCAATCATTGCACAAGGAGAAGAAGAGTCTCCTACTTATCAGGCATTTAAGGAATTGGCAGAAAACTTAGCCCGCCAGGTAGCTATCCGAAACGCTACCTTGCCCCAAAGTCAAAAAGTTGAAATTAGAGTGTAAATGAGATACAAAGCATAAGAAGCAAGATGCAAGATAAAATTATTTGTTAAGTTTTTTGTCTCAAAAAATATTCCTTTAATTTTGTAGAGCAACCAAATAAACTAATCGTAATGAGCCTATTAGAAAGAGTGGAACAAGCCTTGGACAACATTCGTCCTTATTTGGAAACAGACGGCGGCAACGTAAAAGTGTTGGAAATTACGTCTCAAAATGTAGTTCGTTTAGAGTTGCTTGGCTCGTGCAGTAGTTGCCCTATGTCGGTAATGACCTTCAAGGCGGGTATTGAGGAGGCTATCCGTAAGGCTGTTCCCGAAATTACAGGCATCGAGGCTATCAATCTAACTGCATTAGCTTAATGAGCCACGAAAACTATATGCAAAGAGCCTTGCAATTAGCTTCTTTGGGTATGGGAAAAGTTGCCCCAAACCCAATGGTTGGCTGTGTGATAGTGTATGAAAATAAAATCATAGGAGAAGGTTGGCACAAAGCCTACGGACAAGCCCACGCCGAAGTAAATGCCATTGATAGCGTAATAGACCAAAGTATTTTACCTCAAAGTACGTTTTACGTAACCTTAGAACCTTGCTCACATTACGGCAAAACTCCCCCTTGTGCCGATTTGCTCGTATCAAAAAAGGTTGGAAAAGTAGTTATCGCCTGTACCGACTCAAACCCTTTGGTTGCAGGAAAGGGCATCAGAAAATTACAAGAAGTAGGCATTTCGGTAGAATTAGGCATTTTAGAAGAAGAGGCTCGCAGGCTTAATAAGCGTTTTTTTACTTTTATGGAAAAAAAACGTCCTTATATTGTTCTCAAATGGGCTCAAACGCAAGAGGGCTTCCTTGCCCGCAAAGATTATAGTTCCAAATGGATTAGCAACGAACATTCGCGTACTTTGGTGCATCAGTGGCGAAGTCAGGAGCAAGCCGTAATGGTAGGCACTCGTACTGCCCTCTACGACAACCCCCAACTCAATGTAAGGCAATGGACAGGCAAAAATCCTATCCGAATTTTTATTGATAAAAACTTGCAAATCCCTACGAACTATCATTTATTTGACCGCTCACAGCCTACTATTTGTTACAATTTGTACAAAAACGAAACTTTGGAAAATTTGATTTTCGTAAAATTAGACACCGATTTTTTCTTAGAAAATCTTTTACAAGACCTTCACGAAAGGAAAATTCAATCGGTTTTGGTGGAAGGGGGTAGCCTGCTTTTAGAGAGTTTTCTTGAAAAAAATCTTTGGGACGAGGCTCGTGTATTCATTGGAAACACTTGTTTTGGTGAGGGAATTAAAGCACCACAAGCACCTTTTTTACCTCAAACAAAGCAAGACATATTTGGGGATAAGTTGTTTTTTTATGAAAATTTTTAAATTTTTTTGCTTTAGCAAACCTTTATCTCCTCTTAATCTTGTATCTGATGTCTTGCCTCTGATGTCTATTATTTGCAAAATCCATTTTAAATACTTTTCTTTGCCAAAAAAATTCAAATGAACAAACCAACCCCTAACAATTCCTTTCCCTTTGACAAAGCCAACTACCTGATAATGATAGCAGGTTTAGTTCTGATTGCTTTGGGTTTCATTATTATGGCAAGCGACAAAGAACAATACGGCTTTGGATTTTTGGGCATTACGCTGGGACCCATTATCTTGCTTTCAGGCTTTTTGGTACAATTTTTAGCAATTTTTTACAAGTCTAAAAAACAATGACTTGGTTAGAGGCTATTTTGCTCGCTATTGTAGAAGGAATTACAGAATTTTTGCCTATATCTTCTACGGGGCATATGATTATTACAGCGGCTCTTGCCAAAATGAAAGCCGATGATTTCTTTAAGGTTTTTATCGTAGCTATTCAACTTGGGGCGATTGCTTCGGTGGTAGTATTGTATTGGAAACGCTTTTTTCAGAGTTTTGATTTTTACCTGAAACTTTTTGTTGGTTTTGTGCCTGCTGTGATAGTAGGTTTGCTTTTGAAAAAACATATTGATGCACTGCTCGAAAGAGTTGATGTAGTGGCTTTTGCCTTGCTGTTGGGGGGCGTGATTTTACTTTTTGTGGATAAATGGTTTGCCAAAAATGAACTTAGTGCTAATCCAAATACAAACATAAATTTTCGGACTGCCTTTTGGATAGGTTGTTTTCAGTGTATTGCAATGATACCAGGCATAAGTCGTTCGGCGGCTACGATTATCGGGGGGCTTACGCAAGGGCTAAATCGTAAAACCTCTGCCGAATTTTCATTTTTTTTGGCTGTACCTACGATGTTTGCCGCTACTGTCAAAAGCCTTTGGGATAGCAAAGAAATCTTTTTGAAGCAAAGCCAAACCGAATGGCAGCTACTACTTTTGGGCAATGCCGTAGCTTTTGTGGTAGCGATGCTCGCAATCAAATTTTTTATAGGATTTCTGACGAAATACGGCTTTCGGTTTTTTGGTTGGTATAGAATTGCCGTAGGAGTTGTTTTACTTATTCTTATCTACGGGGGCTATCAATTAGAAATGTTGTAAAATTTGCATTATAGTGCATTGAGCGTAGCCGAAATGCGTTGTACTACAAAGAAATTTTTGCTTAGCTTTACAAAAAATCAATTTTTCTTTGCTTTTTTCTAAAATAAACCATTAACTTTGCGTTAAAATTACAAAACAGGGGTGCCTTAATACAACGGGCTGAGATTATACCCTACGAACCTGATGCAGGTAATGCTGCCGAAGGGAGTTTAAGGTGAATACATCGAGGTGGAGCTACCCCCTTGAAGCTCCGATGTTTCATTCAAAAATCATCAATCCACAATGAAAAAAAACGCTCTAAGCCTTTTTGCAGGCTTGTTGCTGCCTACTTTTATGTACGGACAGCAACAAAAAGACACTGTCATTAAGGAAATTACCATTACAGGTGTTCCTTACATCACCGAAAGCACACGCACCACACTCAAAAAAACTGACATTGAAAAGCAAAACTACGGACAAGATTTGCCTTTCTTACTCAATTTTACACCTTCGGTGGTGGTTAATTCCGACGCAGGGGCAGGCGTGGGCTACACAGGCTTACGCGTACGAGGCTCTGACCAAACACGTATCAATACCACCATCAACGGAATACCCCAGAATGATGCCGAGTCGCAAGGGGTTTTTTGGGTAAATACGCCCGATTTGGCTTCTTCGGCTCAAAATATTACACTTCAAAGAGGTGTAGGTACATCTACTAATGGAGCAGGAGCATTTGGAACAAGTCTGAACATTCAGACCTTCGGCAAGCCTGAAAACAAACCCTCTGCCGAAATCAATAACTCGTGGGGCTCGTTCAATACTTGGAAACACACTTTGCAAGCCTCCACAGGACTAATGGAAAATAAATTTGTCGTTGATGCCCGCCTCTCGCAAATCAAATCCGATGGTTTTATTGATAGAGCGTTCTCAGATTTGCAAGGCTTATACCTTTCGGCAGGATATTATGGCGAAAAAACAAACCTACGTTTCAACCTTTTGAGAGGCGAAGAACGTACTTATCAGGCTTGGTTTGGTATCAGAGAGGATATTTTGAAAGAAAACAGAACCTTCAACCCCTACACCTACGACAACCAAGTAGATAACTACAACCAAAACCATTACCAAGCTATTTTTGACCATAAAATTACTGAAAATCTTACCACCAATGTATCGCTTTTCTATGTACGTGGCTTCGGTTATTACGAAGAGTTCAAAGAGAAAGATGCTTTTTCCAAATATGGCTTATCTGATGTAACAATCGGAGATAGTACTATTTCCAAAAGTAATCTTATTCGCAGGCGTTGGCTCGATAACCATTTCTACGGCACAGTCTTTTCCTTAGATTACGAGAAAAATGGCTGGAACGTAATTTATGGCGGCGGTTGGAACAAATACGAAGGCAAACATTTTGGCGAAATTATTTGGGCTGAAATAGCTGTTAATCAGACCATTCGCCAGCGATATTACGATAACGATGCCTTCAAAGCCGATTTCAACCAATTCGTGAAAGTTGCCAAAGAGTGGAAAACCGAAAAAGGTAGAATTTCAGCTTTTGGTGATTTGCAGTATCGTTTTGTAGGTTACAATTTCTTAGGCTTTGACCAAAACCTACAAAGCACACAACAAAACGCCGAGTTCAATTTCTTCAATCCCAAAGCGGGTATAGATTATGCCTTCGGGCAAGGCAAGCACCGCCTCTATACGCTTTGGGGCATTGCTCATCGCGAGCCTAATCGCAACGATTTCGTAGAAAGCACTCCCAACACACGCCCCAAAGCCGAACGCCTCAACAACGTAGAAACAGGCTATCAGATTACAGGCAAAAATTTTAACTTCAAAACCAATGCCTTCCTGATGGCTTACCAAGATGAACTTATCCTCACAGGAAAAGTAAATGACGTAGGAGCTTACCTCCGACAAAACGTAGGACAAAGCAGACGCATAGGTTTGGAATTAGAAGGAAATTGGCAAATAAACAAATATTTTGTTTGGCAAGCCAACGCTACTATCAGCCAAAACAAAATTAAAGAATTTGTAGAATTTATTGATGATTTTGATAATGGCGGACAGATAGAGCAACGCTACCAAAACACCGATTTGGCTTTCTCGCCAAGATTTATTGCGGCTAATCAGCTTATCTTCAAACCTACTGAAAGTTTGGAAATAGCTTTGCTTTCAAAATATGTGGGTAAGCAATATTTAGATAACACCCAAAATGAAGCCCGAAAACTTGATGCCTTCTTTGTAAATGATGTCCGTATTGCTTACACCTATAAACCTACGAAAGGTATAAAAAGTGTGAGTATTGGCTTACTTGTCAATAACATTCTGAACGAACAATACGAACCTAATGGCTACACCTTTAGCTACTTTTTCGGAGGGCAAAGAGTGTGGGAAAACTACTATTACCCGCAAGCAGGCACTAATTTCTTGCTTAATGTAGGGCTAAAATTCTAAAATTATTCATTTGCAAACTTTTCTAACTTTCCAAAGGTTCTGTGCTTTTGGAAAGTTCTTTTTTTGAAAAGACCAAATATTTTCAATAGTTTTGTGGAGTTTTTATTTTTTTAAAGGCTGTAAAGCATTTTTAGTTTTTATGTGGATTGAAGTTTTTAAATCAAAAATACATCGCGTAAAAGTTACTCAAGCCGAACTGCACTATGTTGGTAGCATTACGATTGACGAGACACTGATGGAGGCGGCAAACATTATTGAAGGTGAAAAAGTGCAGATTGTCAATATAAATAATGGCGAACGCTTGGAAACTTACGTGATTAGGGGAGAACGCAATTCAGGTGTAATTTGTCTCAATGGACCCGCCGCTCGCAAAGTACAAGTGGGCGATATTATCATCATTATTGCTTACGCCTTAATGCCTTTTGAGGAGGCTAAAAAATTCAAACCTACGATTGTCTTCCCCGACGAAAATAACCGATTAGTGTAATTCCAAATCCGTAAAGTCCCTATGACACTCGACGAAGCCCAAAAAATGGTTGATAAATGGATAAACGAAATAGGCGTTCGCTACTACAACGAACTGACCAATACGGCTATCCTGATGGAAGAAGTTGGCGAAGTGGCTCGCATTATGGCAAGAGTGTATGGCGAGCAGTCGTTCAAAAAAAATGAAACCTACGATTTAGCTGACGAAATGGCTGACGTGCTGTTCGTACTTATCTGCCTTGCCAACCAAACAGGCATCAACCTGACCGAAGCCTTGCAGAAAAATCTTGATAAAAAAACCAAAAGAGATAAAGAAAGGCATCAGAACAATCCCAAGTTACATTAACGCTATGCTCAAAATAGCTTTGCACAACGGCACACCCGAAATTTTTTATACTATTCAAGGGGAAGGCAAAAATATCGGCAAGCCGAGTATTTTCATTCGGCTTTCTTTGTGTAACTTGTATTGCTTTTGGTGTGATACCGACTACACTTGGAACTGGGAAAATACTCCCTTCAAACACCAAAATGATTCCAAAATAGGCTACCGAAAATTCAAAAAAGCTGAAAATATGCTCAAAATGAGCAAAGAAGAGGTTTGGGAAAATATCAGACAATATCCTTGCGAAAATATTGTCATCACGGGCGGAGAGCCTCTCGTACAACAAAAAGATTTACTTGCCTTACTCCAAACCCTCAAAACGCATAATCCTAACTATCATATAGAATTTGAAACCAACGGCACAATTATTCCTCAACCCAATTTAGATGTCCTCACAGACCAGTACAATGTTTCTGTGAAATTAGCTAATTCTTTGGTTTCCAAAAAAGAACGCATAGAAGGAGAGGCTATCCGATTTTTTGCTCAATCGCCTAAAAGTAACTTTAAATTTGTGCTTGATACACCTCAAGACCTTGAAGAAGTAGAAAAAATTGTAAAGGATTTTGCTATTGATGCTAAAAAAGTCTATCTGATGCCACAAGGTACAAATCCCGAAACGCTTCACCAAAAACAACAATGGCTTATAGAAATTTGCAAGAAAAAAGGTTTCAATTATACCGACAGGTTGCATATACTCGTTTATGGAAACAAAAGGGGCGTTTGATTTCATTTTTTAAAATGAAAAGTTTTGCGAAAAACAGATTTTGGTATTTTATTTGTTGCTACACCCTTTCATAAAAACTTTATCTTATTCGTAGATGCAAAAAATAATTATTTTGTTGCTAATTGTAAATCACGTTTTTGCACAAAAACACGAAATCGGTGGCTTCTTTGGTGGAATGTTCTATAAAGGAGAAGTTTCGGAATTTAGCTGGCAAACCCCTGGTGGAATGATTGGAGCAATGGTACGCCAAAACTGGAATAGTGCCATATCTACACAATTTTCTGTAAGCACAGGAAACGTAAGAGCCTCCGACAAAAATAATCCCAACAGCACCATTGCAACACTACGGAATTATTCTTTCAATACAAATATTTTTGAGTTTGCCGCTGTGGGGCAATACAATTTTTACGACTTCGGTCATCTTGCCGATGCCAGTCCTTGGACACCTTATTTGTTTGTAGGTGTTGCAGGTTTTAATATGAGCCCTAAAAATAGCATAGACAACAATCCGCCATATCAGCCTTTGCAATTTGCTATCCCTTTTGGCGTAGGAGCTAAATTTATGATGAACGAAAACTGGAATGTTTCGCTACAATTTACAGCCCGAAAAACCTTTACCGATTATATTGACGATTTGTATGTAAGAAGTGGCAATAATCCCAAACTTTTTACACCCAACCCCAACGACAAAGATATGTATTTTTCGTTTAGTTTGGGGATTAGTTATGTATTCCAACAACTCCCTTGCCCAAGTTTCTACAATATGAGAGGTGTTAGACGCAGATTGTAAGATGAAAAAAATTGCATTTTTTGCTTTATTGTGTTTATTGTTTGCTTGCGGTAGTGAAGAAGAATACTCGCCCAAGCCTAAGGGCTATAATTACATTCCTTTGCCTAAGAATACGTATCAAAGTTTAGACTCTACGCAGTACCCTTATTATTTTGAGTATTCCAAAGAAGCGGTTATTCGCCCTGATAGCTCATTTATAGCAGAACCTTATTGGATTCACATTATTTATTCAAAATTGGGCAGAGCCGAAATCCAAATTACCTACAAAGATATTAGCGACAATCCACAAAAAAAATTAGCTGAACTTATTAACGACTCGCATCGTTTGGCTTCTAAGCATCTTATTCGTGCCGATGGCTATGGCTTTCAAGACTACAAAAATGCCGATGGCTTACCCGTAGTGGCTATTGGCTTAGCAGGTGAAATTCCGAGCCATTTGCAGTTTTACACAACCGATTCGGTCAAGCATTTCTTACGTGCCGCTATTTATTTCCGAAGTGCCACCGAAAATGATTCTCTTGCTCCTTTGATAGATTTTGTAAAAAAAGATATGCTCCAAATGATTCAAACCCAAAAATTTGTGCGTTCGTTTAAAAAGAAATGAGGCTTCAAAACAATAAAGCCTCACTACGCTAAGCAAAAGAAATTTACCCTTTTTTCTACGAAATAACAACCTCTTTATTTTCTATTACGGCTTGTTTTACCAATTTCGCAATTTCAGGAACAGAAGCATATAGTTGCTCGAAAGAGTCTATTACAAAATATTTGGACTGATAGCGGTCTTTGATGTAAGGCGTGTCCAAAATTTCGGCAACGTTGAAAGGCACTCTTTGAGGAATGTCGCTGTATAGCGAGTAATCGGTCTCGCCACTTGAAGACAAAATACCTGCCCCGTAGATACGCAAACCTTGTGGTTCTTGGATAAGTCCAAACTCAACCGTGTACCAGTACAAACGGGCTATCAACTCGATAGCTATTTCACTATCAATATGTTCTAAGGCTATGAGGCTTAGGTCTTCCAAAAACTTACAAAGGGGTTTGTTGGTGAGTAGGGGTACGTGCCCAAATACATCGTGAAACATATCTGGCTCTTCCAAATAATCCAATTGGCTCATTTTACGAAGCCACGTAGTAGCACAGAAATTGCCATCACGCATTAGTTCAAAAAACTCTTTGTTGGGGAGAAGTCCGGGTACTACGTAAATTCGCCAGCCTGTATATTTTTTGAGGTGTTCGTTTACTTCATCAAAATTCGGGATTCGGTCTGCAACGAACCCCACCCGCTTGATGCCTTCTAAGTATTCTTGGGTAGCTTTGCCCGGCAAGGCTTTCATTTGGCGTTCAAACAAAATTCGCCAAACTTCAAAATCTTCTGGGGTATATTTTTCGTATTCTTGACGCATATTGCTGAAAAAATAATTTTGCGTTGTCATAAGAGTTAGAATTTTAGCTTTCAATGTTGTAAGTTTGCTGTTCTAACGCTTAGGTGTTGAAAAAATTGCATTTTGCAAATTTACATTTTTTTACGAAAAATCCAAATTTTTCTTAAAATATGAACAAAATTTTATTAGCGGATAGTGGTTCATCTAAAACGGATTGGGTGATTTTAGAAAACAACAAAATAGGGTATTCTTTTCAGAGCATAGGCATCAATCCCTATTTCTGGACTTTCGAGCAAATCGTGGAAGAAATTTGGGCAAATGTAGTTCCTCAGGTCGGAGAAAAAGAGATAGAATATGTTTTTTTCTATGGTGCAGGTTGTTCCAACGAAACCAAGAAAAACTTGTTACGAGCCGCTCTACACGAAGTTTTCAGGCAAGCTCGTGTAGAAATTTTTCACGATTTACTTGCTGCTGCTAGGGCTTTATGTGGTAAGGAAAATGGAATAGCCTGTATCTTAGGCACAGGTTCGAATGCCTGTGTTTTTGAAAATGGAGAAATCACAGCACAGCCTATCAATTTAGGTTTTTGGCTCGGCGATGAAGGTAGTGGTGGCTATTTGGGTAAATCTTTGGTGCTTGCTTTTTTGCATCAAGAAATGCCCGAAAAACTCCAAAAAGCCTTTCAGGAAATCTATATGCTTGATACTGAAATAGTTTTAGAAAACACCTATCAAAAACCTTTTCCAAATAGGTATTTTGCTTCTTTTGCTCCGTTTTGTGAGCAGTTTCGGCAAGAGCCGTTTATCGCAGAATTGATAGAAAAAAACTTTGATTTGTTTTTATCCAAATACATTCTCAAACTTCCCAAAGTAAATTTATATCCTGTTCATTGTGTAGGTTCTATTGCAGTTGTTTTTGAACAAATTTGGCGAAATTGTTTGCAAAAACACAAACTTATACAAGGGAAAACTTTAAAAAGTCCCATACAGGGTTTAGTAGAATTTCACAAATGCTTTTAGTCTTGAAAATCAATATCTTGATAAAATTTTGAATTTTTTTTTTTTAAAATTTTTTGTAGATTTTTTTGGAGTTATCAAAACGCTTTATACCTTTGCAGTCCCAAATCGGTAAAAGAACCGAAGCAAAAAAGCAGAGTTTGATAGTTTGAAATTTTGGAGTTAAAAAAATAAAAATTTTTTTCGCAAAAATTTTGGAGAATAAAAAACTCTTCTTACCTTTGCAATCCCAAAAAGGGTGAGAATAGAAAAGAAGTCAAAGAG
>Ga0272446_1000387_pt1 | contig 69691 bp, 48 predicted proteins | sample YNPCB0061_FD_194587 | JGI IMG/M metagenome (GOLD analysis project Ga0272446, IMG submission 194587) | Hot spring microbial mat communities from Yellowstone National Park, WY, United States - YNP-CB-006-1 | ecosystem: Environmental > Aquatic > Thermal springs > Hot (42-90C) > Sediment | place...
GCTCGCGCTCCAGGAGATCTTGTTGGCGGGGTGCCCGGTGGTCGGCGTCCGTACCGGAGCCCCGTTCATCCACGACGGCGTCACCGGCGTTTTCGTCGAACGCCTGCCGCCGGGCGCGAAGTGCGTGAAGAACGACGCGGACGAGATGGCACTGGCGGCCTACATTCACGCAGTGCAAGTTCTGCAGACCAGAGATCGCAAGCACGTCCGAGAGCAGGCTGCGTTGGCCTTTCACCCGGTGCCGCTCGTCGATGGCCTACTCGAACATCTGGAGTGGACCCGTGGCCATTCCAAAGAGCGTATTGTTCGCGCGTGACCCAACCGTGACTGTTGGCTGCGGAGAACTGAACCAGTAGAGACTATAACCCGAACACGGGGACATGCGAGAGACACCGAGAGTTTCACTGGCCAGTGGCAAGTTGTGGCGGATGCCATGTCTCCGGGGTGGGATAGCCAGAGACTCCGCCAGAGACGGGCGTGACGCAAACCCTTGCGAAGACTGGCGTAAATCGCGAGTGGAAACCCATGAACGGCTCCGACCCGGCGTGAACTGCCGGGTCGGAACGTTGCTGTAAGCGAAAGTTCAGTACACCCAGAAGGATTCGAACCTTCAACCTTCGGTTCCGTAGACCGATGCTCTATCCAGTTGAGCTATGGGTGCCTATTTAAGATCGTATTTGTCCAAAGAGTGGGTGTCAACGGTGAACAACTTGAACAAATCTGCGGAATCAATGACTCTGAGTACTGCAAAATGCCCGAAACTTCTGATTCCTCTTGTTTGGAGAATCCTGCCCATCGTGACGGGATCCGCAGTGTTTGGTAAGACAAACCCGATAACGGGTAGCTTGACCGCTGAAACTTCAGGAGGAATGATTCACCACGGCTCGAATGATGCCGCACGTTCCCTGGTACAAGGAGGTTTCACGTGAAGGTGCGCGCGCTATTCCCATTGGCCATGGCAGCAGGGTTTTGGTTGCCCGGCTCGTTGACTGCACAAGAACCTCCGGCTCCTTTGCCGGCTTCCACACTCAACCCAAATCAAATACTCGCAGACAATGTGGCTTATCGCCTTCGGGTGGCCAATCTTGCGGAAGGTGCGGATATTTCCATCAGTGCTCAAGATGGGACTGTTACACTGAGTGGTACGACTAAGAGTGCCGATCAGAAAGATCGGATCATTCAGGAAGTTCGGAATCTGACTGGAGTTGTGATTATTCGCGATGGACTGCAAGTCGCAGGGGTCGTGCAAGTGCAGGACGCAGGGACAGCGTTTGCTCCGGTTGCGCCGATGCCGCTGGCACCTTTGGGTGGCCCCCCGGGTTCCGGACCGGTTGTGGAGCCGGCACCCCTTGGAATACCTGGTCAATTCTCCCCCGACATGCAAGCTCCAAACTTACCTCCTTATGCTTGGCCAACGTATGCACCGTACAACAACGTAAGCCGAGTCGCCTATCCGCAAGCGTATCCTTACAACGCCTTTCCATTCATCGGCCCGTTTTATCCGTTCCCGAAAGTTCCTCTGGGATGGCGAAAGGTGACGCTGGAATGGGAGGATGGTTACTGGTATTTGGGCCGTAACTCTGCACCACATGATTATTGGCGAGTGCGGTTCTGGTGATAGGGTGAATGCGCTCTCTACGAAAAGCTCAATACCTGAGATCGAGAACAGGAACATCTCTGGTTTGCTCGCCTTAGTTGGCTCGCCGGAGATGTTCTTATGTCATTCAATTCCTCGCACAACACGGTACAAAAGCTCGTTAGGATTGTTAGCAACCAGCCTTGTTCTGTAACCCGGAGCATGGCCACAATTAGCACATGGATATTCGCAAAATTCTGGGCCCCGATGGTCTGGTCGCTAGAAAGTTCCCGGGTTTTGAATCACGCACCCAGCAAATCGAGATGGCTGAGGCTGTGGCTGGGGCGATTGCCAATGAACGCAAGTTATTGGTGGAAGCGGGAACCGGAGTTGGAAAAAGTTTTGCTTACCTTGTGCCAGCCATCCTGGCAGTAAGCACAAAAAAAGATTTCAAAGTGGTGATTTCGACGCATACCATCGGGCTGCAAGAGCAGTTGATTCATAAGGATATCCCCTTCCTTCAATCCGTGATGCCGAACGAGTTTCGTGCCGTTCTAGTCAAAGGGCGGGGGAATTACTTGAGCCTGCGACGACTCCGTCTGGCTCAGCAGAGAACCAATTCATTGTTGGAAACTGTCGGGGCGGTCGATCAACTCATCCAGATCGGTCGATGGTCGCGACAGACCCGTGATGGCAGTAAATCCGACTTACCCTTCCACCCGCACGAACCCGTTTGGGATCTGGTTCAGAGCGAATCGTCCAACTGTTTGGGGCGGAAATGCTCGCACCATGCCGATTGCTTTTACTTCCAGGCGCGCAAACAAGTTTTTGGAGCCAACATTCTAGTCGTTAACCACGCGCTATTCTTATCCGATCTGGCAGTCCGACAATCGGGTGGTGGTATCTTACCCGATTACAACATGGTCGTTTTTGATGAAGCTCATACCCTCGAGGATGTGGCTGCCGAGCACCTCGGATTGACAGTCTCCCAAAGTAGTATCGAGTACCAACTGAACCAATTGCTGGCACCCCAAACACACAAAGGCATTCTTGCCACTTGGGGAGATGATAATGCAATTGCCCAACTGGAACTAACCCGGCAGGCATCCGAGAAGTTCTTCGCCGCGGTTTACCAATGGTACCATGGTCAACCAAAAACCAACGGTCGTGTTCGTGAACCGGCGATTGTGCCGGATCACCTTTCGGAAGAATTGACAAAACTTGCTGCTCAGCTCGCCCAACTCGCTCAAAAGCAGGATTCTGATGATGACCAACTAGAACTCAGTAGCCGGGCTGAGCGGTTGGAGGCCATGGCGGTTGGGCTAAAACAATGGTTGAGCCAGGAACTAGCTGGGCAAGTGTATTGGGTGGAAGTCCGCCCAGGGCGAGTCCCCCGGGTGACTTTGGCTCGTGCTCCCAGCGCGGTGGGGCCCTCATTGCAGTCGCAACTTTATAGCCGCGTGCCCACTCTCGTTTTCACAAGTGCAACTCTCTCCGCAGGTGGGGATCATCGCGGCTTCCAGTTATTTCAGCAGCGATTGGGTCTGGACCACGCTGACACACTGCAACTGGCTAGCCCATTCGATTATCGCCGTCAGGTTGAACTGCATCTGTTCCGAAACATGCCCGATCCCGCGGCGATGCCTACACAATATGAGGAAGAACTTCTGTCGCGATTGCCGGAGTACGTTGCCCGAACGCACGGTCGGGCGTTTGTTCTCTTTACCAGTTACGCTTTCTTGAACCGTGCCGCGGAGAAACTCGCTCCACTCTTTGCTCGTAATGGTTACACTTTGCTTGTGCAGGGCAGTGGGCGTCCGACTACCAAATTGCTTTCCATGTTTCGTGAGGCTCCGAAGGCTGTCCTATTTGGTGTTGATACGTTCTGGCAGGGGGTCGATGTGCGTGGCGAGGCGCTCTCAAATGTCATCATCACTCGGTTACCCTTTGCTGTACCCGATCGACCGCTGACGGAAGCTCGCCTGGAGGCAATTCAAGAGGGGGGCGGTAACCCGTTCCTGGACTATCAGGTTCCGCAAGCCGTCATCAAGCTCAAACAAGGTTTCGGTCGGCTGATACGAACTACCACGGACACAGGAATTGTGGTGCTTTTCGATCCCCGGGTATTCACCAAGCCCTATGGTCATCAATTCCTCGAAGCGCTGCCTGAGACTCGGTGCTTTGTCGATGGAGTCGAGCAACCACTGCAATTCAACCGTGCAACAAAGGCTCACCCAGCCAAGGCCAGTTGAGCCCTGCTGCTGAAAACCGGTTGGTGGGCGCTGATCGCCCGAGACTTACTGCTTTTTCTTCAGTTTCGCTGTTTCTTCGGCAAATCGTTTTTTGGCATCCTCGAATCCTGGTGGAGCGAACGTGGCCCCGGAACTTGTTCCAGTCGCTCCGCTAATGTTCGGGCGTTGCTCCACCTTGCTAGCACCTCCTGCGGAGATACTCGGGGGTCCAGACGTGGGCTGCAAGGGATTGCGTTGGGCTTCTTCGTAAGCCTCCGCTTCCTTGGCCAGTTGGCGAACCCGCTCTTCCTGAGCTTTCAGGAAGTCCTCGTATTGTTGCTGGGTCCAGCCGAGTCGCTCGTGCAAGTTGCGGTCGTACCGGTGCTTCTCGAACTCTTCGAGTTGCAGTTGGGCAGTCTTGGCGCGATTGCTTGGGTTGTCTTCAATCGCGTCCTTTGGACGATCCGTGGATGCACCCGGTCCCTGACGAGGCTGATTGGGGTCGATCGGTCCCTTCCCACGGCCCCATCCGTTTTTACTCAGGTCCTCAAGTTTCTTCTTCATCTCCTCGTCGGTCTTCGGGTCATTCATTCCAGGTTGGTTCTTCAATTGTTCCTGGAGTTTTTCGCGTGCTTCCTTACCAAGTTTCTCATCGAAATTCTTCTCGGCTTCACGACGTTTGTTCTCATCTGGCGAGTTCAAGTCGTTCATTTGCTGTTGAAGCTGTGCCAGTTCCTCGGGTGAGAGCTTTTTCTCGTCCTTTGCTTGAGCCTCACCTTTCGAGTCGTTGCCATCCTGGCCGTTTTTCATCATGTCTTGCAGCTTTTTCTGTGCCGTATCGCGGGTGTTCTTGTCCGGCGATGCCAAATCCTTCTGAAGTTGCTCGATTTCCTGCCGTTTTTCTTGCCCGATTGCTTGATCCAACTTGTTACGCGCCTGCTGCTGTTTCTCCGGGTCGGGGTTATTAAGATCGCGTAAAGACTGTTCCAACTCCCGGCGCTGTTGTTCGGTCAACTTCTGCTGTTCAGGGCTTGGCGAGCCGCTTTTCTGGTCCTTTTGAGCGAGTTTCGAATCGCCGCGGCGCTGAGGTTGGTCTCGGGTCACGGATGGTTTGTCTTCACCCCGTTCAACGTCCTGGTTGCTACCCCCGCCTTGCGGTGTTTCCGGTTTGACTTCCGCAGCATCTCCCGAAGACTTCTGGGAATCCTTAGGTTCGGGCTTCATGTCGCTCGCCTCTGGCTGTTTGCTGGCCGGATCGTTGGCGGACGCCGGAGGTTTGCTTTGCGCGGAGGGCGGTTGTTGTTGCGGTTTGGCCGTTCCCGCGGTGGGGTCGTTCTTTGGCGTCGTCGGGTTCGATGGATCACCCGGGGGTGCCTGTGCGGGGTTCTTATCCGCACCTCGGGCAGGTTGCGGGTTCGGCTTTGGCTGAGCGGCCTCGGCCGGGGGATCGTTTTGTGTCCCGGCAGGTTCACCCCGAGTCGGCTCGCTCTCCGGTTTTCCAGCCGAGCCGGACATCGGATCAGTGTTCTGCCCACCCTTGGGTTGCGGGGTTGGTTGTTTGGGTTCTGGCTTTTCTGTACCAGGAACGCCGCCGAGCGGCTCGTTCCGCTGCTCGGCCGCTTGGTCTGGCTTTTGGGAATCATTCGGTGTCACTTCCTTGGACATTGGCTTGGGCGTGGCTGGCTCGGTTGGCTGTTCGAGACGGCCTTCGGGTTTCGATTCCCCGACATCGCTTCCTTGAGGCATCGGCTGACCTGGCTCCGAAGGCTTGGGCCCCTGCTTGGCGGAGGAATCGGCCGAGGAGTCCGAATTGCCACCCATCATCGGCTGGGGTTTTTGATCCGCCGGATTGGAGCGGTCTTCGGGGTTGGTTGGAGGGTAGGGCTTGGCGTCGCCCCCCTCGCCCTTATTCCGCTTAAGTTCCTCCTCGACCCGCTGGCGAGCTTCTTCCTGCCGTTTTTCCTCTGGGGTTTTGGGCATGGGTGCGGGAGTACTGTCCGATCCCATGTTGTTCATGCCGTCGCTCATGGGCTGAGCTTGGGCGTCTTTGTTGGCCTGCGAATCAGGTGGTGTTTTCGGTTCACTCTTGGGGTTGGTCTTCGAGTCGGGTTGATCACCCATGTTTCCCATGGTGTTTCCCGACATCGGATCCATCGTGCTGTTCTTGTTCGGTGTGCTCTCCTCGTTCTTGGGTGAAGTGTCCTGCTTACCTGGTTGACCCGGTTCGTGTTGGCCTTGATTGCCGTTTTTGGGTTGTTCTTGCTTTTTGCTGTCTCGATCCTCTGGGGGCGGCGTGTTGTCCTTGGGTTGCTGACGGCTCTCACGCTGTTCCTGATTGAACTTCTCGTTCTGTTGTTGAGTGTGCTGCTTTTCCTCGTTTTTGCGTTGCTGTTTGCGCTGATCGAGGTCTTGCTTTTCGGCCTCATCCGTGCGGGGCGGTGTCAGATTGAGTTTGTAAACCGTGGAGCGACCGACGTTGCCGCGCTGCGGCTGCTCACTCCAACCCTCGACGGGTGCGGCTTCCGAGCAATTGTCGATCGCTTCTACCCAGAATTCGACGACCATTTGGTCACGGGGTTCGAACTGGGCTCCATCGGCGTAAGTTAATTGCGTGAGATCTGCTGAGAGTTTGAAACCCTCGGGGCGGAGGTCGCGCGGCCAGGTATTATCCTTTTCCCGCCGCAATGATTGGCCATTCATGTAATATACGGGGGCCAGATCGCGCCCGGCGACACGCATTCGCAATCGGATTTTGTCGATCCCAAAGTCGTCACCAACCGTTCCGTCCACAGCCAGTTGCCCGTTTGCAGGAGTGCTGGTTTCCAACTCGGCTGGCTTGGTGATCTCGATTGTGGGCGGATTATCGCTTTCGAGTTGAATATTAAACCAGGGCGAGTCGGTGTTGCGTTCGCCTGTGGTTGTGGTCATGAACAACTGGTATTTTGTGGCTTCCGTGACGGTGAACTGAAACTGAAGACTGTCGGGCTGGCCTGGCACGGGTGAACCGACAATCGGCTCCAAACCGGATGTGCCAAAACGCAACAGGCCGTCTTTCACTTCGCGATTGGTTCGTGCGATCAAAGTGACCTTGGTGCCGCGATAGGCGCGGATGTGGGCATCGCCAGCACGGTCATTGGGCTTGTTGGTGTAGGCCGGATATTCGAACCTGGCCTCGAAATCGGTGAACAGAGGTAAGGATCGCACCTGGACGTGGTATTCCTCGGTTTCGGTGTCACCGGCAGCAACCTTGTACCAAAAACCATTCTGTACCAGGAACTCGGGAACCTTGACCTGCCAGTCTCGACTCGATTCGCCCGGTTCCATCGCGAGTTCTTCATAATTGGGATCGGCGGGGTTGTGGCGCAACATCAAACGAACTCGCTCGGGGCTGTTCGCTGATGGCACCTTACCCCCCACATGTACCGCTACGGTGATGGTCTGACCTGTGGTAATCGTGGGATTCGGCGGCGTTGGTTTGAGTAGCGTCAGTTGTGTTCGGGTGGCGATGGGATCGGAGGAAAATGGCACAAAGGCCCGTGTGATCAGTGAGCCAAATTGGTTGGGTCGAAAAACGAAAAATAACACAATGAGCAAGAGGATGCCCGCGACGAGCACACCGCCCGTAACCAGGAGGTTGCGGTGGTTAATCGCACGATTGAGATCGGCGTCGTCGAGCGATTTGGCAGCTCGGGCCGACATCGCCGCTTTAATGGCACTGTGAAGGTTGTCGTTCTGTTGAGCCTCGACGTACCCGGTCACGCTATTTTTCGGGTCCTCGATAGTTTTCTCGACCTGTGCCGCCGCATAAAGCGGATTAATCCTTCTCATTAATGGACGAACAAAAAACAAATAGCCAACCATGCCGAACACACCCAGAAATCCGGCAAGGGACAATTGCCGAACCCACTCGGGCAGGTTCAGGTATTTGTCCAGCAGAATGATTATGGTGGCATAAAAGACCGTGAGAGCTGCCAGGAGCAGTGCTCCCAACGTCAGGTCGTGCATACGAATGCGGTTGGTGGCTTGGGCAATTTGCTCTTCCACCAAGCAAGCGTAGCGCGAGGCCGTGTCCTTCTGCGGTTCCATCACCGAGGCCATATCACTCTCCCAGGTGTTCGCAATCGCATGGTGCGTTCACCGCTGTGCCTGCTGAATTATAACCGACCGCCCCTGGAATCGAGAGACAGGATCGGGGGAATGTTTGTAACAACTGCGTGGACTCCTCCTATGAATTCCGACGATTGAACCCAGTCTGGAGTTTGCAGTTACCGCCGGGTTTTCATGATTGGATCTCTGAAGTCAGAATCGCCTCCGAAGTGGGGCGGGAAGACGTTACAATGTCGTCATACCGGTCGGAGGGTTCGCTATGTTGGTCGGGCAGACCATCGGCTCAGGAACGTACCGATTCGAGATTGAACAGGAACTGGGTAGCGGGGCCATGGGCACGGTCTACCGGGCGAAATTCCATAAAGATGGAAAAATCGTTCCGGTCGCGTTGAAAGTCGTGGCCTTAGGGTTGTTGGGTAACGAAGGAGCCATGGCCCGGTTCGATCGTGAAGCGAACATTCTCAAACAGTTGCGTCATCCTCATATTGTCAAGTTGTATGCCACGGGGCACTATCGCAAGACACCGTTCATTGCGATGGAATTTATCGACGGAGAAGCCTTGGACCGGATCCTGGCTCGGCGCGGTCGGCTGAGTTGGGAAGAGGTAGTTTCTTACGGTAAACAGCTGTGTGAGGCGTTGCAATATGCCCATGACAAGGGCATCATCCATCGCGACTTGAAGCCCTCGAATTTGATGATCACGACCGATGGCACTCTAAAGTTAACAGACTTCGGGATCGCGAAGGATACCGATGTTACCGCCCTGACGGGCCAGAACAGCACGATCGGCACCGCGGCATACATGTCGCCGGAACAGTGCAAAGGCGACCGGAACTTGACCAACAAGTCGGACCTGTACTCCCTCGGGATTGTTTTTTTCGAACTCCTGACCGGGAAAAAGCCGTTTTATGCCGAAACGACCGTTGATATGTTTCTGAAACATGTCAACGAGCCTCCGCCGCGGCTTGGCAAGCTCGTCAATGACTTACCGCCCAAGCTGGAGTCCTTGATTCTGCAACTGATGGAGAAGGACAAGGACGATCGGCCTATCGATGCTGCGTGGGTTGGCCGCATCCTCGCTGAGATTGAGGACGATGCCTTTGCCCGAAAGAGCGCGGGTCTGGATGCAGTCACCTCCCGTCGTACCGATAAGAACCGCAACCTTGATGGTTCCAAACGCGATGAAGCGGATCGGGAGGCGGCACGTGCCTTGCGAGGCAAGAAGAAAAAATCAAAGAAGGTGGCCGTGCCGCTGCTGCAACAAACCTGGGTGAAGGCCACCGGGTTGGCCCTGCTTTTGATTGCCATGGCAGCTGGCACCTACGTTGCTCTGCGACCTCCCTCGGCGGAGAAACTGTTCGCGGCCATCGAGGCGGCCACTACTCCCGAGGCCCGGCTCGAAGCTGCCACGAAGTATCTGGAGAAATACGGTGATGCACCGGGCGACATGACCGACAAAGCTGCCAAGATATTCCGTGAAGCGACCGTTCGTAGGCGCGAAGAGCAACTGATCAAACGCTTTGTGAACAAGATGAGCAAGCCGGATGATGGCGATGACCCCGTGGCGTATGCGGCAACGTGGGACGCAATGGAAGCCGAACGGGCTGGTCGCCTCAAGGACGCGGAAGACCACTGGCTGCGGGTCAAAACCGTTTTTTCCGCCGAAGCGGCGTTACCCTATGCGCTGAAGGAGGATGTGCTCGCCAAGGCCCGGTGGGGCTGGGTTGCCGACAAACGAATCGCGGACATCAAACGGGTTCCGATGCATCTGACAGCTTTGCGCGAGGAAATTGTGGATAAACGCCGATTCGTCGCCAATTTCACTTACGAATCAGGAAGTCCACAACTCCTGGCTGTTAAGGGTTTGCGTCTCGAGGAGTTTGGGGATCGAGACAAAGCCGCACGGGTTTGGGAGCAGCTGATCACGACGACCGAGCGTGATCCGGACCGCCGCGACTGGTATTTGCTCGCCTGTCAACAACGGGCCGCGATTCCCAAAAGCGGAGACGACTCACTTACGTCCCGGCAAGCACGAATACGTCAGTCCATCACCGAGGCTCAGGAAATCGCCAATCGCCTCAAATCCAATCCACAAGAATCGGTGGAGCGACTGCGACTACGACAACTCTGCCGCGAATTGATCGACTTGTATGACGACGAGGTTGATCCCGACATCAGTGCGGCGGTTAAACAAGCGCGGCAACTCATTACGAACCTTCCCAAGAATTGACCTGTTCAACCTGGTGGGGGGTGCATCAACAAAACCCTGGCTCGACAGAACTTCCGGAGTAGCGCGGGTTGACCGGAGCAGTTCGCAAGAGTGGCGAAGCAAGGATTAACGCCCAGCCGGCCGCCAGTTTGAGTGGTTTCCAACGAGGAGTGAGCTCACAAGATGCCAAATCGCACTGCCAGTCTTGCTGCATTTGAGCGCGCCCGAAAGGTCATTCCCGGTGGCGTGAATAGTCCAGCTCGGGCGTTTGGTGCGGTGGGGGGGACACCACTATTCATTGCCCACGCCGATGGTGCCTACCTCTATGACCTCGATGGCAACCGCTATCTGGATTTCATTGGATCGTGGGGGCCAATGATACTGGGACACCGCCATCCCGCGGTTGTGGAAGCGGTCATGGAAGCAATCGCTCACGGATCCAGCTACGGAGCACCCTGCGAGTACGAGACGCAACTGGCCGAGATGATTGTTGAGGCAGTTCCCTCGGTGGACCAGGTGCGGTTCGTTTCAAGCGGGACCGAAGCAACCATGAGTGCCATCCGCCTGGCCCGGGGGTTTACCCGCCGCGATGTGATTATCAAGTTCGCAGGTTGCTACCACGGACACGTCGATTCGCTACTTGTGTCGGCTGGGTCAAGCGCCCTGACTCATGGAGTGCCGAATAGCCCCGGTGTGACGGCCGGTTGCACAGCTGATACTCGGGTGCTCCGTTACAATGACACCAATGCGCTCCAGGAGCTTTTCGCTTCTGAAGGCGACGCAATTGCCGGAGTCATTCTGGAACCGGTGGTCGGGAACATGGGCTTGGTGCCGCCGAGTGTCGAATTTCGCCGGGAACTTCGCCGCCTGACGCAACAGTATGGGTCGTTGCTCATCTACGATGAAGTGATGACCGGCTTTCGCTTGGCCTACGGTGGGGCACAAGCCTTGCTAGGCGATTCACCCGATTTGACGGCTTATGGCAAGATCATCGGCGGAGGCTACCCTGTCGGTGCCTATGGTGGTCGGGCGGATGTAATGGCTCACGTCATGCCGGCCGGACCAGTCTTCCAGGCAGGTACTCTCTCAGGTAACCCAGTGGCAATGGCAGCCGGTATTGCGACCTTGCGGGTGCTCCAGCAGATTCAACCGTATCAGCGCTTCGAGGAACTGGGGGCACAGCTCGAAGCGGGATTGCTTCAGGCGGCCAAAGAGGCGGGTATTGCGGCCCGGGTCAACCGGATTGGCAGCATGTGGACGCTCTTTTTCACTGCCACGCCGGTCACCGACCTGGATACGGCGCGGACCAGCGATACGCAGCGATTTGCTCGATTTTTCTGGGAAATGATCGATCGGGGTTTTTACTTGCCGTGTAGTCAGTTCGAGGCAGCGTTCCTGAGTTTGCCAATGACTGACAGCGAAATCCGTGCCACGGTTGCCGCTGCTCGGGAAGCGTTCCATGTCATTGCGCAGGGGTAAAAGCGAATGCCAACTCGTCGTGCGGTTTTGCTGGGCGGAATTCTCGTCGTGTTGGGAATCAGTGGCTTCTTCGCGTATCGCTCCGCTTGGGTACGATCCTGGTTTGCTCAGGATGTCGAAAACCCCGCGGAGATGGGCAAGCTTGCTAAGAAAGTGCTCGATGTCGCGTCGGTAGCGGACACGACGGTGGGGTGGTTCCAATGGCGAGGCCCAACTCGTGATGGCCGCGCACCAGCCGGGGCCTTTCGCACCGACTGGAACACAAACCCGCTCAAGCTACTCTGGTCCACCCCCTGTGGTGGCGGTTATTCGTCGTGTGCGGTCGTCGGCGACCGTCTGTATACTCAGGACCGGCAAGATACCAATGAGCGCATCATTTGCCTGGATGCCGTAACCGGCAAGTTACTCTGGGACTACCCCTATCCGGCAGATTACAGTGGAACGGATCGGACCTATGCCATTGGCCCCCGGGCCACTCCCACGGTGCAAGGGAATCAGCTCTATGCCGTGGGAGCTGCGGGGAAGTTCATTTGTCTGAAGCTGAACATCGACACTCCGCCGACGTTGCTTTGGGAGCATGATCTGCTGGCCGAATTCGATGCCCGGGTGCCTCGCTGGGGTGTTGCCTGCTCGCCGCTCATCGACGGCGAGCTGGTTGTGGTTCAGCCTGGCGGGAAGCGAGGTTCGGTTGTAGCGTTCGACAAACACACTGGGCAAGTCCGCTGGACGGCCGCTAACAACCCCGCGGGATACAGCTCGCCGGTGGCTGCCACGATCGGGGGGCAACGAATGATCTTTGCTCTGACCGGAGATGCGCTACTGGCGATTCGCGCCGCCGATGGTACCGTGACCGATCGCTACGAATGGACGACCCAGTATCAAGGCAATGTCGCCACTCCATTGGTGGTCGATGACTATGTGTTTATCTCAGCGGCCTATCGTCAGGGCTGTGCGTTGCTTCGGGCCGAGCTAGAGGAAAACGGGGTGAAATTCGTACAGGTTTATGCCCGCCGTCGGCCACCTGGGTTGCAAAATCACCATGCATCCAGCGTCTATAAGAACCGCCATCTGTTTGGCTTTGACGGGGATTCAGTTGCTTTCCTCAAGTGTGTCAATTTTGATACCGGTAAGGATGTTTGGAATGCCGAGCGAGCCGTTGCCAAGGGAAGCATAGTGTTGGCCGATCAGCACCTCATTATCCAGACCGAGCGAGGAGAACTCTGCCTGGTCGAAGCAAGCACTGAGGAGTTCACCCTCGTGGCCAAGACGCCCCGGCTACTGACTGGGAACAACAATTGGGCCACGCCCACGTTGCTGGACGGGCGACTTTACTTACGGGACGAGGAAAAGGTGGTGTGCTACGACCTTCGACCCTGAAAAGCAAACACTTCGGGGCCAACAATGCGGGGGTGCACCGGAGTTAACCCTGCAGTTTCCTGACAAGCTCGATGTGGTCTTTCCCATTGCTGGCAAGTAAACCAGCACGCTGACAAAAATCCGGAGCCTGATACTGGATGGGGTTGCCGGTTAGGTCGGTCACCCGGCCACCGGCCTCCGTCACTAGAATGTGTCCGGCGCAAATATCCCAATCATAGAACGCTTCATAAGTGTTCGCATAAACGTCCGCTTCTCCACGGGCAACCATTGCCAGCTTGACCCCCCCGGAGTAGGTCTCGACCACCTTACTCGGCTTTAAGGCTGCCACCGGCTTGGTACAGTGCCCGGGTTTAGCCCAACTTTGTACGAGTATGAGTTCGGAAAGTGGCCGCGTGGAGACTTGGCACCGTACTGTAACGGTCTCGCCTACCTTCGACCAACAACCCCCTCCGTGGGTGGCATAGGTGATACGTTCCAAGGCGGGTTCGGCCACCACACCCACCACGGGCTGGCCTTCTACCAATAGGCCAATCATGACTGAGAATTGCCCCGTCTTCTTGGCGAAGCCCCGGGTGCCGTCGATCGGATCAACAACCCAAGTCCGTCGGCCACTCTTCGATACGGCTTCAAACCCAGGAATCGATTCCTCGGCACACAACGCATCAGTGGGGAATCGCTCGTGCAGAAACTTGAGAATCAGATCTTGAGAGGCCTTATCAACGTGAGTGCTAATGCTGGCCGGTGCGTCCGGAATGGCCACGAACGTCTTGTACTCCCGACGGATGAGCTGGCTCGCTCGGTCCGCTGCTTCCAGGGCCGCCGACAATTCCGTGTCGTAGTTCATCATCACTCCTTCAGGCTCGCCGGCTCCGGGGTGGCGTCGGCCACAATCGATAGCCGCCGGTAATGCTCATTGTTCTGCCAGAGTTCCCGATGTGTTCCCGATGCTTCAATCCGGCCGTCCTTGATAAGGAAAACGCGGTCCACCTTTTGTAACGTCGAAAGCCGACTGGCCAGAAAGATGATCGTTCGCCCTTGGGAGGCTCGTTCCAGCGTATCGTCGAGTAAAGCCAGAGTATCTTCATCGGTGTGATTGCTCGGTTCCTCGATAATCAGGATGCTCGGATCGCGAAGTAGGGCACGGGCCAAAGCCAAGCGAAATTGCTCCCCTGGCTTGAGCGATCGCCCATGCTCGCCAACCACGGTTTCGTAGCCATAGGGTAATTTCTCGATGAATTGATGGGCATGAGCCAACTTTGCAGCTTCGATAATTTGTGGCAGGTTATACTGTGGGTCGCCAACCCCAATGTTATTTGCTACGGTATCGGTGAAGATCCACTCATCTTGCATGACCACGGCCACCTGGGCCCGTAACGATTCATGAGTGACCCACTTAATGTTTTTATCCTCAATGCGAATCTCGCCTGAGGTCGGATCCAGAAACCGTGGAATCAAATACACGAGAGACCGTTTCTCGATCGGGTTGGGACCGACCACGGCCACACTGGCACCCGCTGGCACGGCGAAAGTGATATTCTCCAACAAATGCCGGCCTGTCCCTGGCTCTTGAAGCGTAACACCGCGAAACTCCATCCGGGTTGTTAGTACTGGGAGATACTCGGCATCCACTGCTTCCGCAGCCTCACCCCGGCGGTCGAGGAACTCCACGATGGCATCGGCGGCTTCACGACCCCGGCGGAGGCGAACACGGGTTTCGAACCATTCCCCGATAGGAGGCGCAAGCGAAACCAACGCCACGGCCAGGACAGAAAGACCGGGTACGGTGAATTCACCGGCTAGTATCGACCGACCCGCAAGGTAAGCCAGAGCCACGCCAGCAATCAAAGCCACCGAACTGAGCAACGGACCCGATAAAGCGTAGCCCCGAAGCTTGCGCCAATGTGCACGGCCGGATTCTGCCAATTGTCGTTCCACCCGATTCTGGTTGAAGCGTTCCATCTGGTAACACTTCACTAGCCGAATTAGGCTGAGGCTTTCGGTTAGTAGAGCCAAGGCGGTCGCGGCCTGCCGGGTTCCAAATCGAGCCTCACGGCGGAAATGAGCGGCGATTTGACCGCCAATCACCCAGACCAAGGTGGCTAGGAGCAGAAAACTGACTGCTAGCCAGAAGTTGACCAACAAAATGAGTATCAACAAACCGATTACCAGAATTGGGCTACGAAACGTCGTACTTAACCAAGCGTGCACGGCTCGACCGACAGTCTCGGCCTTGTTGATGAACAGATCAACGGGTTCGCTGGGACCGCTGGTTCGTAGGGCCAGTGACCCCAGGCGGAATGTGTGGAGATAGATTGCCCGGCGCAGCCGGGTGACGATATCCAAAGTCGCAGCTGCTGCCAAATAAGTGAGAGCGTTGACCAGTACTCCCCGCACAGCAGCAATACCAAAGGCCATGAAAAAAAGGCCAGTTAGATACGTCAAGTTGGCACTGCCGCTCTGCCCGGGTCGCCACATCCAGCCATTCCAAGATGCAATCCACCCCACCAGCTGACCTGTCCAGCGATTGCGTTCACGGGCCACCAGGCTGAGGATGCCCAAGCGAGGGGGTTCCTCACGCTCACCAACAGGATTGGTCGGTAGATAAGCTGCAGCGGCTTCGGGTCCCACGCGATCACGAAGAGCGAGAGAGATTCCGGCTCGCCAACGCAGTTCCCACTCGGTAGCAGTGGGTGGTGGTTGGAGTTGCCCATCGGCTGCAACGCGTTTCACTAATGGTTCGAACGTGGACAGTCGCTGAGCCGCTTCCACTCGTTCAGTCTCCGTCCGTGCAGCCCATTCGTCGGCAAACTCGCGTTGTCGGGCGGCTGTAAGCTGATTGAAAGCCGGAATTTGACCCCGATAAACCAACAAATCCACGAACAAGTAGAGAAGTAGTAGCAAGACGAGGTAGGTGAGGGCCGTCCCAATCGAACTGATTAACGCCCCCCATTTTTCAACGGGTGCTTTTAGGAAATCCCGGTACAGTCGGTCGAATGCGCTGGTGTCCACAGGTGCCTCGAAGTGCAGGGCCCGACGGCAATTGGGAACCATAGCCTCGCTAAGGCTGTCGAGCTAAACCAAGCGTATCAAACTGCCTGCTAGTGGGAACAGTGGAATCGGACCAACCTGAGTCAGGCGATTGAGCGCTGAGCCGGTGTAATTGGACCGTATGGCGACCCGTTTTCCAATCGCCGTCAGTGTATGAGAATTAAGCTAAATCGCGATCTTCGAAGAGCAACAGCCCAACTAATAGCGCGATGGCCGTGTAGATGATCGAATACCCGAACACAGTGAGGACATACGTACCGAATTGCCACAAGTCCAATGGGCTTTCGCGAATAATCGCTGGGCCCATGTTATAAAATTCCAAGGCCGGCAAAAGAACATCGAATAACTTACCAAGGAATCCGATCAACCCAACGCCAACTCCACCGCCTGGGGTTGAACTGGTTACAGCGACAACCACTGGGGCCAAGTGCCCCAAGAAATACACCATCAGACACAACACCAAATTCACGATAAATGACAACCGCGTGGCCAGTGCCGAAGCAATGGCTACCAGAATCATGACCTGGCCAAAACCCAGCATTACACCGAGGGTGTGAGCAAACGCATCTGAAAACCACCAACCTGCTCCACGGGCAATAGCCTGACCCGGGTTGCTGGGAACAATTTTCTCGAACACGGGTACAATGGTCCGCTGGGCCTGGAACGTCATCGGATCCACGACCTTGTCGGTTGGGGTTCCGAGTGGGTCTGCTGGGTCTGGGGTATTGTTGATCTGGTCGAACTCCCGCATGGCGCGAAGGGCAAAACTCAGATTCCAACTCACGATCAACGACAGGATCAGGCATGCCATCAGGATGCCGAGGAATTTACCGATTAGAAATTGCCGCCGGTTCACGGGCTTACTCATGAGCGTGACGGCGGTGCGGCCCTCAATTTCCTCGCTAATCGACATGCTCGCTGCCAGGACGCCAAACAGGACCGCGGCCAACATCACCACGTCGAAGCCAATCTGCTTCATCATCTTATAGTCGTCACCAAACGTGAAGTAGGGAATGACGACTGATAACCAGGTAGCCACAATGGCAGCGAGGGTGATTAACCAGAACATGGGCTGACGGCACCCCTCGCGATAGGCGGCATAGGCCACCGCTCCGCCTTTGGGCCAAATCCCCACAACGATGTAAGGCAGTAGCAAAAAAAGGTCGATGAGTAACTGAAGGTGCAGGATGGCTCCATAGACGTAACGACCATACCAGACGAGGTTTTGCGAATCACTTTTGTAACCCATGAAAGCGGCCATGGCGATGCCCGCTGCCAGCAATCCGCCGAGGACATAGCCCAGTGCACTGCCGCTGGTGATCGTCGCGCGGAAACCTTTGGGATCGACCGCATAGAGCCAGGGCAGGGCGGCCAAGAACTGGATCAAGGCCAGGAATACGCCGGCAATCAGAATTTGCGGGTCCGAAAGCGAGGAAAACATATGCCAAGTCCGCGGTTGAATGCGAGTCAGACCGGAATGTCATCTGCCACTACGTTCTAAAAACATAGTTGGTTCGCTTACTCGGGAATGATCTAGGTTCTTCATTTAATGTTGACCAGTATCAGTCATTCCATTGTGAAACGCTGAGGAAGGCCCGGGTGACTGGCCTTCCTAACCTCATCAGTTAGCGCCTGAGCAGTTCGGTGCCCAACTCTTTTGCCTTTATGATGGCTTCGGCTAACCTGGCCGCGTCCTTTCCACCTGCTTGGGCCATCTCAGGCTTGCCACCTCCACTACCGCCGACCACTGCAGCCACTTGTTTAATGATGTCACTCGCTTTCAGCCCCTTCTTCACTAAATCGGTTGTCAAAGCAGCAATCAGCGGTACCTTGCCTTCCTCCTCCGTCCAGCCAAAGACAATGAAAGCGGAACCACACTTTTGCCGGATTCGATCAATCTGTGAGCGCACCGCATCGGTATTACTGCCATGTGGCAATTGCCCAATAATCAGCTTCGCGCCGTTTACAGAGGGTGCGGTCTCGATCAGTTTGTCCACGAGACTGGCCAAATTGGCAGCCTCAGCCTTTTTCAACTGCTCCTGGAGCCGTTTATACTGCTCTTGAAGGGCCTCGACACGCCCTGGCAACTCCTCGGGCTTGCACTGGAATTTACTGGTCAGTTCGTCCACAATCGTACTGCGAGCCTGGGCCTCGGCATAAGCCGAACGACCCGTCACTGCTGTGATTCGACGAATCCCCTTAGCCACCGGTTCCTGACTAATGATCTTGAAATAACCCAGAAAGCCTGTGCGGGGCATGTGAGTTCCACCACAGAATTCCACGGACGTATCCAGGTTGATCTTGTCCGGATTATCCGTTCCGATCATTACAACCCGAACCGGATCGGGATACTTTTCCCCAAATATGGCGCGAACACCGGGAAGCTGCCTTGCCTGGTTCAAGGGCATTGTCACCGCCGTCACGATCTGGTTGAGCCCAATCGCACTGTTGACTCGCCGTTCGATTTCCTGAAGTTCTTGCGATGATAAGGGTTTGTCATGACTGAAGTCGAATCGGGTCTTGTACTCGTCCACCAAAGAACCTTTCTGCTCGACATGACTGCCGAGCACCTGACGCAAGGCTAGATTGAGCAAGTGGGTGGCCGTGTGATTCCGCATGATGTCGATTCGCCGATTGGTTGTCTGCAAGCCTTCCACGAGATCGCCGACCGCCAACTCGCCATCGTGCAGGGTACCGATGTGCAGAACGGTGTCTCCCAATCGTTGGGTGTCGGTCACCTCGAAGTCGGCACCGGAAGCGGATCGGATGGTTCCGGTATCGCCGACCTGCCCACCTTGCTCCCCGTAGAAATTCGTGCGGTCAAGAAGCAAGGCTACGGATTCGCCAGCCGTCAGCTTACCACTGGTAATAACCTCATTCTCCTTGATCCATCCCAGCACCCGTGCCTGCACGGGTTCCGCGAGATACTTCGGGGAATCGTCGGTTGGCGGCAACTCACCTTTGACTGCGGTCACCGCGAACTTTTTCCCACCGCGGCGGGCCAGCTCTTGCGCCTCTTCCATGGCTTTTTCGTAGCCTGCCACATCGACAGTTAGGGGTGGGTTTTGTTCCGCAGCCATTTGCTGGGTTATGTCGATCAGCACACCATAGGTGTCATGGAGTTTGAAGGCCTCCTCGCCGCTGATAACGGTGCGGCCCTCTCGACGCATATCGGCCACCAGTTTCGTGAAGAGTTTGATGCCGCGCTTGAGGGTGCGCAGAAAGCCTTCCTCTTCGGCATAAATCTGGTCGCGGACTTTCTGAGGATTTTTTCGCAGTTCTGGGAAAACATCCCCCATGTGCTCCACCACGACCGGCACGAGTCGATGGAGGAATGGTTCCTCGGTGCCCGTACCGAGCACCTGTACGCCATAACGCTCTGCTCGACGCAAAATCCGGCGCAGCACATAGTCCCGGCCGACATTGCCGATACTGGCCCCGTCGGTGAGGGCAAAGGTCAGAGTGCGAATGTGGTCAGCAATGACCCGGTAGGCCGTGTCCTTTAGATCATCCAGCTTGCCCGTGTACGGCTCCGCCCCCGTCACCTTTTGAATGGCTGTGAATATGGGAGTGAACACATCCGTATCGTAGTTGCTCGACTTGCCCTGCAAAACCTTGGTAATTCGCTCAAAACCCATTCCGGTATCGACGTGCTTGGCCGGTAGTGGCGTGAGGCTCTGATCCTCGTTGCGATTAAACTGAATGAAAACGAGGTTCCAAATCTCAATCACCTGATCCGTGCCTGCGTTCACGAGCGAACCACCACTGCGATCGGATGTGCTATCGTAGTGGATCTCCGTGCAGGGGCCGCAGGGACCCGTGTTCCCCATTTCCCAGAAATTGTCCTTCTTGTTGCCCAAATGAATGTGATCATCGGCCACACCAACGGCGCGCCAGAACCTGGCCGCCTCATCGTCGCGTGGAATCCCCGCTTCGGGATCTCCTTCGAAGACCGTCACATGCAATCGAGTGGGGTCAATCTGCCAAACTCCAGTCAGCAATTCCCAAGCCCACTCGATCGCCTCCTTTTTGAAATAGTCGCCAAAGCTCCAGTTCCCGAGCATCTCAAAGAATGTGTGGTGGTAAGTGTCCTTACCAACGTCGTCCAAGTCGTTGTGCTTGCCGCCAGCCCGAATGCACTTCTGAGTATTCGCCACCCGCGGATAAGGGGGCTTTTCGGTCCCAAGGAAGTACGGCTTGAATTGGTTCATGCCGGCGTTGGTGAATAGCAGCGTCGGATCGTTGAGTGGCACGACCGGAGACGAGGGTACAAACTGGTGCCCGTGCTTCTTGCAAAAAAAGTCAATGAACTGTTGACGAATCTGAGTCGAGGAAAGCATGGAGGATTCCAGGATAGCAACGGCGTTGGGGCCAGCCCCGAGCCGGATCAGGTCGCGCAACGACTCCTAAATGTTAGACACGAAAAACGAGCGAAAGTTCAAGAGGAGGCGATGCTTGTTACACTAGAGAATCACTTAACTCGTAAATTATGAGAAAAAAAGGAGTTGTGAGAAAATGATGAGTAATATATATTCAAAGAGGTCAATATTCATTTCATTTGGTTCGAGGTGGAACGATGGTGGCCCCACAGCAAATCTTGGCCGAAGTCCGCCGGACGCCGTTTCAACCGTTTCGCTTGGTGCTAGCCGATGGTGCCAAGTATAACATTCGCCATCCCGATCAGTGTATGCCCATGAAAAAGTCGCTCGTGATCGGCGAAGTTCCGGATCACGACGGATTCGTGGAATGGACGATTAACATCAATTACTGGAACGTATTGCGAATCGAAAAGGATGGCGCGGCTCACGCAGCCTCTGCTTGATTCTCCGCGTGATTCACTGTCGACAAGCTGCGTACACCTCCCGCAAGGGAATCTGATGTTCCCGTGCGATTCGGGCACACTCCTCATATTCGGGCGTCAGCACGGCAAACCCATCGGTTCGCCATCCTCGCTTGGCCCGAATTGGACCCCAAGGCGTGTCGATCGTGACCATCTCACGTTGAAGCTTCGACCGTTGCCGCGTACTGCGGCGGATACCAAACGTGGCCGTTTCTCGAAAGAGAATCGCCTCCATCGCTTGCACCGTTGCTGGTTCACAGATCACCGAGAGTAGCACACCTGTGCGATTCTTCTTCATGTGAATAGGAATGGTGAACACGTCGAGCGCACCGGCCATGAAGAGCTGTTCGAAGCAATAACCAACGAGTTCGGGGGCAGCGTCATCGAGGTTGGTTTCCAGTACGACGACGGTATCGGTTTCCGGGTTTTCGCTGGGCTGTCCGGGGTGGGTTTCGCCAATCCAAAGCCGAAGAATGTTGGGTCGATTAAGGAAATCCTTGGTTCCAGCCCCGTGGCCGACTCGTTCCACGGTCATGGCTGGCGAGGCGGTGTACTCGCTGACCAGTGTTGTGAGGATGGCCGCGCCGGTCGGTGTGGTCAGCTCGAATTCTACCGTCGACGGAGCGATGGGTACACCGGTGAGCAGTTGCAAGGTGCCGGGGGTTGGAATTGGCATGAAACCGTGGGCCCCTTTCACTGTACCAATTCCCGTGGGCACGGGTGAACTCGTGAACGTTTCGACACCGAGCAGGCTAAGCCCGACTACCGACCCCACGATATCGGCGATGCTATCAATCGCACCGACTTCATGGAAATGAACCCGTTCAATTGGCATGCCATGGGCAGTAGCCTCGGCTGCCGCGAGCCTCCTGAAGATAGCTAAGGCCAGATCGTGTTGGGCGCGAGTCAGAGCGGCCCGGTTCAGGATCGCCTCGATGTCCGGAAGAAACCGATACTCCTCTTGATCAGTAGCGTGAATGGTGGCCTTGGTCGCAGCAAACCCACAGCGTTTGACCCGTTCGATCTCCAACGTGAGGGGCAAGCCGAGTGAATTCAAGGCCGCCTGGATTGCTTCAGCAGGAACTCCGGCGTCGAGTACAGCACCGAGGACCATGTCTCCACTGATCCCGCTCCAGCAGTCAAAGTGTGCGACTCGCATCGCTTAACTTCCCAAACGGCAACGGGGTCACGGATGGGCCGTGACCCCGTGGAATTCGTCTGTGCCCGGGACAGGACTTGAACCTGCACGGGATTGCTCCCGCCAGCCCCTCAAGCTGGTGCGTCTGCCAATTCCGCCACCCGGGCGCGGCTAAGGAATTATCGCGAGCGATCGATATGATTCAAGAGGCTTTTCCGTCCAACACGACGGACGATCGCAGTTCCCATCCCAAGCCCGACGGCAGCTAAGCCCAAAATCGATCCAGGTTCTGGGACGGGGACCAACTCCCACGTGCCCGAAAAGCTGGTTGCAATGAACCAAGCACCACTCTGATACCCGGTAAACTGCACGGTGTTCAAAAAGCTGGTGTAAGTCGCATTTGGGTCGCCCGTCACGTTCGCTACCAAGATGCGACCTGCGGTGCCGGGCGTGTAGGGGCTGCCGCTCCATCCGGTAACTGTCAGAGCGCCATTTAGCGTTTCGTCATGAAAACCGGAAAAAGTCAGTGCATAGGTGCTATTCGCGCTTGCAGAGGGCGTCAATTCAATCACGGAGTTTGCCGTCAGCTCGAACTTGCCCACGGTGTCGTTGACTCCGACGCTCTGCCCGACTCGTAACTTTCCTCCCTCCAAGGTGACGACGCCGCTTTCAGGCATTTGGTCCTCGGCACCGATGAGCAAAGTTCCACCGGCGATTGTGACGCTACCGGCAAAGGCATGTTGTTGAGGGGTTTTGTTGAGCAAAAGAACGCCCGCAGTCACGGTCGTGAGTCCGGTGTAGGTGTTGGCCGTGGTACCCGTTAGCTCGAGCGTGAATGAGCCGGCTTTGGTCAAGGTTCCATTACCGCTGATTGTCCCACCCAAAGTCACCCGCCCACTGCCCGTGCCATCTACGGTCAACCCACTCCAACCACCTCCGGGTGCTCCGGTCGTGTTGGTAATCTGCAAGTTGATGTTGATTACGAAAGCCCCAGAGTTTTGCTGTACGATCTTGGGGGTCAACACGCTGCTGGTGCCATCGCTATTCACACCGAAAATCAAGGTTCCGGTTGGGGTGTTGCTGCTGTTGATAATGCTATTGGTAGCTGTCGAAGAGCTGTTCAGATTCAGTCGAGAAATCCGGATATCGCCTAGATCGTTTTGTGATGTGTAGGATGTGGAACCGGTGCCCCCGAAGTTGAGAACGATGTTTGAAGTCACCTGACCGTAGGGCGGTAAAACGGGTGCTTGATCCGGATAGGCATATGAGTTGTAGCTTTGGAAACCGGTGTAAACAATGCCCTGATCGGTTCGCCATTTACTACTATTCAGGGAGAAGGTTTCGTTACCGGGGCTTCCCGTCACACCGTCTTTCCAGTTCCCATTTCCATTTGCCCAGTTATAAACGTTCCAGCCAATGTCCATGAGCATGGCGATCTCGTAGTTGCGAAACCGACGTACCGTGTTTGGCCCAATGCTGGGATTCATCACCGCACCCACTTCGGCGTTATCGTTCACGTGACTGGTACTCGAACCCGGTTGGTAAGTCGAAGGTGCGTAAAGCGGTGCCGGACCCCCATAGACTTCGCGAGTGTATTGCCCCCCAAAGAATAGCCCTGTTGTCGGGTTATTTTCGTTCGTCAGTGTGTTGGCTAGTCCGGTAAAGGAACCAAAATTCGGGCTGTTGATATCGGTATTGAACAAGCTTCCACCCGTGCCGTTTCCTCGCTGCAGGTACCGGTCGAATCCACTGTAAATGTCCGGTGTGCCGACCGTTTGTTGGTTCAGCCCTCGACCCTGTGCGTTTGTGAATGAAAGAAACCCCAGGCCATGGGTGATTTCATGGATTGCGACCGTGACCATATCGAATGAATTGCTGCTGGTGAACTGATTGGCGTAGTTCCAGGAGTAGCCAAAGTTGAATTTTCCACCAGCGTCCTCACCAGAGAACGGCCGAATGTTTGTTCGCGCTGCCTGGTAAATTCCACCATTTTGGAAAGTGCCATTTCCGTTCGTGATCTGATCAGGGCCAAAACTGGCCAAAGTCCCATTTTGTGAATTGTCTGACAGTTCGAAGAGCAAATTAACCGTGCCACGGCCATCCAGCACCGTGTTCAGGTATTGGGTTGCAACTGTCACTGAATCCCGCCGAAGTTGGCCGAGAGACACGCCATTGACCAAGGTTGGATCGTTGAAACCGAAGTTTGAGCCGTTAATGACATCCTGATAGGTCACTTTCCAATTAATCTGAGCGATACCCGACGCACTGAAAAACAAGATCGCGGACAATACGATGCAAATCCGAACACCTTGTCGAAACATATACCCACCAATTCCGAGCGATTTATGGAGTTTGGGGCGAGTTAGCCACCGAACAGATGAATGAGACGTGAGAATAGTCAAATTGCCAATGACACGCCAGTACAAAGTCCCCCTCTCGTTCAATTTCAACACAGAGCTGAATTCAGTGACATTCAATCGAGCCCGAGTCACGAAAAAAACCTCAGGCAAATCCCACCCGGTGTTGGACGGATCATTCTTCTTGCACAAAGTCCAAAATCGCATTTGCCATGGGTCCTGGATGCGTGAAGTGGGGGTAGTGGCCGCAGCCGGGTATCTCCACCCGGTGGACATTGGGTAAGCGGGCCAGTAGTTCCTCCCAGCATGAACGCGGCACAAGCCGGTCCTGATCCGAAGTGAGCAGCAAAATGGGCGTCCGTATCGTTGGCAAGAGACTGCTGAGGTCGGTACGGTCGATCAGTATGGACCGCAGCGAGGAAGCCCTAATGGGGGTCGCCCCACCACATTCGATCGTGAATTCGGTCACTGGCCGGGGGGTGCTTGTCAGTGCAGGGGGTTCTACCTTTTGCATCACCCAACGGTAAATCGCCGGCCAATCCCCAAAGAAACCGGGCCAAAATCGACTCAGATGGGCCAAAGCCCGCTGAAACCGATTTAGCGGCCGTCGTGCAAAGCCATTCTCCAGGATACCATGGGTCCATCGCTCGGGAGAGCTTGCTAACGACGCCAACGCGATCAACGACCCGAAGGACGAACCCAGCACCGCCACCCGCTGATGCCCCAAGTGATCTAGCAAATTGACCAGATCGGCAGTGTAGTCGGGCAGAGTGTAGTGAAGCAGATCAGCGCCGTCGCTGCAGCCGTTGGGCAACTCGTAGCCGATGCAGGTGAACCGCTCAATCAGACGGTGCATGACCATGACAAAAGCTCGACCCGTGTCGGCCATGCCATGGATGAAGATGAGTGGTGGTCCGTGACCCCAGGTAAAATACCGCATGCGGTAACGAGGTGTGTTGAGGACACCCTGGCGAGCCTGTTGGCGAAACGCAACTCGCGCGGCGTGGAGCTCTCCGGTGCTGACAATAGCTTTAGGTGCCATAAAACGCCGCCGCTGCAAAGCTGACACTTTCGTGGCCATTGGGTTCCACGTATTGCTGGTAATGCAGAACTTTACCTGTTCTCGGCTGGGTTGCTGCCAAGGTCAGCCACGTGGGAGAGAGACCGCAAATCCGGCGGACATTCTTTTCGGCGGCAATCAGGTTGAAGTAAGCCTCGGGGTCGGCCTCCCCAAGAGCCTTAAGTAATTCGTCATCCTTGGCTCTGCTCTCATCGAGCCACGGCCCGGCCGCCATGCGGCGATCGTTAAACTTGGGACCGATATGTGCCAAATCGCCACTGATCAGGTAACACACTTCCTCGGAACAGCCCGCTTCGGCTGTTCGCAATGCCTGCACCATCCGATTGATGTCCTCAACAGACTGCGGGCTGATTTGATGATGAATACAGTCGCCAAACGAACCAACCAACAGCGGGACAATCCGGAACGGCCGATCCTCCAGTAAATACCTCAAAACCACAACTTCCAGTTCAATGGAATGCTCCGGCACATGAGCGGCGGGATCATCGAACAGGCCTGGGCCGTAGGCGTTCTCCAGCCGGGTCACATAGTCCTGATCCGTCTCAACGAGCCCCAATGGAGTATCGAAGTGTTGACGGGTCAGGCTGAACCGATGCCCGGAGTAATGGGAGGTCGCGATGATAACGAAGACCCGGGCTGATGTGTTTTGAATGAGTTCGGCAAACCCATGCCCATAGGTGATATTTCCCCGGCCATAATCCATGTGCGGTACCAACACCGCACGAAGGTTACTCGCCGAGCGGCGAACCGGCTCCGGCTTGCCCGGGCCGCCAGGAGCGGTGAAGAGCTGGGCCAGTTGTGAGCGGAGCTCTTGGGGGTCACCCGAATAGCTGCCAATACAGGCTGGCGGGCGGATCGGGGCTTCGAAAACGGCTCGCAGCCGAGGCGATTCCAGGAGTAGCGCCTCGTCCAAAGCGGCGGCCAGCCCCAGCAACGCATCAAGTGGTACTTGAACTTGGGGGTACTCGCGCATCACTTCGGCACGAATTTCACTGAGCGTCCGCTCGCCATCGAATCGCTTGGCCAATTCGACTGCTAGTAACGACATCACTACCGGTTGGCCGATCCGACGCGGATCGTACAGGATGAGCTGATCCTCGCTATGAGGATTTGCTTCCAGGTAGGCGCGCAGGATCGGTCGGCAGTTGGGTGTCGGTGGACTTTGCATATAGGAATTGTTTCCGCGCCGCAGTCGTTGGTCAAGGCGCGCGGTAAAGACGTAACACAACGTAACGGCACCAGTTGCTGAGTGCCGGTACCAAGGCCAGCAGTTGCGAGTCGATTCGGTCTAACCAGCGACAGACGGAGGGCCGAACTCCCAATCGGCGGATCATACCCAGGAATTGAAAGCCTTGCAGTTCAAGTTGAGGAAAGAGTTTCAGCAACGGCGCCAGATCCGTTTGGACCAGTGGTACCTCATCCGGGGTTCGGTTTTTGGCCGGGTAGGGCAAATGGCGTCGAGCAAACTGCAAGAACGGATTACCGCCCCACGGCTCACAGAACACAGCACGGCCGCCCGGCTTCAATATGCGGTAGAGTTCACGCCCGGCGTGTGCCAGGTCAAGATGGTGCAAAATGGCATTGCCCCAGACCACGTCGAACGAGCCGGAGGGGAAGGGCAAGTGCTCACCGTTGGCCGTCACACAGCTGACGGTCACGTTGTTCGCGATGGCTCGTCGTTGCGTTTCGAGGACATAACCGGGCGACAGGTCGAATGCCGTAACCGTCGCACCGGCTCGCGCCATGACCACGGCGGCCATACCGTGGCCGCAGCCATAATCCAGTGCCACTCGCCCGCGCAGATCGCCAAGCCAGTTGAACGCAGGCCGCACCCAGGTTTCATGGTCGAGATACGTTTCGTCACAGAAAACCAATTGGGCCTGCCCAGTGCGGAAGGAGTTGGCCCGCTCGGCAGCCTGTTCATCATGAAACTGTCGTTCGGTGGTGAGGCGATCCGTCGCTGGCATGGTTCATTCCATCGTCCTTTTCCGCTCTGAGAAGCGGTTGTCTCAACATACCCCACCTGTCTTGTGACGTGCCAGCCGACCTGAACACCGGGAAACCGCTCCCCATGGGGCGGGTGTCCTTGACCCTGCCCCTCGCCTAAAACAACTGAATCCGTTCATAACCCCCCAATGGATTCCAACTGTGCCCGACGATAATCAGGATCTTACCGAAGCCCGTTTGGAGAAGTTAAGAGCAATCGAAGCCCTGGGCATCGACCCGTGGGGGCATCGCTTCGATGACACCACGCCCATCGGCATGATTCGCCAATTGCCAGCCGATCCGTTTGATGAAACCAAGCCCGGGCCCCAGGTGCGGACCGCCGGTCGGGTGATGCGTTACCGGACTGCCGGTAAACTGCTGTTCGTTGAAATCCAAGATCAGACCGGCCGTATTCAGCTCATGATTCGGGTCAACAAGATTACCGAAACCGAGTGGAAAGTCGCGCAATTGCTCAATTTGGGCGACTTGATCGGCGTGGATGGCGAGTTTGGCAAAACGAAGACGGGCGAACTCACCATTCAGGTGCAGAAACTCACCTTTCTGACCAAGAGCCTGGAACCCCACCCGAAGGACGTATTTGGCATGGGCGATATCGAGTACCGACTGCGGCATCGGTACCTCGATATGATTTACACCCCCGATACGTTGCGGCGGGCCCACCAACGGGTCAAGATTATTCGCACCATCCGTAACCATCTCGATAGCCTGGGCTACATGGAAGTGGAAACCCCCACGTTACATGCAATAGCCGGCGGAGCGGCGGCACGGCCATTCCAGACTCATCACAACGCCCTCAACATTGACCTGTACCTACGCATCGCTTTGGAACTGCCGCTGAAACGCTTGTTGGTCGGCGGCATTGAAAAGGTTTACGAAATTGGTCGGGTGTTCCGCAACGAGGGCATCAGCCCCAAGCATAATCCCGAATTCACGATGCTCGAGCTTTATCATGCTTACGGCGATTACCAAACCATGATGGACGTGACCGAAGGCGTGATTGTGGCTTGCGTCGATGCGCTCTACAGCGATCGCACGATCACCTATGGCGATAAAACCGTCAACTTTACCCCGCCGTGGCAACGGGTCCGGTACGCCGATTTGTTCCAGGAGCATGTCGGCTGTGACATGTTCGACGAGGTGAAGGTGCTGGCTGCCGCCCGCGCTGAGGAGATTCCCACCGAGATTGAACTGACCAAGGGCGGACCCAAGGTGCCTGTGGCCCACGATGTATTAGTGCACGAACTGTTTGAAGATCTCGTTGAGGAGAAATTGGTTGGGCCGGTCTTTGTCTACGATTATCCTGCTGCGTTGTGCCCTTTAACCAAACGAAAGCGCACCGATCCCCGCATTGCTGAGCGATTTGAGCTGTATGTCCACGGGATGGAATTGGCCAATGCGTATACTGAGTTAAACGATCCAGTTACTCAGGAAGCGACCTTCCGCCAACAGCTCGCGGGGCTTTCCGAAGAGGACTCGATGGCCAAGATGGATGCCGACTTTGTCAAGGCCTTACGTTACGGTATGCCCCCCGCTGGCGGACTCGGAATTGGCATCGACCGCTTGGTCATGCTGTTGACGAACACGCAGACCATTCGTGATGTCATTCTCTTCCCATTGCTTCGGCCAGAGCCGAAAGCTTAGCCGCGGGGAGTGCTTGTCGGCCGCGTATGGCTTCCTGACTGATAGTCGCATGAACGGCAGTAACCCCACCTGGTTGCCACGGAGTGCGAGGTGGGGTTACTTGGCGATTGGTGACCAAACCGATACCCGCTTGCTGAGCTCAGTTCTCCACTTTGACCAGAAAATCCCGGATTGCCTCGCGAACGGTCCGTACTGCCCGCCAGTACACACCAATCAGTAATAACCAGCCGAGCATCACAGCAGCCTGTTCATAGAGCTTCCAGTCTTCGGTGAAGTCCTGCTCTTTCGGTCGCAACTCCGTGTTATACAAGGGCCAGGCAATCGTTGGGATCAGGGCAGTCAGCCCGAAGACGAATCCGACCAAACCAACCGCCCGGGCTGCTCGGGGTCGCTTCAGTGCCACACCGCTTGTGGCCAGACCAGTGAGGAACCAGAACTCGGCCAAGCTCGCGGTGACGATGAACCCCAGACCAGCATAATAGTACCAGTCCTTGAAGTTGAGCCAATCCGGGCTGCACAGAGCCGCGGTGACCAATCCCGTCAGCGCCAGGAGCGAAAACACCCCACTCCACAGGAATAGCCCCCGTGCCCCACTATTGGGTGGCGCAGCCCCTGCCGTTATGCGGCCAAATGTGACAAATAGGAGCCCCAGAACCACCGGTATGGCATAAAGTGCGACGTTGAGCTGATCGATCTTGGTCATTGGGATGGAATTAGGATCGTCGGAATTAACATACGGTGGAATCTCGATCCACCCTTTACCCGTGGGCAACTCGCCACCGTATTCGGGGATTCGGGTGTAGACGACTTTGCCAAACCCCACGAATCCCGGAATTGTCAGAAAGAACAACCCCAGAAGAACCCAGCACAGACCGGCCCGGGCTTTTGCCCAAGCGGGAGCTGCAAGCTGTTCTGGGGTTTTGGCGGTGGCTGCGGCCCCAGTCATAAAGCTGTTTCTCCCTTTGCTAAGTCGTGGTGAAGAAACTGGTGGCGGCGCAGAAAAAGCGGAAGCCGGTGGCGGTGGAGCTGGCGTATCACGGAGTGGCGTTTGCTCCCCCGATGGAGCAGCGGATCCACTTGAAGCCCAACTGCTGGAAGGCGGTAGTGCACTGTCACCTGGATTGTCACTTGCTTCGGATCGTGGTGGCGCTACGGGAAGCGAACCAGACCCTGGCCCCCGACTGCTTGGGTAGCTGGTGCTGCCGGACGGCGATGGGGTGCTCGTCGAGGCGACTGACGCCTCCCCTGCCAGCGGAACCGTGACCGCGGCTCCACAGTATGGGCATTTCACGCGTTTGCCGGCAGACTCATCCCGTGCCCGGAACCGTTTTTCACAGGCCGGACAGCTTAATGTGATCGGCATAGTTGATTCACCTTGGCGAATCCGCATTGTGTGCGGCAAGTGGTACACCCGGGCGGCTTGAGTTTTCCGCCGGTTGCGGACATGGTAAACCAGTCAACCCCGTTGAGAAACCCCGAGCTGAGAAAATGGCAAAAAGCGGTGCGGCAGGAAGCGGCAATCTCCGAACTCATCAATTTTTCTTAAAAGCGGGGGCGGGGGCGTTGCCAATTGGGATCGTATTCCAATGAGAACAGCTGTTGAATCAACTCGGCTTTGTTCGGTGCATCGGAACTCAGCACGCGGATCGCGGCGACTAGCTTTTCCATCCGGGCATCGGACTCTACGCTGCGGGTAGCGTCGTTCCCCCGTGCAATCCGGTCTAAAATCGCGGCCAAGTCGAGCAGGCGAGAACGAGCTTCGAGGAAGAAGTGATCCAGGACGCGATCGGCAGGTAACGGTGTCATGGTGTTATGAGAATCGAGGGTCAACAGCAAATAGACAATCTTAAAGGTGGAATGGTTGTTATGTCGGAGTAAATTTCAGCTTCACTTCAAGGGGTACCAATTCATTCAGACTACCCGAACGGAACCCCATCAGGTCGAGGGTCACGAATTTGAAGCCAAGCCGCCGCAATTCGGTAGTTAGTTCGCTGCGAACGGGCTCGGCTGCAAGTTTGGAAATGGAACTTGCTGGCACCTCGAGTCGGGCAAGATCGCCTTCATGATACCGAACTCGGCACTCTCGGATACCCAATCGCCGCAGCACCTCCTCGGCAGCTTCGATCCGCGCCACCCGTTCCGGCGTGACGGCCAAGCCCGGTGACAGCCGACTGGACAGACAGGGGGCAGCTGGTTTATCCCATGTGGGCAATCCCCACTCGCGGGCCAGAATTCGCACATCTGCCTTGCTGAATCCGGCTTCCTGCAAGGGGTGTCGTATCGAGTGTTCGGCTGCTGCAATCAACCCGGGGCGATAATCTCCCAAGTCGTCCCGATTTGCTCCACTCACAATTACAGCGGCTCCCAGTTCAGGGAGCAATCGTTTAATGACAGAGTACAGCTCCGTTTTACAAAAGTAGCAACGGCTACCATCGTTCTTGAGGTAATCGGAGTTATCAAATTCTGCAGTGGGCACCACGATGTGGCGGATGCCAATTAACTCGGCCAGTCGGCGAGCCTCCGCTAATTCGGATCGGGGAACACTGGGACTATCGGCCGTTACTGCCACAGCCTGCTTGCCGAGGGCCAGCTGGGCCGCCTTGGCAACTACGGTACTGTCAATGCCACCACTAAAGGCAACGGCCACACCAGAGAAGCTGCCGAGGATGGTCAGCAACTGATCACGGCGGGCTATGAGTTCAGGGGCAAGTGTTGCAGATGCGATCATGGCATCATTGTACTGGCAGCGGACCCTTGAATCATCTCCACAGCCAATGGACCGACGGTCAGTACGGGGCAGGGGGCATCGCGAATGATTCGTTCGGCAAGGCTACCAAGCAACAGATGTGAAAGACCATGCCGACCGTGGGTACCCACACAGAGCAAATCGGCTTTTAAGTCGGCTGCTGCTGCAAGAATCTCCGGTACGGGTGACCCGACTCGCACCTCAACTTTTGGATGGAGTGACTCGAGCTTTTCCGCCGCCACGAGACGCGACAGATTCTCTTTAGCATCGGCCAGGAACTTGCTCAACTCCGTCGTGGGAACCGGCGCTGGCATCACGGCATCGGGCAGTATGAGCGCTGCATCGGGCACCACATTGAGCAGAATCAATTCAGCACCGAAGGCCTCGGCCATACGGGCACCGTAGCGGACCGCGGGGGTCGAACTGTCGCCGAAATCGGTGGGCACGAGGATGCGGCGAATGCGAATCATGGTGTCCCTCCATTTAACCAGTTTCATTCTAACCAACTTCACCTCGCGTTCGCACGTGATATCGCTGCCGAATTTCTCGCGTCAGCGCTCCCTCAACTCCGCTGCCAATGTCGTGGTTATCAACACGGATAATCGCAATCACTCCACAGGAGGTCCCCGCAAGAAACGCCTCATCCGCTCCTAAAAGACTCGTTCGATCTCGTGGCCCATCCGATATCGTCCTACCCAGCTCCTTCAATAGATCACGACAAATCTCCGCTGTGCTATCGGGGAGGTGGTTGGCCATGATCCACGTATCCCCTTTGGACCAAAAAAGCGTGCCCTCCGTTGCCCCGATCAGTTCCCGGTCGTGGTTGAGAAGGAGGGCATCTAAACAACCGTTTCTCAAAGCGTGGCGTCGGGCATTCACTAAATACAGTTGCCCCAACGTGGCGATCCGGGAAACCGGAAGGAACGTGTCAATCGGATCCGGGAACGTCACCACGTGTAACCCGTGGCCCGCCAAAGGTGCGGGGAATGGCTGGTATTCTTCAGCAATAATGATGATCTGCGAGTCAAGTTTGCGTGGGTCGGGGCCAATTGTACCAAGCCCCCGAGTGACAATGACACGAACGTAGCCATCCGTGCGATGGTTGGCTAGCACGGTCGCATCAATCGCCGTGATCAGATCCGATGCCGGTACGGGAATCGGTATTGCCAATAGTGTCGCGGCGTTCACCAAATTCTGGACTTGCATTTCGGCTTGGAACAACCGCCCGCCGAAGACACGTAGCCCGATCCAAACCCCATCGCCATAAAGGAAACCGTGATCAAATGGGCTGATGCAGGCCTCGGACTTGTCGATGAGTTGGCCATTAATCCAAAGCAGGGACATGCGTTCAACTTCAAGCTTGAGCGGTCGAAGATCACACTGCGATGAGTTGGGGGGGATGGTGAAATGGGGATCGGGTGCTATCCTCCGTCACGATTCCGTTCACCATCCGCACGACCCGATCGGTAGCTGCAACGATCTCCAGGTTATGCGTGACCATGACGATCGTCACGCCCTCTTCGCGGTTAAGTTCACGCAACAATCGAATGATTTCATTACCCGTTTGGGTATCGAGGTTGCCGGTCGGCTCGTCCGCGAGCAGGACGCGGGGATGCATGAGCAGCGCGCGGGCTACAGCAGCCCGCTGCATTTCGCCTCCCGATAACTCTCGGGGCTTGTGCTTGAGACGATGCCCAAGGCCGACTTTGTGCAACAGCTCTTCAGCGCGCTTGCGCCACTTCGACCGATTCTTCCACCAGCCTAGAACAGAGTGATTGATATACGCTGGCATGAGCACATTGTCGAGTGTGCTAAGTTCCGGGAGTAAATGATAGAACTGAAAAATGTAGGCAAAAGTGCCGTTTCGCAGGGCATCTCGTTGATGTTGCGGCAAGTCATCGATTCGCCTGCCATCGAGCCGAATCTCGCCGGCATCCGGGGCATCGAGTGTACCTAGTAAGTGTAATAGAGTACTCTTCCCGGAGCCTGAAACGCCCACGATGCTCAGGAATTCGCCGGTTTTGACCTCGAGATTCAGGCCATTGAGAACCCGGACCGCGACGGCGTGGCGGCGGTAGGTTTTCTGAAGGTTAACAGCAGTTAGCATCGAATTCTCCGGCGAAGGGCCGGCAGTCGCCGGCAGATCCTGGTTGAGCGACGTAAACAGCCTGCCCTGGAAGTTCGCTTACGCCTATTCGAATCGCAAAGCTCGCACCGGATGTAATCGGGCCGCACGCCAGGCCGGCAACAAGCTGAAGAGCACAGCAGTTCCCACAGCCCCCAAGTTCACGAGCAGCACACTCAGAGGGTCTACATTCGTTGGGATTTCCTTAAAATAATACACATCCCGTGGAAACAGCGCATGGCCGCTCAGTTGGGTTAGGAACGTCTCAATTTCGTTGATATTTTCCGTAATCGCTATCCCTAGAAGTGTTCCCAGACCACACCCCACTGCTCCGAGTAAGAGGCCATAACCGACAAAGATGCTCATCACCCCGCGATTGCCTGCACCCAGCGACTTGAGGATCCCGATGTCGCGGTATTTCTCCGAGACAATCATGGTGAAGATCGCAAGAATGCTGAATCCCGCGACCCCCACAATCATAAACAGCAACAGGTTCAGGATGCCGCGTTCCACGTCAATGGCCGCCAACAGCGGGCCCTGATGTTCTTCCCATGTAGCGACTCGCACGTCGGCATACGGGAACAGTTTGCGTAGTTCACCAACGACAAACTCCTTGTCTTTGTCATAGTGTTTCAGCTTGATTTGCAGGGCCGTACAACGGTCCTCCATGCCGCGGATTTTCTGCAATTGCTCCAGCGGCACGTAGACAAAACTCTGATCGTACTCGCTCATCTCGGTGCGTAAGTAGTCCGTGACCAGGAAACTGCCCCAGACGGGCTTGAGTTCCCCAGCGCCAATCGTGGTAATCGTGACGACATCACCGGGCCGAAGCGCCGCTTCTTCGACCACCTGACCCTGTTCATCGCGATAGCGGAAGTGAGCGAGTGTGTAACCCGGAATCACGCCGTGCAACTTTGGCTCCGGCATTCCGCGGGTCATCGCACCTTGATCGGGTTCCGGTAAGGCATTTGGGTCTTGAATCAGTGTTGAAGCCGCTCCCCCAGGCACTTGCCAAGCATCGGCTAGCTCGCGCTGCCGCTTGGTTTCCTCATAGTGTCGAAGGGCGTCTGGGGTTAACTCAAAGCTGGGGGTAAGCGAACCATTTTGCCGAACAAGATATTCCGTGAAGCCACCGACCGCCGCTCGACCAGCTGGGTCGATGCCGATCAGCCGGATCGGTTTGGTGATGGATTGCCCACGGAATGTAAATTGCAAGATCGCAAAAACTTCCACGGTGGGACTGACCGCCTGAATCCGGTCGCCGGCGGGCGATTCCTTAATCCGCTGGAGCATCTGGCGGGGCGACTCGGGGAACCCGTCCATGCGATCGGTATCGATCACTACATCGGACAGCACCCCATGCAGGCGGTCTTTGAGCTTGGTACTGAACCCACTCATGACGGCGTTAACCACGATAAGCGTGGCCACGCCAAGCATCACGCTGACGATACAAATGAACGCCAGATAGCGAGTTTGCAGATAGCGGCAACACAATAGCAACTTATACACGGGATCCTTCCCGGTTTGGTAAGCGCGCACCGGATGAGAAGCCGGCTCTGGGTTTGTAACAACTTTGGTGAACCAGGAAAAGGCGAAGTGACAGGACTCCAGCGGGTGGTAGGTAACCTAACAGCTATTCGTCTGGGAAGTGATTGATTGTTGCCATCCACGAGGTGCCTTTACCTGCTTGCAGTGGGTATACTGAATTCAACCTCCTGAGGGCACGTGGATGAAGTACATCGACCCGCACATTCACATGATCTCCCGTACGACGGATGATTACCAGCGGATGGCCTATGCCCAGTGTGCGGCCATCAGCGAACCGGCCTTCTGGGCCGGCTTTGATCGTGGTAGCGCCGCCGGCTTTCACGACTACTTCCGCCACTTGACCGAATTTGAACCTAAACGGGCTGCCCAGTTTCACATCAAGCATTACGCCTGGCTATGCATCAACGCCAAGGAAGCGGAGAATGTCTCCTTGTCCCGCGAAGTCATTGCCATGATCCCCGAATTCCTCAACCGGCCGAACGTGCTGGGCATCGGAGAGATTGGGCTGAACAAGAACACCGCCAACGAAGCCATCGTCTTCCAAGAGCATCTTGATCTGGCAGCGAAAACAAATGAGCTGATTCTCATCCATACTCCCCACCTGGAGGATAAGTACAAGGGAACGCGGATGATTATCGACATGCTAAAAAACGACTCTCGGATTCAGCCACACCGAGTGTGTATCGACCATGTTGAGGAACACACAGTCAAACTGGCGCTCGATAATGGCTTCTGGTGTGGGATGACGCTTTATCCGACGACCAAGTGTACGCCGGCCCGGGCTTGTGACATTCTCGAAATGGTGGGCACCGATCGCATTATGGCCAACTCGGCCGGCGATTGGGGCAAGTCGGATCCCCTCGCGGTACCAGAGTTAATTCAGGAGATGAAGCGTCGGGGCCACAGTGAAACGGAGATCCGCAAGGTGGTTTACGATAACCCGCTTAACTTTTGGCGTCAGGCGAACAATTGGAAGGAATGGCCACCGGAGCCGAGCCTGAATGGGACGGTTACGCCTCAAGCCAAAAAGGTTGGCTACTGAAATCTGGTCGGGCTCGAGCTATCAGGAACTCATCCACTGCTGCATCGCTGCGACCCCGAGGTGCGTGATGGATTGGAAGCCATTTTGGAAAATTATTGAAGCGGCTTATCGGCCGGATCCCATCGAGCACTTCGAAGCGCTGAAAGCTGTCCTGAGGGAACTCAAGTGGTTCGAGGTCATCGAATTCCAAGCCCGCTTCGACGAGGCCGTTGCTGCTGCTCGTACCCTTACACTGTGGGGAGCTGCCTATCTGATTAATGGCGGATGCTCCGATGATGGCTTCCGCGACTTCCGAGTTTGGCTGGTCGGTCGTGGTCGCCACGCCTATGAAGCCGCTCTCAAAAATCCCGATACCCTAGCTGAGGTTCTTGACGGTGACCCAGTTGATGGTTTCGGATTGGACATGGCTGCGGTGCGAGTCTACGAGGAAAAAACGGGTATGAGCGACTTCTATGAGCGGCTCGACCGTCTTGAAAAGGATGCTCTGCCGCCGCCCCCCGAGGGAGAGGATTTCGACTTTGAAGATGAAACGGAATTGCGGAAACGCTACCCAAAGCTTTGCCATCTGTACATGATCCCAAACGATGGCGAACAGACTGAATGAGGCACTGGAAGATTTCGAGCGGGTTAAAGGATCACTTTTCTGAGCCCGCGGCGGATTGTTTCAGTTTTCGCCTGTGTTGCCCCCGGAGTCGTTCGAGTTCTTGGCCACAGTTGCTCCGGGTCTTAGCCTCGCCTGAGATTGCGGTCTGGCTAATGAGCACGCTGCAGGGGCAATCGCCGAGTACTTTGCTAGGGCGTCTGCCACCGATGCCAGCGCAGAACCAATCGAGCCTGCCCACCGTCACCCCATGTCGAATACTTCGTGGGTGCCGCCCGCGTGGCCTGCTCCCGGATGCTTGTGCTGATCGGGTGACCGTTGCTCAAGCTATCGTGCGACCGATTCGCTGGTAACGTCAGATGCGTGTGAGTCGGGTGAAGACATTATGAACTTCCTGGCGATTGAAACTAGCTGCGATGAAACTGCGGCCGCTGTGTTCACCGACGAACTGACCATATTGTCCAGCGTAGTTGCATCGCAAACCGACTTGCATGCCCGTTTTGGTGGGGTCGTGCCGGAGATTGCCTCCCGGGCTCATTTGCGCAACCTGTTGCCGGTCATTGATGAGGCCCTACTGCAGGCGAACGTTCCGTTGGGGGAGATCGATTGTATCGCGGTCCATAATACACCCGGTCTCGTGGGAGCGCTTTTGATCGGGGTCTCTGCTGCGAAGATGCTGGCGTTGGGCTTAGGTGTGTCGCTCATCGCAGTCAATCACCTTCAGAGTCACATCTTTGCTTGCCGCATGGCGGCCGGCCGGGAAATTTTCCCCTGTGTGGGGCTGGTCGTCAGTGGCGGCCATACCGCTCTGTTTCGCTGTGACAACTCCCTGGCGATGACACTATTGGGTGGCACTCGGGATGATGCGGCCGGAGAAGCCTTCGACAAGGTAGCTGCGATTCTTGGCCTGGGATTTCCCGGAGGCCCGGCTGTCGAACGAGAAGCGGCTAGTGGCGATCCGGGTGCCTATCACTTTCCCCGTGCTTTCATCGACGATGGCCGTTTGGAATTCAGCTTCAGTGGACTCAAGACAGCAGTGTTGTATGCCTGTCACGGTCAGAATGTGAGTAAGGTTGCCCCGCCGCCGCCGGGCCAGAAGCGGGCAGATCTTGCTGCCAGCTTCCAAACGGCCGTGGTCGATGTGCTGGTTGCCAAATGCAAGCAAGCACTTCGGAAAACGGGCTTCAAGCGACTTGCCGTGGGAGGTGGAGTCACAGCGAACAAACAATTGCGCATGGCCCTTCAAGCCATGTGTGCCAAGGAGGGCGCGGAACTGTTCATTCCGCCCCTGCACTTGTGCACGGACAATGCAGCCATGGCGGCCTTGGCCGTCGAAAAGTGGAAAGCCGGCGAATTCGCGCCGGCTGATTTAGATGCGGAACCGAACTGGATCTGAAATTACACGCTTAGCCGTACCGCTGAGCGGTTTTGCCCGAATTCACTTTGCTTCGGCAGTCTTGGCCTTATTCTTCTTTTGCTTTTGGGCCAGTTTTTCAAGCTTGGCCTTTCGGGCTTCGGCAACCGCTTTCTCCACCTCGGCATTGAACTTTAATCGCTCTTCACGGGGGAGATACACACCGGGGCCAAGGCGTTGCTCATACTTCTTGCGCCGTCGTTCGGTTTTCTTCTTTCGGTCCATCGCAGGATTGCCCATGGAATCGCTCCCTTCGTGTGTATTCAAGAGAATTCTCTAGAATAGTAATTGCAGTGCGACTGTCGAGAGTAGTTATCGCCACGTGGACTTATTGACCTTTCGACAACTTCTGACGCCATTAGGGCAAGCCGCTCTCAAGCAAGCGGCTGAGCTCGCTCCGACTGAGTCAACTTTCCTGGTCTGTTTTCAGAAGTTGCGTAAGCAGTTTACCGAGACCCTGGCCAAAGTAGCTCTTGAAACCATTCTCCTTCGACAGAAAGCCCGAAGCAAGTTCACAGCGGCCGATCAAATGTACTTTACCCGGGAGGCTCTGGAACAGGCATCGAGTGAGGCTGTGGCCCGCTATCGGGCCAGTCGGTTGTCACCCTATCAATCGGTGGCTGATCTCTGCTGCGGTATTGGTGGGGATACACTTGGCTTGGCTCAGGCCGGATCCACAGTCCTTGCCGTTGACAACGATCCCCTCCGAGTGGCCATGACGACCGCGAACGTGGCTGCGTTGGGGTATTCGGCCCGGGTGCAAATTCATGAAGCCGATGTATTGGCAATCGACACCTCGGCTGTCCGAGCGGTCTTTGTTGATCCTTCACGCCGTGCTCATGGTCACCGATACCTTGAGCCAGAGGATTATAACCCACCCCTCTCAGCGATTCGAACTCGCTGGCCACACGATTTCCCCATGGTTGTCAAGATCGCACCTGGGGTGGCTCGGCACAGCATTTCTCATCTCGAAGCCGAATTGGAGTTCATTTCCCTGGCTGGAGAGCTAAAGGAGTGTGTGTTGTGGTTTGGTCCGCTTCGGACGGCATCACGACGAGCTACATTACTACCCAGTAGTGTCTCGATCCACAGTGATTCAAACCGACCGCTGCCCGTGATAGGGCCCGTCGGTCCATATGTTTTCCAAGTGGATCCTGCTGTCGTGCGAGCAGAACTAACTGGTCAGGTAGCCGAACAATTTGAGTTGCACCCTTTGGATACCCCGGGCACACTCTTAAGCGGTGCCTTCCCGATTGACTCGCCGCTTTTCACCCCTTATCGCGTTGAGTGGAGCGAGTCCTATCATGTTCGTCGATTGAACAAATATCTACGGCAGCACCGGATTGGTCGCCTCACCCCAGTCCAAATTGGTTCGCGGATGAATCCCTGTGCCGTGATGAGTCAATTAAAGCTCAAGGGATCAGAACACCGGGTGCTAATTCTGACCCGCATAGCAGGTAAGCAATCGATGATCGTGGCTGAACGGCTACCATGCGGGAGTAGCTCTGTCGAGATTACCGACCGCTAACCAATCAGCCCTCAATCACGGCTTCTTGGGCTTAATCGTGGAAACCGTGCGATAAATCCATTTCTCAGCCGGACCGTTGGAATCATCTGGAACAATATCTGTAATCTGTGGTCGGTTGTCATCGGTGGGTCGCACGAAGTTGATCTGGAGTGTTTTACGTTTGATAAGCTTTTCACCTGTCAGTGTTTGCTCAACCGCTAGTCCATTCGAAAGACCCGTAATGTAAACGCTGAATTTGTTGGTTTTCGGGGCTTTCTCAGCCATATCGGTCCAAACAGCTGCACCACTGACCATGCGAGGAATGGCGTCGGGTAAAGTCGGAGGGATCGGCCGCTTAGAAATACTAATGCTCGTGTGGACGTACAATTTGGGTTCGTTGGTTGGGTTTTCAATCTTGTTCAACTGCTCCACAATGAACGGCTGAGGTTCATCGAGATGAGTGGTGTTGAGGTCCTTAGTGACGAGTTCGAACTCCGGGAGGAAGGTTTGCGGCTCGCCGGACAAATTGTAAACCTGATACCACATGTACCAGATTGTCCGTTTGGCCGGTCTACCGCCTCGGTCCAGTGCATCGACCGCAATAATCCGCGGCGGTTTGTATCGAAAATGGAGGGTCCAGGTTTCCGGCTTATCCAGTGGAAGAGCAAGGGGATCGATTTTACGCTCGTCCCGACCTTGAGCCAGGACATTAGGCCCGCTGACTGCCGTTACCGCGAGTGCGCCCAAAAATCCCCGCCGGCTAATTGGTTTTCGATCCGCCATGGCCACCTCCAGGAGGAACCCATTTGACCATAACCGCCGATCCCGGTGGGATCAAGCGAGGTCGTTGGTAAACTCGAGGGGTTTCGGGTTTCCGTTTCGGTACAACCCGCTACTGAAGCGATTGAAAGTCGAAGAGATAGACGGCAGCACCACGAAACTGGATGTGACGATTACACGGTCCAAACCCCTCGGCGTAAGCACGGATCACCGGTTCCTCATGGGCATGACGATGACTGAATACCAGCCAGACCCGCGGCTTTCCAACGAAGTTTCGCAGTTCGCTCTGATAACCTGTGGGTTGATCACGGTGATGATCACCGAGGTGTACGCGTGCGGGTAAGGGTTGGTCCCGAGTGTAGAACTGAAACGCCGGTATCGCACCAGGGTAAACGTAAACCACATCGTCCGATTGAATGTGCGCACGGAGGTATTGCAGAGCGGATGCGAGGTCTTCGCAGTTCAGTGGCTGCCGATAGAGCTTTGCGGTTTCGTAAAGTGGTCCGATTAGAACGACAGCCAGTACCAACCAAGCCATGACTGGTTCACGGGTTCGGAGAGTGACGAAGACTCCCCAACCGCCACGAGCGACGGGCAGTAGCAGCAGTGGAACCAGAAAGAGCAGGAGTCGCCCCGCGAATGGGTACTTGTGCATCGCTGAGGCGAGGAGGGCGAGCCCACCTGGAACTACCACGGCCAAGGCAATGGGCCGGCACTGTCGAATGAATGCCACAATTCCAGTCAGAAACAAACAAGCTGAAAGTGCTGGAGTCCCTAGCGCTTGCCCCCCCAGTCCTCCCGGGTTGCGGAACAGTTCAAAGTAGTGTTCAGCCAACCAAGCCAGATCGCCCACTGAACGTGGGACCGGCATAAAATGCCCCATCCAGTAATCCTGCAAATAGCGGTTGGCCCCAAGGTGTTTCAACACTAGCCTGTAGCACACTGCAAGACTTGTCAACCAAACTGCACCGGTTGCACTACAGGCCAGTAATCGCTTCCAATTACGACGAATTACGGCCTCGCTCCCGAGTGCCAGACCAATCCCTCCCAGCACAAAAACGGACGGATGCGAGCACCAGATCGCAAGAGCACCGCCCAGAGCAAGAACGATCCATCGGGTTATCCCACCCTGACCGTGGAGCAACCCCAAAGCCAGGGCAAACAAGCAAATGGTAATGGCTGCATCCGTACTGTATTGCTTGAACTCCGCGGCATAACTCACCAGATACGGTGAAACGGCGTACAAAGCCACGGCACCTATTGCGCTGGGCATGGGCAGACACCGTTGAGCGACCCAGGCAAAAACCGATAGCCCGATAAGCGATCCCACAAATGGCACCAACCGTAGTGCCCATTCGTGCAGTCCCAAACTGGAACAGACCGTTTTGCTCAGTAAGAGAAATCCCAGTGGTGCCCCCTGGTTCCAATCGAGAGGTTGCATCAATTCTTGTGGTGAGCGTTCCACCACGTTCAGAGCTAACATCGCCTCGTCGATCCAGAGATTTCGATTCTCCCATAGAGGGACAAAGCGAAGCCCGAAACCAACCAAAACGAGAGTCACCAGGAGAAGTTGAGGGTTAACTAATATCGATGAGGACTGGCTCCCTTGTGCATGGAGGTGGTGTTGCTGGTCGCGATTGATGCGACAATTCGGTTCGACAAGGCCTGCCGTGGCCGTGAGCATGCTAGGCACTCCAGAAGTAGGGCTGTACAAGTTAGCGATAGTCAGTCCTGGCATTCAACCCTGATCGTCGGAAGCCCATTCCAGAGAGTTGTCTTGGCATCTTCGACTCGCTACGATCTAGATGCCCATTACCAAACTCATCAGTGAATCATTGTGAAGATTCGCACCTTTCAAGCTGGCGATGAGGTCATTCAAGCAAGCCTCTTTAATGCGGCTGCGTTCGCTTTGCCCGGATTCAAGCCGGCGACGGTTGACGACGTCAAGCGGCGGGTCCGCGTTCGCGGTTTCGACCCAACGACCCGTTACTACGCGATGGAAAATGACCAAGTCGTGGGGTATTGCGTCCTGGAGCCCGAGCAGGGCCGAATTAGCTATCCGTGGTGCCTCAAAGGACACGAATCGGCCCGGGAACTCCTTTTCCAGGCCGTACTCCAAGCTAGTCGGCAGCGGGGTTTGACTCGGCTCTTTGCTGCTTATCGCTCGGATTGGGAGCCGGTGCTGAGTTTCTTTGCTGATCAGGGGTTTGCCCACACTCGCGATATGATAAATTACTGGACGGATCCCGTTGATCTCCCCACCTTTGCCAACCGTGCCCGTCTGCCGATCGATCGGCTTCGGCGTGAGGATATCCCGGCGTTAGCGGCCATGGGGCAAGGCATCATCCGCTTGCCAGCCGACAAACTGGAGACGTATCTTTTTGCAAATCCTTATTTCCCGGTCGAAGCGTTCTTGGTGCTCCGCGATCGGGATGGGCAGACCCCCTTGGCCGTGGCTATCGGTCTGGAAATGGCCACTTATGCCGACGTTCGCAAGCTGGATCCATGGGCCCCCTGCTTCCGATTGGGAGCTTTCGGCACTGAAGGGTTGAATACGAAACGAGTGAATGGTCTGTTTAGCTATGTGGTGGACAATCCTGCTCATGCGCTGACCACGGGTCTAGCGCTCTTAACCGAAGTCTGTCAAGAGATGACGGAAGGAACAGTGACCGCACTGGCTGCACAGTGTCCGTCGGATGCGGCGCACCTGATTGGCTTCTACGCCCGCTATTTCAAGGAGCACGGCCGTTTTCCTGTGATTGAAAAGGTTTTGAACTGAGTCGGTTGTGAACATCGGCCCTGGCTTGCCCCAAGGGAGTGATGACTGTGTTTAACCGGCTTGCTTGCGGGGTCTCGCTTTGATGTCAAAGAGCCCGAAAATCTCGTCTTCAGTCAACCCCATCGTGGTCGGTTTATCTGCTTGGGCGAGCAAATCATTAAATACCTTCCGTTTGGCATCGAGAACATCGGCAATGCGTTGTTCAATGGTGTTGCCACACAGGAATCGGGTCACAGTGACGGGGTGGCGCTGACCAATGCGGTGAGCGCGGTTGATGGCTTGGTCCTCCACAGCCGGGTTCCACCACCGGTCGAAGAGAAACACATAGTTGGCAAACTGCAAATTAAGCCCGACGCTTCCCGTTCCATAACTCATGAGCAAGACATGGCAATTGGGGTCGTCGCGGAAGCGATCGAGAATCGGGGTACGCTCGGCTTGCGGTACCTTTCCGTGGTACAGTAATGGGCCAAAAGGTGCCAACGCCTTCGCGAGAACATTGAGCGGCTCCACCCACTGGCTGAACACTATAGCCTTGCGACCACTCTCCGCGACTTCCTCCATGTCGGTCATCAATTGTTCCAGCTTCGCACTTTCCCCAGTGAGCGGGTCGAAGTTGCAAATTTGCTTTAGCCGCATCACCAACTGGAAGACATGCTGCACGGTGATGGTATCGCCCAGCTCGTTGAGGTGAATAACACCTTCTTCCTCAGCCCGGGTATACGCGGCTCGCTGTGCCGGAGTCAATTCGACCTCCAGATCCTTGATCAACTTGGCGGGCATATCCGATTGAACCACGTCTTTCGTGCGGCGCAGGATGCAATCGCTTGTGTAAAGTGGGAGGCGTTTGGGCGGCGTGTCTGGTGGTATTCGGTCGGGGTCCACGAAGCTGAAGATGTTGACCAAATCGTCCGGATGGTTTTCGATGGGCGTTCCCGTCAAAGCCCAGCTTCGCGAGCGATTCAGTGCTCGCACGGCCTGGGACGTTTTCGACTCCTTGTTTTTGATTCGTTGTGCTTCGTCCAGAACAACCAAATCGAATTTCACACGTTCGTTCGTGGCGAGTTCAACATCTCGGGTGAGCGTCTCATAATTCACGAGCTTCAGCGGACAGTTAGAGATCAACCACATGGTCCGGCGCTGTTCCGGATCTCCGTCAAATGTTTCAAAGGGGATATCCGGAGCCCACATTTTCAATTCACGCGACCAGTTCGGAACCAGAGGCTTGGGGCAAACCACCAGTGCCCGCTGAATGACGCCTTGATGGAAAAGCAGTCGCAGTGCGAGGATTGCCTGAGCCGTCTTCCCCAACCCCATTTCGTCGGCCAAAAGCGCGCCATGTCGAGGTACCAGAAACGCAATCCCCTCCAGTTGATACGGAAACGGCGCAAAGGGCACTTCGAGTTGCCGGCCGTCGAACAACCCGTCGAGGGGCGGTTGCAACAGGTAGAGCAGCCGGTCCTTGAAGAGAACCGTTTCTGCAGTGGGCTTGGCACGAATGCGAACTTTGGCTCGCTCCTGTTGATCGGGAAGTGTTGGCAGCTTGACTGTTTGGCGACCAATCGACGAGTTCGGGGAGCGTGGTGCCACGCTGTAATCGGTTGCGGGGGCTGGGAACTTCCAGCCCTCGGTGGTGATGCTCAAGTCGAGCCTTCCCAAAGAGCGGACCCAAGGTACATCGCTCAGCAACCGAGCTTCTCGGATGCCCGGTTCAGGAGAGTGGACCGTAAAGCCAACCAATTCCGGCTCGTCGGGCGAGATAAGAAGTGCCCGACCCTCGATTTGACCATCGTCTTCAGGCCGCACGGTTGGTCACCCCCATTTTGCGGGCTTCTCCAATGGCCTCGCGAATCCGGCCAAACGGTTCACTGAGATCGACGGCAGTATCGATTCGATCGAGAAGTTCGTACACAACAGATTGGTCGGTCATCCAACGCGTTGACAAGAGAAGACCATGAGGTGCACGGGGGTGGTCCAGGGGCACTGTGTCTGGCACGGAACTGGCTGAGGGGCGTAGTGCGACAACGGGTATTTCAATTCGTGATCGCAATGGTAGGGCATCCGGATTGTCGGTTACCACCAGATCCGGTTTGGTGCTGGTCTTCTCAACAAGCGTTTTGCCAATCAAATCGGCGAGTAAGTATTCGGTCAGGGTCGGTCCATACAAAGCCGCCTGCACACGGTTTGGTTGCACGGCGCTAGTTAATCGGAACTCTAACGGCCGGCCCCATCCGTTGGTGACCAGATACCCCCCCAACCAACCTGAAGACTCTTGGAACATAGTTAAAAATCCCAATGTTAGCAGGGTGGACGGCGGTTGTTGTTGACTCACGACGGACATCCCAGAAGGACAAAACCACGTCTGTAGCACCACGTCTGAAGCACAACAACCATCGGACCTTAACGGTTGAGGCCTTCAACGCGTTCTTAGCCAACCTCGCGTCCGTCACCTTGTGAGGCGCGGCTCTTAGTACGCTTTGCCCATTTTGCTTGGTCTGCCAAGTTTCCCAAGCAGAATCACACGAATAGATGACTTGTGACATAAAGTTGGTGAAATTGCTCTTCCGCTTCGCAGTTGGCACGGTACAACACACATAGCGATTGAGACGACTGTTGATTCGGATTAGTTGCTGGAATCGAATCTTGCCAGTATCGTCTTCGGAATTGACCTGAGGGATGGAATCATGTCTGCCGAGAGTCCCGCTGAGCCAAAACTCTCTCCGGTTGAGGCATTCAAAGCCGATAGCGACTATTTACGGGGTACGTTGGCAGCGGAACTGGGCGATCCCGCGGTGGATCATCTCAACGAGATGAACAAAAACTTGCTCAAGTTTCACGGCAGTTATCAGCAAGAGGACCGCGATGCCCGAAAAAACCGTGCCAAGACCGGCGTGGGCAAAGCGTACATGTTCATGATTCGGCTCAAGTTGCCGGGCGGGAAGCTCACGGCCGCGCAATACCTCGCGATGGACGACCTCGCTGGCCGCTATGCCAACGGCACGCTTCGGATCACGACCCGTCAAAGTTTTCAGTTCCACGGTGTTTTGAAGGCGAATCTGAAACAGATCATCGCTGGGATCAACGACGCTTTACTTACGACGTTGGGTGCATGCGGCGACGTGAACCGAAATGTCATCACCTGTCCGGCTCCACTACCAGACGCTACTCGTCAGCTTATGATGGAACACTGTGCTGCCGTTGCTACCGCCCTGACACCACGAGCCGGACAGCAAGCTTATCATGAGATTTGGCTGAATGGGCAACGGATTGACACGACCGAGTCTTCAGCGGAACCGCTCTATGGAAAAACCTACTTGCCACGGAAGTTCAAGGTGGCGTTTTCCTTGCCAGAAGACAATTGTACGGACATATTGGCCCAGTGTCTGGGGTTCTTGGCCATCCGCGAGAATGGTCAAACCGTGGGGTACAACTTGTTTGCGGGGGGTGGGCAGGGGCAGACGAATAGCAAGCCGGATACCTACCCCTTGTTGGCACATCCGGTTGGATTTATTGAACCAGATCAAGTAGTTGAAGCGGCAGAAGCAGTGTTGCGACTGTTCCGTGATCATGGCAACCGGGCGGATCGCCGGCGAGCCCGGTTGAAGTACGTCATGAAAGATTGGGGTCTGGAGAAGTTCCGCCACGTCTTTTATCACGACTACTTTCCCCATCCGCCCTGCCCACCCCGCGAGGCGCCGATCACGGGCCTGGATTTGCACCACGGCTGGCACGGGATGGGCCACGGGAAATGGTTCATTGGTTTGTCGGTGGAAAACGGGCGCATTAAGGACGAAGGAACTTTGCGGCTACGCAGTGGGCTTCGGGCGATTGTGGCCCGCTTCCAACCTGAAGTCCGATTGACGACGCAACAGGACATTCTACTTTGCGGGTTCTCGACGGCCGATCGCGCGGTGGTCGATTCTCTGCTTCAGGAATACGGCATTCCGCGGCCCGACACGCTCTCGATGGTGCAACGCTGGAGCATGGCTTGCCCGGCCATTCCGACCTGTGGCCTGGCGATAACCGAAAGCGAACGGGCGTTGCCGGGTGTAATTGACCAACTCGAGCGGGTTTTGGCCGACCTCGGCCTGAGCGAAGAGCCTATTAGTGTCCGGATGACGGGTTGCCCGAACGGGTGTGCGCGGCCCTATCAAAGCGAAGTGGGTCTGGTTGGTCGGGGCGGTACCAAGTACACGATCTACATCGGCGGCGATAGCTTTGGGCGACGGCTCAACAACGAAGTGCAAGATGGGGTACCAATTGAGCAAATCGTGCCCAAACTGGCTCAAGTGTTTGCAGCCTTCAAGGCCGAACGGCTCAATGGCGAACCGTTTGGGGACTACTGCACTCGTGTGGGTTCAGCCCGGCTTCAGGAGCTTCTTGCTCACGGATAAGCACAGCCAGGATGGCACCCGATTCAGTTTTTCTTCTGGGGTGGTGCCATTGGGCCCGCCTTAGCGGGGGGAGAAGTGGGGGACGACGTGATTGTCCCTCCAACAGCATCGATCACCTGGTAATGGTTCGTTTCGCGGTCGTAGATGATTCGCCGGCCTGAATTGTCATCGCTTTTGAAACGACTTTTGATCCGGGCGGGGATCGGACTGGCTATCCGCCGGTCGTAACCGGTCCCATCATCGAAGATAATCTGCTTGCCGGTATGGGTAACGACTTCCCCCCAACCATCGTATTCCTCATTCTGCAAGTAAGCATTCCCATAGGCTTCCAAATGTTGGACACTCGGTGCATTGGGCTTTTTGTGGGACCAGACAATCAGCTTCTCAGTGCAGTTGAGGAGCACGGCTCGCGGCGGCAATCGGTTGCGGTCAAATGCTAAATCGGGATTGTCCGTGGGAACGTTAATGACCTGGATGTTGTCATAGAAGGTGGCATCCTGGTACAGCTTACCCTTGTCCTTGGCGATCATGCGGCCCGAGAAGGAAACAATTGTCAGCTTCATCTCGGTTTCTGGTGGAGGAGCGGCCATGCCGACCGGCGCTGCGGGGCCATCATCCTTTGTGCCGGGTTGCCAAGTCCGCACTTCGCCGGGGCCATACGCAAACAGCATCTTGTAAGGTTCGGCAGCGCCTTCTTCCCGCACTTGGGCATGGAGCGTAAGTTCCCGCGCGACCAGTTGCTGCCGGCGGATCGGCTTGCCCGAATCGGGGTCACGATCCACTTGCAGGAAGGAAACGAGCCGTTCCTGCGGGCTATCCGCTTGATCAGCGGGAGCGGGGTAGCAGGAGATCCTATCGACCTTGGCTTTGTCTTCGGTTGCTGAGCCTGCTGTGCTTTTTACCGTTGCACCGGGGCTAGCTGGGCGGTTGGCTTGGCTGAAATAAATGGGACGATCGAAGATGACTTGCATGGTGTGACAGGTCACCCACGAGGCACCCTGGGAGGCATTGACCTTGCCGAAAAAGTCCGCAGTTTTTTGAGCGCCCTTAAAGGTCATCCCGTCCCGGAATTGGATGACTACAACTTCGGGCTGCTTGAGTTCAGTGCCGGACAGGTCGCTCGCTGTCGCCATGGCAACCGATCCACGACCTTCGATGACGGCCAGGTTATGTAGCTGGTCCACAACGACTTTGGGGCCGATCAACGAGGTGGATTCGTTGTGAACCTCAGCAGGGCGGTTGTCCCAGCCGAAGACGGTTAGAATGCTTCCATCAAACGTACTATCAATCAGCATTTTGCTGCCGAGGATATCCGTACCCCGGGGCTTGGTTGGGCTGTCCGGGGCTTGATGCACGCTGACCATGCCTTCGCAGTGGGCATGTTCCAACTGATATTTCAGTCCGCCTTGCGATTCGCCCTTGCGGTTTAAGGCAAGCGGTTCCGTGACAGCTGGGGAATGGGCTGTAGACACCGGATAGCGAACAATCCAAGTCTCGATTGTTCGGGCCTTGAGTTTCATTGGTTGTTTGGGTTTTGCGGCTGTCTCAGGATCCTTGGCTTTGGGGAGTGCCGGGGGCTCATCGGCCGCGGCGCGGCGAGCTACGGTTTGGGCCGGTGGCTGTCGGGGTTCACGCGGTGAACGACCAGGTTCGCGGGGCTCAGACGTGGAACCAGCCACGGCGAGCGGCGGTGGGATATGCTCCATGGGCGGTGAGTTCACATCCTTGAACCAGGTATTCAGCTGATCGGCTTGTTCGATGTCCAAATCGGTGGAGTGGCCACTGACCTGGCCAATCGCCTGGACCCGATGTGGTTTCGACTGTGAGGAAAGGGATCCAGACGGAGCATCCAACCGGCCATCCGGCAGACCCGGTTCCTTGGGCGCAAGCCACAATTTGAGCGTGTTTCCTTTGAGCCAGAAGTCCGCCTGCAAATCCTCGAACCGGGCATTGTCGGTGAACGTGTACAAATCGACTTCGGAGTCGCCGGATCGCTCTCGGCTTTGTACGAGGGAGGTTTGCCAAGAGGCCGAGGTGGTATTCTTGCCGGAGGCCACATCGAACAAATCGACACGACCGGGGCCCCGAACCGTGACCAGAACCTTCCGTTGTGTTCCGGCGTAGGGGTTGCCGACCGGTTCCAGGATCAACGTTGCCGGGGATTTTGCGGTCCCCGCAGTGAGGACGTTGCGTTGCTGCACGGCATACAGCGGGGCACCGGTTAGCAAGGTTCGTTCCGTTGCTTGTTCCCGCACCAGGTCCGTGCCATAAGCCTCGAGTTGATCCAAATCGGAGGAAAGGGTCAGCACTCGCCCCGGGGTGTACGTCCAGGCATGGAGCCGTTTGAACCGCGGGCCACTTGTGTTTTCCGCTGAGGCTGATTGACTCCCTGGGCCATCGGGAGGAGTGGCGACACTCGTCGAGCGGTTTCCCGTTGGTGAACCTTGAAACTCGATTTCCAGCACCTGACTGAACAAAGTTTGGATACCCGGCCATGGGGCAACTTTCGTCACCCGAACGTCGTTGGGAAGGTTGGGATCCGTCTGGGGGACCACGTCGAACCGGGCAGTATTTTTTTCTGCATCGTAACTGAACGGACCCCGGGTTTCGATTTGCAACAGTTGCCGGCCCCACTGTCGGGCTGTTTGTGCGGCTAGTATTAGCCCGCCGCCGATGGCGACGACTTCTGACGATGCATAAATACTGGCCGAAGTCGTATTACTCGTGCCGACCAGGCTTTGCCCACCTTCAATCCAAAGATGCATGACGACGCGCTCGAGCAGATCGATCTTGCGGACACCGCTGAACCCTGCCGACCCTTTTTTGGCCGAGGTTGTTCTGCTGCTTCGGGGCTCGGTGAGCTTTCCGGATTCACCCGTGGCGGGTTGATCTGGCTCGAAATACACCCGCATGCCAACGGCAGTGATCGTCGGGGGCGGTAACCGCTGGCCATCCAGAACCTCGGCCACAGCGGTTGGTTTGCGGAGAATATCCGCGGCAGTTGGGGCCACAGCAGCGGGGGTAATGCTTGCGCGAGGCAGATTGCTACGATCCACGATTTCCACCGGGGCATCCGTCCACACGTCGGGCCCGAGTAACTCGGGTCCCGTGGCATATTTCGGATCGCGATAGAAGACCGGCCCCACCGTTCTCAAAACCAGCGCGCGGTTAGGGTCGGCCGAGCGCTGGTTGTTGGTGATGTGGACCATTCCCTGTCGGCGGAGGCGATCGGGCAGTGCTTCCTCCAGGTCGCTGATCAGTTCGAGTCGAACGAGTTTAGCGCTGTTCATTTGCGTGGCGTTTTCGATCACTCGATCGAAAACCAGAACGCCCTTATCCGCGTGAAACGTGCTGATTTCGTTAATCTCACCGGGTTGCAACAAATGGGCGGGGCGGGGCTTGGCGAAGACGGCAACGCTGAATGGCTTGAGCGTGACGCGGTTGGAGTTGGGTGTGCTCGGTGGAGCGCCAGCAGCGAGCACAATGGAGGAGTCGCCATTACGGAATTCGAGTTGGGTGGGGTAGAAGGCCGGCTCGGTTTCCGGGGCATCGGCACCAAACGCTTCCTTGAGTCGTTCGATTGTCGGCGAACTGACCCGGGACGGTGGCCGGAACGAGCCATCGGAGGCGGTGAGTTTATCAGTGGGCAAAATGGGCAAGCCATCGAGCCATCCGAAGACGCGAGCATACAGAACGTAGCACATCCCAAAGGCGAATAGCCCGCTCATGAGCAACAAAACACGTCGCGGCGTCATGCGGAATCTCTTTCACCGTTGGAAATCGGCAATGATTCCGTCCCACCGGCCTTGGAGCTTGAGCAGCCATTCAATCGCAGCACGGACTGCGCCATGGCCGCCGGGCAAGTTGGTCACGTAATGGGCAGCGGCACGGACTTCCTCGCAGGCATCGGCTACCGCAATGGCCAACCCCGATCGTCGCAGAACCGGTAGATCCGGCAAATCGTCGCCAATCGCGCAGACTTGCTGAGGCTGCAAACCGGTTTGGATCAGCAAGTCCTCAAACGCCCTCAGCTTGTCTGAACACCCCTGAACAACGGGATGGATGCCGAGTTCCCGGGCCCGGACTTCTACGGCCTGTGATTGTCGCCCGGAAATAATGGCGGATCGCTTACCCGTGCGGTGCCAGAACTTCAACCCCGAACCGTCGCGAACATGGAACCGTTTGATTTCCAGCCCATTATCGCCGTAAACGATGCGACCATCGCTAAGCACCCCATCCACATCCAAGAGTAACAACTCAATCAGCCTTGCCCGGTGCATCAGGTCCGTCATGGGTTTCCTGCCTCGCTGGGCCCTGCACCATCCTATGCTGTTTTTCGGTTCGCTAAGCGTAGGAGCGGGCGGGATTCGCTGCTGACTGATGCAGGCTCCAGCCCGATTAGGTCGGTTATGTCGAGCATGCCGACGGGCCGGCCCTCCTGATCCACGACAGGCAATTCACTGAGCTTCCGCGATTTCAGCAGTTCGATGGCCTCGGCGACCCGGGCTTCCGGAACGATCACGACCGGTTGTTTCGTCATGACCTCGGAGATTGGGGCATCCAATGCGTTGTCCCGCCGCGATTCAAAGAGTCGGGCCAGGTCACTATCGGTAAACAGCCCAGCGAGTCGGCCATCTGAGTCAAGTAGCATGATGGCACCCGTGCGTCGTCCGGTATGACGAACCTGAGCAAAGACGGTGCGCACGGTCTCAGTGGCGGGGGCGATCCGCAGCTCGTGACCACGTCGCATGTACTCGGCGACCGTGGCCAATTTCCGCCCAAGGCTTCCGGCGGGGTGAAAGCGGGCAAATTGGTCGGCCGTGAACTGACGGTGCTCCAGGAGTGTAAATGCCAGAGCATCGCCTAGGGCGATCATCACCGTGGTGCTGGTGCTGGGGGCGAGGGCCAACGGGCAGGCTTCTTTAACTGGGCCGTACACGATGGTAGCGTCGGCATTGCGTGCCAATGTGCTGCCGGCCTGGCCGGTGATGGCTACCACGCCCGCGGCCAGTTGCCGGAGCGGTGGCAATAAGCGCAACAGTTCTTCGGATTCGCCACTATGCGATAAGAGCAACGCGACATCATCCGGGTGAACCATTCCCAAATCGCCGTGGACGGCGCGTGTGGGATCCAGCATGTAAGCCCGGGTGCCCGTGGAGTTGAACGTACCGACGAGCTTCTGGCCAATATCAGCCGACTTCCCCACACCGGCTACGGCCACTCGACCACGGCAGCGATATAAGGCTTCAACTACCTGATGAAAACCATCTCCCAAGCGATCGCTGACCACATAAAGTGCGGCGGCCTCGGCTTGCAGAATGCCTCGGGCGAATGCGACCCGATCAAACGTTATCGCGGGTGCAGACATGGGCTACCCAATTTCGGATTCTCGGCCTGCGACAGATACCCCGCACCGGCTACAATTGCAATCGCAACTGCCTTCTCGACTGGTTGAGTGAGTGAGCACTCTGCATGCGAAGGGTTTTCATGGCGCGTAAATCCAGATCGGACGCTCAGGCCGTTCAGCAAGTGGTGGCCGCTTTCCTGAAGCTACCGTGGAAGGTGCAGGTGGCTATCGTAGCCTTGGTGCTGCTGGTTGGCGGCATCGTGCTCACCCTCCGGATCACCTCCCCGCAATCGCCAGCTCAGCCGCAGGCAAATCCGCAAACCACCTCCTCTCCAGAGCCAACGGATCTAGGGGGATTAACCAACGTCCCACCGGTGGTGACTGGATTTCCTGATTCGGCCAAATCGGTGGTTTTCTGCCTGTGGAACATGGAAAATGTGTTCGACGATAAGTTCGACCGGCGAAACCACAGTGCTGATAAGGAATTTGATGCCTGGTTTTCCAGTGATGCGTCACTGCGCCAACTGAAGTATCAACGCTTGACAGAGGCTTTGTTGCGGTTCAATCATGGCATTGGTCCGGACATCATCGTAGGGATCGAAATCGAAAGCTACCGGGCCGCGGAGTTGCTCAAGAACTCACTGAATTCCGAGCTACCGGCTCAAGCTGCACCTTATGAGCATGTCGCTATGAAGGAGCTGAATGCAGGTCGGCATATCGCTCCGGCAGTCATCGCGCGATATCCCTTGTCCCGGGCTCAACTCCACGGTCGGCTTCAGCGAATTCTGGAAGTCCATGTGACAGTGAATGGCCATGAGCTGGTGATCGTTGCGTCGCACTGGACTTCTCAGATATCCGACGATGGTAAGCGTGAAAGTGGTGGCCGGGCGGGCTATGCTGCCACCATCGCCAAGATCTACGAGGCAGCCATCCAGACCAATCCCCACGTAGATTTTCTGGTTTGTGGCGACTTTAACGATACACCTGAATCCGAGACCATCCGAACTAAACTGGGTATGATTGCCGATTCCCGATTGGTGACACCCAACGCCCGGCCACCCCGACTATATGGCTTGCTTTCCGGGAAATCGCCGGAGAAATTTGGAACGCACTATTACAATGAACCGCTCATTTACGATCAAATCGGTGTGTCACCCGGCTTGCTTGACACCGCCGGCTGGGGGTTAGTTCCTGATTCGGTTCAAGTTCCGACGGAGGGATTAATACGCTCCGGCACGCGGGCACGACGGCCGTGGCGGTTTGGCTCCCGAACTGATGATGCCGTGGGACGGGGTTACAGCGACCATTTCCCTGTATTGGCAACCTTCCAAGTGGCCCCGTGAGCAAGTTGAATATTGCCCGATGGGATTCGTTGCTAAGGCGTGAAAAAACCACTTGGTTGTTCTTGCCCCCATTGGGGTTGCGTGGATATAGTGATATTAGCATAACGACGGCATTCCGGTTGGGGTTACCTTCAACCTCCTCCCGTTAGTCGGCTCCCGCACCATCCCCACGAGGAGGAATGACAATGTCTGCATTGCTGGCGATGTTTAGTCTCGGTGGTCCCGAGATTATCCTGTTGTTGGTTTTGGGCGTTCTGCTCTTTGGCCGTAAGCTCCCAGAGATTGGACGCTCTTTTGGCAAAACCGTGGTGGAGTTCAAAAAGGGTGTGAAAGGTTTGGAAGATGAAGTCAGTGAGACAACCAGTCCACGGGCCTCATTGGAACCGGCACCGGTCAAGCCACCCGAACGAGTCACCCCGCCGACATCCAAGCCCATGTTCGACGATGCTCCAGCCCAGCCCCGCGTGCCACCAAAAGTTTAAATCGGCCTAGTGAACTCAACCGCCCTACCATCGTGGGGGTCGATTCATAAAACGAATTATATGCTTGTACCTACACAGGCTTTCCGGGCGATTAACTCAGCGGCTAGAGTGCGTTCTTCACACGGACGAAGTCACAGGTTCGAATCCTGTATCGCCCATTAGATCGTTTGGCAATAAGATGCTAGGAGACGCAAGTACTGGTGGGGGAACACCTTCCTCATTCGCACACTTGGACAATTTCTCGTCCTTGCACGTCGGTTCCGCTCGTTGCTGAGTCGGATTTTGCGTCGGTTTTGTTCCCTCCGTCGTCGCCCGTAGGAAGTGGTCGTCGGTCACGCTCCTGTAGAACTGATCCGCGATCCTCTCCGTGTGTCCAAGCCACGAAGCACAGACATGGGACGGGAACCGGTCGGCCAACTCGGTCGCACGGGTCGCCCGCATGTTCTGGAACGGCTTCCCCCACGGCACAACTCCAGCTGCTAGACACCAGCGGTTGAACTGCGTCCTCAAGTTCGTGGCGGGATCCCGGTAACGGGTGATGACGAACTCGCTCCCCGACTCGGCCGCGTCCCATGCTTCCTGGAGGAACGGGCGTAGCTCCGCGAAGATCGGGACGACGCGAACCCCGCCGTGGGAATGGTGGGCGGTCTTCGTGGCACGAACCACGAGCCGGTTGCTCGCCCAGTTCACATCGGCCCATGTCAGGGTCAGGGCCTCGGACGGGATGCGAAGGCCAGCGTACCGGGCGAGTGCTACGATCAACCGGAACTGCGGACACGGGATGGCGTCGAGTACGCGGCGGATGTCGGCATCGGGCACGAGTGCCCGGCGGGACTGGTCCCCTACTACGGCCAACCCCTTGACGTGGGCGAACGGGTTCTTGTCGATCAACCCACGGGTCACGGCAGCATTCAGGAACTCTTTTGCGTAACGGGTCCACTTGTTCGCCGTGGCCTTCGCTCGGTCCTTTAGGATGGCGGCCCGGAACCGGTCGGCGTCGGTCACGGTGATCTTGTCGAGGCGAACGTCATCTCCCAGGAACCGCCGCATCCAACGTGCGGCCTGTTCCAGCACCTTCATCGTACCGGGCTTCAGTTCGGCGGCACGGTTACGAAGGTGTTCGTCGAGGAACTCGCCCAGGGTGGGGACCGTCGAGGTAGCCACGGGGTCGATCAGCCCCACCTTCACCAGCCGGGACCGCAGGGGGTCAGTCACACTGGCCAGCCACGCGGCGGTAGCGGGCGGGACCGCAGAACCGCTGATCCGGGAAGCCACGAGGTGCTCAACGTGGGACCCGATGGACGTAGCAACTTTCTTGTCCTTGGTGGGGAGTCGGAGTGTCTTCCGCTTGCCGTCCGGGGTCTGAAACTGGATCCTGTAGCTACCTGATGGGTCTTGTGAAACCGATGCCATGCTTTACTCCAGGTATGGAGGCCGGGGATAAGTTTAACAGGCTCGCACTATCTCGCAACAAGTGGTGTGGTTCAACCCAAGCAACCTGGACAGGCCGCTGGGCTATCTTCATCCGCCACCGCCCCAGGTGCGGGATACCCGGACCTCCACCTCGACAGGGACGGGATCCGCGAACGGTGCCATTGCTTCGATCATGGTTCGCTTGAGCCAGTCGGCGGCCAGATCGGCTTCGCTCTCGTCCGCTTCGAGGACGATTTCATCGTGAACTGCCAGGACGGGGAATGCACTGGGAACCGTGTCCCTGGTCTCCCAGAGCATGGCAAGAGCGTTCTTCAGACCGTCCGCGCCGGTTCCCTGGACTGGGCTGTTGAGCTTCTGCATGAAGCTCGTGATGCCCACCCGTCGCCGGCCTGCAACGGTTCGTGTCTCGATCGCTCGATCCTTCGTCGCTCCTGTCTTACGGTGCCACTTTTGAAGCCCTGGGTAGGCCTCGAAGAAAGCCTTCTTGTACTGCTGGGCCTGTTCCAGGGTGAGCGATACGCCATAGTTCTGCTTGGCGTAGTCCACCAGTCGCTCGGCTCCCATCCCGTAGAGCAAGCCGAAGTTCAAGGATTTCGCAACCTGGCGGTCCGCCTTGGTAACCTCGGTCTTGCCGAGAACCCGTTGGGCGGTTTTTGTGTGCAGATCCTCGCCGTTGCGGTAGGCTTCGAGCATGGCCTTATCCCCCGAGATCCTCGCCGCCAGTCGTAGTTCGATCTGCGAGTAGTCCGCCTTGATGATGACTCGCCCTGGCGGTGCCCGGAAGCAATCGCGGTAGGCTTCCCCACGAGGAACCTGCTGCAGGTTGGGATCCGAGCAACTCATCCGGCCGGCTTCGCTGCCCATCTGTCGCCACGAGGGATAGATCCGGCCGTCTTCTCGGCAGTGCTTTGCTGCCCAGTCGCTGCCGAACGTGCCAGCAGTCTTGTCCAGGTGCCGGTACTCCCGAAGCAGTGCCCCGATGGGATGCGCGATCGTCGCAAGGACTTCATCCCCAGTTCCCTCTACCGAGATCCCCAGGGAGCCGAGAACTTCCTTGACCTGCTGCGGACTGTTCCAGTTCCTCCCGGTCTTGAGCAGGTTCCCCGATGGAAGGGGAGCCACTTCATCCAGCTTCGCCTCGACTGCCCGGAGATCCTCCCTGGCTTTCACGGCCAGAGCGTTCCAGGCCTGTCGGTCAAATGGGACTCCCTTCGAGGCCATCCAGACCACGGCCGGTAGGCAACGGTTCTCGATCCCAGCTACTTGATCAAGGCGGGCCTCATGAATTTCCGCTTGCAGTACCTGGAACAGTCGGTACGTCAGGTCGGCATCGAGGGCAGCGTAGCGGAGTTGCTCCTGGGATAGCACGGGAGCAGACCAGTCGCTCGTCTGCTCCGCTTTGTCCACGGTGGTGTGGAGCCACCTCTCGCAGCAGTCCTGCAACCGGACGCGGTAGTCGCCCCTGTCGCTCGCCAGCAGCAGTTTCGCCAGGATCATGGTGTCGTGAACCGTGCCAGGTACGAAGCCCAGAGCAAGCAAGAACTGGAGGTCGAAAAGCAAGTGGTGCCCGACGATTTCTCGATCCGGTAATACCGCCAGGACTGGCGCGGGATCGACAACGAAGCAGTCCACGAGGTAGACGAACCGCCCTCCATCGGTCGTATCGCAGGACAGCGAAAGCAGACGTACCCTGTCCGCCCTGGGATCCAGTCCGGTCGTTTCCAGATCCAGGCCGATGATTCTGGATTCCTCGATTGCGGTCAGTACGGTCGGGAGTTGCCCAGGGTCGGTGATGTAACGGTAGGGAAGTCCTCCAGGTGGATTAACCGACACAACCGGTAGGTTGTGTCGGGTACCGGTAGGCTGTGTCGGGTACCGGTAGGTTGTGTCGGGTAGTTCGTTGGCACAGCGGTTGCCCTCGGGGAACACGGTTGGGTTACCCGACACAACCGGGTGGTACCCGACACAACCTCCCTCGCCCTGTACCGGGGGTTCGGTAGTTTGTGTGGGGGAGGCGGATTCTACCCGACACCCGACACAACCTCCAGGTTCGCGATTTTCAGCTAGAAAACACGGGTTTTCGGGGTAGGTTGTGTCGGGTACGGGTGGGTTGTGTCGGGTAGATGGATCTTCGCCCCCCTCGTCGTCGCCCAGGTCTTCGAGGTTGTGTCGGGTGTCGGGTAGATTTTTGGTGACCACACACACATCGACAGGACGGCCACCTTGAGGCCCCGGAGGTTGCGTCTGCCAGGTAGCCAGCCCAGCGTTGACCAGGGTGTCGAGGGCTTTTCTTGCCGCCTCCACTGTCGGGGTTTTGTGGGTGTAGAACCGCACCAGATCCCGGACGGTAGCCTTCCCGCTACGTTGTGCAATCCACTCATACAACCTGCGGGTTTCCCGATCCTCCGTTGTCTCCCCGAAAAGTTGATAAAATCGACATACCTGGTTCGCGGCCCAGTGAGCAACGGCGATACCGGAACGGACGCTATCGGCCTCGACAGGACGAATGTCGGTGGTGTCTGGCCCTGCATGCTTGATGCAATGAAAGAGCAACGCCAGGCGGGCAGCTACCCCGCGCAGCTTCGAGAACGCTGCCCGGATGTCCCCTTCTGAGTTCCGCATGAGGTCGTTCCAATCACGGTAGAACTGTTTCCATACTTCCTTCGCCGCGGCATCGAACTGCAACAGGTAGGGAACCTTGTCCCCGGTCGGGTTTTTGTCGAAGTCCAGGGCCAACAGGTGCCAGACGAGGTTCCTGTACGCCAGTGCCACCTCGTCCGGAATCTCGTTCTCGTTCCAATCGGGGAGTTTGTCGGGCGGATAACTGATGATAAACCGAGCGGCAAACCCGGACTCCCGGTGTTCTGCGCTCATTGCCCGCGCCAGGATACTTGGTTGAATGGAACCAGTGACGGATACAGGAGTGTTGTGAAGGAACAGAGGTCCACTCGCTCCCTTGCGGTCGATCACTGTCGTACCACCATCATACAGTTCGAGCCAGGTCGGCATATCGTTCCCACCAGAGGAACCTTTGTACCTCGTGAATGAGTTGAACCAGGCCCTCAACTCGTCGCGGTAGAGTAGCACTCCCCTGGGGTTGTGCTCCAGTATCTGCCCCAGGGCCTCGATTGTGGTGTCCGAGCACCGGACTCGCCGTAGGATGGGCGGTTCCGGTTTTGGTCCTGGATCCTCGCCGCCTCGCTCCTGCCGCTTCTTTGTCAACTGCCAGGCTTCCAGATCGGATTCGTAACGTTCCCGCTCGATCTTGTAGGTTTTCTGCGCCTCCTTCTCGAAATCGATAAATGGGGCTAGTGCTGCTCGGCAAGGTGGGCTCTTGACCGTGCCACTTGCCCCGACGATGACAGTCCACAAAGTGCAAGGTTCCACCCAGTTCGCCTTGATCCGCAGCCGCCTCGTGCCGCCGATCGCGGACGCACACACGGCTAGCCCAGGGAGAGCAACCCAGGAAGGATCTACGTCGATCTCCGCTGCGGCGGTCTTTGTCCACGTCCGCAGCGGTTCGGGTAAAGCCTCGATAGGAAATGGTTGGAATGGTGCGACAGGTGCGACGGTGTAGGTCGTCGTTCGCTTGGTCTCCTCGGGGGCCAGCCACCCCCGAACCCGCTGGACAATCTTCGGTCCGTTGTCTCCGAGCAGTTCCTCGAACCGAGTCCAACCAGTGGTAAGCTCACAGGCCTGGATCTTTGCTGCAGTGCGGTGGGCCTTGTCCGCACGAGATTGTGCTTCCTCGTCGCCAGCAGCGGATGTTACGGCCCAGATGAATTTCCTGGTCTCTCCCTCATCCAGGCCGCTGCGCAGAAGGCCCCCCGCAAGTGCTAACGCCAGGTCATCACGCTTACCGTTAGTTCTTGGCCAGTGTCGTGCTAGCAAAGCTGCTGCGGCCAGAACCCGCGCCAGTCGGATCCCCTCCTGCAGGGAAAGCTCGCCTGGCTCCTCGAACCGATCCCATGTGATCGGTTCCCCACTCGGGTGGATCGAGCCAGGGAACACGGTGTAACCACCGCTACCCCGTATCTCCAACAGGGCGGTCTCGTTGTCGATGTCGAGGAACTTCTCGGATGCTTTGTCGAACGATCGGTCGGCCCGGTAAAGCCAGTGGCTTTTCGGTTTGCTCGGCCTACCGAAGATCAACCGCGTTGAGGGCAACAAGACATCAGCAACCTTGCAAGCCTCATCGCAATCAAGGTCGAAATCAATGAGGTTGTCGGATGGCCTCCCATTGAGGACAGCAATGTTCCTCGGAACTTCAGGTGGAAAGTACCTATCAATTGTGTCGAGAGTCACACGAGTGCTCTGCCAATTAGATCGGTCGGGTTTCTTGCTTTTCACAGGCAGGTCGAGAATAGCCAGACCCCGTTCGAGGTATACCCGGGCAAAATCTGCAACAGTTTTCATGCATTACCCTCCGTGGTGTTGCGATCACGAAGGACCAGGCCAACCCGGTCCTCTAATTCACTGGCGAGGATGACCGGGTTACCACTGAAGTCGTAATGGGTGGCGCCCTGGAGGACCCGAATGACGAGGTGGTCCGGCAGGATCCCAAAAAGGTCGGTCTCGGTAAGCCACTCATTCAACACCTGATCTGATGGCGGTTTCATATGTCGCCTCCTCCGAGGTGGTGTGAACTTGGAAGGATCAAACCAGGCCGGCCGTGCATGCTGATGAGCCACACGACCGGCCTGCCGAGGGAACCGCTCACGGCCCGGTGTTCCGCTCGTTAACGCTCTGCAACCACTGCTGCACAGCGTGGGGATCGAGGAGCACCATGCGGCCGATCCGCATATGCGGCAGCCCGCGTTGAGCCATCCAGTTCTGGAGTGTCCGCAAGCTGACACCCAACATACGGGCCATTTCACGGGGGCGAACGGTCAACCGCGATTCGGGGCCTTGGGTGGGGTTAGTCATGATCAGATCCTCAGGTGTGGGGGTGGAGTTAGTCACGATCAGCCTCCTTCGTCGCGTGTGATGAGGGTTGCTCTGAATCAAACACGACTCGTGTTCCGAGCGTGGCTAATCGGCGGCGGGCGATACCTTCGATCAAGGCGTCGCGGCCTCGCCGGGCACAACGAAGTACGGACAACCAGAACAACGCAGAGCCGGTGACATCGTCCGGCGGTGGATCATGATGCGTCAGCGACATGGCAAACGCCCCAGGGGTTTCGGCCCGTCCTAACGCGGGCCTCTACCTACCGAAGCGTTCACGGCTCAATTGACGTAAAGTGTTGTGGGATATGGAGAAAAAACTTGTGAACGTTCATGAACGTTCATAAACACCGCTTGCGAACGTTCAACCACAACGGCCGCGGCGGCGATCACGTCGCATATCGGCGGCTTGCGACTGGATCAGCTTTGCTAATTCGCTGTCACGATCGGGAATCACGGCAATTAACCCATCGGTTAGCGGAACTTCGCGGCCACGCTTCCCTCGGGCTTCCTTTCGTCCCCTCTCGAAGGCTTTCCACGAAGTGGTGTTCGCTACAGTTGCGGCCGAAACTCCGATCGCCCGGGCAACTTCACGGATTGTGACGCTATACGGATCAGCAGCATAGCTTCGTAAGTAATCGCCGACGGCAACGTTTACCTCAGCGGCCGGCAGTCGCCGACGCGGTTTCACCCCTTCGTTTTGCGTCTCGCCGATTAACTCGGCCAGATCATCAAGGCGGGACAGTGCGCGAACAGCTTTCCTGAACACGTCATCACAGCGGCGTCGGGCATCGCGAATACAATCGGTGGTTTCCACGAGGCCCGGAACTGGTTGTGTCCATAGCAGCTCAACCATCATATCGGCGGCGGTATCGACGATCGGCCAATCGGCCCGATCGAGTTCGCGTTTCACGGGTGCTGCGATTCGACCGACCAGCGAAGCGTCGGTGTCGTTGGGCGGCGGCAGCAGTTCCCGACGAAGCTTGCTCCATTGCCGTAATGCTGCGGAGTAATCGCAGGGGTCGGCCGCGTCTAGCGCGGCTTGATAGGCGTCAACGATTCGTCGGAAGTTCCTACGAAGTGTTGCTAATGCGGTCACTGGGTGCCCCTCTTATTCGGTCGGGCCGGCCTGGCCAGAACTGTGCTGAGGAGCTGGCACAGTCGAGCCAGGCCGCGTTGTGCCGTAGCGTTTGCAAGCGCCACAGCAACCCGACTATGCTAAGTATCACCGGATTGCGAAATCGGCGCAAGATCGATCGATGTTGGGGGCGGTTGGGTGTGAGCCGTCGTGATGAGGCGGTAGACGTACTCGATGAGTGATCGTTCTTGAAGTGGGGATTCTGACTTCGTCAAGTCGTGGTAATTCACAGTCAGTTTCGAGAAGTTTTACGGCCGCGGTCCGCCCGTGTTTGCCGACCGTCGCGACAACGTCGTCTGGTTCCTAGTCCGCCACTTGCAGTACGGAAACCATCGACGTAGCGGACTCATGCACGCCGTGTTCCAGGTGAAGTTCACAAACTCCAGTCGGCCGCGATTGGTGACGATCCGGCTGTCGAACAGCGCGTACTACACCCGCAACAACGATGCTGATCAGGTCAAGCAGTGGCTTGGGCGACCTTGGTTCGTCCTTGAGTTCGCGAGTGCGAGAAAGGGGACAAGCCATGTGACTTTTGCCAGCGCTTGAAACGATCTCCGGCCCCGCAGCAGTTCTTCCCGAATAAACCGGCTAGCCGGCGCGGAGATGGATTTCCTCAAGCCCGATCTCCAGCCACAACAACGGTTGGTGCCCTCTATGGATCAGACGAGCAGGAAGTATCCGCCAGGAGTTCCAAGTTCTGGCTGGACCTGAAGCAATACCCAGTCGCCACACGACCACATAGACCGGGACTGGAAAACCAGATACCGTGTAAGTAGCCAAGCCGGTTCGGTAAGGGGCGGTTAGTGATCCTCGAAAGAAGACCTAGCCACCTACTTTACTCACAACACGCGCCGATGGGCCCCGTCGCCAGAGATACAGTCCTGCGGGAACCGGTCGAGTTGCCAAAGATAACTATCTTCGGAATCGGGTGCATGCTCCTTCGGGGGAAGGCTTTACTCGGTTCGATTCCCACCAGTGGTCATTCGATCAAATCTGCTTCTCGCAGCGGCTCCAAGACGCCGTTCTGCAGCTTGGCCTTGTCGAAGCCTTTTTCGGACTCGGCATGGATCAAAACCGTGACCTTGCCCGCCATGTCGGCGAGGTTGGCGATGGCGTTCCAGGCCGTGAACAGTCCGTTGCGGTCGGCGCTGAAGGTCAAGTCGACCGTCTTGTTCGCTGCCGCCGGCGGCGAAATCACCTGGCCGCCGCCGGACATACCGGTGGGTGTCGTCGCTCCTCCCGGCACTCCACCGGCTGGCGGAACCACCCCGCCTGTACGAGAAACCACGACTGAGGGTTCAATCCCGCCGACCGGCTCGGGCTGCGGGATCGCCTGCGGCATCATCAGGAAGCCCGACTCCAGGTCGATCTCGTCTTCCACGATCGGCGTCTTGAACCGGACCTTGCTTGGCGCGACCTCAAACTTGCCAGCGGCTGAGAGGCCCGGCTTGGGACCAGTTACATACCCGAAATGGCCCTCGGCCACGCCCTTGGCGATTCCCTTGCGAACGGCGGCGGTCGTCATCAGGCGAGGGAAGCCGAGAAAAGAAAAGAAGCCCTCCACCACGTCGGATACCGCGATCCCCATCTTCGGCGGATCGCCTTCGCCAAGCTTGAACAACTCGACGATCTTCCCCGGCTCGGTCTTGTCGAAGACTTTCCTGTAGACTTGGGTAATCAATTCGACGATCCGCTCGTGGATCATCGCCTGCCCCTTGTCGTTCAGCGTCGGCTGCAGCGGCTTCCCGCCTGGCGCGACCTTCTCGAGGCCGATCCCGCCCGATTCGGCACGCGGCAGCCAGACCTCGGTGTAGAGTTTGAGCAATGCCGATTCGGCGGTAGCCTGCTCGGTCGATTCCCGCTCGCGGAGCTGGCTGCGTTGCTCGTCCGTCAGGTTGAGTTGCTTGGCCTTACTCTTGACACCCTCAATCGCCAAAAGATACCGCACGGCGCGCCGCAGGATTTCCACCTGATCACCGGCAGGAATCGCCAGTCCCAGGCCATTGCGGAAGTTTCGCGGCTTCTCCCCCGACTTCTCCAGCATCTCCTTGGCAGCGGTCTCCTGGCCTGCCTTGGGCTTGCCGGCGAACTCCAGCGGCAGGTAGGCAACAAGAAACTGAGGATCTTTGTCGCCGATGTCCGAGGGCTGATCCGGCCACACAATGGCGTTGCGGTGCCCAGCGAGACGAGCCTCGAGCATCTCCTTGATCCGCGTGCGGACCCGCTTGTCATCGCGGGCGACGACATCCGCCTCCTGCTCGATCAACAGCGTGATGTTCGGGTCTTTCTTGAAGCAGTAGCGTGCCCCATCGAAGTGCAGGTACAGGCACTGCTCCTTCAGTTCCTTGAGGCATGCCAGGGCGGTCGTGCTGTCGAGGTCCGGGCCGACACAGACCGACAGCAATTCGGCTTCCGTGATCCCCGGTGGCAGCAGTTCGCCTTCCTTCCCGCCTTCGCGGCGCAGGCCGCCGAACGAGTACATCAAGATCGCCGTGGCCAACCGGGTCGCGGGCCGGCGCAGCGCCTCGCTGGGGTTCTCCTTGGCACGGCGATTGTCAATCCGGGGAGCGCGGGCGTTGGCCCCGATCAGGTCGTGCTCCAGCACTGCCTGAAAATCCGCTTGCTGGCCAACCTCCTTGAAGAATGCGAGGCGCACCTCGGCGTCGTGGATCGGCACGTCGCCCGGTCCCAGGACGGCCCGGCTCTTGCCTTCCCGATGACACGCCCGCAGGCAAGCCGCGAGGAACCGGAGAGCGCCGCGGGTCCGCTGAAAATCCGGGATCGCCGCCCAGCGCTCGCGCATCAGGTCGATCAGGGCAGGATGAAACGGGTAGCAAGCCCGCACCCGGTCCCGGAGGGCCAGCCCTTCCTCCTCGGCCTGCTGGGCTTCGGCCTTACTCTGGGCATAGGCCCGCTTCATCTGCGTGACGATCTCTTGGTAGGCGGATGCCGCCGGGGCGGAGTCGGCCTCGCTGGGGAGTTTGGCAAGCAGCCGCCGCTGGATCACCGACAGAATCTCGTTCCCCTCGACCGGCTCGCGGCGCTGGTCCTTGCGGGCAGCCAGGTGATCGACCGTTTGGAGCAGGTTCCCGTACTCCAGCGATTCGCGCTTGCTGGATTGGAGCGAGAAGACGAGCGCCGTGTTCGTCGTGTTGCCGACCGCCACGGTCAGACGCTGGAGAAACGTCAACGTCTCATCCCGAAGCGTCGTCTGCTCGACTTTGACGCCGCCGGCACTGATCAGGTACTGGAGCGTTTCGTCCAGCAGGATCAGATTGGACCCTTCGGCCAGGAGTTCCAAAATCACGTCGCCGCCGGGGGCGACGCGGGCCTCGTCCTGAGCACGCAGCAGCTCGTAGCCCTTCTCGCCGCCAAGGGAGCAGGCGATCCAGCCCCACATGGTGCGAGCGCGGAATTTCTCCCCGGGAATGGCCTTGCCGTTGGTGGCGTCGAAGAACTGGCCGTCGAACACAGCTACCCGCACTTTGCCCGGCCGAGGCAAACCGGCCGCCTCGGGGACATTGTCGAGCGCTTCCCGGTTGCGGGCAGCATGATAGAGGGCGGCCAGGGTATGCGACTTGCCCCCACCGAACGGAGTCATCAACTTCAGCACGCGATTACCCGCCCCGCCTTCCAGACGCGACAGCACATCTCCGAGCAGGCTACGCAACCCCTTGGTGAGGTAGGAGGCGCGAAAAAAGTGCTCCGGGTCGCGGTAGACCGCCGGCACATTCTTGTTCCCGTCCGCCAGCGGCCCCAGGTCCAGGGCGAAGATGTCCTCGGAGAAGTTCTCGGCCAGAACGTCCGGGTGCAGCTTGACGACCTCGACCCACGGTGTGATGGGGGCAGCCATGGCGTTTCCCCTATAACCATTTGTGCAATTCCGAAGCATCGATTTCAATGTCGCGGAGAATCTTACGCAAAAGGCCCGGTCCGATGTCACGACCTTTGTGGACCGGAACCGTTGTACGGCGCCCGTCTGGATGCTCAAACTGCCAGTGAGACCCCTTTGATTTGCGCACCAGCCGGAAGCCCATCCGCTCCAGGGCGCGGATCAGTTCGCGCGGCTTCAAGATGGGCAGGTCGAAGGCACTCACGCAGTAACCTCGACCCGCTGGACACCAATGATCTCAGGTTGCTTCGGGATCTTTTTTTTCTTGGCCTTCAAGTCTTCCAAACAAAGTCGGATGACGTCCTTGATGTTTTCAATCACTTCCTCATAGGTCTTGCCCTGGGTATAGCAGGCCCGCAGCGCTGGACACTCTGCTACATAATATCCTGCCTCATCCTGCTCGATGATTACCTGGAATACGTGCTTGCGCGTCATGCCGAACTCCTTACTCAAACAGCTTCTTCTGCCCGCGCTTGCGGTCCGCTTGTTCCTCGGCCGAGAACACGTTGTCCTCGATCACGCTCTTCCAGTTGGCCAGCAGCTTGCCCAGGGCGGCCAGCTCGGCGCTCGGGCTTACGTCGGCCAGTTCGCTCCCCTTGAGCGCGGGGCCGGCCAGTGCCTGGGCCACCAGCCGTAATTGCTCGCGGTTTGGCTCGGCCTCGCGCAGGAACTTGCCCAGTTGGGCCGGCCGCCGTTCCATGAGCCAGAGCGTCCGGTGCAAGGCGTCGATCAGGGGAACGGAATCACCGTCCTCGCCGGGCATGCCGAGCTTTTCGTCCTCGCCCCGTTCGGTGTAATCGCGGAGCCGGTATTTCCCTTTCTTCTTCTCCACCAGTGCCCGCGTGCCGGACGACAGCCCCGCCGGGCCGTCCAACTCGACGTGTGTGCCGTTGGCGAAGATGATCGCCTCGCCCGCGTCCAGTTCGGCATTTTTGTAAGTATACCGCCACAGGACGTAGAACCGCGTGGCCGGATCGACCCCCGCCAGGCTGCCAGCCTGGGTTGACTTGGACAGGCCGGCGGCCTCCTTGGATAGCTTCTGCAAAATGCTGTCCAGCACCACCCCCTCCACCTCGGCGAGGAACTTTTCCGCCGGCACTTCCTCGCCGTTGGCGTACTCGACCCGTTCGTACTTCGTGAAGGCCCGCAGGCCGGCGCCGACGCAGGCGATCACCAGGTCCGCCCCGGCAATCCCCAGCTCCCACAGCGTCTCGACCCGCTCGCGGACGATTCGTTCCAGCTCCGGCTGCACTTGCTCTTCGTAGTTGCCGACCCCGGCAGTCTCGATTCGCTTGCGGCCGACCAGGAAGATGCTCGACGCCAACGCCGCCGTGTCCATCGCGATCATCCGGGACTTCATCTCGGTATCGAGAGGCCAGGCCTCGGTGATGGTGAAGCCGGCCCGGCGGAAGGCTTCCACCAGCGTGCTCCAGCCGAGCGTCGTCTTGTGCGCATAGACCACCACCAGCGCCCCGCCCGGCTTGAGGATGCGGTGCGCCTCGGCCAGCGACTGGGCCATCATCGCCTCGTAGGCCGCCCGGGCCTTTTCCTTCGAGCCACCGTAACGAACTGGGTCGGCCACGGCCTCCTGCTTCTTGGGCGTGCCGGCTGTGACGAAATGCTCAGGGTAGAGGTGCCCAGTTGAGCGCTTCAGCCAGACGTAGAAAAAGTCTGCCAGCTTGGCATAGTCAACGTTGTCGTAGTAGGGCGGATCGGTGATGACGGCGTCGAAGGTGCCATCAGGATACGGCAGGGCGGTGGCCGAGCCGCGGCAGGGCGTTCCTCTTATCGCAAATTGTGCAAGTGGAATGCTCATCAACGCGTCGATTGTCCAATCAACACACAACTCAAAGCTTCGCGTTGCGCCGCCCCAAACTGCACATTCGGCAAAATCCCAAACCATTGGAAGAGCTTGGCGTCCGAAAGTATGTTCCATCTTCCCGTCGGTGTTATCGCGAGCAACCCAGGTACATAGGGAGCTATTCCAGTCTGCAAGGCGATTAATCATCAACGCCAAATACGTCGCCACCGCCTTGGCTCTCTCTTCATCCATGGGAGCCACAGCTTGCGTTGGTGGCACAGGCGGCTCGCCTGTGCCGGCCTGGGACAGGCCAGAGGCCGACCCCATCATGCTTTGATAGGCCTCCCGCACGGCGGCGGTGAATGTGAGCAGGCAGAGCATCTGCCGCGGCGTGAACAGGTGGCCGAACGTCGTCAGGCCGTAGGGCAAACAGATGCCGCCGGTCATGCGTCTCTCAATCGGCTCATCGGGCACGGTCAGGCCGGTGCGCTGACACAGCTCGGCGATGCGCTTCTGGATGGCCGCGTCGTCGGGGAGGAGATGGGCCGGGAGGTCGTCGGCGGCAAGATAGACCTTCCCCTTTCGCCCCGGGCGGGTGCAGACGACGACCATCCGCTGCGTCCCCATCCGGCCGGCCCGGCCCTCGGCCTTCACATAGTCGTTGTCGGCCACGGTGCCGCAGAACGGGCAGGTGGCGTTCCCCGCCTTGCTGAACCCCGTCGGATCGAAGCCCAGCCCCTGTTCGGTGTCGCTCTCGACGACCTCGAAGCGAACGCGGGGAGACTCCGGGGGCTTACGCCCCCGGCTCGCCTTGTCCGCGATCATCTTCAGCGCGACATAGCGGTTCTTCTTCTTGCACAGCCAGGTCTGCCGGACCAGCGGCACGGTCGCCGCGCAGCCGGGGTTCTTGCAGCGGACCGTGCGGGTCCAGAGATAGGCGACCGGCTGGAGGAAGCCAGGGGGGAGGGACATGTCGGCGGCCGCGGCATGCTGGTTGCCATCCTCCTCATCCGAGTCGTCGCCTCCATCGTCGGACAGTAACGAGCGTGCCACGGCCGATGCCTCGAGCTTCACGCCGCGCTTCAGCTTCCCTTCCTGGATAACGGTCCACCCTCCGGTCTGGCGATCAAACTCGATCTCCGGCGGCTCGGCCCAAACGGCCGGATCGGGAATCGGCGGGTAGAGGTTGCCGATCTGTTTGCGGACCCGGTCGAGCACCCAGTGGCCCCAGTAGCGGACCTCCGCTGCCAGGCCGCCCCAGGTCTGCTTTGGACCTGTCATGCCGG